>Ga0114129_10009739_pt1 | contig 13704 bp, 11 predicted proteins | sample RhiMetdeltSRZDD1_FD_80071 | JGI IMG/M metagenome (GOLD analysis project Ga0114129, IMG submission 80071) | Populus rhizosphere microbial communities from Tennessee, USA - Rhizosphere MetaG P. deltoides SRZDD1 (version 2) (version 2) | ecosystem: Host-associated > Plants > Roots > Rhizosphere >...
AGGCCTTAGACCTTGCCTTGTCCCACATTGAGCGTCAGTTTGGACGCGGCAGCCTGATGCGCCTGGGTGCCGCCGGAGCCTGTGCCGAGATTCCGGTGATTCCTACCGGTTCTCTCGCTCTTGATGCGGCTCTGGGCGTGGGGGGTATCCCGCGGGGCCGCATTACAGAAATCTACGGCCCCGAAGCCTCAGGCAAGACGACGCTGGCCTTGCATGTCATTGCCGAAGCCCACAAAGCCGGTGGCCTCGCAGCCTTTATTGATGCTGAACATGCCTTGGATGTGGTGTATGTATGGCGCCAGGGGGGTTTGGTGCGTCTCGAGGTGCAACGGACCAATGTCTTGAAACGTGGAGAGGAGGTGGTAGGGAATCGGAGGCGTGTGCGGGTCGTCAAAAACAAACTGGCTCCTCCCTTCCAGCAGGCAGAGTTTAACGTGCTGTATGGTCAAGGCGTGTCACGTCCTGGTGAACTCTTTGATCTCGCGCTGCCGCAGGGGTTCAGAGAAAAAAATGGCAACTGATTTTCTTACAACACCATGCAGCTTAACCAGGGACGTGAACAAGCCAAAGCGTTCCTCCAAACGTCCTCTGAGATCACAGCCGCTCTTGAACTGCAGGTACGAAAGAACCTGGGGCTCGTCATTCCTACACATTTTTCATAAAAATAGCGGTACTGATCTAGTATGTTAAGGGTCCTGAGTAAAATGCCGATATAATACCGTTAAGGATCTGCAGAAGAATACCAATGATATATTAGCTCTGTGTGAGAAGGATCACCTTTGTCTATAATGTACTCCGCTGATTAGATGAGGTACAATATTCTAGTTTCCACACCATGTGATAAAGCTCTCTTAGAGGAGAGTGCTATACTCGAGCAATTTGCAAAGGAAGGAGGTGAGGGAGAATAATATCTAGCAACGCTACGAGCAACAAGAGCAAGAGAGTGACGTCCCATGATAACGCAAAACAAGTGCAAAAGGAGGCATCATCATGTTGATGCAACGTTCACAGGTGCGTAGGCATGAGCAAGGCTTTACGCTTATTGAATTGATGATTGTCGTCGCCATCATTGGTATTCTGGCGGCTATTGCTGTGCCGAATTTCATCAGCTACCGTAACAAAAGCCGCGTCGCCGCAGCGGTGAGCACCAGCGATGGAATCCGAGCAGCTGTCGCGAGCTTTGCGGCCGATAGTGTGGGGAATGTCTACCCAGCCGCAGCCTCAATAGCTAGTTACGCCAACATGGTGACCCTAGCCAACAGAAATGGCGGAACCCTCCCCACTACCTCATCCCAGGTATCAATCAGTTCCATCGTATACGCGTCTGCTGATGGCTCGAACTACACACTGACCATCACGACTACGGCACCTACTGGTTTCCCAGGCAAGACCCTTACCGTAACTCCTACTGGTATCACGAAATCACCATAAGCGCTTGCTGGACTAGAATCTGATGACCTATAAGGCGGTGCACAGCGTGCACCGCCTTTCCTCTGGGCTGTGTGATGAACTATCGTCTGTGGAATAGCAAATGTGCGGCTACTTACGGGCTTTTTGTGCTGGCCAGTACCTTGTATATATGGGGCTTAGCGCCCACAGCCTACTGGCGTGATTCGCCCGAGTTCATCACCGCTGTGCATACTCTTGGGATATCCCATCCCGCCGGCTCACCAACGTATGCCCTGTTCGCGAAGCCCATCACCTTTTTGCCTGTCGGCAGCCTTGCCCTACGGGTGAATTTTTTCTCTGCCCTCTGTGGCGGTCTGGCTGTAAGCGTGCTCTTTTCTTTGCTTTATGCGCTCCTTACAGAGTCACTGCCGTGGGTGCGCCTCTGCGCTGCCTTGAGTGGCGCCCTGTTGTTGTTGGTATCCGAGTCATTCTGGCGTTTCTCCGAAGTCGCGGAAGTGTATACCCTGCAAGATTGCCTTCTGGTGGTGCTGCTCACGTTGCTGGTGAAAGCCCGCCAAGCGCGACCCTGGGCGCAGCCTCCTCACATCGCCCTATATTGGCTCTTTGCCTTTCTGTATGGGTTGAGCGCCGGTGTGCATGCCACAATGGCTTTCTTTTTGCCGGCTTTCCTGGTCTTTCTCGGTCTCACTGCGCCGCGTATATTTCGGGGGAAAGGCTTGGCATTTTTAGCATTTTTCTTTCTGTTGGGGTTCTCTACTTACCTCTACTTACCTATCCGGTCTCTCAGTGATCCAGCCCTTGACTGGGGTGATACGGAAACCTTTCGACAGTTTCTGATCCACCTTACCGATCGCAAAGATGCTCCAATGCACTTTGAAATGCCTTGGCCGAAAATGCCGTCTCAGATGCACCTCTATCTAGCAAACTTAGTCAACGAGTTTTCGACGCTAGGATTCGCCCTCGGATTGGTGGGTTGTCTCTACCTCTTTTATAAAGATAAACCTTTGAGCCTTTTGCTCTTTCTCGTTTTTCTCGGGAACGTGGGGTTTTTCATTCGCTCATGGAAATCGGCCTTTGGCTTTCTCCCATCCTTCATCATCTTTGCTCTATGGATAGGGTTTGGTGTGCACATCTGTCTCACACTTCTCGCTACCCTATATCAACGGTGTTACATCCGCATCCCCCGCATTGCCGTCTATGCCTGTCTTTTTGGAAGCATTGTCATTACCTTGGGCCAGACGTTCTTGCGCCACATTGACGTCGCTGGCCAGTCTGGAAACTATTCCACAGAGCTTTACGGTAAACAACTGCTAGAGCGATTGCCATCTGACGCAATTTTCTTTAGCGATTACTCCTGGTTTCCATTGCTGTATTTACAGCAGGTCGAGCGGAGACGCCCCGACCTCACCTTATTGCTACAGAGTGAGGTTTTCTTGCCGTCTCAGTTTGCATATCCTTCAACGAAACGCTTCCCTTATATTACCCTAGTCACCAGCGCCGAGCCTGTGCGCATGTCGTCTGGTGCGTATTTTCAGCAGTTGTGCAAGCTGAATCAGCAAGACCATCCATTATTCTGGGACGCTGACTCCCAGTTTCAAACGATGTTTGATGAATACCTTCTCCCAGAAGGCTTAGTTTTTGCCTTTACCCCTGGGCAAAAAGTCAACTTGACTCCCCAGGTACTGCAAGCCCATCGGGATTTGTTGGCACACTCTACTCAGCGTATCTTGCATGGGACAATCGACATGGAAGGTTATAACTTTCTGTCTGGCAAGATTAACCAGATTGGCCTCTACTTTGCACACAGAAGATTAGATGCTGAAGCTGTTGCTATGTATAAAGCTGGTCTAAGTATAAACCCTGGTAGCTTTGATCTGCACAATAACTATGGGGCGGTGCTGTTGTCTCATGGACGATTTCCAGAAGCATTAGAACAGTTCAATGCTGCATATAGCGAGGAGCCCAGCCATCCAATTGTGAATAAAAATCTAGGTGTACTCTTGCTCAAGTGGGGGGATGATAGACAGGCGGCACATTTTTTCGAACGCGCCCTCTTCTTTGAGCCTGTCCAGTGGAACATATCTGCCCTACTGGGTGAAACATACCTTAGGCTCGGCCGTCCTCTAGATGCTTTACACGTCCTGCAATCTGCCCTGACGCTCTATGAGCGGTCAGCTGTGCAGAACAGACTTGCTCAGGGGGACATCTACGCACAACTGGGCGAAGCCTACATCAGACTTGGCCGCTTTCCGGATGCTACACATGCTCTCCAAGCCGCTCTCACACTTTATGAGGAGTCAACTACCCAGAAGGGTGCTGATGACTCTCTACCGACCATGATAACCTGGGCGCAGAAAACTTTGTACTACCTCGAACAGGGATTGACCAACAGTCTGCTGCCTCATCCGCTGTTAAAGCAGACTAGCTCTCCCACGAACTAGACGATGTCTTTTAAGGAAGAGTAATGTACGAAGGAAAAACAATTGCCGTCGTGATACCAGCGTATAACGAGGAGAAACTGATCGGCGAAGTTCTGACGACAATGCCAGACTTTGTTGATCTAATCATTGTGGTTGATGACGCCAGCACGGATCAGACACTGGACATCGTCACATACTACCGTAGGAGCCTAGGGGAGAGGTTGCTACTACTCTCTCATAAGGAAAATCAGGGCGTAGGAGCAGCTATCGTGACGGGTTATAAATGCGCCCTGGCGCAGAGCATCGAGATAATCGCGGTGATGAACGGCGATGCCCAGATGGATCCGGAAGATTTAGTGCGTGTAGTTGCCCCTGTAGCACGCGGCGAAGCCGATTACGTGAAAGGTAATCGGTTGTTACGTGGAGAGTCTTGGCGGATGATCCCACACCACCGTTACCTGGGGAACGCGACGCTTTCGTTGTTGACCAAGATTGTCTCCGGCTACTGGCATATTGCCGATTCGCAAAGCGGGTACACAGCGATTGCTCGCATTGCCCTGGAGCGTTTAGATCTCGACCGGATCTATAAGCGCTATGGCATGCCAAACGACATCTTGGTGAAACTGAACGTGGGGAATTTTAGAGTGCGCGATGTGTCCGTGCGGCCAGTTTACAATATCGGTGAAGTCTCGGGCATCCGCCTGCGGAAAGTTATTCCAGCGATCACCTGGCTCCTACTCCGCGATTTCTGCTGGCGGTTGAAGGAAAAATATATCCTGCGCGATTTTCACCCCTTGGTGTTCTTTTACTGCATGGGTTTGACGTTGTTCCCGGTAGGAGTCATTTTCGGACTGTATCTCTTCTGGTATCGTTACTTTATCGGCAGGGTTGCGACGACCAGTGCGTTATTTGCCGCCTTCTTAACTATTTCAGGGTTACAATCGCTGTTTTTCGCCATGTGGTTTGACATGGATTACAACAAGCATCTGAAGTAGGTCCTACAAGTAGTGCTAGCACTTGTATGCACATATACACCTCGCGCGGGGCGGCCGCACCCACTGGCGCACACCGACGCAAGAACTGGGGCGGTGCCGCGCTGCTCCCCTGGGGCTGGACACACGCCACAGGACGGACGCTGGAGCTAAAACATGAAACAACCGGGCCAGCGCTTGTACAACGCACTGCGTGGGTCGCTGCTGCATCCGCAATGGCTATCCGACCGGTTTCATATTCGTTCGCGACAATCCCTGCGCGCGTTGCGCGACAGTCGTATCCTAGACATTGGCAGTGGCAACAGCCACAACATCGCCTCCCTGCACGCATCGAACAGCATCATCCGTCTCGATTATCCTGCCAGCAACCGCCGCTACGAACTGCGACCGGAGATATTCGCCGATGCGTGCTGCCTGCCGGTGGTAGACGACGCGTTCGATGCCATCTTCCTGTTTGAGGTACTGGAGCACCTTGAGGCGCCTGAACGCGCCATACGGGAAATCCGCCGCGCACTTCAACCGAGCGGAAAATTGTTCGTCTCGGTGCCATTTGTCTATCCGATCCACGATGCACCTCATGATTTCCAGCGGTTCACGATTCACGGTATCCGGCATCTGCTGCAAACCTTGGGCTTTGAGGTCGTGCAGATCGTACAACACGGCAACTCCCTGCTGGTTCCGATGCAGCTATTTAATCTCGGGCTGCTCGAGGGCTGCAGGGCGGCTTGGCAGAAAAATCCAATGCTCGGTCTAGCGGCGGTTATGACCGCCTATCCTGTCTGCCTGCTGAATAATCTCCTTGCTCTACCGTTAACATTACTACCGGACAAAGGGGCGAGTTGCTTCGGCTATTTTATCATTGCGGAATGCGCGTAACGATGGCTATACGGCTTGCGGTCGTCACAACGTCCTATCCTCTAACACCCGACTCCGTATCGGGAGTATTCGTGGCACGCTTGATCGAGAACCTACCGCCGTTAGTCTCTGAGACCGTCATCACACCCGCGTCACACACTATCAGTGCTGGGTGTGGAAAAGATCGTATTGCGGTCCACTGCTTTCGTTATGCCCCCCGACGTCTGCAAACACTGGCGCACGAACCTGGGGGCATCCCGGTGGCACTGCGCACGCACAAATGGGCATACTTGCTGTTGCCAGGATTCCTGCTGGCGATGTTCGCGAGTTGCCTGCGTCGCGGACGCAGCAGCGACATCATCCACGCCAACTGGGCAATTTGTGGTTGCATTGCAGGCCTCGCTGGCAAGCTGCTGCGCATACCGGTTATCACGACCTTACGCGGTGATGACGTCACGCGCGCGCAACGATCGTTTGCAGATCGGATCATACTGTCGCTGTGTCTGTACTGGAGTCATGCCGTCGTCACGGTTAGCCGTTCGATCGAGACCTGGGTTCAGGAACAGTATCCGCACCACGCGGCCAAAACGTGCACGATCGAGAACGGAGTCGAGGATGTTTTCCTCGAACTGCCCGCCGGGCGCGATATCGCGCCCGGCGAACCACGGCTGCGACTGCTGGCCGTCGGCAGTCTGATCGCCCGCAAAGGTGTTGACCAGATTATCGCTGCCCTGCACCGATTGCCCGAGCGAGGACAGACTATGCTGACGATCATCGGCGATGGGCCCGAACGTGAGCACTTGGTCGAACTCGTGCGCATCTTAGGATTGCAGCGCAATGTGGAATTCACTGGAGCCCTCGCGCCATCGGCGATACCGCGCGAGTTTGCCAGGGCACATGTATTCGTGCTCGCCAGTCACAGTGAGGGACGGCCCAACGTGATCCTAGAGGCCATGGCCGCGGCCCTGCCAGTCGTCGCGAGCGACATTCCTGGCGTAAACGAGCTAGTAGAACATGGACATACCGGCCTGCTATTTCGGCCGGGCGTCATCGAGGAACTGACGCAACATCTGCTGGCTCTCACGCGCGATGCGACGTTGCGAGATCGGCTCGGCCGCGCCGGACGTGGCTCCATCTTGCAACGTCAGCTGCGCTGGTGCACTACTGCCAGACAGTATTACCAGCTTTACACGATGCTCATGGAGAATCAATAACCGTGTGTGGCACAGTCAGCCACATCGTTCCTGCGGGCGAACGCCCGGATCAGGCGGCCGTGTAACTTGCTGTGCAGTGGCTCGCCCATCGTGGTCCGAACGACAGCGTCATAGTGAAGTTCGACACGGCCGGTGGTGTTCCTAAGATGGGGGTTACCAACCTAATCTCTCTAAAACTACTTATTTCTAAACATGAAAAAATTTTCGTTTGGGGACAATTGGCTATCGTATTCCCGTGGTATCACTGAGGAAGTGGTCTGCCAGGCAACAAGTGCCCTGGCTCACCTGTTAGACGAGGCGTGGGTACAAGGCAAGACGGTGATTGATGTAGGGTGTGGCTCAGGCCTCTCTACCCTTGCCTTCTTGCGTTTAGGCGCATCCCAGGTGTATGCGATTGATATTGATGACCAATGTGTCCGCTTAACGCAGCAAATCGTTCGACGAGAACAGTGCGGGGGTCACGTCTCTGTGCGTTGCCTATCTGTACTTGATCCTAACCTCTCGCAGCAGCTCCCTCTGGCCGACGTGGTTTATGCCTGGGGGTCTCTCCATCATACCGGAGCCATGTGGCGGGCATTGGCGCAAGCAGCCTCTTTAGTTGCTCCTGGTGGGTTCCTGGCCATTGCACTATACAATCGCCATTGGACGTCTCCCCTCTGGAGAGGGATTAAAATTGCATACAACCATGCACCCGTATGGCTCCAGGAGGCAGCAGTTCTTGGTTACTTCCTCTTTGGCCATACATACAACTACTTGGCCCGTCGAATCATCGTCACTCGGCGTGGTATGGACGTGCTTCATGACATCCGAGACTGGATGGGTGGCTATCCTTATGAGTATGCCTCTCGTCAAGAGGTGCAAGCCTTCGCGCATACTCGCTCGTGGGAAGTGATCAAGGTCGTTCCTTGCCAGGGGATGACAGGTTGCAATGAGTTTGTCTTCCAGATATCTGCCTGCTAAAGGCTCCTTGCCTTTCGTGGGCACTATTCTGAACTCACGAGATTGCCATCTTCGTCGCATCACCAAAAATGAAGATGGCATAGGAGCTCACAGGTCTGGGCATGTGCGGATTGATATTTTTGCATCGAGCAACATGCGCTGAGCAAGCGCTCAAGCACCGTGTAAGTGTAGCGCTGCAGGGACTTGCCCATCGTGGTCCCGACGATGCTGAGCTATGGTGTGAATACCCTGTAGCCATCGGACATTGTCGCTTAGCGATACTGGACCTGGCCGCTAGTCGCCAACCCATGCTGGATCCGCTTAATCGTTATGTTCTCGCCTACAATGGCGAAGCGTACAACTTCCAAGAGTTACGATGCGCCCTGGAGCGACACTGGGAATTCAGAACGCGCGGTGACACAGAAGTAATGCTGGCTGGCCTGATCATACATGGAGAAGCCTTTCTCCAACGTGTCGAGGGTATGTGGGCTCTCGCTTTCTGGGATAGGCTCCACAAAACCGTCCTGCTTTCGCGTGACAGAATGGGCAAGAAGCCTCTCTTTTATCGAGCTTCTACAACGGATATGGCCTGTGCTTCCGAGTTACCTACATTGGCACGCCTTACAAACAGCCCGTGGCAAGAAGATCTGGATAGCACCGCTGACTATTTACGCTATGGCTACTATCTACCAGGCACTACCGCCTATCAGGGAGTCTTCGAAGTCTTACCTGGCCATGTTTTACGTTGGTCACAAGATAAAGGTGTAGAACAACACCCCTATTGGTCTTTGTCCGTAGGGACATATACAGCCACCAAGACGCAGGCACGTTGTCTGCTGCGAGAGACGTTAACGCGAGCCGTGCAACGCCGTATGGTAGCTGATGTTGAGGTAGGGGCTTTTCTTTCTGGCGGGATAGACTCCTCTCTGATTGTCGGAATAATGACCCAAGAACTTAGGGTGAAGCCACAAACATTTACTATTGGGTTTGCAGAAAAAGCTTTCGACGAACGTAGGTTTGCGAACTGTGTAGCACAATATTGGAATACTCGTCACCACGAACAATGTCTGACTTCATGGGACCAACAGCTTTTAACAGAGCTTATCCTGGATCATGTTGGACAACCTTTTACGGATTCCTCCCTACTACCAACTGCCTATGTCTCTAAGCTGGCATCTCAATGGGTCAAGGTGGCATTGTCAGGCGATGGGGGGGATGAACTCTTCAGCGGCTATCAACGTTACCAGGCTCGCACCCTCTTGCGCTGGTACACACGCCTTCCGGCAGCGCTACGTTGTCGTAGCGAGTGGTTGATTCGCTCACTCCCTGAGCCTATGGCTCATCATAGCCACAGTCTTCGGAAAAAAGCCCATCTGTTTTGTGATATTGTCGAGCGCCAAGCAAGCGAGACACCGTACGTTGCCCCAGTGCTTTATTCGCGCCAGATATTTTCGCAGTTGGCTCCCGGTTTGACTAAGCGCGGGCACACTCCTCCCGGGCTACCTGCTGAGGCCCGTGTAGATGCCGTGATGGAGATGATGGCAGCCGATGCCCTCGTATATCTGCCGCAAGACATTCTCACTAAAGTTGATCGCGCTTCTATGGCGTATTCTCTTGAGGTGCGTGCACCATTTTTAGATCGTGAAGTGGTCGAGCTCGTCTTTTCCCTGCCTCGCCCGTGGCACCGCCGAGGCTATCGCGGGAAACGCATGCTGCGTGAAACCTTTAGGGACCTCGTTCCTTCCCCTATTTGGAAACGTCGCAAACAAGGTTTCGCCGTGCCACTGCACCAGTGGTTCCGTGGCAATTTGGGTGAGCAACTTAGCGAACTCATTTCGACACATCCAGACGTACCTATTACACGGCCATTCGTTCTGTCTATGCTAGATACACATCGCGCAGGTCACCGCGATCACGGATACAGGCTATGGGGTATCTATGTCTATCTTCTCTGGAGGAGACATGCCTTATGGCTACGGTCTTAACCTGCTATTATCGCCCCAAGCCAGGAGGGCTATGTAAAAGGTTATTCCGTGCTATCGAGTCCTTACTGTCTAGCGGCCATGAAGTGCATTATCTAGCGGTAGTGGCATTTCCGATCTCACATCCACATTGCCATTTTCATCGATTTCCTTGGCCAGAGGCCAATACAGATGGCATAATTTTTTGGTCTATGTTTCATCTTGTGGCTTCATTTCAACTATTGTTTCTCGGTTTTCGCTACCGTGTCACTCACTTGTTTGCCTTTGGACACAGCTATGCGTTTCTCCTGCAACCTCTACGTTTGCTGAAAAGAATTCCTCTGACACTTTTTCTACGTGCAGACGCCTTAGAAAATCATCGTCATAAACAACGGAGTCCATTCTTAGTAAAGCTTGATGGCATAATCGAAGACCTAGCCATTGCTGGGGTGCGACTCTATGGAGTATCTCGATCCCTGACAACACGGGTGATAGAACGCCACACTCTCCTATCGCCACGTATTGCCGGAACGCTTCCCAATAATATGCCAGCTCGGCGACCCCGTCAGCGAGGACAGACAACGACCTCTCTGCCTCTACGATTAGCGTGCGTCGGTATACTCGAGGAGCGAAAAAATCAGTCATTGATAATTCGCTGTATGGCTCATATAAAAGGGTCATTAGCCCATTTGTACCTTTTTGGCCTTGGAGCTGATGAAGAACATTTGAAAAATCTGACTAAAGAATTACACGTCGCAGATAGAGTGACGTTTATGGGTTGGATAGACGAAGTGGACGGGATATGGGATAACGTTGATCTCTTGCTATTTCCTTCGCTCCATGAGGGTGCACCTAATGCTATCTTGGAAGCATTGGCATATGACATTCCAATACTGGCAAGTGATATCCCTGAACATCGAGAGATTTTGCCTCAATGGAGTCTTTTGCCTACAAGTGATTTGATGATATGGGTAAAAGCACTACAAACTGTTTTTGCTGACATACCTAGAAGTCTTGAAAAACTTTGTGAAGAACAATATAAAACGGCTTCAAGGCTTCGTTTCGATTGGGAAGGCGAAATACGTAGGCTGATCCTTCAGAAAGATGAAGAAATACATGATCGTAGCGCAGCGATTTAGATCACCAGCCTTCTACACCACTCTGGTTGAAATTTTTGCGCGTAGTATACATTTATTGATATTTCTTATTATAGGGAATCGTTTTGGTGCAGGGATAGTAACTGACGCAGTCTTTTTTCTATATGCGCCTCTTACGGTAATCATGAGTGTTACTGCCGGGATAGCCCAATCTGTAGTAATGCCTGGTGAACATCGGGCACAGGCTGCAAAGTGTACAAACACTTTTCGTCGCATGATTATTAGGTATACAGTAAATACGGTTCTACCTATTAGCCTCCTTGCTACCCTGGGAGCTTGGATTATAAGTGACTATACCGACTTGCTGATTGCTCTAATACTGTTACCTATTCCTACGCTTGCGTCTATGACGGCCATATATACAGGCTTGCTTAACGCAGAAGACAGACATTGGTTGGCGGTACTTAGCCCGGCCTATGGCAGTGTTCTCGCCTTCCTGATGATTCTGTTCATGCCTGTTACGCCTACGGGTCTGGCTGCAATACTTATAAGCTTCGAAGTCGGTCGTGTCGTCGGTCTGAGGTTTCATATCTGTAGAGGAGAAAAAGTCGATGACAGTGATGCTAGCACAGTAATCAGTTGGACTCTGCAAGGGGCACGATTTCAAGCTCTAGGATCATTCTTGGTCGCGCTCAATCCACTGGTAGATAGGCTGTTTGCCAAGGGTTTTGGGGTAGGTGCAATCTCTGACGTGGAATATGTAGGACGTCTATGGAACATAGTTCCCTTGCTCTTTACTGGAACCTTGACAGTCGCCTATGCTAATTGGAGCCGTACTGCTTCTAGTAGTAAGCTAGATATGCACAGGGTTCATACATCTGCGGCTCGTTTAGGCGGAATTGCTTTGGTCTTTAGCGTGCTGGCCATACTGTGTGCCGATCTTCTTATCGATACTCTTTATAGTTGGGGCAAAATTGACGTAGCACATCGCATCTCACTGTCAGCATTATTAAAGGCCTATCTGGCTGGTTCAGCCCCTTTCGTCGCTGGTTTAGTCTACGTCAGAGCCCTCAGTGCCATAGGACGCATTCCTCTGGTTACTGTCGCTGCCAGCATCAACGTAGGAGTGAACTTGATCTTGGATTGGATCATGACAAGCATCTATGGTCTGATAGGAATTGGATTTGCCACTAGCATTACTTACTTAGTGGTCATGTCATTTTTAGCAGTCTATTTTGAAAAAATATCGTCAGAATCCACATTGTGTACAAAAAGTATATAATGTACCCCGAAAACTGGACAGGTGATTAAGATAGAATGCTGTGTCAATAGGAGATGAGGAGAGGGTAGATGTCGACACAGCGGAAACAGTACAGTGCCGAGTTCAAAGCCCGTGTAGCGCTCGAAGCGCTCAAAGGACTCAAAACCGTCAATGAATTAGCCAGTACGTACGGGGTGCATCCGACCCAGATTGCCCATTGGAAGCACCGCCTCCAAAAGGAGATGCCCGACATTTTCTCCGCACGCAGAGCAAAGCGCGAGCAAGACCACGAGGCATTCCAAGCGCAGTTATACCAACAAATCGGGCAGCTCAAGGTGGAGTTGGACTGGCTGAAAAAAAAAGCTGGACTTGCCACCTGAGGCGAAGCGGGAGTTGATTGAGCCTGCGCATCCACAGCTGAGTATTGCGCGGCAGTGTGACCTCATGGGGTTGCCACGGTCAACCTATGACTCCCAGGGGCAGGGGGAGAATGCAGAGAATCTCCATGTGATGCATGTGCTGGATAGGCAATACACCGACACGCCGTATTATGGCGTACGGCGCATGACTGCCTGGCTACGGAGTCAAGGCTATGCGGTGAATCACAAACGGGTGGCACGACTGCTACGGACGATGGGATTGGAGACGATCTATCCCAAACCGCGCACGAGTCAGCCGCATCCTGCTCACCGGGTCTATCCGTATTTGCTGCGGGGTGTACCGATTACCCGCGTCAATCAGGTCTGGAGTACGGATATTACGTATATCCGCCTGCAGGCGGGGTTTCTTTACCTGGTGGCGGTGATGGATTGGTTCAGTCGGTATGTCCTGTCCTGGGCAGTGTCGATCACCATGGACGTGGGCTTTTGTCTCGAAGCGTTGGACCACGCCTTGGAGGTAGCGCGACCGGAAATCTTCAACAGTGACCAAGGGGCACAGTTCACCAGTCTCGACTTTACAGAACGTCTGACCTCAGCGGGGGTCCAGATCAGTATGGACGGGCGAGGGCGGGCACTCGACAATGTCTTTGTTGAACGGCTGTGGCGGACCGTCAAATATGAGGAGGTGTATTTGAAGGATTATGAGACGCCCCACGAGGCGATGCAGGGGTTGGAGACGTTCTTTGTGCGCTACAACGAGTGGCGGCAGCATCAGGCACTGGGCTATCAGACCCCAGCGGCGGTATATTTCGGTTCGTACCTATAGCAGTCTATCTTAATGCTCGCTCTTTTTTGTCTTGACAATGGGGTACGCCTCACCCCATCGGAGCGCAGCGACGCCTGGGGTGATCGGGTTACGTTGCGGGCACGTCGTGTTTCACGACGGCGTGCCGTTTGCGCCTCGAATCTCCTCTAAGCGTAATCTTGTACGCGTTATGGAGCAGGCGGTCAAGGATCGCGTCCGCGAGGGTCGGATTCCCCAGGGCCTCATGCCAATGCTCCCCTGGCAACTGGCTGGTGACCAGGGTCGCGCTACGGCCGTGGCGGTCTTCCAGGAGTGCAAGGACGTCGCGGCGGTTCTCATCACTGAGGGAGGCAAGTCCCCAGTCATCGAG
>Ga0114129_10009740_pt1 | contig 13703 bp, 9 predicted proteins | sample RhiMetdeltSRZDD1_FD_80071 | JGI IMG/M metagenome (GOLD analysis project Ga0114129, IMG submission 80071) | Populus rhizosphere microbial communities from Tennessee, USA - Rhizosphere MetaG P. deltoides SRZDD1 (version 2) (version 2) | ecosystem: Host-associated > Plants > Roots > Rhizosphere >...
CGACCACCACTTTCTCCTGTTTGTGGTGTTCTGCATTGAAAGCCGCGATCGCGCTCGCTGCCTGCGCGATGGTCGCTTCGAACTCCGCCGCTTCCTGCGCAAGGCGCACGAGCGCCCCGCGATCGCCCGCGATGCGGTTGCGCAACTCCTTGATCTCACGCTTCGTTTCGAGAATGCCCCGCGCCTCGGCGCGGTCGCCGCCCGACACCAGATGCGGGCCGCGGAACAGCTCGCCGTCGATCGTGGCGACGGCCAGCGCAGTGAGCCGGCTCGCTTCGGACGCGCGGCCGTATGACGGTGCGATCCAGGCGTCGCCGATCGCTTCCCGAATGGCGGCGGCATAAGGTCCGTTGACGCGCACGACAGACGAGAGCGAGCGGAGATCGGAGGGGACGTCGTGTAGGGGCCCATCGACGTCGGCTCTTACACCTGTCGCAGACGTGACCAGAAACCCGCACCGACCTGCCGACGCCGCGCGGACGAGCTGAAACCCCGCCTCCGCGTGCTCCGGCCGTTCGACCACGACATGCTGCAACAGCTCGCCCAGGCACGCCTCGACGGCACGCTCGTATCCCGCGTCGACCTCGAGGTAGTCGGCAATCGCGCCCCGCTGACCGACGTTGCCGTTGGCCTGAACGAGCACGGTGCGGGCGGCGTCGCCATAGCCGGCGCGAGCCGCATCGAGCTCTTCGAGCGACTTGAGACGCGCCTCGAGACCGGCGAGATCGTGTTCGCGCGCGCGCACTGAGCGCGTGCGCCATTCGTGCTCGATTCGTGCGCTGGCGAGCTCCGATTCGCGGGCGGCGCGCGCGATGCGCGTCGCGTCGATCGCCTCGTGCGCGCGGCGCAGACCGTCGGCGGCGGCGGCGCGATCCGCGGCGACGCGGTCCGATTCGATGCGGGCATCCGTCGCCTCGACGTCGAGCTTCGACAGCGTTTCGCCGACCCGGTCGCGGGCTGCGGCCGCGTGCTCCAGGGCGTGGCGAAGAGCGGTCGCGGAATTGATGGCCGAGAATACTTCGCTGCGGGCTCCTTCGACGTCGGCTTCGAGCCCTTCGATTTCCCGGTGCGCCGACTCGTAAGCGCCCGACTCTGCGGCAAGCGCGGCGGCCGCACGATCGCGTTCCGCGACGGCGTCGGCCGCGGCGGCGCGCCGGGCGGCGAGCATCGCGCGCGCAGGTTCGCGCCTGGCGTCGAGCACACCGAGCTCCGCGGCGACGGCTGTCGCGCGCGCCTCGAGCGCCTGCACCTGCTCGCGGTCGAACGCGATTTGCTGCTGCTGCCGGTTGATCGCGAGCTCGCGCGCATGCGCCGACTCGCGCGACTCGGTCGCCCTCGCCTCGGCTTCGGTCAGCTCGATGCGCACACGCCCGAGGTCCGACTCGATTCCGGCGACGCGGCCAGCCGCGACCGACTCGCGTTCGCGCGCTTCATTGAGCCGCGCGCGCGCCGAATCGATCGTCTCCGACAGTTGCCGATACTTGCGCGCGAACAGGACCTTCTCCCACCGCCGCAGCTCGTTGCGCAGCTTCTGGTACCGACGCGCCTTGGCGGCCTGCCGCTTCAGCGTCCCGCGCTGCTTCTCGACCTCGAAGACGATGTCGTCGATGCGCGTCAGATTCTGTTGCGCCGCCTCCAGCTTGAGCTCGGCCGCGCGTCGCCGCGCTTTGTATTTCGTGACGCCGGCCGCTTCCTCGATGAGCTGACGCCGGTCGGTCGGGCGCGAGCTCAAGATGAGGCCGATTTTTCCCTGCTCGATGATCGCGTACGCCTTTGCCCCGAGGCCGGTGTCCATCAGAAGGTCGTGCACGTCGCGCAAACGGCACACGTGTCCGTCGATCAGATACTCGCTTTCGCCTGATCGATAGAGGCGCCGCGTCACTTCGACTTCGCGCGCCACCGACTGGATGATCTCCTCGATCACCTCGTCCGCGTGATGGCCGTTCCCGTTGCCGTTTCCGTTGCCGTGATGTCCGTGGCCGTTGGTTCTTTCGAGGTCCGGAAAGGCGGGACCGCTGACGGTCTTCAGAAAGCCGCTGAACTTCAACCGCACTTCCGCGGCGGCCGTCGGCTTGCGCGCGTCGCTCCCGCTGAAGATGACGTCTTCCATCCGATCGCCGCGCAGGCTCTTCGCGCTCTGCTCGCCCATGACCCACGTGATCGCGTCGGCCACGTTGCTCTTGCCGCAGCCGTTGGGACCGACGATGGCGGTCACGCCTTTGTCGAATGCGAGCTCCGACCGATCGGAAAAAGACTTGAAGCCGTTGATCTCGAGTCGTTCAAGACGCATGGATCATCCATTGCGGATTGAGGAGCGCGGATTGCGGATTGACGGAAAAATTCCGCAATCCGCAGTCCGCACGCCACAATTCGATACGAAGCTGTAGGTATGGCTGCTGGGAGCGACCAGGCAAAAACGACCGTTTGCGGCCCTCTTCGTCTTCCATCGGCAGGAGACGGCCCCGGGGCCGAAAGCGGTCGCCAGTGTAACAAGGCCTATCTATAGGGGCAAGCGCTATTACGACGCAATTCGTTGTGGTCGCTTGCCCTTAATGCGCTTTCGTCTTCGAACCCTTGTTCAATTCGGTGAGCTTCTGTGCCTCGCCGAACATCGTGAGCCCCGCCTGCGCCTGCGGATCCACCGCAATCAGGTGGCGCCGCGCGTCGGCGACGCCGAACACCGCGTTGTCGATGTCGAACCGGATCATCGCCTTGATGAAATCGAGATCCCTGGCGAAACCTTCCTCGTCGATCTTGATCTTGTCGCTTTTCAACTGCTCGCGGAAGTCGGCCATCATCGCGTCGTCGACGACGAAGTTCGGCTTGACCGTTCTCCGTCCCGTACCCCTCATCGACACGCGGGTGTCGCCTTCCGCCGCGTACTTCTGCGCGTAGTTCGGGAAGACGGAGCGCGCATAGAGCATGCGGCCAAAGCGTCCAGGATTGAAGCCTTCGATCGGCCCGGCAACCCGCCTGTCGGGTTCGATGCCGCCGCCGCTGTAGACCGGCCGACCCGCGTCGGTGTGCTTCAGATCGCTCGGGTTGTGCGGTTTGTTCGCGTCCTGGTCGCGGAGCGAGTAACTGAGGTACTCGTCGAAGCTCGCGTCCCACGGACGCTGAATGAGCCGACCGCTTGGCGTGTAGTAATGCGCCGTCGTCAAGGCGAGACCCGCGTTACCGCTGATCCGATACACCGATTGAACCAGCGCTTTGCCGAAGGTCGTCTCGCCGACGATGTACGCACGATCGTGATCCTGAAGGGCGCCGGTCACAATTTCCGAGGCGCTCGCGCTGTTGCGGTTCGCCAGGGCGACGATGGGCATCTCCGTGAACTCGCCGTCCTCCGTCGCCCGGTAGTCGGCGTCCGAGTTCGGCACGCGTCCGTGCGTGGAGACGATCTTGGATCCCTTCGGCAGGAACTCGTTGGCGACCTTGATCGCCTGGTCGAGCGGACCGCCCGGGTTGCTGCGGATGTCGAAGAGCAGTCGCCGCATCCCCTTCGACACGAGGTCGCGAAGCGCGTGCTTGACGTCGCGATCGGTGTTCTCGCCGAAATCCTGCATGCGGATGTAGCCGGTCGTCGCGTCGATCATGAAATACGCCGGCACGGTCGGAATGATGACCTCGTCGCGCGTGACGACGAGCCGAATCAGCTCCTCGTACCCGCGCCGCTTGAGGCCGATATCGACGGTCGTCCCCTTCGGCCCTCGAAGCTTTCGCATCGCCTGTTCGGTCGTCCAGCCCTTCGCATCCTCGCCGGCAATCCACGCGATGATGTCGCCGCGGCGCACGCCTTTCTTGTACGCCGGCGAACCCTCGAAGACCCCCATCGCCATCACGTCGCCGTCCGGGGTGTTCTGGATGGTGATGCCGAGGCCGTAGTAGTGCCCTTCCTGCCGCTCGCGCATCTGCGCGTATTCTTTCGGGCTGAAAAAGCTGGAGTGCGGATCGAGCGTGCCCAGCATGCCGCGCACGGCGCCGTACACCAGGTTCTCTGAATCGACCTTGTCGATGTAGTTGTCCTGAATCGCGCGCAGCGCGACGCTGAACGCCTGGTAGTGTTCGGGAATCTTGTTGTCAGTGGCCAGCGCGTTGCGGCCGAACAACCCGCCGACGAGGGCGGAGACGAGGATGGCGAAGACGACAGTCGGCAGGGCTCGGTAGCGTCGCATAGAAGGCATCGTAGCAGATAACTTCCTTATGGGCAACGACTTCTGGGCACAGAACGGCGCGGAATTCCTTGACCCGCCCCGTCGCGCGTTCCTATAATGACGTGAGCGGCCCCGCCTTAGTCTGTGAAAGTAGGAGACCTATGTTTGGTTCCATTGGAATGCCCGAGCTGATCATCATTTTCGTGATCGCCCTGATCATTTTCGGGCCCCGGAAGCTCCCCGAGCTGGGCCGGTCGTTGGGCAAGAGCCTCGCCGAATTCAAGCGTGCGTCGAACGAGCTGAAAAGCACGCTCGAAGAGGAAATCCGCCTCGAAGAGCAGCGGTCATCCCTCGAGGAATCGAAGGCCAAGGCTGCGGCGCAAGCAGCGTCCGCTGCTGCCGCAACGCCCGCGCCTCACGGCGAAGAACCGGTGCCCGTCCGGACGGCCGACCACAGCGCGTAACTCTGACCTGTCATGGCCCTGGTGCCCTTCCCCAAGCCCCAGTCGGGGGCGCACGCGCTTGCTACGGACGATGAAGACGACGATTCCTCCACTGGGGCAAAGATGTCGTTCCTGGAGCATCTCGACGAGCTCCGGAAGCGCATCGTTCGCTCCTGTCTCGCCGTCGCCTTCGGCGTCCTCGCGACGTTCTACTGGATTCAACCGATCTTCAACTTCATCCTCGCGCCCACGCGCAAGGCGCTCCCGCCCGGCGTCCGGCTGATTTACACGCAGCCGGGCGAGGCGTTTTCTCTTTACATCACGGTCGCTCTCATCGCCGGCGTTGTCGTGGCCGCGCCGTTCATCATGTATCAGGTCTGGATGTTCATCGCACCGGGCCTGTACTCGAACGAAAAGCGGATGGCATATCCGTTCGTGTTCTTCACCACCGTCGGATTCGTCGCCGGCGCCGCGTTCAACCACTACGTGTCGTTTCCGTTCATGATGGCGTTCTTCGCCAGCTTCAACACGCCCGATCTGGCCTTCATGCCGAAGCTCGAGGATGTGTTCGGGCTGTACACGAAAATGCTCCTCGGCATGGGGATCGTCTTTCAGATGCCGACGGTCGTCTTCTTCCTGGCGAAGCTGCGCCTGGTTTCAGCGCGATTCCTGGTCGCGCAATTCAAGTACGCCCTGCTGATCATCTTCATCGTGGCGGCCGTCATCACGCCAACGGGTGACATGATGACGCAGACGATCTTCGCCGCGCCCATGGTAGCCCTCTACCTCCTCAGCATCGTCATCGCCTGGGTCGTGGGACCGAAGCGCATCAAGGGCGACGAAGTCTAGAGCCGTGGCCATCAAGGCCTCCTCTTCCCAACAGATTGACGCGTTGGTTGCCGACCTCTCCGCGGCCAACACCCTCAAGCGAGAGGCGGCGATCGCGCGGCTGACGGTCATCGGCGAGCGGGCCGTCGAACGCATTGTCGCGCTGGCGCGATCGACGTCGGCGGGTCCGGCGCGGGCCGCGGCATTCAGAGCGCTCGAGGGCATCGGCGACGCACGGGCGCTCGAGCCGGCGCTTTACGCGATGACTGACCTCGATCCAGTCGTTGCCTCCGCGGCCATTGCCGTGGCGCGGGACTTCGTGCGAACGGCTCGCGGCGCAGAGGCGGTCGACGGTCTCACGGCCGTCACGCTCGATCGTCGCCGACCCGATGCCGTGCGCCTGGCCGCGCTGCGGGCGCTCGGCGATCTCGACGCGACGACGATCGCCCCGGTCCTGGCATCGCTGAAGGAGGATCCGAACGACGCCGTTCGCGCGGCGGCGGCCGCCCGGCAACCGGCGAGGCGGCGCACGGATGCCGATCCTGTCGACGTGCTCGCGCGCGCGGCAGAAGAGGCGCTGCCGGCGGATCCCGAGGCGCTTCGTCACGCGATCGTCCAGGCTGGCGGCACCGCTCCGCTCCCGCATCTTCTGAAGATTGTCGAACGCGTACGAGAGCGCGAGGCGTCGGCGAAGCAGGGCCGGCGTGGCGACGACTGGGCGACAGCGCGCGCCGCAGCACATGTGGCACTCGCCGGGCGAGGCAGCCGGATCGCCGTCTACGATCTGAGGGAATCGCTCGAACGTGGACGGCCGCTGCCGGTGGAGTTTCTCACCGCGCTGTCACTCGTCGGCGATGCCTCGTGTCTCGAGCCGATCGCGGAAGCGCACACGAAAGCCCGAGACGGATGGTGGCGGGATCACCTCGCGCGCTCCTTCCAGGAAATCGTCGCGCGAGAGCGGCTGACGAAACGCCACGCGGCGCTGCGGCAGGTCGAAAGGCGATGGCCGGGGGCGATTGAAAGACTGTGGCCGGGTAAGTCAGGTGGGGCAGGTGGGTCGCGTGGGGCACGTGGGCCAGGGAAGTGGCGAGGGATTGGTCGGTAATTCCGACCGGACCCCTCCCGTCACACCTGCCCTGTCAATACGCTTTCGCAAACCACGCTTCGCTGGTCGCTCGCGCGTCGCAGCGGATACAGGTACCCGACGGCACTTGGCTGTTCAGCGGCATGTTGCGAATCGTCGCCTGCGTGTCGTTCTTGATTTGCGTTTCGCACTCCGCGGATCCGCACCATGGCGCGATGACAAAGCCCGGGCGTCCCTCCATCGCCTGCTTGAAAGCGTCGTAGCTGTCGACGCGGTGCGTGTGCTCGTCGCGGAACTGCGTTGCGCGCGCGAACAGGTTCTGCTGAACCTCCTCGAGCAGCTGGCGAATCCGCGCCGATAACCCTTCCATGGGCAGGCTCTGCTTCTCGCGAGTGTCGCGGCGCGCGACAAGGACTGCCGACTTCTCGATGTCCTTCGGTCCGATCTCGAGGCGAAGAGGGACACCGCGCAGTTCCCACTCGGAGAATTTCCAGCCCGGTCGCTCGTCGCGCTCGTCGAGCGTCACGCGAACGCCCGCCGCGACGAGCTCGCGCTGGATCTCCTGCGCCTTCGGCAGCACTTTTTCGCGCCAGTCGTCGCGACCGATCGGCACGATCACCACTTGATAAGGCGCGATGCGCGGCGGCAGCACGAGACCGCTGTCGTCGCCGTGCACCATGATGGCGGCGCCGATCAGCCGCGTCGTCATGCCCCACGACGTGCCCCAGACGTGCTGCACAGATTTGTCGCGAGCCTGAAACGTGATGTCGAACGCCCTGGCGAAGTTCTGCCCCAGATTGTGAGAGGTGCCAGCCTGCAGTGCTCGACCGTCGCCCATCAGCGCTTCGATCGAGTACGTCCGCAGCGCGCCGGCAAATTTTTCGCTCTCGCTCTTGAGCCCTTCGATCACGGGTACGGCCATTTCGGTTTCGACCGTGTCCTTGTAGAGGCGCAGGATCTTCAGCGTTTCCTCTTCAGCCTCGGCTTCGGTTTCGTGTGCTGTGTGTCCCTCCTGCCAGAGGAATTCCGTCGTGCGAAGAAACGGGCGCGTCACTTTCTCCCACCGGACGACGTTCGCCCACTGATTGATGAGGATCGGCAGATCACGCCACGACTGGACCCACTTGGCGTACATCGTGCCGATAATCGCTTCGGAGGTCGGACGCACAACGAGCTTTTCTTCGAGCTCTTCCCCGCCGCCGTGTGTGACGTAGGCCACTTGCGGCGCAAAACCTTCGACGTGTTCCGCTTCCTTGTTCAGAAGACTCTCGGGGATGAACAGCGGGAAGTACGCGTTCACGTGACCGGTCGCCTTGATCCGGCCGTCGAGCGACTGCTGAATCAGCTCCCAGATGGCGTAGCCGTACGGGCGGATCACCATGCAGCCCTTCACGGGCGAGTAGTCGGCGAGCTCTGCGCGCCGGACGACGTCGAGGTACCACCGGGAGAAATCCTGGGAGCGAGGCGTGATCTCGGTGACGAAAGAGTCGGCTTTGTCGGGTTTCGGCATCGGGCTGGTTTTCAACGTTGATCGGACACAAGGGACACGACGGACACAAAGCATTTATTTTACCGACTTTTCCTCTGTGTCCTGGGTGTCCTTTACAGCTACTCAGCGCCGCGAGTATCAACGATGTGGATCCGCCAGTGTTCGTCGTCCCGCGCCGGGAAGTCCGCCCGGAAATGGCCGCCGCGGCTTTCTTCGCGGCGGAGTGCCGCCCGCGCAATCAGGCGCGCGACCGTCGTCAGACGACGGTGGCTCCGCCCGCTGGGCGTATCCGGTTGAACGACTGCTGACGCCGCCTCCAGCTTCGCCACGGCTTCCTCGAGACCGGCTCGATCGCGGAAGAGACCTGCGCGCCGCCACATCAAATCACGGATTTCCGCAGGGGCTAGGGGCTGGGGGCTCGGGGCTAGCCGTCCCAGAGGGGGACGCGTCGCGGCTAACCCCACGTCCCTAGCCCCGACGCGATCCTGTTTCAGCATGGCCGCTCGCGGCGGCTCCTGCATCGCTTCGGCCGCGCGAGCACCGAAGACGAGCCCCTCCAGAAGCGAGTTGCTGGCGAGGCGATTCGCGCCGTGCACGCCGGTACACGCGACCTCCCCGGCGGCGAAGAGTCCCTCGAGCGACGTACGGCCCGATTCGTCGGTGTCCACACCGCCCATGATGTAGTGCGCGGCCGGTCCGACAGGAATCGGATCGCGCGCGAGATCGAGACCCACCTGCCGGCACATCGCCGCTATTGTCGGGAAGCGGCGCACGACGTACTCCGGATCCAAATGCGCGAGCGTCAGCGAGACGAGACCGCCTGTCCGCTCGGATTCGCGCGCGATGCTGCGCGCGACGATATCGCGGGGCGCCAGGTCGCCCTGAGGATCGTACCGCGCCATGAACGGCTCTCCGCGATCGTTCACCAGCCGCGCGCCTTCGCCCCGGAGCGCCTCCGAAATCAGGAAGCGCGGCGCGCCCGGCACGTTCAGCGCAGTGGGATGGAATTGAATGAATTCGAGATCCGCCACTCGAGCGCCGGCGTGGTATGCGAGCGCGATACCGTCGCCCGTGGCGACAACGGGATTCGTCGTCTCGCGAAAGAGTTGACCGGCGCCGCCGGTCGCCAGCAGCGTCGACGTCGCGCGCACCTCCGTCGATATCCCGGCCGCGTCGATGTACGTGACGCCGGCCACGCGGCCACGCTCGACGATCAGATCGGTCACAAGCGCGTGGTCGATCGTCCCCACCGACGCCAGCGTCCGCACCCGTTCCCACAGGACGCGGCCAATTTCGCGACCGGTGGCATCGCCGGCATGCAGGACTCGTCGAACCGTGTGCGCCGCTTCCCGTCCGAGCGCGGGCCGCCCGGCATCGTCGCGCTCGAAGCGCGCGCCCCACTCGACGAGCTCGCGGACATAGCGCGGCCCTTCCTCGACGAGCACACGGACCGCCGCGTCGTCGCACAGTCCGTCGCCGGCGCGGATTGTGTCTTGCGCGTGCAGCGATGGCGAGTCGTCGTCGCCAATCGCGGCGGCAATGCCACCCTGCGCGTAACCGGTATTGCTCTCGGCCGGTTCTGCTTTGGTGAGGATCAGGACGCGGCCCGCGGCCGCCAGACCAATCGCTGCACGCAGGCCGGCGACGCCGCCGCCGACCACAAGAAAGTCGACCACCCGGATGCTATCCTACCAAAGCACTCTCATGGAGCCCGTCCGACTCGACGTCGCGACGCCGTCGCGCGCCTACACGGTGACCATCGCCCCTGGTGCCCTCAACAACCTGGAACAGATGCTCGACGATGTGCACGCTCCGGGACGCCGCTTCGTCGTGTCGAGTCCGCTCGTCTGGCGGCTGCATGGACCGCAGCTCGCGAAGGCGCTGAACGGCGCCGGGACGCACGCCGAGCCGATCCTCGTACCCGACGGCGAGCGCTACAAGCAGCTGCCCACCGTCGCGCGCATTTACGACGCGCTCGTCGCCGCGAACGCCGAGCGCGGCTCGACGCTGATCACATTCGGCGGCGGCGTCATCGGCGATATGGCGGGTTTCGCCGCGGCCACCTACTTGCGCGGCATCGCACTCGTGCACGTGCCGACGACGCTGCTGGCGCAAGTCGACAGCGCGATCGGCGGCAAAGTGGGCGTGAACCATCCTCTCGGCAAGAACATCATCGGATCGTTCTACCAGCCGCACGCGGTGGTCGTCGATCCCGCCTTGCTCGGCACGTTGCCGCGCCGCGAGTTCCGTGCCGGCTTGTACGAAGTGATCAAATACGGGATGACGTCGAGCGCGCCCTTGTTCGATCGGATCGGGAGAGAGCGCAAGCCGATTTTTGCGCGAGCGCCGGAGACGCTCACCGAAATCATCAGCGCGTCGTGCCGCATCAAGGCGGATGTCGTCGCGATCGACGAGCGGGAAGCGGGGCCGAGGCGCATTCTGAATTTCGGCCACTCCGCGGGACACGCCATCGAGGCGGTCACGAAATACCGGCGTTACCGCCACGGCGAAGCAGTGGGGTACGGCATGCTGGTCGCCGCGGAGCTTGCCGCCGCGCGCGGCGCCCTCGCCGAGCGCGATCGACAGGCGCTCGCCGATCTGATCGCGAGTCTCGGCCCGCTTCCCTCAGTCGCCGACCTCTCGGCCGCGCAGATCATCGGCGCCATGCAGCACGACAAGAAAATGGTCGCGGGCCGTCTGCATTTCGTGCTTCCGACCGCGATCGGCGCAACCACGATCGTGGATGACGTGACCGAGAAGGAGCTCAAGACGGCGCTCCGGAAAGTGGGGTTCAGCGCGTAGACGTCAAGCCTCGAGCCCGTATTCCCTCATCTTCGCGACGAACGACTTGTAAGGCACCTGGAGAATCTCCGCCGCGCGGCCGCGATTGCCGGCAGCTTCCTTCAACGCCTGATCGATTTTGCGGCGCTCGACTTCGGCGAGCACCCGCCTCGAGGCGTCGCCCATCGAGCCGGACAGATCGATCTTCGACCATGCGTTGTCCTGCTCATCCACCTGTGGCGCCGGCCCACGGAACGAGAGATTGAGATGACGCGGGTGAATCGTTTCGCCCTCGGTGAGGATCGCAGCCCGTTCAATGCAGTTCTGCAGCTCGCGGACGTTGCCCGGCCAACGGTATTCGACGAGCTCGTGTTCGGCCGCCGGAGACAGAGCCAGCGGCCGTTTGTTCAGCTCGCGACAGAAGCGATCGATGAAATAGCGCGCCAACGTCGTGATGTCCTTTCGGCGTTCCCGCAGCGGCGGAATCACGATCGGAAACACCGAGAGGCGGAAGAAGAGATCTTCGCGGTACTGGCGCGCCGCGACCGCGGCTTTCAGGTTGCGATTCGTCGCGGCCACGACGCGCACGTCGACTTTGAGCGGGAGCGTGCCACCCACGCGCTCGAACTGCTTCTCCTCCAGCGCGCGAAGAATCTTCGCTTGGAGCAAGAGCGGCAAGTCGCCGATTTCGTCCAGAAACAGCGTGCCTCGGTGCGCCAGCTCGAACTTGCCGGGCTTCCGCCCCGCGGCGCCGGTAAACGCGCCCTTCTCGTGGCCGAAGAGCTCGGTCTCGAGCAGCGTTTCGGGAATCGCCGCGCAGTTGATCGCCACGAACGGTCCGTCGGCGCGCGGGCTCAGCGCGTGCAGCGCGCGGGCGAAGAGCTCCTTCCCCGTGCCGCTCTCGCCCTCGAGCAGCACGGTCGTATCGGTCGCTGCCGCCCGATGCAGCGCCAACGACACCTGCTTCAGTTGGGGATCGTCGCCCACGATTTGCGGCGCGCCACGTCGCCGCGCGAGCTCTTCTTTGAGGATGAGATTCTCGGTCGCCATACGGCGCTGGGTCAGCGCGCGTTCCACCATCAACAGCAGGTGATCGGGATCGACCGGCTTGGCGAGAAAATCGAGGGCGCCTTCCTTCATCGCCGCCACGGCGTCCTGGATGCTGCCGAAGGCGGTCATCACGATGACCGGCAGCTCGGGATCGAGCTCCTTCGAGGCCCGTAGCACGCCGAAGCCGTCGCCTTCGGTCAGCCGCAGATCGGACAGCACGACGGCCGGAAGGCTCGCGCGAAGCGCCGCCTCGGCCTCGGGCTGATCGCGCGCTTCCACCACGGTGTGCCCCTGTGCCTCGAGCGCGTGCCGCAGCATGGCGCGAAGGGAATCCTTGTCCTCGACGAGCAGGATCGGAGCGTCGGCCGCGCGAGTGCGAACACTCATCCCTCGACCGCGCTCGGGATGACCGTGGGCATGCGCCGAACTGTCACCGCAGCCAGCCGGGCGGGACACCCGCACGGCGCGCGTCTTCTTCGAGTTTCGCGATGTCTTTCTTGCCGTCGATGACGGCCTGTTTCAGCCGCGCGAGCTCGGCGAGGGCCTTCTGACGATCGCGCTCGATCACGCTCCGTTGGGCAGGATCGTCTCTGTTGACGAAATCGGTATTGAGCGCGTTGATGCGCGTCTGGATCGCTTCAGCGTAGGTCTGATTCTGCTCGACTTGGGTCTGCAGCGCTTTCAAGCGCCCGGACCAGTACGCCTTGTCCTTGACCGGCTCCTTGCCGTTGGCGTCCTTGTCCTTCTGGTCCTTCTCGTCCTTCCCGTCTTTTCCGTCTTTCGCGTCTTTGTCCTTGGCGCCATCCTTCGTCGCGTCGGCTCCAGGCTTTGGCGCGGCGGGTGGCGGTGTGGAACCGGCAGGTACAGGGCTCAGATCCTTGTTCGTGTAAACCTTTGCCGCCTCCGGAACCGCCTTGCGGCGCTCCTCTTCCTTGCGGGCGATGTCGGCGAGCGACTGCGCGCGCGCCGTTGCCGCCAAGAGCAGTGTGGCCGCCGTGGCAGCTGTGAAATAGTGTGCACGCATAGGGAATTGACTACTTCGATTATCGGCCTGAAAGGCAGAAGAAACCAGTGCCTAGGGGGTTGCGGACTGCTGGGCTGCGACGAGCGCGTCGAGGTGCGTCTTGATCTTCTGCGCGTCCGGGGAGGTGCGCTCCAACTCCAGGAATCGTTGGAACGCCTTCATCGCGTCCTGAACGCGCCCGGCCTTTTCAAGGCTGATCCCGAGCGCGACGTGGAACGACGGCATTTGGGGCGCCAGCTTGATGGCCTTCTCGAACTCCGGAATCGCCCCGGAGTCGTCGTTCTTCTTGTGAAGGACCATTCCCAGATTGAAAAGGCTGACGTAATCGTTGGGCGACAACGCTGCGGCCTGCCGATACTCCGCTGCAGCCTGGTCCCATTGCAGCAGCTGGCCGGCGGCGTGTGCCAGGGCGAAGCGATACGTCCAATTGTTGGGCGCCAGCGCCACGGCGCGCTCGAAGCGGGCCATGGCCTCATCGACTCTCTTCATCCGCACCAACGTTTGTCCGAGATTATTCAGGGCCTCCGGATCGTCCGGGCTCTTGGCAACAGCCTCCTCGAAGGTAGTCCTGGCGGCCTCGAGATTCGCCGCGGCCGCGGACGCCGTGCTCGAGCGGGCTAAATCGAGAAACGGCGGATCGAGGACGGGCGCCGACATTGGTTCCTCCGGCGACGCAATCGGCGCCGGGGCCGCCGCAGGGGTCGACACAGCCGTCGCGGCGCGGGCCGCAGGCGGCGAGGCCGGCCGAGCTGTGTCGTCTACCTTTGGGGCGTCGGTTTTCCAGATAATCGCGCCCAGCAGGAGCGCCGCCAGAGTCAATAGCCCACCCGCAATCAGCGACGCCCCCTGCGAC
>Ga0114129_10009742_pt1 | contig 13702 bp, 11 predicted proteins | sample RhiMetdeltSRZDD1_FD_80071 | JGI IMG/M metagenome (GOLD analysis project Ga0114129, IMG submission 80071) | Populus rhizosphere microbial communities from Tennessee, USA - Rhizosphere MetaG P. deltoides SRZDD1 (version 2) (version 2) | ecosystem: Host-associated > Plants > Roots > Rhizosphere >...
ACGTCGGGTGGGAAGCGGAAGCCGGCGAAGGCCGAGCGGGCGCTGGAAGCCGGACGAGGGCGGCGCGTTCTCATGCCGGCAGTGTGGCTACTCGAAGGCGGTCACCGTGAACGCAACAGCGCCCTCCCTGGTCTGGTGGATCCCCCCGGCCGGGTCGGCCGGCAGCGGCACGCCCGCCAGCACATCGCCGGCGACCTCGACCACCGTGCGGTGACGGGACCGGGCGACCTCTCGAGCCGCGGGCTTCACTTGCCTCCGGGGTCACCATGCTGCATGCCGGAGGCTCCTCTGGTACCCGTGCACCACGGACCTGCACGGACCGAGGGCTCCCGGTCCCGTCCGGTCGCGGACGCCTTCGGCCGCTCCGCTCCTCCACGACCGAGAACAGGATCGCTTGTACCGCGTGTGCTTGGGCGGAGTACGGAGGTTCGTCTGCATTGCCATGGCCTCCCCTCTGTGACGGAAGTCGAGGTCGCAGGCGCGATCTTCTCGAATCAGGCCTATCTCGCTAGACTTTTACATCCTTGCAGTCGACCTGGATGATTGAATGGCTAGCGACCCTCCTAACAACAACGTCGACGAACCGACGGCCGGCGGTCGCCAGGAGTGGCGCAGACACCTCCGTCGGTCCCAGAAGTGGTTGCTCGGAGTGGTTGCTGCGGCTCTCACCGCTGCCCTCACCGGGTTGTTGACCACGGCGCTCACTAATACGCCGCATGTCATCAAGTCTGCTGTCGGCGGCCGGTCCACCACCACCACCGTGGCCAGCATACCGATTGCTGTCCATGTCGAGCAGCTTCATCCTCACGATATCTGCAACGGGGCTAACGGCAGTGTGTATCCGAAGCCTCTCTCTGATCTTCAGGATTATCCAAGACTCATTGAACAGACGTACCTCAACAGGAACCTCGATCTCGAGACTAGTGACAAACGACAGAACGAATGGTCGGCCTTTCATAGCGGTGTGGCCGCGGACTTTACGCGCATGACGATAAGCATTCAAGGGCGCTCAGACGCAGCCGTTCTCATAACAGGACTGAGTTTTCAGGTTCAGAGACACCCACCAGTCGCTGGCATTCACCTCATTCCGCCACACGAGTGTGGTGCTGGACAGGATGTTCGGAGGTTTGCGGTCGATTTGGACAAGCCTAACCCTATCGCCCGGCCTGTTCTGCGGTACCCAGGTTCGACCACGGGTGAGGATGGTCGAAAGTATGTCACAACCTTTCCCTATAGGGTGTCTCGCAGCGATCCTGAGTATTTGGAACTGGTAATTCACACTCTTGGATACGACTGTACGTGGAGCGTGACACTCCATTGGATAGCCGATGGACATGCCGGGAGCACACAGATACGAAATGGCAACGAGCCCTTCCGGCTTACTTCGTCGAGGAATGCTCCAGCATATGCGTATCACTTTGACACCAATAGCGTAGAGAGAGATCCCTCCTTTGATTGGACCGGCAAGGTGCCGTAGGACTGAGGGAGGGTTATCGGAACCGCAGGTGAGTGCGGGGCATCGACGCCTGGGGCCTCCGACGATCCCCCCCATTCTTCAACCGTGGTATCGATCCCTACGGCGGTCGGTTACTGCTCGTCTGCTGCCGACGCCTAACCGTGACCTTCGGGATCATAATCTGCATCGCCTGGCTACAGTCCAGCTGCATGAGCCGGTCGCGGAGGGCGGAACGCCCGATGCGTGTCCTCGGGACCATCCGGTGCGACCCGGCGTCAAGTGGAGCCCCCGCAGCCGCCAGACGCGGCGTCTGGCCGTCCCAGACCGGCGGCGCCGAGCTGGAGGATGCCCCCGAGTCGGTCTGGGCCGAGCTGACCTTCCCCCGGCTAGCGAGATCGACCAGATCCTGGCCCACGCCCTGGCCGCTTGACGCGGCTGGAGGCGGGGGCGATCCTCGCCGTTGGGGCGACCCTAGCCTTCGTTGGAAACGGGAGCGGGTATGGCACCGGAATTGCGCATCGCCCGGCCGGGGCCGAACCAGGAGCTCCCGGTGGATGCCGATGTCCCGGTGGAGGGCACGGCTACCGGCACCGGCGGGGCCGAGCCGCATCCGATCGACCAGGTGACGGTCCGGGTCGACGACGAGGCGCCGGTGGAGGCGGCCCTCGACCCCATCGCCCACTCCTCGCCGCCCGCGACCGGCTTTGGCGCCACCGTCCGCCTGGCCAGTGCCGGCCAGCACCAGATCACGGCGACCGCGACCGATGACCTGGGCCGCTCGGCCAGCGACGCCGTGACCGTCAGGACCGTCGGCGATCCCCGCTGCCAGTCCGGGGTGGCGTGGACCAATTACCCCCAGACCCAGTCGTTGGTCCCTTACGCCACCTGCGTACCGGTGTCGCTGGCGGGTCTGGTGGCGGTCGTCCGCGAGGCCGAGGCGGCGGGACGGCACGTGCACGCCACCGGCAGCAGATGGTCATTTTCCGACTGCGCCGTCACCGGCGACTACCTGATCGACACCAGGCAGCTCGCCCGGCCGCTCCAGATGGTCCAGCGGGCGCTCAAGCCCGGCCGGCGGCGGCCCCTGTTCCATGTGGAGGCGGGCGTGTCCATCCGTGGCCTCTACAACGACCTGGACCGGCTGGGCCTGGCCCTGGAGACGATGGGCGGGGCCAGCGGGCAGACGCTGGCCGGGGCCATCTCCACCGGCACCCACGGAGGCGACAAGTTCCTGCCTCCTTTGGCCGACAGCGTCCTCGCCCTGCATCTGGTCGGCCCCGGCGGTGTTCAGCGGTGGGTGGAGCCTTCGGACGGGATCACCGACCCCGTACTGCTCAGGGCGGAGGTGGCTCCTGAGGTTGCGGCCGAGCATGTCATCTACGACGACGCCACCTTCGACGCCTGCCTGGTCTCGCTCGGCTGCCTGGGCGTGGTCTACGCCGTGGTCCTGGGCGTGCGCGACGCCTACGACCTGGTGGAGACGACCACCACCACGACCTGGCGGGAGTTCAAGGAGAACCCTGGCGTCTACCTGGACGACCGGGAGAACCGGTTCCTCCAGGTGATCGTGAGCCCCTATCCCGACGCCGCCGGCGACAATCTCTGCCTGGTGACGACCAGGTCCGAGGCCCCCGCGACCGGCCCGGTCACCCGTCCCCGGGGCGACGTCAGGGCGGCCGTGGAGCGCATGGTCGGGGACCTGGACCTCGGCGACAAGTTGTTCTTGGACCATCATGGGGTGTTCGACGATACCGGGCTGACCCAGGAGCAGTTCTTCGCCCAGATCATCCAGGGGATCCTGACCTACACGCCCGCCCAGCGGCGGGTGCTGGTCGAGCACTACAACCGGATCCTGCTCGCTCTGTGGCCGCCCCAGAGCCTCCAGGGGTCGAGCTACTCGGTGATGGACCTCGGGTACGGGCAGCCGATCCCCCAGTCCCAGCCCGGCTTCTCGATCGAGCTGTTCCTGCCGGTGGCCGACCCCGGCGGAGGGCCGGACTTCACCGAGCTCGTCGACGACGTCCTCTGGGTGGTGAACGCCAACACGGCCACCTTCCTGACCGGCTACATCTCGCTGCGCTTCACCGGCCCCACCCGGGCGCTGCTGGGGATGCAGCGCTGGACGCCGACGTGTGCGGTGGAGATCTCGGCGCTGCAGGGGGTCCAGCGCCTCGAGCAGCTCATGGCCGTCCTGTACCAGCGGGCGATCGACCGCGGCGCCCTGCCCCATTGGGGGCAGCTGCTCGACCTGGGCGTCCAGGGTCATGGCAGCCGCTATGCCGGCTATCAGCAATGGCGGCAGGTCTATGCCCGGCTCTCGAACGGCTTCACCGCCCGGACCTTCGCCAACGGGCTGTCCTCACGCTGGAACCTGACCACGCCCAACGACGCCGCTTATGTGTCGCACACGGCCCCCCAGGAGCTGGAGACCGGGAGCTCCCGGCCGGTCACCGTGACCATGCGCAACACCGGCAGCTCCACCTGGACCCGGTCGGCGTCCTACCGGCTGGGCTCCCAGGCGCCCCAGGACAACACCCGCTGGGGCCTGGGTCGGGTGGAGCTCCCCAACGACGTGACCCCGGGGGGCACGGTGTCCTTTGGCTTCCAGATCACCGCGCCCAACGAGCCCGGGGCGTACCGGTTCGCCTGGCGGATGCTCCAGGAGCAGGTGGAGTGGTTCGGCCTGCCATGCCCGACGCCGTGGTCCGCGTCGTGTATCCCCAGGGGACCACGACCGTCCCCTTGGTCGAAGAGCTCACCGGCGTGGCCGCCAGCCGGGTCGTCCGCGAGGCCCGGCTCCAGCCCGTGTTCACCGGGTCGAGCGACTCAGACGCGGTGGTGTCAACCCAGTCGCCGCCCGCCGGCACGACGGTCGCCCTCGGCAGCACCGTGACCATGCATATGCAACGCAGCCCGGACCACTAGCGACTCCGGGCGGCGACTCCTGCAGGTACCCCTGACCGTGCCCGCGGAGCGGACCGAAGCGTCGTCGGGTCCTGGGCGGCGTTGCGGCGGGCGCGACGCCGGCGGAGAAGGTCCAGCACTGGTCGAGCTGGAGCCCGACCTCGTGGCGGCCTGCCTGCGGGCGAGGGGCAGGCCTGTCGGGCTTTGGGTGTTGGGTTGAGGTATGCGTTGTTTGCGGCGAGGCCCGTGGTCAGGTGCCGTCGGCGAGTGCCAGCACCTCGATGCTCTCGTCGGTCAGTGCCTGGGCGAGTTCGACGGTGTGCCGCGCGATGACCGGCAGCACCGGACCGAGGGGCGCCACCTCCGCAAGCTGCGCAATCCGTCGGTGCAGGTCCTCGAAGGCCTCCTCTGGCAGGCCGTTGCCCCGCCATGCCTGGCGGGCAGCCTCCAGCGTCGCGCCAGAGCGCAACGCTTCCAGATCGGCCGCGAGCTGCTCGGCGGACATCCGCTCGTCGGATGCGAGCTGCGCACCAGCGAGGGCGGCCACGTTGTCGACCTCGGCGGCTGCGGCCTGGAGTCGGGCCAGGGCCGCCCGGTAGTCGGCGGCCTGCAGCCGCAGCGCCTCGGTGGCGCCGTCGATCCGCGCGCCCAGGAGCTTGGCGTGGATACGGCCAAGGGCCTCCTGGGCGGCCCGCGCGCGCTCCAGCAGGTTAAGCATCACAGCCAGTGGCTCTGCCCACGGTACAGCGTCCTCCCGGCGCAGATCGTGGACGGGCGGGACGACCTGGACGCGTTCGTCGTAGCCGAAGTCTGGGACCGGCGGGTCATCGGCTTGGCCCTTGTGCCAGATGGCCAGCCCCCACAAGGCGAAGGCGGCGATGGCGGCCAGCGAGAAGACCCCGACGGCCGCGGCCAGCGCTGCTGCGGCCGCCTTCAGCTCGGCGGCGGCCAGGGCCTGCAGGGCCAGCTTCGCCGCCGGCACCGCCACGGTCACGGTCAGGGTCGGGGAGGTCAACGGCGGGTAGGCGTTGCCGAACTGGTCGGTGAGGGTGGACGCGGCCAGGTAGGTGAACGGCACCGAGGTCGGCCCGGACAGCGCAAAGGTGGTTGGGTTGATCCAGGTCCAGGCCTTAAACAGCGAGGACACGGAAAGGACGGTGGCGGCACCCGGCGCCAGTGGGCCGGGAGCACCGACCGGCATGGCACCCGCCGCGCTGATCCCTGGGGTGGTGGTGGCCTCGGTAATGGTGATACCGGCCACCGTCAGGGAGCTGAAGGCTGACATGTTGGTCAGCGCTCCGGCCACGTCATAGACCTTGTGCCAGGTCGCGGCGCCGGTGAACACGGCGGTCGAGCTCATGGTTACGGCCGGCTGGGTCCACGAAAACGTGGACCCCAGGGACTCCAGTTCCACCGTAAGCTGCGCGGTGGCCGTGAACGTCTTGGCCGGCGTGGTGCTGCTCGTCACCCGTAGCTCCAGGTTGTGTTGGCCCACCACGAACAGCTTGGCCGCAGCCGAGGCCGGCACGCTGAGCTGCTTGTGCACCTCCCCGACGCTGCCGAACGGTGCGACCGGGATCGGCGCCGACGTCTTGTAGAGCTGGTCGGACCCGAAGAAGACCGCCGCGGTGACCGCGCCGCCCAGATCCGAGCAGTCGTCGGTCAGCTGCCAGGTCACAAAGGGTACCTCACCCGGCTTGACCGCACCGCCGTCCACGGCAAGGCTCAGCGCCGGCGAGCCTGCGGCCGGGCTCACCAGAAGGGCCTTGGACACGCACAGGCCCGAGGTGTCGCACTGGCCGGCCACCACCCCCCCCGGCGTCGGCGCAGGCCTGGATGGTCACGGTGGCCGGTGGCGGCGAAGGGAAGTTGAAGGCATGGAGGAACGAGGCCGACTTGCCGGCCGGCAGCTTGGTGGTGGGCCACTTCACCGAGGCGAGCTGCCCGGACGGGCCCGTGATCGTCAGTCCCGTGGTCGACGCCGAGGCATCCGCGCAGCCGCGGTTGGACACCGTGACCTGGGCGAGCAACGAAAGGTTGGCGCAGAGCATGCCGGGATCCCAGCTGATGGCTCCCGAGGAGTCCTGGAGCCCGATGCGGAGGTCGGCAAACAACCAGGGGACCGGCACCACCGACACGGGCAGAGTGACGTCGGCGTTGGTGCGCTGGTTCTGGGGAACCACCCTGCGGCAGTCGGCGACGGCCCTGACGAAGTTGTACGGCTTGCACGGGAAGACCACATCGTAGGTGCAGGTGACGGTGTCGTTGACCGCCAATGCCCCACCGCCCTCGGGCGCTGGTTTGACGGCGCAAGAAAGCTCGCGGACCGTGAACTGCTCACGACCGTCGTCGAAGGACAGGCAGACCTCAAAGGGGTAGGGAGCAGGATCCGACCCAATGTTGCGCACCACCACCTCGATCTCATGAGGGCACGGGGCGGTGATCGGGGTGGGCAGCACGATCTTGTCGACGGCCAGGTCAGGGGGCATAGCGACAGCTCCTCTCCGCCCCTGACACCTCCGCCCGGGCCGGGTGAGTCGGCCACGTAGCGGGCGTGCTCGGGACCCAACGCGACACCCCAGAGTGGATGGCGTGCGCATCTTGACCCATTACCGATCCAGCACCAACATCACCGGGGCACTCCCGTCCTCCAATGCCCAAGGCCCTGTAATAAGCTGGGCGCACCGCATCCTGGCCATGATCGTCGGGCTGATCATCGGCGTGCTGTTGGTGGAGTCTTATGGGGCCATGGTCACCGCCGCCCGGGGCCGGTGGCCGGGCCATCCCCGGAGCTGTGGCCCCTGGGTACCGAGGCCCTGGCCCTGGCCATGGAGGTCAGTGTGCTGGAGGCCAAGCGCCTCGGGCATCGGGCGGTGCTGCGGCTGTCGTGGCTGCTGCTGGTCGCCTCCGTCGCCCTGTCCACCCTGCTCCAGATCGCCGTGGCCCCACCTAACCTGGGTCGGGTATGTGACTGCCGGCGCGACCCCGGTGTGGCTGCTCGGCTTCTTCGCCGTGCTGAGTCTGCTGTACCGCGCCGACACCAGCGCCGACCCGGCGCGGTAGTCGCCGAGGCCAGCGCCGAGCAGGCGCCAGCCAGCGCTGCTGTAGCGCCGAGGCGCTGACCAAGCGGGCGCAGGCCGAGCGCGCCTACGCCGACCTCAGCGCCACGGGCGCGCCGGTCAGTAGCGCCCAGCTGGCGCCCGCGGCCGGCCTGAGCACCAGCTACGCCCGCGCCCTGGTGGCCGAGTTCCAGGCCCGGCGGCCGGCCACCCAGGGCAACGGGCGGCCGGCCGCTGGGACAACCCTTCTCGAGGTCGACGAGGTGGCATCGTGATGGGGCCGTGGCGGGCCCTGGGCCGCCACGGCAGCGCGTGCCCCGCGCCGTCCGGCTGTGGGCGGCGCTGGTGTGCTTAGCCTGAAGGGTGCGCAAACTCGGACGTGGCCTTGGCCTGCTGGTTCGCGCCAGACCTCGGCTCGGTAGCCTGCGGCCGCTCCTGACCCCATCAGAGGCCGTCCTTGGTGCTATCTCGAACTCGCGTACCTTGCCGTGTGCCGCTCCATGCAGCTGCTCGTGTGGCGCGCCCGCGGTGACGCCGCCAACGACCTCGAGCTGCTCGTCCTGCGCCAGCAGCACTCTCGGTGCTGAGTCGCCTGACACCACACCCTAGGCTCCAGCCCGCCGACCGGGCCTGCTCGCCGCGGTCAGCCCCGTCCTGCCCCGATCCCGCTGGTCGTGGTTCCTCGTCCAGCCCGAGACGCTGCTGGGCTGGCATCGGCGGCTGGTCGCCGGCGCCTGGACCGACCCGCACCATCAGACCGGCCGCCCACCACTGGACGAGGACGTCCAGCAGCTGATCATCCACCGGGCCAAGGAGAACCCCCGCCGGGGCGACCAGCGCATCCAAGGCGAGCTCCAACAGCTTGGCGTCCAGGTCTCGACCACCACCATCCGCACGATGCTGCGCGGCACGGGCTGGATCCCGCGCCACGGCAGGTCGCCACCACTTGGCGGGCGTTCCTGGGCCAGCAGGCCGCCGGGATCATGGCCTGTGACTTCTTCACCGTCGACACGGTCTGGCTGCCACGGCTGTAGGTGCTGTTCTTCATCGAACTGAGCAGCCGGCGGGTACACCTGGCCGGCGCGACCGCCCACCCGGACGGCGCCTGGGTCACCCAGCAGGCCCGGAACCTGCTGATGCTCGAGCATCGGCCATTGCAGTTCCTCATCCGCCACCGGGACGCGAAGTTCACCCGCGCCTTCGACGACGTGTTCCGATCGGAGGGCACTGAGGTGCTGATCACGCCAGTGCAGGCACCCAACGCCAACGCTACGCCGAACGCTGGATCCCCACGGTCCGTGCCGAGCGCCTGGACCGGCTGCTGATCATCGGCCGCAGGCACCTGGAGCAGGTACTCCGGGCCTACGTGGAGCACTACAACGCCCATCGTCCCCACCGGGCACTCGGGCTGCAGCCGCCGGATCCCGCTGTCGAACCTGCCCCCAGTAGCAAGGATCCGCCGGCCCAAGTCCACCGGCACGACCTCCTCGGCGGACTCGTGCACCAGTACCGACGAGCTGCATGAACGCATTTGTGCACCCTACGGGCAGGATCATCTACCTGCGCCAGACCTACCACATCGGCCAAACCAGGATTATTCTCAGCTAAACAGATTTAGGTTCACCGTCACCCAAGGAAGGCCCGCTTCGGTGGGGCCAGTCGGTGAGGAAACTCTCTAGATCCTAGCGCTTCGCCTTCTGTGCCAGTTCGTATTCCCCGATGATGGACTTGGCGATGCGCCCTCGGTCCCCTACCTTGTAGCCGTTCTCTTGTGCCCACTGCCGGATGGCATCGAGGTTTTCCCGGCCATTCTTAGCGCTACGGCTGCGCCGAGTCCGAGTAGGTGTCGTTGTCTTGGTCTCCGCCATGTGGGCACGGTGCGCTTTGTCTAGGAAGGGCTGTAGCGCCTTCTGCAACCTCTCCCGGTTCTTCGCGCTAAGGTCAATCTCCCAATTCACGCCATCGTAGGTGAACTGGACAGGCTCAGCCGGACTGGAACCGTCCAGATCATCAGTAACTACAACCGTACGGGCCACCTTTGCCTCTGTCCGGCGGGTTTCTGAAAGCTTAGCAATAGAAATGACCCCACGTCTGGCTGACGCAGGGTCGATTTCACGAGTAGCGGTGAACAGTGCCCGGTCTCGGCCAAGAACGCTCGGCAAGGCTCCGCCGGCTGCCGTGGGAGTCATATCCTCCTCGCCTTCGACGTCCCCCCACTGGGGTCCGGAACGTCGCCGACGATACTCAAGATTGGCCGTTTGGGTGGGGAGCGGACTCGGTTCGCCGCTCGCCGGCGACGTCCTTGGCCCAGATGCAACAGCCCCCGCGCGAACCCTGCGCATGGAGGTCGACGACAAGGAGCTTGGCTCACCTCCGCCAGCAGTGGCAGCCGCCCGGGTCGGCCCCCGCACGCCACCGCCGGCGCAGCACCGTGAGCTGGTGGCGCAGGACGAGGATCTCCAGATCCCCGGCGGCGTCGCCGCCGGCGACAGGGCGAGCAGCTGGATGAAGCGGCGCCGTCAGGTCGGCGGATCTCGACAGCTCCTGGTGGCTTTGTCGTGGGGAGTAGGGTCACGGGACCGAACCGCGTGTCGATGCGGACCTGCAGCTCACAGGCCACGTCCGAGTTTTTCCGCACCCTACAGGCGGGTCGGCGGGGTCAGCGAACAGCCGGACTCGTCGAGGAAGCAGATCCATGCGCCTTGCTTGGCCGCCCCCCTTTGATGCGGGGCCACTCCTCGGCCCGCCAGCGGGCGATCTCGGCGTCGTCGCGCTCGGCGGCGCGGCGGGTGGGCCGCTGCGGGCTCCAGTCATGCCGGCGCAGCAGCCACCATACGTGCCCGGGGTGGTAGCCGACGCCGGTGAGCCGCCAGATCACCTCGGCGACCCGCGGCAGGGTCCACAGGTCGGTGTCGAACCGTGGGCTTCCGCCCCTGCAGCAGGGCGCGTTCCACCCGCCGCCAGTCCGCCTCCGAGAGCCGCGAGGGGCGGCCCCAGCGGCCCGGACCGGCCAGCCCGGCGCGGCCGCCTTGGCGCCAGCGGGCGTGCCAGCGGCTGGCGGTCTGGCGGGAGACCCCAAGCCGGCGGGCGATCTCGGCCCGGGGCAGGCCCTGGGCGAACAGGCGGGCGGCTTGCAGGCGGCGCTCCCGAGCGGCTGTGGGGCTCAGGGGGTGGAATGGTAGGCGTCCCGGGACGTGGTGGACTTTGAGGGCAGGGCTTCTGCCCAGTGGTAGCAGGGCGAGGGGCCATCGCGTGAAGCTCAGTGTGTTCCTGCCAGGGTTCACACCAAGGAGTCCGCACGATGGCCCTCAGCAAGTCTGCCCTGTCTGAGCTGCTGGATGCACTGCGTGCCGGCGGTGATCTGGACGTCATCCGCGAAGGGCTGGCCGTGGTGCTGCAGGCCCTGATTGAGGCCGAGGCCGCCCAGCAGATCGGCGCTGACCGCTACGAACGATCGGCGAGCCGCACCACCTACCGCAATGGCACCCGTGCCCGGTTGCTGTCGACCAAGGCCGGCGATGTCGAGCTGCACATACCCAAGCTCGCTATGCGATGTGTCAAACGGCGCCTCGGTCCGGTGTCTGGGCATCGTGGGGTGGCAGCTCAGCGGGTGAGGGCTGGGCCGACGACCGGGAAGGCGAGGACTGCATGAGCAGGTTGTGGGTCTGGGTGGCTCCTCGCGCCCGCACGCTGATGGGTTGGCATCCGAGGTCGCGGCCTCGACTCGCTACATTCGCGGTCTGGAGGAAGCCCGAGGGGCCGGGCGCCGCGCTTGGGACGTGGTCGAACCTCACAGCTACGTCGGCGTCTGGCCGGCCCCTCGGAGACCGGTAGCCTCTCTTGGTTCAGCCGGCTTGACCACCCGCCTTCCCCACGGCCAGCTCCGCCGAAACGCTGGTCGGACAGTGGCGCCGCCGGGCCTCGTGGCCGGGATCGTAGTCGGCGCCGGTGAGCATCAATGCAAAACTGGTCCGGCCAACGGAGTTGCCGGTGGCAGTGAGCGCCACCAGCGGCGGTTTGCGGTCGAGGTTGATGCGCCGCTGGTAGGCGTCGCGCCACCGGCCGGGCTTGCGGCAGGCAGCCGACGCCAGATCCAGCACCGCCCGCCGCCCCCAGGCGGAGCCTTCACGGCTGATGGAGAGGTTCACGTCGGTGGGTCCGGACTGGCAGCCGGCCGGGTCCAACCCGGCGCCACGCCACACCTTGGACCAGTCCCCCCAGCGACGGGCCGATCCTACGAATGCGACAAAGCCGCTGGCCGCCACGGTGCCGATCCCGTCGATCTGGGTAAGCTTGGCGCCCTCGGTGTGCGGCAGCAGCCCGGCCATCTCCACTTCCAGCTCGGCGACCTGGCGATCCAGGGTCTCAAGGGTGGCCAGTAGCGCCGCAAGCAGCGCCGGCTTGCCGGCGGTGGCGGCCGGGTGCGGTCGGAGACTCTCGCGCGCTCGCGTCAGGATCCGGGCGGCGACGGTGACCTTCAGCTGGCGGCCATGCCGGGCGAACAGAGCCTTCAGCCTGGCCGTGTCGTGGGTGCCGATACGCTGGGGCGACCAGTCTTGGGCGAGGAGGCCGAGCAGGATCCTGCCGGTCTTGGTGCTGAACAGGTTGCGCAGCACCGGCCGCACCCCCAATGCGGTGTCGTGGGCGGTCAGGCCCGGCCACAGGCAGTCGACCAGGGCGAGGACCTGCAGCCGGAGGCGGGCCCGGGCGTCCACGAGGCCTTGCGGCCGCTCCACAACGGCCGCAGCGCGGTCGCGGGGTCATCGCCGAGCAGGAACCGCGATCCTTCGCCGCGCACCAGCAGGTCACAGACCCGAGCCCTGGCCTGATCCAGCAGGCCGGCCAGCTGACCCAGGCCGGCGCGGTCAGCCGCCACCTTGGTCCCGTCGATCACCACGTTGCCGTGCAGGTCGCAGCCGAGCACAAACCAGCTCGCCTTGGCCACGTCGATGCCGACCAGCAGCACCCTCCTGGGGTCAAGGTCATCGACCAGCTCCCGGAACGCGGCCGCCCGTTCTCCACCGATGTGCAGCTGGTCGCTCCCACCCATCCCTCCTCGCAACGGCCTCTGATCACCCAACGCCAACCCCCTGGCTGGCCGGTGGAGAGATATCAGCTCCGCGAGGGCGCGTTCTTCGCCGCGCTGCTGGAGCCGCGCCGCCGGATCGACCGAGCCCTGCTCGCGGTGGTGATGGAGGCCTATGTGCACGGCACCTCCACCCGCAAGGTCGACGACCTGGTCAAGGCCTTGGGTGTGGACGCCGGCATCTCCAAGTCCGAGGTCAGCCGGATCTGTGGCGAGCTCGACGCCGAGGTAGCCGCCTTCCGCTCCCGCACCCTGGCCCACACCAGCTTCCCGTACCTGTTCTTGGATGCCACCTACCTCAAGGCCCGCGTGGCCGGCCGGGTCGTCTCCCGCGCGGTGGTGATCGCCACCGGGGTGACCGCCGACGGCGGCCGCAAGGTCCTCGGCCTGGACGTGGGCGACAGCGAGGACGGCGCGTTCTGGACCGCGTTCCTGCGCTCGCTCAAAGCAAGAGGGCTGGCCGGGGTGCAGCTGGTCGTCTCTGACGCCCACACCGGGCTGAAGGCCGCCATCGGCGCGGTCATGGCCGGCGCCTCATGGCAGCGATGCCGAGTGCACTTCCTGCGCAATGTGCTCGCCCGCGTGCCACGAGGCTCAGCCGAGATGGTCGCCGCAGCCATCCGCACCATCTTCGCCCAGCCCACCGGCAGCGAGGTCTGCGAGCAGGTCGGCAAGGTCGCCGCCATGCTTGAGCCCAAGTTCCCGGCCGTGGCGAGCATGCTGGTCGACGCCCGCGAGGAGCTCACCGCCTTCGCGGCCTTCCCCGTCGCCCACTGGACCAAGATCTGGTCGACCAACCCGCTGGAGCGCGTCAACAAGGAGGTCAAGCGCAGGACGAACGTGGTCGGGATCTTCCCTGATGACGCCGCGGTGCTGCGGCAGGCCGGGGCGGTCCTCATCGAGGCCCATGATGAGTGGCAAGTCGCCGAGCGCCGCTACCTGTCAGAGGGCTCAATGGCCAAGCTCACCCAGACCGGGGATGATGACCGCCGACCCAAGGAGGTAAGGAGGGCAACCGCTGAGCTCGTCGCCACCTAACGACCAGCTCGAGCACCGTCACTGAGGTTCACGATGACGCCCTCATTTCCACCACTCCACAGGACGCGGCCGGTGGAATGCAGGCGGCGTAGACGGGGTGGGCTTGGCCATGACCATCGCCTCACTACACGCGAAGCCAGCGAAGTCACCCCATTCTAC
>Ga0114129_10009743_pt1 | contig 13702 bp, 15 predicted proteins | sample RhiMetdeltSRZDD1_FD_80071 | JGI IMG/M metagenome (GOLD analysis project Ga0114129, IMG submission 80071) | Populus rhizosphere microbial communities from Tennessee, USA - Rhizosphere MetaG P. deltoides SRZDD1 (version 2) (version 2) | ecosystem: Host-associated > Plants > Roots > Rhizosphere >...
TCTCTCGCGGTCTCAAGCGCCTTCCTTAGCACAGCGAGTTCGGCGACAGCTGAGCTTAATTCTATTTGAAGACGCGACTCTCCTGCCCGATCGCAGTCAGCCATAACTGGATTAGTCCCTTACGTAGCTATCGAGGCGCGCAAGACGCCACGAGAATTTGAAAAGGCCTTGAGCAGGAACAAGTTATGCACCAGCGCAGGTAGACTGGTCAAACAGACTCTGTCAGCGACACACGATGGCGTCTTTGACCTATAATATGCCCCCCGCCTGCTCTATGAGGATCTGCAACGCAGGTCGGCCTCCTGGGTAATGTAGAGTGTTAAACTCAAGTGATTAAGGTTGAAGCCGTTGTCGTAGGCGCGGGCTTGGTCGGACTCGCGATCGCGCGAGCGCTTGCTCTGCGGAACTGCGAAGTCCTTGTTCTTGAGAAGGAAGGCATCATCGGATCCGGAACCTCGTCGCGCAACAGTGAGATTATCCATGCGGGGCTTTACTACACGCCCGGCAGCCTTAAGGCCCAGCTATGCGTCAGCGGGCACCATAAGCTTTATCAATACTGCGAGCAGAGGGGATTGCCGTATCGCCGCTGCGGAAAACTCGTCGTCGCGACTGATGCAAGCGAGGATGCTTATTTAGTTCGACTCCAACAACAAGCAAAAACTAACGGTGTGGAGGAACTCGAATTAATCGGCGCCTCGCGCATGAAAAGTCTTGAGAGCCAGCTGCGCGGCAGTAGTGCGCTGATGTGTCCCCACTCTGGCATCATCGATAGCCATGCGTTGATGCTGGCCTACCAGGCAGATGCCGAGGCGGCAGGCTGCATGGTGGCGATGCGCACGCCGGTGATAGCGGGAGCGTTTGTCGGACGCACGATCCAACTTTGCACAGGCGGACCTGAGCCGGCGGAACTTGCGGCCGACCTCGTGATCAATTCTGCTGGCCTCGACGCATGGGAACTATCCTCGCAGATGAGCGGACTCGACCGTCGGACCATTCCGCCGTGCTATTTGGCCAAAGGCAATTACTTCACCTTGACCGGCGCGCGAGCACCCTTCCGTCATCTCGTCTATCCGGTGCCGGAACCCGGGGGCCTGGGCGTCCATCTCACCCTCGATCTGGCGGGTCAGGCACGATTTGGACCGGACGTCGAGTGGGTGGACGAGATCAATTACAGCGTCGATCCAAGCCGCGCGCGCAATTTCTACACCTCAATTCGCCGCTATTGGCCGGAGCTTGGCGATGGATCGTTGATGCCGGCTTATTCCGGGATTAGGCCAAATACGGCAGGGCCCGGCGAAAAGCCCGCCGATTTCATGATCCAAGGTCCGTCCGAGACAGGCCATCCCGGCTATATCGCGCTTTATGGCATTGAATCGCCAGGTCTCACGGCCTCATTGGCCATCGGAGACTGGGTGGCGAAGCTGGCACTCGGCTAAAATGGTCTCACTACTGGAAATAAATTGTCTCATCCGCGTCCGCTTCTCGGTTGCCGACGGAGCCAAGAGGAGCAAAAATAGGGGCACATGGGGCACGTCAGCTCGATCCACACACTGGCTCTGGTTCCTGCGAATGTCGCCAGCTGAGCGCTGCTTGGATGAGACTATCAGTCAATCGTCGCCAAGGGTCGGGCGCCACGGTGCTGTCTTTCTTGATCGAGATGGGGTGCTCAATCAAGACACGGGCTTTGTTTGTCGGCCGGCAGATTTCCGATGGGTGCAGGGTGCCCAGGACGCGGTGAGGTGGCTCAATGAAAGCGGCTTCTATGTTTTCGTAGTAACTAACCAATCGGGCGTGGCGCGCAGTTATTTTACCGAAGATGACGTCATACGATTGCATCATTGGATCGACGCGGAACTTTGGCGTGTTGGCGCCTATATCGACGCTTTCCGCTATTGTCCCCACCACGAACAGGCAGTGCTGCCGCAATATCGGAAAGCGTGCAATTGCCGCAAACCGCGAGCCGGTATGATCACTGACTTATTGGCCGCTTTTCCGGTGGATCGGACGAGGAGCATCTTGATAGGCGATAGTGAGCGAGACCTCGAGGCGGCTCAGAAGGCGGGCATCTCTGGATTTAAATTCACTGGGGGAGATCTCAAGGAGTTCGTCCAGGAGATCCTGGCTCGACCGCCTTTTTCGGCCCGCCCTGCCGGCCTTCTTGCCTGACGGGCTTGATTGTCATGGCCTTGAATGCGGTCTAAAATCGGCTTCGAGGGACCTCAGGAACCTGGGTCAAAAGCGCTTCGCCACGAGACGCAATCGAGCGCTCAACCTGAGCTCAAGCCAGTTACATGCTTGGGGGAGAAGGAATGGACGCCTATACAACCCCTGATCCGACGGTTCGCCTAATTCGCGTACTTTCCGCGGGCGCAAAACGGATAGTCTTCGTTTCAGGCAATTTCAACATCGTCCACCCTGGCCATCTCCGCCTTTTGAAATTCGCTGCCGAAGCAGGTGACTTCCTTGTTGTCGGCGTTAGCGATGATTCCACTCCTGGCGTAACCGTGCCCGCCGAAATGCGGGTCGAAGGCGTACGTGCGGTTTCATTCGTCGATCACGCGTTCCTTTTAGAGGAACTGCCCGAATCGTTCATCGCCAATCTGCAACCCCACGTCGTTGTCAAAGGCAAGGAGCACGAGAAAGCTGACAATCCGGAACGTTCGGTCGTTGAAAGCTATGGTGGCAAGCTTCTGTTCGGTTCAGGCGAAGTCCGATTTTCATCTCTTAACCTGCTACAGCGCGAATATTTCGAGCTGAATTTATCTACCATCTCGAGCCCCACTGACTACCCAGTCCGCCATAACTTTACCATGTCGGACCTGAAGCAGGCGTTGCAGAAGGTTCAAGGGCTGCGCGCGCTTGTCATCGGTGATCTCATCATTGACGAATACATAAACTGCGAAGCCCTTGGCATGTCGCAGGAGGATCCAACGATCGTATTGACTCCGATCGAAAGTAAGACCTTTGTCGGGGGGGCTGGGATCGTTGCTGCGCATGCCCGGGGACTCGGGGCAGAGGTCGAATTTCTAACGGTCGCCGGCGCGGATGAATCTGCGGAGTACGCACAGGAATCGCTTTCTAAGTATAACGTCAACGCCACGCTGTTCTTTGACGACACACGTCCGACGACGAGAAAGCAGCGATTTCGCGCTCACAACAAGACGCTGCTTCGGGTCAATCACCTTCGCCAACACCCAGTAACGACGGACTTGATGCAGCAGATGCTTTCGGCCATAGAGGAGCGTCTCTCAAATATTGATGTTCTTCTCTTTTCAGACTTTAACTACGGCTGCTTGCCTCAGGCATTGGTGGATGGCATTCGGGAAAAGGCTAGCGCCCGTGGGATCATGATGACAGCCGACAGCCAAGCATCCTCGCAGTTCGCTGACATTTCTCGCTTTAAGGGGATGAGCCTGATCACGCCAACGGAGCGGGAGGCGCGACTGGCCCTGCGCGATTTCGAATCTGGGCTTGTCAGTATCAGTGAAAGACTGAGGGAAGTTGCCTGCGCCACCAACGTAGTCGTTACGCTCGGGCCCGAAGGCCTCATGGTGCACGCCGCGGAGGGCGACGAATATTGCACCGATCGTTTGCCCGCTTTCAATTCGGCGCCTCGCGACGTTGCCGGTGCGGGAGATAGCTTGTTCACATGCTGCTCGCTCGCCCTTTGTTCCGGAGATGCCTGGCAAGCCGTCTATCTCGGGGCGCTTGCGGCAGCCTGCCAAGTCTCCCGTGTCGGGAACATCCCAGTCAACGCCAGCGATATTGCTTCCGAGCTCGCTCGGGCAAATCTCTGATGCGTGCTCTCCTATTGGCAGCAGGTGTTGGCAGCCGCCTGCGGCCCCTTACCGATACGATTCCAAAATGCCTGGTTCCGATCCACGGCCGGCCATTGCTAGCTTATTGGCTCGATTTGCTGTTCTTGGGCGGCATTGATCGCGCCCTTATCAACACTCACCACCTTGCCGATAAAGTGCGAAGCTTCGTCATGAGCTCCCCCTGGCGCGAGCGAATCGACCTTGTTAAAGAAGATATCCTCCTTGGTACCGGCGGCACGATCGTTGCTAATCGTAGCTATTTCGGGCGTGGATCGCTGCTCGTTGCCCACGCCGACAACCTAACAAATCTTGATCTGCGGTCGTTTGTGGCTGCGCACGCTACACGGCCCGATGGCTGTGTGCTGACCATGCTTGCGTTCCGCACTGACGATCCGAAATCGTGCGGAATTCTCGAGCTTAACCAAGCCGGAACCGTATGCGCATTTCACGAGAAGGTCGAAGCTCCCCCCGGCAACCTAGCCAATGCCGCAGTCTATATTCTCGAACCCGAGATCATCGATTACGCACTCGCCCTCAACAAGCCTATTGTAGACTTTCAGACTGAAATAATTCCCGCCTTCCTCGATCGAATCTATGCAGTCGAGCATCGGGGGTACCACCGTGACATCGGTAATTTGGAAAGCTTGCGGCGGGCACAGATTGAGTTCCCTAAACCAGCCCCGTACGTCTACAACAGACAACCGAAAACGCACGCACGCGCATTATACGCACCCGAGGCTGGTTAGATTCGATCGAGCACAAGGCGAAACTTCTGCCCCCTTTAGCTCAGCTGCAAAACCTGCATGGTTCTAATATTGTAGTATCGAACGTCATCCATAGTGTTATTCAGGCGACCATCCTTGAAGGCTGACACTAGATCGCGAACGGCATCTTCAATCGTCCTAGTAGGACGAAAATCCAAATCGCGTGCAATCTTTTCAGAAGATATCCGGTAAGAGCGATTGTCGTCGGTGGGCACGATTTCGAGATCGATGTCGCCGCCGAGCTCGTTGTCCTGTGACACCACACGCCGGACAGTTTCCGCGATCTCTAGCACGGTCGCGTTGTCGTAGCCGGCATTATAAATCTTACCATCAATCAACTCGTCTGGCGCTTGCAGGAGCACCTCATAGGCGCGCACCATATCGTCGATATGGATGTTCGGTCGCTGCTGCGTTCCACCAAACACTTTTATCTTACGGGTGTTGACCGCCAGATTTGTCAGGATGTTGACGATCACGTCGAGCCGTTGCCGCGGGGCGTAACCGCACACGGTGGCGGGCCTCAGCGTCACTGCCACCATCCCAGGCGTCCGCTCCTCCTCCAGTATCTCCTCACACTCTGCTTTGAATCGCGAATAGTCGGTAAGCGGCTCGAGTGGCAGGTCCTCGGTGACCTCCGGCTCTTGCTTGATCCCATAGACGCTCGAAGATGAGGCATAGATGAACCGCTTAACGCCGGCACGCTTAGCGGCGCGAACGAGAGGACGGAAGGCGTCGAGATTGATCGACTTGCCGAGGGCCGGATCGAGCTCAAAGGATGGGTCGTTCGAAATGCAGGCTAGGTGGATGACGCTATCGCAGTCGGCAAGCGCTTTTTCCACGACAGGCGTATTGCGGAGGTCACCTTTGATTTCGATCAAGTTTGGATTGCCTCTGACTGCATCGAAAACGTCGTGTCCATAGGTGTAGAGATCAAGCACCGAGACACGATATCCCTTGGTGAGCAAGCTCGGTACCAAGGCGCTTCCCACATAGCCGGCTCCGCCGGTGACCAGGACGTGATTGTCTTGAGTCATGTCTGTTTCGATCACGCAGCCGTCCATTGAACCTCGGGTTGCCAGCCCATCTGGATGTCGAGGACACCATGCAGCAAAGCGAGGTGGGCGACCTCGACGAAACCGTAGGCATGGCTCGCCACGAAGAAATTTACATCGCCAAGGCTACGGAGAGGATTATTCGCATCGAACCCGCTGAAGGTGTAGAGGATGCAATCTCTCTCTCGTGCCACAGCGGCGCCATTCAGGATGTTCTTGGAGCGGCCGGAACTACTGATGGCGACGATCACGTCGCCAGGCCGCGCATGCCATTCGAGCTGTTTGGAGAACACGAACTCATAGCCAAAGTCGTTGCCGAGACAGGTCAGGACCGATCCGTCATTTAAGGCACTCGCCCGCATGCCCCCGTTCTTGCTGAAATCGGTCGCGAGGTGGCTCGCAATTCCCGCACTGCCACCATTGCCAATGAAGAAGATGCGATTGCCCCCATCCTGCCGCTGTTGCATTTGACGGCCGAGTCGGCTTATAGCGATTTCAAGCGGCACCGCCTGTCCGACTTTGTCCGTAACCAATGTGCCGCGCACCAGTTGGTCGAGCGTTCTGGAATAGGCGGCGAACCTCATATCGGTCATGGCAGAATACTCCCTACGACTCCGTTAGTGTCGGCTCGGTCGCCGACTGCGCACTGAGATATTTGAACCACCCCTTGGTGGCCTCCGATATTGCAGCCGGCGTCCATACCGGCGCGTCGCGCCAATACTCGATGCTATCAATCATGGCTCTAACGCCTTCGTTGAAGGATATTTTTGCTCTCCAACTTAGATCACGCTCGATCTTCCCGACGTCGGCGAAGGTGCAATCCGGCTCACCGGGCCGCTTCGGGATATGAACCTTCTTCTTTGCGCCCAGAAGTTCGACGAGACGATTGATGCTGTAAGTGCCTCCGCTGCCAACATTATAGATCTCGCCGATGCGGTTCGACGCCGCCGCGGTCAGGAATGCATCCACGACATCAGACACGAACGTGAAGTCGCGCTTCTGATTGCCGTCACCGACAATGGTGACCGGCTCGTCGGCGAGCATTTGCGCCAGGAACACGCCGAAAACCGCGCCATAGGTACCGCTTGTGCGGGCGCGTGGGCCGTAAACGTTGAACATCCTGAGTGAGACGGCGGGCAGCTTGTAGACCTGGGCCCAATGCATGGTAATAACCTCACCCAGATATTTAGTCAGCGCATAGGGATATTGTGGACGGATGGCCGCGTCCTCTGGCGTCGGAAAGGTGTCCGGGAATCCGTAGCAAGTCGACGAAGCGGCATAGAGGAAGCGCTTTACGCCTGCCCGCACGGCTTCCTGCACCGCGTGAAAGGTGCCGTCTACATTAGTGCCGAAGTACGCATCGGGGCGTTCGATGGAGGGAACGATGTCGGCGAGTGCCGCCAAATGAAAGACGCGCTCCGCGCCCTCAAACAGGCCTTGGCTTGCTTGGCCGTCGCTTAGATCAACATTGACAATCTCGAGGCGGGGATTGCCCTCTTGCTGCGCTAAGTTACGGCGCGAGCCAGTCGCGAAATTGTCGATGACCCTTACGCTTCGGTCTGCGGTTTCGAGAATCTTGTCGACGAGGTGACTGCCGATGAAGCCGGCACCTCCAGTAACGACATCGAACCCCATGCGCCACCCCGTAACTTTGCGCTTGTTGGTGCTTCAATTTTAGCGTCGGTGCAACGGCGCGCCGTCCAAGCTTAGCTTTATCGTTGAACGCGGGATACCACTCGCTTCCCCGTTCGGATTGGCCCAAACACACGCCCGGAGTTTTTACCAGAAATCCTGTCCGCATTGTCAACTAGTTAGTTTGATCCGTGCGCGCTGCCTTTTGTGTTGTCTTTTCGAGCTCGCTCTGCGCCCAAAAGGTGACGCCCAGAAGGGGAGTTGCGCAGGCTACCAACGTAGTCGTCACACTCGGTTCCGAAGGCCTTCTGGTGCACGCATCGATGGAAGGCGAATATCGCACCGATCGCTTACCCGCCTTCAACACGGCGCCGAAGGACGTCGTAGGCGCCGGCGATAGTTTGTTCACTTGCGCGTCACTCGCCCTCTGCGCAGGAGACGCCTGGCAGGGTGTTTATCTCGGGGCTCTCGCTGCCGGCTGCCAAGTGTCGCGCGTCCGCAAAATCCCGCTGAATGCGATGGAAATTTATCGCCGAGATAGACCGCGTGGACTATGAGTGACCAGCGACAGCAGACCCGCCACGCGTAGGCCTGGCTCAAGAACAACTATCGGAACTGCCAAATTTCACCCCTTCGATGCCACGGTCTAACCAAGGCGCTGGCTACAATGCTGCTGCACTGGTGGGCATTGCTGAGTACTAGGTATTTTTTCCACGGCCGCGTAATTACTTGTCGGGTCGGTCAACGGTCGCCAGCCGGTCGCTGCATCACGCTCGACCACGAATTGAGCAATAGCACCATTACCCAGGAAGCCGTCATCGGGTCCCCATTTGCGGAAGTATTTGTTCTCCAGGTTGGAGGTCATGTCCAGATACATGTCGTGATATTTTTCCTGTAATATAGTTGGATTTGGTTCCCCTGACGCGTCAACCCTTTCTTTCATCTCTTGCACAGCAGTCAGGATATCTTGGGGAGTGAGTTCCACATAATCGTAGAACGTGATCTGGCGAAAATGATCGATGTGAGGACGCTCGCAGGTTTGCCGTAACGTCAGGAAACGACCGGTCGCAGTCTCGCGGACATATTTTGGAACGACGAGGCCCCGTTTGTTGATCGGCCAGACTGGCACCGCGTGGGTGACATTCAATGTGAGCATCGGCGTGCCCATCATCCAGGAGATTGTCATCGGACCTGAATCGCAGGCGATGAAGAAATCGCTGCGGGCGACGCAATAGTAGTCCAGCGCCGGATCACGCCGTGGCAAAGTAGCGATATCGACCACCGAGGGCAGCGAGAGCGGCGTCATGCTCGGGTCGCCGATGCGCACGATCGTGTAGCCCGAGTCAGTCAGGTAGCGAATAGCGGCAAAACAATTTCCGATGGTCGCGTTGCGAGTAGAGTCGTCGCGGCTTCTGTCAGCTCCAAAACCGCGTGCCTTGGCCTTGTCTTGAATTTCACGACCACGTTTGAAGCCACTTTCCCTGACATGGAGCGTGACGAGTTTCGCCCCAGCCGGTATTCCCACATCACACAGGAGGGCCTCCAACCGATCCCGGTCGGCGTCGCGAAACCGGAACGGCTCGTTCTCCGCAATCAAGCGTCGCTTGAAGTAGGCTGTTCCTTGACCGTCGACAGTAAGTTTCTCCAGGGGCAACCGTCCCAGCCACTTAAGCTCGTAAACAGTCCAGGTCAAAAAGCTTTTGTAATCAGGCGGATTGCGAACGGAGGATTTGACGAAATTTTCTCTGAATCTCCTCTTCGTGTCAGCGCGCCGGATCCTAATCTCCTCAATGGTCTTCATCTTGAAAAGTCGTTTGGTAAACCGATTTACTAGCAGAAATCGTCGGCCCCGAGACCTTCTCCCACGCGTCGCGACGAGCAGTAATAGTGCCAACCATCGCTCCGAAAGCCAGAGACGCCACACCCCGATGCGGACTCTCGCCCGGTATTCGCTCTCGAGCAACCAGCTGTCGAGTGGAAGGCCCAGTCGGCGCCGGCGCCGGATATGATTACGCGCATTCGATTTCTCGGCACGATCAGCTACCCAGTTAAAGAGCCAGTCGAGCCTCGCAATCGAGGGCACACGGCGTGCGTTAGGTATCTCAAAATCGAAAGGCGTCCGATTCACAGCCAGTGGCGGCTCGCACAGATAGAGCCAGCTTCCGTTTCGACGGGCCGCTGCAGCTGCAAACACGATTTCCTGATTCATATGGCCGAGAAAAACGGTTGATGGACGGAACACCAACACAGAGAGACCGCCCAAGCGAAATACCTTCTCCCAGTGAGTCTTTGGCATTTCTTTGGTTTGCCGCAAGGACATTCAAGTCGGCTCCTTAGTGCTAAAGTCGCTAGTGACGTTATTGCATGGTCTCATAGGTCCGCTAAGATATCTTTCTCCAATAACCCACCTTTTGGCAACCCTATGGAGATTTTTCACACGGTCGCGCACTTCGGGGGATATGGCGCGGTTTTCGGCCTGATCTTGCTCCAGAAGCTTGCGGCAAGCCCTACACGGTTCGTTGGTGGCGGCTTAGAGCCGAGACTTTGTCTCTTTGTCACCGACGTCGCATCCGCCTTCCTCGCCGCGGCCGAAAGCGGTGAGCGGGCGAGGTCTATAATCTCGGCGCAGGCAGCCCTCAGACCGTGAACCGGCTGGTCGAGCTCCTGGGCGGCGAGGTGCATATCCCCAAGCGGCCGGGGCAGGGCGGAGACGTCGTGGCCATCTACCTCGGCGAGGCCGAAGCCGAAGGCGCGCCATTTGTCTGCGAGCGGTTCCAGATCGAGAATTTCCGCCGTCGTACCAGCGGATTGCACTTCATTTTAGTCGAGGATTTGCAGTCAGGTTCGACAGTTTGTGCTTGTGCGGAGAGCGCGGCCTCCCAGAACGAACCCTCGTCGATCTCGCCGTCGCCCGGCACGACGAACACCCGCCTCTTGGGGCTGCCATGCGAGGCCTGGGCGCCGAGAACTTTCCTGTCTCAGGATTCGCCATGGATCGAGTCGCGGCGGCAGTGTCAAGCTCGTTGACTTGAAAATAGCCCTTGTCGGCGAGCATGCAGGTCCGTTGCTGAGCACGCAGCGGTCACGCTTCGGCCAACGCGGCTCGTCCGGTCTCTGGTCGAGGATGTCGTCTTAAAGGACGCGCAGTATTTCCACGAGTGATATAGACGAGCCGATGTGTCCGCGGCCGCCGTCGTTTAGCAGAATTTGGCTCCAGCGCAGGGCGTAAAGGGGGGCAAAGTCTTAAGCCGGCCCATAATCTCGATCAGCGCGAAAGAAAAGCTCGGACATCCCGCGCAAATTCGTGTTTACGGGGTTCGTTTAGGGTCATCCCGGGATGCAGCAGAAGCCCGAGGTCAATTTCACCGGGTCATCCCAGAGGATATTCCAGATCGAAGAATACGAGCCTTCCGTCCGGGCAGCGTTTGGCATTTTGAAATCCGAAAGCGGACGGGCTCAAAGTGCGGCGCTCCCATTCGATCGGCGTGTGGAAATTGATCTGGGCCCGCAAGGAATTTCCCGAGCCTCGTCGATAAGTCTCCGTGCAGTTGGCACATAACCCTTCTCTATAAGTGCCGCAGGGCAGCGTCGAGTTCGGCGACGCAGCGCAGCCGACCGAGCCTTCGATCGAGCTGGGTCAAGATCTCGGCGCCGGACAAGCACGCCTCGGATGCGAGCGGCACTTCCCTGTGGCATTGATTCTTAGCCGCCGCGGCGTTACGGAACTTGTAGTCCAAGGCTTTCAGATATAAACGCTCGCTGGCGGCGGAATCGCGTGCCCTGAAGCAGGCCAGGAAAAGCAGCTTGAGCGGGATAGCGCTAATGCGGCTTTCCGGCGCCAATTTTCGCGTGCCGGCGGCGCGGCGTCGCGGCGGCGATAGACGAGCGGTGGACAGCCGTGCCTTCAGAAAAGCTCCTGATCCTCGGTGCGTCGAGCCATATCGGCCGCTATCTTTATTCTCGCCTCGGTCCGGAGAGAGCCATCGGCACATATAGCTCGACGGCGATCGAGCGTGGGCGGCGCTTCGACCTTTTGACGATGCGAGTCAAGGACGTGGTGAGGGGCGGCGAAGCGAGTCACGCGGTCGTGCTATGCGCCAACACGAGTCCGGAATCCTGCTTCAGAGATCCTGCAGGTTCGCGCCAGCTTAACGTTGCGGCCATGCAACGGCTAATTTTCGACCTCTGGGAACTCGGAATCACGCCAATCTTTGCGTCGTCCGAATCCGTTTTTGATGGAATGAAGGGTAACTATATAGAGACGGACGAGCCCAGGCCGATCTTTCTCTACGCGCAGCAGAAGAAAGAAATAGAAGATTTCCTTCTGACGGCTGGCAGACCGTATCTATGCCTGCGCATCGCAAGGGTCTATGGCGACGATATCAACGACGGCACGTTGCTTTCGACTTCTATGCGCCAGTTGATGGCAAACCCGAGAAGATTGCGCTGCGCCGTGGACCAAGCCTTTTCGCCCGTCTATATCGGCGACGTCGCTCGCGCGATTATTCGCAGTGTCGAACGCGGGCTTGGCGGAGTGTATCACGTTTCCGGCAATCTCCGTTACACGCGGCTCGCGCTTCTGGAGTCGATGCTCTCCGCGTTAGCGCGGCACCGGCCGCTCAACGTCGAGATCGAGCCTTGTTCGTTGATCGATTTCAACCTGCTGGAGAGCCGCCCGCTTGATATCTCGATGCGCAACGATCGGCTCGTAAGCGCAACCGGCCTCGTCTTTCGAGACGTTAATACATCAATTGAAATCTTGCTGAAAAAGGCATTCGGGTGACCCTTCCCCATTTTCCTAGTGGGGAACTCCCTATTTTCCTGCTCGGATTGGATTCAGGCCGATTAAACACCGCGCCGTTTGTGACCTCCCGCCGCCTCGAGGTGTGCGGGACCGACGTTGATACCCACGACCGTCCCCCTCATGATTGTGGCCGCCGGGACCCGCCCCTCGCCCTAGGTCGAAGAGGCATCATGCCTGAATGCCCAATTTCAACTCTTCAAGTGCCACACCTCGCCGACCAGTCAAACGCCTGGGCAAAGGGGGCGCTCTAAAATGATTTTCCCAGTGGATATGAGTGGCTCGCCAACCGCGATATTTCGATGCCTGAGAATGGTCAATACATGATCGGGAACCCGGGACGATGTCACCTCGGCTAGTGGCGTGGACGATGTGACGGACGAGATCGAGACCCGCGGCTGGTGATGGCGAGACTTGCCAATGGCTGATGACGGCACTGGCATCGGTCCGATCGTCAGCGCCACAGTGGCGAGCGGATGAAATCGATGTATGAATGATGTCGCGAGGACGATCTGATCGTGCAAGGCGAAATCAGCACTGCATTGGTGTCGGGCGCGTCACCTGCCGATAAGTTCCAGCAAGCGGTCGCGATACGCGAGATAAGCCGAGTGATCGGTTTCATCCGGCGAGAACGGGGCAAAGATCCGCTGCTCAGCCGGGCCCAAAAACGGGCCTAATGTGGTTTCGTAGTAGATTGCATAGGGCGTCAACGCGATACCGGTGTAATAGATGTCTCTGCCGATCCGATAGATCAGTGAGCTTTTTCCGTCCAGCACGCCAGTATCGATCACCGCACCGTCATTGTCGAAGACGAACACGACCATTTCCCCTTCCATGATGTGGAAGGACTGTGCCTTGGTAAGGTGCCTTTTAGGGCGATTGTACTGTCCGGCAAGCTGGCAAATGATCATTTCGTGCAAGTCAGCATTGGGGGAACGGTGTAGCGAAAGACGCACGTTCTTCCCCGTCCGCTGTGCCATCTCCTTGATCTCCTCGATGACAGTTCGTGATAAGCGGACATTCGGCCGCTTTGCGAAATAGGCGATGGATTTCGCGTCTGGATCCTTCCAGCAAGTCTCGGGGTCGTGCAGCGAAACGAACGATGTGGATCGGCTCATCTTGCCCTCGGACGAACAAGTGGCGAGAAGGGTGCCGGAAATGGGTGGGTCTGTCGAGTTTTAAGCGCCAGGATCCCCGCGCTGCCGCCATTGCCGATGAAGAAGATGCGATTGCCCAGATCCTGCCGTTCCTGCATCTGACGCCCGAGCCGTTTTATCGCGGTTTCAATCTGGTGCAGTTCACCCTGTAACCTGGAGCCGATGCCAAGCCTTCCGCCCGATACTCACACGTTAGAATGGTGGCCGTTCCTTCCGGGACGCGATCCGCGATCAAAATGGAGCTGTCTTGCTGACGTCGTGGGGGGACGAGAGGGTCAGTGATGCCGCGTGATGCAGAACCGCCTAACAACAGGATCGTACAGCGTGCCGAAAAACTTGGACGTTTCTGGAACGTCTCGGGACCAAGAAAGCCGGGAAGCACAAGACTTTCCCCTTAATCGCTAGACGGGAGGTAACTGGTTTCGCCGCCTCAGGGGTCCTTGGTAACCCCCACAGTGGCCGTCACTATAGGCCAAAA
>Ga0114129_10009744_pt1 | contig 13701 bp, 8 predicted proteins | sample RhiMetdeltSRZDD1_FD_80071 | JGI IMG/M metagenome (GOLD analysis project Ga0114129, IMG submission 80071) | Populus rhizosphere microbial communities from Tennessee, USA - Rhizosphere MetaG P. deltoides SRZDD1 (version 2) (version 2) | ecosystem: Host-associated > Plants > Roots > Rhizosphere >...
CAAGTCGGGACATAATCGGCCTCTAATGAACTTCCTGGAAAAACTGAGAGATGAATTCATCGTCACTTTTCCGCAGCTCCTCAAAACTTCCCTGAGCCACGATACTTCCTTCGTTTAAAAAGGCCAGACGGTCCGAGACTATCCTGGCACTTTGCACATCGTGGGTGACAACGATCGAGGACATTTTGCGCTCTTGTCGCAGTCTGACAATCAATTCATTGATCTTCGATGCGGTGACTGGGTCCAATCCTGCCGTCGGCTCATCGTACAAAAGAATTTTGGGGGCGAGCGCCAGAGCCCGTGCCAAGCCGACCCTCTTTTTCATTCCGCCGGAAATTTGCGCCGGCAATTTTTCGAAACCATTGGTCAGGCCCACCGATGCCAAGAGCTCGCGGACCCTCGCCGCTCGTTCGCCTTCAGACAAATTCGTATGTTGTCGTAACGGGAAAGCCACATTCTCCTCGATGTTCAAAGAGTCATAGAGCGCAGCCGTCTGGAACAAGAAGCCAATTTCCTTTCTGACCTGATTCAGTTCCTGCAACGAAAGTTCTGTGATCTCCTTTCCATTGATTTTGATAGAACCTGAGTCTGGTTTCTGTAAGCCAATAATCAGCTTAAGGAGAACACTCTTCCCGGTGCCGCTGGGGCCCAAAACCGTTACAGTTTCGCCGCGCTCGATCTCAAGATCGACTCCATCAAGAACGGTTTGGGTGCCAAATGACTTTCGCAGCCCTTCCACCTCGATCGCTCGCTTATCACCTTGATCTTGCATGGGGTCACCCTAGGGAAAGAACGTCAGAATCAGCCGCACCAGCAACACGTCAGCCAGGATCACAAAGAGTGAAGAGAGCACCACCGAGCGGGTTGCAGAGCGTCCCACCCCCTGCGTTCCTCCTGTTGCGCGCATTCCTTCAAAACAGCCTATGGCGCCAATGATCAGGCCGAAAATGCAAGTCTTGATCGTGGCTGGAAGAAGATCATTAAAGGTCAGGCGCTCAAATCCTCGCTCGAAAAACAGCCTTATTGAAATAGGCTCCACCAGAGTATTAGCAATCCAACCTAGCATGATGCCACTGAAGTCAGTGGCCACGGTCAATAAGGGAAGGGCCAGGATGCAGGCGAAAACCCTGGTTGCGGCCAGGAACTTATAGGGGCTAACTGCCGAGGCTTCGATGGCATCGATCTGCTCCGTCACCTTCATCGATCCCAACTCGGCGCCAATTCCGGCTGCGACGCGACCACTTACCACCAGCGCGGTGATAATGGGGCCACTTTCCGTGATGATTGAAATCACGATGACCGCGGGAAGCAGGGATTTGGCTCCAAATCGAATCAGGCTGTCGCGCATTTGCATGGACATGACCACTCCCAGTGCCGCACCTGCAAGAACCACCAAGGGAAGCGACTTCGCCCCCAGCTCATCCAGTTGACGAACGAATTCTCTTCCTTCAAACCGCGGCCTGAATCCATCTTTAATCAGTTGGCCCGCGAACATCCCGAATTCGCCAAACCATTCGAGGAGGGAAACCATCACGGTCTTACTTCCTGGAGCTAGTTCATGAGTCTGCATGGACCGTCCTCGCTGATCGCAGGAGGTTTTTGAAGAAACTTACTTTCTGCGGTCTTCTTTTCTGAAACGCCCATAAACACCCTATCACCGCGCACTTTTTTCGTTGATTTTTCCAGCGCGCCGAGTCTGGAGCGGAGCCTATATTGTTAGCAGCACTCGGCCATGATGATCGTCAGCGGCGCGCATTGCGACCTCCTAAGTTGGAAAAGCAATCAGCCTGCCATTGGGAAAAGCAACAACAATGATGCCGATTTCACCCATCACAGTGTCGCATCGCGAAATTGAGATTGCCAGGAGAAATCCATCGTCCGCTCAACTTCATTGTCTATGCCTTCCTGTAACGGCCCAAAACTGATTAGAACATAAGCGATTGGCCTCGAGTTGGGCAGCCAAAACCAATCCAGATATAGGCCAAAGGAGCAACCAGCCACTGTTCAATTGTGACCAGCATGAAAAGGTGGCTTCGGTATAATGAAGAGGAGGATCGTGCAATGCAGCATCGGGTCTATTCTCGGATGCTTGGAAGCCTTGTGCTATGCGCGCTTGTAGGGATCGGAGCAACTCAGGCCGCTCAACAAAATCCCCGGGCCACGAGTCCTGACGGTTCTTACACCATCTCTGTAAGCATTGATTGGGTCGTTCTGCCTGTTACTGTTTTGGACGGGAAGAGCCGATCAGTGCCCACTCTGGACCGAAATCGCTTTAAAATTTATGAGGATGGCCGGATTCAGGAAATTCGCCTGTTTAAGCATGAGGAGGTTTCCCTAACTCTGGGACTGGTGATTGACAATAGCGAAAGCATGCGCGGCAAGCGATCTGAAGCCACAGCTGCCGCCTTGGCTTTAGTGGGCTCTTTGAATCCAGCAGATGAAGTGTTCGTCGTAAATTTCAACGACAGGGCCGAATTGGGCCTCCAAGCAGACCAGGGGTTCACGAACAACTTGGATCAGGTGCGCTTGGCTCTGAATCGCCAAGTTTCCGGTGGCGGAACAGCATTGCACGACGCGATTGGACTTGCACTGGACCAATTGAAGCAGGGGCACGAGGTGAAGAAGGTGCTGTTACTTATCAGTGATGGGGGAGACAGCGCCAGCCATCTCCAGTTGGAGCAGGTTCTTCAGAGAACCAAGGAATCACGAGCGACTATCTATGCAATCAGTCTCTTAGACCCGCGTAGCCAGGAACAGGACACAAAAGTTCTCAACCAAATTGCGAAGATCTCAGGAGGTGAGGTCTTTTTTCCTTCATCGTTGCAAGAGGTCAGGACGATCGCTCAGAAAATCTCTCAGGATATTCGAAGCCAGTATACTCTGGGGTATATTCCGAGCAATCAGGCCCGCGACGGCGCCTTTAGAAGAATTCAAGTAAGGTTCAGTATGCCTGGGTCCACCATTTACTCGGTGCGTACTCGCGAGGGTTACCTAGCGCCTGGACCCGAGGAGAAAAAGATTAGCGTGAACTCGCGCTGAGGTACCCCGTTGGATATTTCTGCCCGAGGTGGCCATGGTAGAAAGAGTCGGGAAATTTGTTCGATTGACAGAAGTGGCCTTTCTGGTGGCAGGTGTTAGTGCCCTGGCAATTTGGGGAGGAGCTTCTCTTTACTCAATGTTCTTTGAGCTTCGTGCTGAGAGGGAACTTGAGACTCTGGCAAACAGGCATGCGGTGCGTACTTCATCGGAACAGATCGGAGATTCACTGGGACCTGTCGGGGGGTTGGAGATTCCAGCGGTCGGCCTAAAGGTGATAGTCTTTCAAGGAACTGATCCTTGGACTCTAAACCGTGCAGTCGGTCATATTCCGGGCACTGCGTTTCCTGGCGATTACGGCAATGTGGGCATAGCCGGGCATCGCGACACCTTCTTTCGTGTCCTTAAGGATGTCGCTCTTAAAGATCAGATCATCCTAAGGACCCCCGCAAACACGTACTATTACAGAGTTGAGAGCATTAACGTTGTCGCTCCTGAGGATGACTCTGTCCTGAGGAACTCTTCCGATCGCAATTTGACTCTCGTCGCCTGCTGCCCTTTCTATTTTGCCGACAAGGCTCCCGAGCGGTTCATCGTCAAAGCACATCAGGTAAGTGTGCCGCCCGGATTCTAAGGCTACAACAAAGTGGAGAATAACTTGTGGTGGGAGCGGTGAACGGTGCAGGAGGCTCTCTGGAAAGAAGCTCTCGAAGGCCTTGGGTGGTCCTCTTGCAGAGACTGTGGAGTTTCCGTCGACGGTAGTTAACTGCTAACTTGCTACTTCAGTCAGGCGAAAGGCCGGGACCTTACCGATGAAATCCAAGCTTTCCACAATGCGGCTCGGCCTGCCCCAGTCAGACCAGACCACGCCGTTTAGTTCTAGAACAGCGATTTGTTGTGGAATTCGCTGCAAGAGTTCGGCTGAGAAGTCATGACCAGCAAGCTCTTGATAAAGGTTCTCGAGCTCAACCTCTTCATTCTGGCTTCCGATGTTGGCAGCAAAGCGCTCCAGCAAAATCATCAGATCTGGCAGATACCGACGACCCTGTTCCCACAATAGGTTCAAGTCGGCGGCCACAATCATCGTATTCCACAGAGCGCCTCTCGCCATTGCATTCCGACAGTAGTCAGGGGTGGGCTTTTCGGCAAAGCTTTCGGCTATTTGAAGACGGTGGCCATGGATCCACCCGAGCGGGACCCCAGGTTGAATCCAGCCATATTCCGGCTCGGGGCCTTTAGGCCGTACTCCGAGCAAAATGAGCCAGTGCTTGCCCGCCGTGGCTGCAGAAACCGCTGTTCGGACAGTTTCTATAAAATTTCCTTCGGGATAGATGAAGTGGTCAGAAGGAAAAATTACTACGGTGGCTTGGGGCTGATATTTTCGAACATAAGTGAGTGCTACAAAGATTGCAGTTCCGGTACCGCGATCGGCCGGCTGCACTAGGATCCTGCCGGATCTTTGCTGCAGGAAACGGGACCAGCCACATTGCCAATGAGCCCGTGCCGTCACAGTGAGCTTTTGATCGGAGCGTAGGACTTGATCAGCTCTGTCGAGAGTATGCTGAAGCATGGAGCGGGTTCCTACAAAGGTGCAGTACTGTTTGGGCTTAGCGTAACCGAGCCAGCTTTGGAATCAATGGTTTGAGCCGATCTCCCTCACCTCCTGCCAAAACAATTGACCATACCTTGCTGTTACTTTCCATGTTCGGACGCTCCACTTCCGCGCACAGGCACCGAGTTAGAATGGGGACTTCGTAGGGGGGACTTAACTCCTGAATGATGCTGGAGGGTATTGAACTCGCGAAAACTCCGGGATGCTGTTCAAAATTGAACCAAAGCGAGGAATCTTTTGTTCTTGTTTATCTGCGAACGGACAGTACGCGTCCTGAAGATTGTTGCGAATGAATGGCTCCGATGAATCTTCGGTCCTATTACCTATAAGGGATGCGCCCTTCCCGTAAGGGTGATCGCCTAGACTTGAGAAAGCGACTGTTCGAGGAAGTGAAGGGGAAGGCTCTCCTTTCGTTTTTGTGCACCGGTCAAAGAGGGGGTGGTCAGGGCGTGATCCCAGAAAAGTCCAATATGTTTAGTCTCAGGGCGATTGCTTGACGGTTACCGACGGGGGAAACGAAGGCCGGCAGATCAAGTCGTCTTGGTGGATAATTGCCGGCCAAAGAACTCTCTTGTTAAAAAAACTGATTGGGAGACGACGAGCGGACAGGGAGTCCCTGCCACGCCGTCGCCTTCCCCTTATCTCTTCTGAGCCAAGGAAATACGTTCCCATTTTCAGCACTGTCTCCGTCAGAGGCTTATGCGTCTCCAGCTTAGACGAACCTCCTAATCATTGATTCTCGTCGTCTTCATCGTGAACGTTTTTGGCCCTGATCCTTCCGAACAGGCCATGGTTCTCGTCATCAATGCCAGCTGTGAAAAAAAGGTCGGTAGTTCTACCAGCCACACCACCATTGCCAAAAGTCAAAGACCAAAGGCCGTCGATGGTGATAGGGTTGCCCTTTTTTTCTTCGAGTTGACCAAGAAACTGGTCGGTAGTGTGATCAAAAGCGTTGATGCGGCCATCGCCGAAATTGCCGACCAGTAGGGCGTTGCTGAATGGGCCGAAATTTGAGGGAGCCACAGCCAAACCCCAGGGCGAATTGAGCGTCCCTTGCGAGGCCACCCGCCGAATAAAGTTGCCGCTCGTGTCAAAGACATCCACAAATCCATTTCCTGGTCCCTTCTCATCATCTCCGCTATCGGCAGTTTCCTTTTTGGCATAGGTGACGTAGAGATTGCCACCAATGTTGCGTATCCCGAAGGGGGCGAAAAGCGCAGGCAGGTTCGGGCCCGGCGGAAAGGAACCAGCCGACCCGAACTGGCTGTTGAACATGTCGACTACTCCAGTATGGAAATTCGTGGCGAAGAGAAGGTTGCCGGAGGCATTGCTGCCAAGGGCCAGTCCTTTGTAGATTGCCCCGGAACCTGAGTTATTCACCACGCCAACGGCTTCTGTAGGGTTGACGGTGGGATTCCATCCGCTGATCGATCCGTCCTCGTTGGCGAAAATGAACCGTGCGGGCCCTGACTGGCCGTTCTGGGTGACTACAAAATCAGCTGTCCCATTAAAAACAATGCCGGTCGGATTTCCTCCCTCAGTGCTACCCGGCGCTGGCGGAACCGTAACCACGAGGCCTGAGCTTGGTTTGGGAAATGGCCTGCCCATTGAATCATAGAGCGTCGAAACTCCTGTCCCGTTATCCGCAATCCAGAACGGTCCGGTGGGGGGGTAGGCGATACCCCAAGGGTTGACTAGGTTCGGATCAGTCCGGATGGCTTCGTTCGGTAGATCGGAAATGAGGTTCAGTTGTTTGTAAAACTGATCGTCGCTGTCTGCTTGGACTAACTTAACTGAGGTGGCCAGGCTGCCTGACAGCAGCAACATCGCCGCAGCCCCCATGATCCAAGTCAAACGGTGATGTGCCTTCCTGCCTTTGATTTCCTTTGCACCCGTACTCATTGTTTTCTCCTATCGCACCCGCTCTAGGCTCGGGACCAACCAGGCTCCGCTCACGACTGCGTCGGGGCTATTGGGGCACCGTAATGCCAGAAGTCGAATACCGCTTGACTATTCTTTGAAATCAAGTGCGATTGGTCAAAACTGCACCTGTTCGGAGTTTCGCGGCCCCAATGGTTGATTTCAAGAGTCGAAAGGTGAGACTGGGGGCTGGAGGTGAGGCAGCAAAGATGCGAGACTCGAAGCCGTCTCCTCTGGTTGCCTTTGCAGCTTATTAGGTCTAGAGCCTTCGTTTCAATATAGCGAGGCCCAAGTGAAGGACGACCTGATCGATTTGGCAGATGGTGACGATGTATCCATCGTTGCACTAGTTGCTGAACGATCAAATAACCATTCAGGATGGGACTCCCCTATCCAGCTCCGTCAGGATTCGTCGCTGGATTTAGGTAATGGGGCCGCATAGACGGATCCACGCCGGTTCAAGGCACGGTCGAGATTGAATGCAGCACTGATAAGGCTGAGGTGGGTGAAAGCCTGTGGGAAATTTCCGAGCGCTTCCCCGGTTGGACCAATCTGCTCCGAATAAAGCCCCACGTGGTTTGCGTAAGAATGCATTTTCTCGAAAATCAGTCGGGACTCTTGCAATCGCCCGGCGCGAGTGAGGGCCTCAACCAGCCAGAAAGAGCAGATCGAAAACGTACCTTCCTGGCTTGTGAAACCATCCACAGCACCCCTGCCTATTTCGTAACGGTGAACGAGGCTATCGGAGACGAGAGTTCTCATGGTTGCATCCAGCGTACCCTGCATTCTGGGGTCGTTAGGGGAAATGAAGAGAACTAATGGCATGATCAGATTTGAGGCGTCCAGCGCATCAGTATCGTAGTGCTGCACGAAACATTTTTTGCCTGGGTTCCATCCCTTAGTCATGATCTCTTCATAGATGGCATCTCTGGTTGACAGCCACCGGGAGTTGTCTGCCGGGAGACTTCTCTTTTGAGCCAGGCGCAAGCCTCGATCCAGAGCCACCCAGCACATCAACTTGGAGTAGACGAAATGGTGTCGCCCGCCTCTTACCTCCCAGATTCCTTCGTCCGGTCTGCTCCAGTTGTCGCAGACATAGTTCAAAAACAAACGCAAATGGGTCCAAATGTCGTACGAGATGGGGCCGACGTACTTGTTGGAGAGGTACACGGAGTCCATAAGCTCTCCATAGATGTCCAGTTGGAGCTGCTTGTAGGCCGCATTTCCGATTCGAACAGGTCGTGAGCCCTTGTATCCCTCAAGGTGGGTTAGCTCCTCCTCATCCAATTCATGTTTGCCATCGACGCTGTACATGATCTGCAACGAGCCGTCAGCCTCTTCCTCATGGGCGCGGTCATCGATCCATTTCATGAACTGCTCCGCCTCGTGAAGGAGTCCGAGACGGATAAAGGCATAGACGGTAAACGCTGCATCACGAATCCATGTATATCGATAGTCCCAGTTTCGTGAGCCACCCATCACTTCGGGAAGGCTTGCTGTTGGACCCGCAACAATAGCTCCAGTCGGTGCAAAGGTAAGAAGCTTCAGGGTCAGTGCGGAACGTTGAACCATTTCACGCCATCTGCCCTGATAACGACAGGCTGCGAGCCACTCCTGCCAATACCTTGTCGTGCTGTAGAAGGCTTGTTCTGCATCATAATTGGGCTCAAGCGGCTTCTGCTTACTTCCACTGTTGACGTGACGCAGCAAAAAGGTGATCTCCTGTCCGGGACGCAGCGAGAATTCCGCGGAAACGCCATCGCGGTTCCTTTTAAGCTCAGTCGGTGATGTCAGTCCCACAATGCACTTTGAGGACTCGAAGACAGCCCCCTCCTCGGTGAGCAGAAGAGTATGCTTTGCTCTGGCGTAGTCGAAAGCAGGGAAACAATCCATCTGGAATTTGACCTCTCCACGTACGCCTCGAACCCGCCGAACAATTTGATGGATGTGCTCTGGCTCGAGATGCGCGTCGGGGATCATAAAATCGATGAGTTCACTAACCCCGTTCGAATCCATGAAGCGGGTCAAAAGAATGCAGGTTTCAGGAAAATACATTTGCTTCCGCACGGCTGCCTGCACAGGGGCAATCCGGAAAAAGCCACCCTGGTTCCTGTCGAGAAGAGCCGCGAAAACACTTGGGGAGTCGAATTGGGGAAGGCAGCACCAGTCAATGGAACCATCCCTCCCAACCAAAGCCATGGTATGGAGATCTCCAATCACTCCGTAATCCTCAATTGGCTTATAGCCATTGGCAGCGGTGTGACTTTTGGGAGCTTCCGTTTTCTCCATACTTTCGCCTCTGCTGCTCTCGGAAATGCCGCAGACTTGGCTGTGCCCCCGGAGCATAGCACGACTTCTAACCAGCAGATTACTCGGCTCCAGACCGAAAACGGTTCAAAAGCAGACTTCGGTATCACATTCGGCCTCTACTCTAATCAGGGCATCAAGAGCTCTGAACCGTAGCAAGCGGCCGAATTCTTGGCCTGGAGCACCAGCTCAGCTTCTACAAAATCCAAAATCAGCTCATCACCCGAAAACAGCTCATCACCCGAAAACAGCTCAAGCGGTCATTATTGAACGGTGTCCAATACGCTGGTGCCTTAGAGTGCAATTGGCAAAAGTAAGATTTGCACCCTGGCTGTGTCCCAGCGAATGGTACAACAAGCTGTCTCTAAGTTCGAAGCTGAGATGAGGTGATATGCTGCGTCGTTGGATATGGCTGGCCATCTGGTTTCCTGGATTGATCGCGCCCACAGACTCCTTTTGCTCTGAGCCCGGTCCGCCGCAAGCAGGATTGACCGTCGAATCTATTTCGCCGAAAGAGTGGGCGCGCCTCTGCTTGGAGCAATGTCATGCCGAGAAGGAACAGCGAAATGACAACCTTTCATCGCTCAGGCAATACTTAGAGGACAACGCCCAGTCTGTCGAAGAGAAGTCGTTTCCTGACCGGGAAACCAGCGCTTACGATCGCGTATTGGAAAAAGAGCGCCGCATTCGTGACAATCAGTTGAACTATCTGCTCTTTAGAAGCAAGGGAAAAGTTCTGAAAGAGCTGATTCGGCAACGCCTGCAGGGAGCTTCCAGCTCCCTCATGCTCGACGGCGAGACCTTCGGACGGGCAATAGACATCTTGACCGCAGGTACCACGCCGTGTGTACTGGATGCACTGGAGAGCACTCTTCTGATTGCGGCCTTCGGGCTTCCTCTTAAAAGAGCATGGATTGATCAAGGAATAACCCCAACATTGATCCTCGAAGAGGTTGAAACCGAATACACTCGACGATCCAGGGCAAATCGGACAGCGGAGGAAACCTATTTCGATTTGCGTTCGACCGAAGAACAAAGCAAAAGCCTGATTGAACCCCTGTTTGAGCGGATGATCGCTTCCTCAATGATTCAAAACACGCTCAGTTCCGACGTCCAGCAGCGTTTGATTCAGCACTTAGTTCAATTCTTCCAGCTCTCGGCTGAATTCCTTCGAATGCGTGTCTACATCGATATGAGTGTGGCTGGTTTAGAAACGTCTTTCGGAATCCGTCTTTCCCAGAATTCGGTCGAGAGGCTCCAAAAAAGAGTTGAGAAGATGCTGTTCAAGAACCTTGAGACCATGCGCAAAACCGCCAATGCTTCCCCCCGGGAGATCTCGAGACAAGTCTATCCGCTCATGGATGAATGGTTCCAGCGGGAAGCGTTACCTCAATTGCAAAGGCGAGTGTTTGGGGACCCATTTTCTGCCTTTTGGCTCTATGTTCAAACAGGCATGGTCGCTCAAAGACCTCTGGCATTCCGGGGAGCAAGGTTGAAACTTGACCCGCAAACGCCGGATCTCAAAATGCTTAGAGGACATTCTATGGCCGGGGCACACGAGCTGCTGTTCCGCAACAAAGTCCCAACCAGTTACGTGAAGTGGTTCGAAAAGATCGAACTATCCATGACCAATACGACCCTGTCGCCGGACGAATTGCTCAGCGAAGCGGCCAGCTGTGGAATTGATCCGATTGTCCAAAACAGACTCAAGAAACTCCTTCAAGCAGAAGGTATACCCGGGTCTGTGTCCAGCCTTGACCTGCTGAGTTTCTTTGTACGCGACGCAAGCCGCTTCGAAGGGGCTCCCGACACGAAAGCTTTGCTGGCTGGATTGGGTGCTTTTCGTCAAACGAAACGTGACAAATTGAATCGGGAGATCCAGAATCTGCCGCAAACCTCCGATCGGCCACGGTTGACTGCGTACCTCCGGACAGCAGTCGAATGGATGCTCGAACTGGAAGAACGGGAAACCCGAGAGCATCGCTTCCAGGAATCGATCGGAGGCGGACCCATCGGCTGGTTTCTGCGACAAGTCGCAATTGGTAATGGAGTCCCGGTTGAATTGTGGGCACCGGGCGGAGTGACGGGAGAGGCTTTTTCCCGGTTGGTGGATGTGATTGTCGCGAGCAATGCACAATCTGGACGTTCTTACGACGGGAAACTGAGCTACGAGACACGCTTTCTTGATTCCGGCGAAGAATATCACAAAGCGATTCTCAGCCTCATCGACGCCTCGGAAGACTTCCTCAATATCCAACAGTTCGATTGGAGGGCGGACCGAGGAGGTAAGGAAGTCGCTTATCGTCTGATGGCCAAGAAGCTAGGGCTAAACGCTCACGAATACGATGCTCTAGTTCAGGAAACTCGAGGGGGAGTCCTAATGAATGCAAAGGGGAAGCATAGGACCCTCTTTTACGATATTCCCCCGTCGAAAATAAAGAACCTTCTCTTCTACAAGCTGTTATCGAGCAGTGAACGAGAACCCATACAGGAACTGCGGCAGAGGTTAGAAGCCAGCATGGGAGGCAGGATAAACTGTCGCTTTGTAGAGTCTTGCGGGGATTTGTCCAAGATTCACGACATAGCTGGAGCCCGATATGACCCGGAGCGCCGATCCGACCCAAACTATGTCGAAGCTTGGGAGATATTTCGCCAGCTCCAATCCCTTTTTGAGGAGGCTCGGCCAAGGTTTGAGGATACGACCCCCCGACGTTCACTTGCCGAGTACCTCAAAGACCGCTCTAAAGTCCAAAGGTTTGTGCGGCGTCATGGTCTGAAGCGTCTTTCGGCTCCAGAGGATTCTTTCGACATCAATGTCGTCACGGATGGTAAGCAGGGGCTCGAACTGTTTCGGCCGGGCACCCAGTTTCCGTACGTGTATTCCGATTCTCTTCGCGACCTGCACGACCAGCTCTTCGAGTTCGACATAAAGGTTGTCCGATGGAAGGGCCCCGTCGAATTTCCATGGCATCTGGGGAAACTTCCCATAGGTGGGCGCCGAGTCGGTGGCGTCTTTCCCTTGGTTTATGTCCCGTGGCCGTGGTTGCGGTACGTACCCGGTTTTGGTTGGGCTGGCTTTGGAGAGAGTCTGGTTCTACAGCACATGATTACGACCGACATGCGTACCTGGTGGGCGATGTCAATGCATACAAAGAGCGCTTCCAGTGAAGCTGAAGCCCTCGAAGGGGGGATGGGCTTCGGAACTCGATACTTCAACATCTACCCCGGATTCCGGACCTGGCACGACGCTGGAGTAGCGGTCAAGGGACCGATAGTCGGCGACATAAACGATCAATTTGTCGAAGTATTTAACCGAGCCCGTGTGAATAATCGAGGAATCCCGGAATCGCGCGGTGTGGAGATCCCAGCTTTGCGCTACCCTGAGTACGAATTTGAAAGCGGAACGAATTTTGATAGCTCCGGCCATCGCACCTGGGTGCTTACGACCAATCCTGCGGGGAAGAACTACAACTACCGCGGCGTCTTCATGGCCGCACTGGCCGCAGCACGGCATAACGTTTACATCGAGAACGTCTTCTTTTCGGATCCCCTGATTTCGCGCATGCTGGTGCGGAAGGCGAGGGAATTCAGGGGCCGAGTGGATTGTAGCGGGCTTACAGATTTTGAGTGTGGAGCGAAGAAGCGCGACGCGGTGAAAATCTACATTATTCTCCCCGAGGCTACCGACAGGCCTTCCATTGACTTGATAGGTCGCTCCGACTTTTACGAAATGGTTAACGAAGGGGTCAAGGTATACCGCTGGGCCCCGAGGGATGGATATGCCGCGCAGAGCATGATGCACACCAAGGCCTGGCTCATCGACTATAAGGAAGGCTCTCCGGCGCTGGCTTATGTGGGTTCGCACAACGCCGATCAGCGAAGCTTGTGGGCCGATAACGAAATGGGCATCCTGTCAACTTCCCCAAAGTTCGCCAAGGAGTTGCATGACGACCTTTTTGAGGTGGATTTGCATAGAGATTCAACACTCGCCAGTCGGTCGAGCCTCGAAGTTGAAGGGCTGATGAATATTCATCGAATCCTGGGGCCGTTTTTGCGTTTGGTCCTGGTGGACCTGTCGTGGTTCTTCTGAGCAACCAATCGGGGAGAGCCCTCTCACAGTCACTGAGGGAATCAGGTACAGTCCGTCCCACCCATGAGAGCGTTGAGTCGATGAACACTCAACGAGTTGCGATCCCAAACCATGTAAGGTTTACTTGGAAATGTGAAGTTTTTAACCTTCCGTGAGTCTCCCTCGAAAGACTTCCTCCCTGGCAGAGTCAGCACTCATCCTATTGATACTGAATCCCACACCTTTTCGATTTTCTCGTTCACTCGGCGTCACTCCTGGCCATTACCGTTTGGAATCTCACTTGCGAGCCTGATGACCAGATTAAATGGCTGGCTGAATCGCCGGGCCATAAGCGGTCTTTCACATTTTGTCACGAATGCCCAACATTACTGCTGAAGAGAACATGCCAAAAGTAGCTGACCCACCCCACCCTCAGAATTTCTTAGTCGCCTGGCAAAAGCGTCTTAAAGCCCTGCGAAATGTTCCTCCCTTGCTTCGCATGATATGGCAGTCTGGCCCTACGGTTGTAGCCGCGAACGTCTTTCTTCGGGTTCTGACGGCGCTCATCCCTGTGACCATTCTTGCCGTCACTCGACTGATCATAAACGAGGTGCAGGCGATCTCGACCCATCAGCGGACGTTAGGACCTGATCTGTGGTGGCTCATAGCTCTTGAATTCCTCATTGCCGGGTCGAATTCCGTCTTATGTCGGGTCATCGATTTCTTGGATGCCCTGTTCGCCGACAAATTCACGCTC
>Ga0114129_10009747_pt1 | contig 13698 bp, 11 predicted proteins | sample RhiMetdeltSRZDD1_FD_80071 | JGI IMG/M metagenome (GOLD analysis project Ga0114129, IMG submission 80071) | Populus rhizosphere microbial communities from Tennessee, USA - Rhizosphere MetaG P. deltoides SRZDD1 (version 2) (version 2) | ecosystem: Host-associated > Plants > Roots > Rhizosphere >...
AAATCGCTGCGCGAGCGCGGCGAGAAGGCCTATCCGGTCGAACGGATCCTGCGCGACATGCGCATCAACCGCATCTTCGAAGGCACCAGCGAGATCCAGCATCTGTTCATCGCGCGCGAAGCGGTCGATCCGCACCTGAAGCGCGCCTACAAGATTCTGCAGCCCGAGACTCCGACCGGCGAGAAGCTCGCGACCGCCGCGAAAGCCGGCGCGCATTACGCCGCCTGGTATCCGTCGCGTTATGTCGGCTGGTCGCGCTTCCCGAAGTTCGGCGAGTTCGGTCCGCTGTCCGGCCACATGGGCTACATCGAGCGCACGTCGCGCCATCTGTCGCGATCGATCTTTCACTCGATGATGCGCTATCAGGCGAAGCTCGAACGAAAGCAGATGGTGCTCTTCCGCATCGTCGATATCGGGACGGATCTATTCGCGATGTCTGCTGCGATCAGCTACGCAACCATGCTCGCCAAGAAGGGACAGAAGAACGCCGTCGATCTGGCGGATGTGTTCTGCCGCGAAGCGCGCATGCGCATCGAAGCGAACTTCAGCAATCTCTTCACCGATCACGATGCCGCCGCGTATCGGCTCGTGTCGAATCTGCTCAAGGGCGAGTACGACTGGTTCAAAGGTCACATGGTCGAGCCGGTGGTCCCGACTGCGGAGCAGGTTGAAGAGGCGATGCGGAAGCTCGCCTAGAGTTTCGCCGCGTCGTCGCGCGTTTCGTGCCCTTCGTATTTCGCGAGGCACGCGCCGCAGATCATCGCCAGCGATGCGCCCGGCCGCGGAGCCCATCCCTGATTGACGACGCACTGTGTGAACGCGGCTCGATAGTCGCGCGGCATCTCGCCGACAATCTCGCACACTCGGCCGCAGTCGGCACAGACGAGTCGCGTGCGCCCTTCCATCACTTTTCTCCGGCAGCCGGAAACACCGGCCAGATGTCGACGGGAATGTCCTTGAGGATGTCGTTGACCGATCGCATCTCGTCAGTTTCTTTTCCGTACTTCTCGAGCAACGCGTTGGCGCGGTTGTAATCGCCGGTCGCTTCGATCGTCAGGAGCTCGGTCGCAAGATCGCGGACGGCGTCGCGCATCTTTGCGAAGTCGACCGTGAATTTCGATCCGGCCGGGGTGATTGCGCCGCGCTCGCGGAGCCAGTTCCACTGCACGGCTGTGCCGCGGCCGTGCGCTTCGCCGACGCCGAAGCGCGTTGACCGGAACATGAGTCCCGCGTACGTCGCGAGAAGCTGGCGATCGTTGAAGGTCGTGACGAGTCCACGTTTCTGCGCGTAAAGCAGATTCCAGATTCCGAGCACGTCGGCTTTGCATTCTTCAATGGTGGAGTAGAGGTTTTTCAACGGAATTCGGACCTCGACGCGTTGGCCACCCGCCTGCGTGATGTAACCCGGTCCCAGCCCGTGCGACAGCTCGTGGAAGAGAACGTGGTTAAAGAATGCGTCGAAGTTCAACAACTGCACGAGTGACGGATCGAGCACTCGCAGTGCGATCGGCTGTCCACTCTGCTTGAACTTTGCGTCCATGACATTCTTGAGCAGGACTTTCTTCGATCCTTTTTTCTCGCGCACGAATTCGTCGTTGGGAAGATTGAAGGCCGCTGTCTGCACGCCGCGTCGCGCGTCGCCGGCGGTGTAGATCTCCTGCACGACTTTGATCGGCGACTCCGTTCCACGCTTGAGGTTCTTGTACTGCTCCGGCTCGGGAAGATTGCGCTCCATGTCGGGCAACGCATGCGCGTAAGCGGCGAGTTTCGCGCTCTCCGGCGCATCGACGACCGTCACGAACGATTCGAACGACGCCTTGTAATTGAACAGGTTGTCCTCGTAGACCTCGTACGGTCCGATGACGACTTCAATCGGACCGGTGAGATCCATCCACGCCATGTCGCTGTCGCGATAGTTGTCGGAGAGGAACGCGTCTGCGCGCGTGGTGAGATATTTCTTCAGCGACGCGTTCGTCGTCAACGACGCCGCTTCTCGAAGTCTCGCGGCGGCCGGTTCGAGAAACTCACGATATTGGCGCGAATAGGGGATTCCGGCGAATCCGCCGCCGATGCGTCGCACGATCGTGAACAGCCCCTGCAATTCGTCTTTCTTGTTCGGATGGTCGGCGACGTATTTTTCGAACTGCTCCTTCGTCATCTCCTCGGGATAGAAAGCGGCACCTGCGGGTTTCTTCTTCGTCCCGATGAACGGTTCGTCGTCCTTCAGACGGTCCCACGGACCCCTGTTCTTCACGAAGTAGTCGTACGCCGGCGCATTTTCTTTAGCCAGACGATCACGCAGTGCCGGATTTCCTTCCGAAACCTGGCGCCAGAAGATTTCGTCGATCAGCTTCGACGCGTCGATCAGCTTCGCGACGACCTGACGCTCGTTATCGTTGAGGAGTGCACGGTCGTAATCGATGACGGTACGCGGCAGCTTCGCTGTGCGCTGCGGGATGTCGGGGGCGATCCTCAAGGCGTCCGTCGTCGTCTTCATCGGAGATGTCGGTTCGGTCTGGCAGGCGGCAGCGAGACACGCGATCAGAAGGGCGGTTCGCTTCATAAGAAGCGCATTGTATTATCGTGAGCGATCGTGATCATCGAGTGCACAAACTGCCACGCGCGGTATCAGTACGACGAAGACCGCTTCGAGCGGAAACCGTCGAAAAAGATCAAGTGCGCGAAGTGCAGCACCATCTTCGAGATTCACAATCCGGCGTTCGCCGCCGCGCCGAGGTCGGAGCCGCATTCCGCGGACCAGACATTCCAGAAACGCAACGAGGTCAGGAAACAGCAGGCGCCGCCGCCCGAAGAGAGACCGACGGTCAGCGAAGACAAGGACACCGGACAAGTCTCAGGACCGATGATGCCGCAGGGAAAGCGTTTGTCTCTGGCCGTCATCAACGGTCCCGATGCGGGCAGCGTATATCGCATCGAGAAGCCGCGAGTCACGATTGGAAGAACGGGCGCGGATCTCGCCCTGAGCGACACCGAGATCTCGCGCAACCACGCGGCCGTCGAAATTCGCGATACGACCTATCTGGTGGAAGATCTGAAATCGACAAACGGCACGTTGTTCGAAGGCGAAAAAATCTCGGGGCTCACCGAGATCCAGAACCATTCCGAGTTCACGATCGGCGGAACGACATTGATGTTGATCGTCACTGAGGACGTGTAGTTGCCGGTGACCGGTGGCCGGTTGCCGCCCGTTCTTCGGCCACCGGCCACCGGCCACCGGCAACCATGAACGAGCTCGCCACTCTCTATCGCTATCGGCAATTACTGGCTGCGCTGACGGCCCGCGACCTCAAAGCCCGCTACCGCGGTTCCATCCTCGGATTTTTCTGGTCGCTGGCCAATCCGCTGCTTCTGCTGGCAGTCTACACGGTCGTCTTCACGATTTTCTTTCCGCAGCAGAAGATCAACAACTATCCGCTGTTTCTTTTCGCCGGTATTCTTCCGTGGACATTTTTCTCGGCGGCCGTGCTCGAATCGACGAATTCGATTTCCTCGAATGCCGGCCTGATCAAGAAAGTGATGTTTCCGGCCGAGGCGCTGCCGCTGGTGGTTGTGTTGTCGCATCTGGTGCATTTCGCGCTGGCGCTGCCGATTCTGTTCGCGGCGATCGGCATCTACGCGTGGTTCGGCCACGCGACGATTCCGGCGACCGCGGTGCTTGTTCCATTCCTGATGCTGCTGCAGACGATCTTCGTTGCCGGCATCGTCATGTGTGTTTCGTCGGCGGCCGTGCTGCTGCGCGATCTGCGCGACATCATCGCGAATCTGATGCAGCTCGGATTCTTCGTCACGCCCATCATCTATCTCATCGACGGGATCCAATCGCGCCCGCTCCGAGCTCTACTGCGACTCAATCCGATGACGCCGTTCGTCGTCTCGTATCAGGACATTCTCTTCTTCGGCCATTTGCCGGGACTGTCGGACACGCTGCTGATGATCGCGTACGCCCTGGCCTCGATGATGTTGGGCATCTTCGTGTTCGACCGGCTGCGCGACACGCTCGCGGAGGCGATCTGAGTTACGCCATCTCGATCGAGGATGTCTCGAAGAGCTATCGGCTCTGGGGACGGCGATCGCAATTCGCGACGCTGAAGAGCGCACTGCTCAAGCGCGATCTCAAACTGACGCCGGAAGCGAGCGTGGCGGCGTTGCGGGATGTCTCCTTCGTCGTCGATCGCGGCGAGGCGTTCGGAATCATTGGACGAAACGGCTCCGGAAAATCGACGCTGCTGAAAATCATCTCCGGAATCCTGAAGCCGACCAGCGGCACCGTGCGCGTGAACGGACGCGTGGCAGCGCTGATCGAGCTGGGAGCCGGCTTTCATCCCGAGATCACCGGCCGCGAGAACATCGTCATCAACGGCATCATGCTCGGGCTGACGCGCCGCGAGATCGAAAAGCGCTTCGACGCGATCGTCGAATTCTCCGGCATCCGCGACTTCATCGACCAGCCCGTCAAGACGTACTCCTCCGGCATGTACGTCCGGCTCGGATTCGCTGTGGCGGTGCACGTCGATCCGGAGATTCTCCTGATCGATGAAGTGCTCGCGGTCGGCGATGAGGAGTTCTCGCAGAAATGCATCGCGAAGATTCAGGAGATGAAGTATCGCGGCGTGACGCTCCTCTTCGTGACACATCAGTTGGATCAGGTGCGCAATCTCTGCGATCGCGCGCTGTGGCTCGATCACGGGATGACGGAAGCGATCGGGGATCCCGTGCGCGTTGTCGATCATTACCTGCAGGAAGTCAGCGGAACTGTTGCGGCGCCGGTAACTGCACCCGCCGCCACGCCTAAAGACGAAGAAGAACGCTGGGGCTCGGGCGAGGTCGTGCTCAGACGCGTCGCGCTCACCGACGAAAAAGGCCACGAGCTGGTGGCACTTGGCGCCGGCAGCTCGGTAGCGATCGAGATGGACGTCGAAGTGCGCGTGCCGCAGGACGATTTCGTATTCGGCGTCGGCATCTACCACGCCGATGGATCGTGCGTGTACGGGACGAACACCGATCTCGAGGGGCTCATGCCGCAGCAACTCGATGGGAACGGGCGTGTGCGATTCGTGATGCCGTCACTCGATCTCGTCGCCGGAACGTATCGCATCGATGCCGCCGCCCACACCCGCAACGGCCGCGCGTTCGACTATCGCCGTGGCGTGTTGCGCTTCGTCGTCGGATCGCGCGTGCACGACATCGGAATCTATCGGCCGAAACATCAGTGGAAATTCGAGGGCGGCATCGCGTTTCGCGAGATCGACAATCTCAAGCGCAATGTGCCGGCGACGGTCGTCGAGGCGTTGCAGGCGACCGAGAAGAAAAAGAAGTAGCTACTTCTGTTTTTGCCAGGGCAACTCCCACCGCTCCTCGGACTCATCGAGTTTGGGCAGGGGAACCGGTTTGCCAAGCCGCTTGAGTCGATGGAATTCCCACAGCTTGGCGTATTTCCAGAACGTGTAATAGACGTGCATGCCGACCGAGATCACGCCGCGCGCGCCGTCGAGAAATCCGAAGTTGATCACGTAGTCGCGAAAGAATTTTCCGAAGGTGTGCGACAGGATTCCGAAGGCCGATGTCGTCTTGCCATCGATGTACATCTGCGCGGCGGCCCAGTTCGCGTAGCGGGTCATCTTCGCGATCATGTGGTCGAAATTGCGGATGTAGTAATGGTCCATCTTGTAGCGCAGGCGGCCCGTCTCGCCGTCGACGAGCAGATCGGCATGCACGCGCCGGTTCGGATAACGCGCGTGCTTGCGGTGAAAGAGCCGCGTCACGCGATCGCGCTGCAGCCCGCTGAAGCGCACGCGCTGGCCTAACATGAAGTTGCTGCGGCCGATCGAATACGCCCAGTAACCCAAGTCGCCTTCCAGAGTCTCCAGGATTTCATCGCGCAGTTTCGGAGTGACGCGCTCGTCGGCATCGATGTAGAAGATCCAGTCGTGCTGCGTGCGATCGATCCCGTAGTTCTTTTGCGAGGCGGCGCCGAGGTATTCGCGCTGCTCGATGCGGACACGGGGGAATCGCTCGCGGATGAACTCGACCGTGCCGTCGGTCGAGAAGGAATCGAGAAGGTAGATCTCGTCCGCCCATTCAACTGATTTGAGGCAGTCTTCGATGTAATCGCGCTCGTTGAGGGTGTGGATGAGGGCCGAGACTTTGGGGCGCGCCATTTGCTTCGGTTTTCAAGTTTATCCCGAGCGGAGCGAGGGATCTCCGGTGGCGCAGCGACTCTGCCGATTTTTACTGGATCGCTGCTCCACCGGAGATCCCTCGCTGCGCTCGGGATAAACTGAAAGACGCTACAGCGTGTAGTTCTTTTCCAGCAGCACGCGCGCCCGCCTATCGCGAAGATTCCGGATCTGCGACTCGATGTCGCGCTCGAACGGAATCTTCCGATGGCTGGCGTAGACCGGCGCGTCGATGCTGATTTTCTTCAGCTCGTCGCCGAAAGTCTGCGGCGTCAAATGCGCGGAATCGTCGGCCAGCGATTGCTGATCGTTCGGGAACGAGGCCTCCGTCACGATGGCGACGACGTTCGGGGTCTTGTTCGCACGCTTCCAGATCTCGCTGGTCGGCCCGGTGTCGCCGGTGAACGCGATCGACTGGCCGTTCATCTCGACGATCACGCCGAATGCCGGAATCTGATGATCGACCGCCACCGCCGTCAGGCCGACGTCACCGATCGCGAACTTTTTGCCGGGAGCGATCGCGCGATAGTAGACCGCGGGTTTTCCAGTCATCGGCGAGGTCAGTACCTCGAAGTCGGGCCATACGACGCCGTTGAACATGTTGTCGCGCAGAAGTTGCATCACTTCTTTCGACGCCACCAGCGTGAGCGCCGGCGCGTTCTGGCTGTAACGATTCAGGATCAGATGGGGAAGGTCGCGAGTGTGATCGGCATGCGTGTGGGTTATGTAAACGGTTGTGATCCGCGACTGTTGCGCGAGCGACAGTTTGGAAGTGAGCGTTCCGGCGTCCACTGCCAGCCAGTCATCGATCAGATAGCCGGTCAGATTGTGTTCCGCATCGGATGCGCCATACGCGCCCAGCACTTTGAGCCGCATTCTTCGCCTTGTCGCCGTTGGAGGACTGGTTAGTATTCTTGCAGTGGAAGAACTTTATGTCCAGCAGTTTGCATGCTGATCAGGTGACAGCGCTCACCGTATTTCATCCCGCGGTTCGCGATTGGTTCGAGCGCGCGTTTCGCGAACCGACTCGCGCGCAGCAGCTCGGATGGCCCGCGATCGCCAGGGGCGACTGGACATTGATCTTCGCGCCGACCGGCAGCGGAAAAACTCTGACCGCATTTCTGTGGGCCCTCGAACGGCTGATGTTCACTCCTCGTCCGTCCAAAGAGCGACGTTGCCGCGTGCTCTACATCTCGCCGCTGAAGGCGTTGGCGGTCGATGTCGAGCGCAATCTGCGCGCGCCGCTGGCCGGGATTGCGAACCTGGCGAGCGAGCGCGGCGAGGAATTCACAACGCCGACCGTCACCATCCGCACCGGCGATACGCCGAGCGCAGAGCGCGGTCGCTTTCAGCGCGATCCGACCGACATCCTCATCACGACGCCCGAATCGATTTATCTGATGTTGACCTCGAACGTGCGCGAGATGCTGCGCGGCGTCGACACCGTGATCATCGATGAGATCCACGCACTCGTTCCGAACAAACGCGGGGCGCATCTGGCCTTGTCTCTCGAACGGCTCTCGCGTTTGACGGAGAAACCGCCGCAGCGAATCGGGCTCTCCGCAACGCAGCGTCCACTCGAAGAAGTCGCGAGGTTTCTCGGCGGCGCGCATCCGATCACCATCGTCGACACCGGCGAAAAGAAACAACTCTCTCTGCGCGTCGAGGTTCCTGTCGAAGAGATGGCAAAAATCGGCGAGACGAAAGGATTGCCGAGCGGACCGGCGCAAGGCGAATCGCGGTCATCGATCTGGCCGGCCATTCACCCGCGATTGCTGGAGTTGATTCGTGCGCATCGCTCGACGCTGCTGTTCGTCAACTCGCGTCGGCTCGCGGAGCGGCTCGCAGCGGCGCTGAACGAGCTGGCAGGCGAAACGCTCGTGCAGGCGCATCACGGGTCGATCGCCCGAGCGCAACGCGTCGAAATCGAAGACAACTTGAAGTCTGGACGATTGCCGGCGCTGGTTGCGACATCCTCGCTGGAGCTCGGAATCGATATGGGGGCGATCGACCTCGTCATCCAGATCGAAGCGCCGCCGTCGATCGCGAGCGGAATGCAGCGCATTGGACGCGCCTCGCATCAGGTCGGGAGCGTCAGCTCCGGAATCATTTTCCCGAAGTATCGCGGCGATCTTCTCGCTGCCGCCGCCGTTACCGACGCGATGCATCGCGGCGCGATCGAGCCGACGCGCTACCCGCGCAATCCACTCGATGTGCTCGCGCAGCAGATCGTCGCGATGGTCGCGGTCGACAACTGGAACGCCGATGAGCTGTTCGACGTCGTTCGCAGCGCCGCGCCGTTCGCGGAATTGAGCCGCACCTCGTTCGACGGTGTGCTCGACATGCTCTCCGGCCTCTATCCGTCAGATGAGTTCGCGGAATTGCGGCCGAGGATTACGTGGGATCGGATGACGCATGCGATCAGCGCGCGGCAGGGCGCAAAAATGATTGCGATCACCAGCGGCGGTACGATTCCCGATCGCGGTCTCTACGGAGTTTTTCTCGCGGGAGCCGAGAAGGGAAGCGCGCGCGTCGGCGAGCTCGATGAAGAGATGGTCTTCGAATCGCGCGTCGGCGAGACATTTCTCCTCGGCGCTTCGACGTGGCGGATCGAGGAGATCACGCACGATCGCGTTCTCGTCACGCCGGCGCCCGGCCAGCCGGGGAAGATGCCGTTCTGGCGCGCCGATGCCGCCGAGCGCACGGTGCCGTTCGGCGCGGAGATTGGACGTCTGATTCGCGAGATTCGCGAAATCAAACCGCGCGATGCCATCAAGCGATTGACCGAGCAACACGATCTCGAAGAAATCGCCGCCAGAAACTTTCTGCAGTATCTCGATGATCAGCACGCCGCGACCGGCGCGGTCCCAGACGACCGCACCATCGTCGTCGAGCGCGTCCTCGACGACCTCGGCGACTGGCGCGTCTGCGTTCTCACGCCGTTCGGCGGAAAGATTCACGCTCCGTGGGCGATGGCGGTGACCGCGAAAGTGCGACGCGAGCTCGCGATCGACGTCGAGACGATGTGGAGTGACGACGGATTCATCGTGCGGTTTCCGGAAACAGACCTGCCGCCGGCCGCGGATCTCGTCATGCCGGACGCGGACGAATTGGAACAACTCGTGATCCGGCAGCTCGGCGCGAGCTCGCTGTTCGCCGCGAAGTTTCGCGAGGCTGCTGCACGCGCGCTTCTACTTCCGCGACATCGTCCGCAGGGACGCGCGCCGCTGTGGCAACAGCGAAAGCGCGCCTACGATCTTCTGCAGGTCGCGTCGCAGTTCGGATCCTTCCCGATGATGCTCGAGGCCTACCGCGAAGTGCTGCGCGATGTCTTCGATGTGCCGGCGCTCGTCGAGACGCTCCGCCGTGTCCGCGATCGGTCGATCCGCGTCGTCGTTGCGGACACGGAAAAACCGTCGCCATTCGCAGGTTCGCTGCTGTTTCGCTATGTCGCGAATTTTTTGTACGACGGCGACGCGCCGCTCGCGGAACGACGCGCGCAGGCGCTGGCCATCGACCAGGCCCAGTTGCGCGAGCTCCTCGGCGAACCGGAGCTGCGCGAGCTCCTCGACGCCGATGCACTCGCGCAAGTCGAGCTCGAGTTGCAGCATCTCGACGATCGCCACAAAGCGAAGTCGGTCGACGGGATTCACGATCTGCTCTTGCGAATCGGCGATTTGACGACGGAGGAGGTCGCCGCGCGAAGCACGGTTGAGGGAGTGAGCGAGCTCGCGAAGTCCCGTCGCATCATCGAGATCCAGATCGCCGGCGAAAAGCGGTGGATTGCCGCCGAAGATGCAAGCCGGTATCGCGATGCGCTGGGAGTGCCCATGCCGAGCGGAATCGCCGAGCGATTCCTGCAGCCGGTCGCCGATCCTGTTGGCGACCTCGTTCTGCGATTCGCGCGAACGCACGGTCCGTTCACGCCGAACGACGTCGCGCAGCGCTACGGACTCGGCGTCGCGGTGATCACGTATGCGCTAGAGCGCTTTGTCGAACGTGGCCGGCTGATCGAAGGCGAATTCCGGCCCGGCGGAACGCAGCGCGAGTGGTGCGACAACGAAGTGCTGCGCATCATCCGCCGCCGTTCGCTCGCGAAACTGCGCCACGAAGTCGAGCCGGTCGAGGCGCCGGTCTTCGCGCGGATGCTGACGTCGTGGCAAAGCGTCTCGAAAAAGCGGCGCGGACTCGAAGCGCTTCTCGAAACAATCGAGACGTTGCAAGGCTACGCGCTTCCGGCCTCGATTCTCGAGAGCGAGATTCTCTCCGCGCGCATCGACGATTACCGCCCGTCCGATCTCGACATGCTGAGCGCGGCCGGCGAGATCGTCTGGGTTGGCGTCGAGTCGCTTGGCGATCGCGATGGCCGCGTCGCGATTTATCTGACCGATCATCTCCCGCGGTTTCGCGCTCCTTCGGAGCTTCCCAGCCATCCGGTCGTCGATTACCTCGCGCAGCACGGCGCGTCATTCTTCACGCAGATTCACGCGGCAATCGGGGGATTCCCTAACGATCAGATCGATCAACTGTGGGATCTCGTGTGGAAGGGTGCTGTCACCAACGACACCTTCCACGCGCTGCGGGCATTCACGCGGAAAGCGCGGTCGGGCTCGCGGCCGCAATTTCGATCGCGTCGCACGGTCCCGGCCACGACGCAGGGCCGCTGGTCGCTGGTGCCGACTTCCACCGCGAATGTTACCGAGCGCGCCAAAGCGCTCGCGCAACAGTGGATTGCGCGCTACGGCGTCGTGATTCGCGAAGTCGCGTCCGTCGAGTCGGTTTCAGGGGGCTTCAGCGCAATCTATCCGGTGCTGAAAGCGATGGAGGAAGCCGGACGCGTGCGCCGCGGCTATTTCGTCGCCGGCCTCGGTGCGACGCAATTCGCAACCGCCGGCGCGCTCGACTTGCTTCGCTCGTACCGCGACGAGCCCGAACAGCCGGAGACGCTGATGCTCGCGGCGACCGATCCTGCCAACCCGTACGGCGCGCTCGTGAAATGGCCGGCGCAGGGACCGACGCGCAGCGTCGGCGCGAGCGTCATCATCGTGAACGGCGCGCTGGCGTGCTATGTGAGCCGAGGGGAGAAAGAGCTGAAGGTGTTTTTGCCGGAGGACGAGCCGTCGCGCAGCATCGTCGCGCGCGAAATCGCGAAGTCGCTGGCGTCGCTCGTCGAGACAGGCATGCGGCGCGCGATGCTTCTCACTGAAGTCGACGAGGCGATCGCTCCGTTCCTGATGGAAGCGGGATTCAAGCGCACAGCGACGGGATATCAGAAGCGTGCCTGAAGGCGACACGATTTTTCGCATCGCGCGCACGCTCGATGAGGCGCTGGCGGGAAAAGTCGTCACGCGGTTCGAGACAATGCTGCCGAGACTCGAGCGCGGATCCATCAAGGGACGGACGGTGCAGCGCGTCCGCTCCGTCGGCAAGAACCTGATCATCGAGTTCTCCGGCGACCTCAGTCTGCGTACGCATTTGCGAATGAACGGAAGCTGGCATCTCTATCGCGCCGGTGAGCGATGGAGAAAAAAACGCGACGACATGCGCATCGTGATCGCAACGGCCGACTTCGAGGCGGTGGGCTTCAACATTCCAGTCGCGGAACTGAATAGTGAGCTCGCCGTTGGTCCCGATCTTCTTGGCAAGACGCTCGATGTCGACGAAGTCGTACGGCGCATCCGCGACCACGCGTCGGAAGAAATTGGCAGTGCGCTCCTCAATCAACACCTGGTCGCGGGCATCGGCAACATCTACAAATCGGAAGTGCTGTACGTCTGCGGCATCAATCCGTTCACGCGAGTCGAGACTCTCGATGACATCGCGCTGCAGCGTATCGTGAAGAAGGGCCGCGCGATTTTGCAGCGCAGCACGCGCGAGCGCCCGCGTTTCCAGGTTTACGAGCGCGGCGGCCAGCCGTGCCGCAAATGCGGATCGCGCATCGAGTACAAAAAGCAGGGACCGGAGATTCGAGGAACTTACTGGTGCCCGAAGTGCCAGCGCTGACGTTACAATCGCCGCGCATGCTGATCAAAGGAATGACGCCGCAGGAAATCCGCGTGTTGCAGGAGTTTCGGCGGATGACGACCGAAACAATGGCGCTGGCTGCCATCAAGGGGATCAAACATCCGGTCGGTGGGGGCGAGGCACCCGCTTTGTCGCTCGTTCAAAAGGGATATCTGACCGCCGACGAGGCCCGCCAGAACTTCACCCTGACCGCGAAAGCCAAGGAGTTTCTTGCATACGATCCGAAACCCGAATTCGAAGAAGCTTCCGCATCCCCGTCCGAAGAAGACGCGAATGATGCACATTAATCATTGCTATCCTTAAGCTGCGTTATTTCAGCACTTTACGCCGTAGAGTATTTGTCCTGAATGGTGGCGTGGCGCGTAACGTGCGTTGACTCAGTCACTTAACGAGAGTACGATGTCGCGCTGAGGACTGAGATGAAGCATGGCCACAAAGAAAAAGGCAAAAAAGCCAAAGCCAAGCCCTCAGGCAAAAAAAGCAGCCCACCCGCCTCAAAAAGCAGCCAAAGCGTCCAAACAAAAAAAGGCGCCGCCGCCGCAACAGCACCAACCGGCAAAGGCGGCGCAGACGCCAAGAACCGCGGGCGGATCGCTCCCGATGGCGCGCCGTTCAACAACCCCCTTGTCGCAAGCGCTTTCAAGCGGGCTGTCAAGAAGTTCCCAAACGCTTTCCGGCGGCTCACAGACTAACGGCGGCATTCGCTATCTCACCGTTCAGGACCTGGTCGATCTCCATCGCGCTGTGAGTCTCGAATTCGGAGGCACGCAGGCGCATCCGGGCGTCGTCGAATCGCAATTTGGTCTGGTCAACGCCGTTCAACGTCCGCAAGTCACCACACTGGGTCGCGAAGCCTACCCGTCGTTTCCCGACAAAGTCGCAGCCTTTCTTTTTGCATTGTTGACGAACAGTCCATTTCGCGGAGGCAATCGGCGCGTCGCGCTGGCTTCGCTGTTCGCGTTCTGTGAGCTCAACAACAAGACGATCGACGGCCGCGTCTTCGACGAGAAGACCGCCGAAACACTTTTCAAACGCGCTGCCGGTTATCGCGAGCTCGGCATCGCGCCGGAAAATGTTTTTCGCGAGATCCGCGAGATTCTTTCCCGCGCCATCGTCACTCTTCAATAGGCATGTAAAGCGATCTTCCGCCATGCGGACGATTCAAATGCCGTCGACCTCATGCTGCCCGAAGTGAAAGAAACCGACGGCCGAGGAGTTTGCGGCCAAGGCGAAGGTTGGGCGCGGAGTAGCGAAGTGGCCGGTGGCCAATGGACCGGTCACCGGCAACCGGTCACCCGCGCGCAGCCGGCCGCGGACGTTCCTCGAGCGGCTCGCCGTGGTTCACGGCCGAGCTGATGCGGCCTAACAGAATCCGGGCGACGCGGAGATCGTGCCCGGCATCGATCAGCAGCACCGTGATGTCGCCGCCTCCCCACATCAAGCCGGCGATGACCAGCAGTTTGGTCGCCTCGCCGAT
>Ga0114129_10009749_pt1 | contig 13697 bp, 8 predicted proteins | sample RhiMetdeltSRZDD1_FD_80071 | JGI IMG/M metagenome (GOLD analysis project Ga0114129, IMG submission 80071) | Populus rhizosphere microbial communities from Tennessee, USA - Rhizosphere MetaG P. deltoides SRZDD1 (version 2) (version 2) | ecosystem: Host-associated > Plants > Roots > Rhizosphere >...
CGCTATTTCAGGAAGGCCGCCATCTCGAACGTAACTTCTTTCTGGCTCCCCACCAACAAATGGCCGCCGCTTGGATAGCCGATGAAGCGGGCGCGCGGAACGTGCTCGGCTGTATAGCGAGCGCCGTCGAAGGTCCCGAATAAGTCATCGGCCGCGCTTATGACAAGCGTGGGAATGGCAATCCGCTCCAACTCATAGCGTTGGAGCGAGGAGGTGACCGCCGCGTCGTTGAGCAGCCCCAGCCGGCGCGGACTGACGGGGAGGATGCCCTCCAGAACTTTGCCAATGCGCGCCTGCTCGCCGGCGCTCGCGCTCTCTACTACGGCCGGCGGTGTTGCGAGAATCGCCCTGGTCACGGTCGTGCGGGCGAGCCGCGTCGCGGTCCAGAAGAGAAAGTCGGACTTGAGAGCGGTATTGAACAGGAACTCGGTCCCGGCGGGTGTCTGCATCGGCGGCGCGCCGCCAGGCCGTGGCGCATAGGCGGCGGGAACCAGGAGAATCATAGCGTAACACCGGTCGGGGTATCTCAGCGCAAACTTCATGGAAGATGGCGCGCCGGCGGAGGCGCCGACGACCGCAGCGCGACTGATTTTGAGCGCGTCGAGCAGACATGCATGCGCGGCGGCTTGCGCCTCCGCCGAGGCGTCGCTGGGCAGCGGTGTGCGAAGGTAGCCGAAGCGTGACATGGCGATTACGCGGAAACCGCTGTTGACCAGTGGCTCGCCAATCTCCAGCCCCTGGTCATAGCCGCCGCCGGCCCCATGCACGACCAATACCGGCGGACCATCGCCGGCGAGCGCATACTCAATCGGGCCGCAGGGCGTCTGGACGATTTGGCTGCCAGTCGAGACGCGCTCGCGCGCTTGATGAATATCGCGTCGGTAACTGATGTAGACCAGCCCGGATAGTCCGACAACAAGGAGCCCCATAAGAATAGAGACGGCGCGACGTACACGCGCTCTTGCCATTCGGCGCCCCTTGATCGGGTTGAGTTCCACACTCCCCGATGTGACCCGGAACACTGGAAACTGCGCGGACACCCGCTCGAACTCAGAAAGCGGCGCATCCTTGTCAACAGGCAGATGCGGTCTCGCGCCAGGCGCCCGCTTCAAATAGGCGTTCAGCACAGGCGCGCGCCGGTCTGCGGCAACCTCTTCAAGGTGTACCTCCTCACGACGTCCGTGACGTAGAGTGACATTGCCACCCGCAGCCTTCACATTTTGCGCCCAGTCGGCCTCCGCCCCGAGCATGGACACAAGGTATCGCTCGCCTTCGATAACAACCATGACTAGCGGTAGACTTTTCCTGCGCCCGGATCGCCGGCCCTGGACCTCCAGAGTTACCAGATAGTTCGGAGCGACCCCGAGCGCGTGGACCGCGGCCCAGAGCCGATTGAGTAAGGTCGCCATCCAATTGGGTCGCCGACCGCGATATAGCCATTTCGTCAGATTCATCGGGGATAGAAGTCTGAGTAGCCCCTCGGTTCTCATGATTTCTCCTAAACAGGCAGCCGCCCATCTAATGTTGGCGCTCTACAGCGATTGAAATTCTCGCTGCTTTTCAAAACGCCATCGTTGTTTTTCCGATTTAGCATCTTTAGCATTCGCATTTACTAGCATTCGCATTTACTGTGCCACTGAATCGAGCCGAATTTCACAGTTAAACCGGGCGTTTTCAATCATTCTCAGCGTGCGAGGATGCAGGAATGGGCAATGTTTGTTGGAATGCTGCGAAAAATTCCACATGGGATTGAGCGAAAGCTAGCATGCCGCGATACGGCGATGGCCTTGATGCAAAACACGCTCTAATCAGGAATCGTCGGCTGGGTAATGGGTTCTGACCCTCGCGCCGGTTTCTCCGCAATCAATTCGTACAACGTCGGTAGGACGAACAGCGTGAGTAAGGTGGAGGAGATGAGGCCCCCGATGACGACCGTGGCGAGAGGGCGTTGAACCTCGGCCCCGGGCGCGGTCGAGAGCGCCATCGGGACGAAGCCGAGGCTGGCCACCAGCGCGGTCATCAGCACGGGCCGCAGCCGCGCGCTGGCGCCTTCCAGCACGGCTTCGCGCAGCTTCACCCCGTTCTCGCGCAGGCCGTTGATGTGACTGACCATCACCAAGCCGTTGAGCACGGCCACGCCGAAGAGCGCAATGAAGCCGACCGCCGTCGACAGGCTGAGGTTCAACCCGCGCAGCCACACCGCCGCGACTCCGCCGACCAGCGCGAACGGTACGTTGGCGATAATCAGCGCGGCGTATCTGAGCGAGTTGAACGTGGAATAGAGCAGCAGAAAGATCAGCAGCAGCGCCAGCGGCACGACTATGTAAAGCCTCTTCATGGCCCGCTGCGTGTTCTCGAATTCTCCGCCCCAGGTGATGTAGTAGCCGGCCGGCAGCCTCACATCGCGCTCGATCAAGCCCTGAGCTTCTGCTACAAAGCCGCCGATGTCGCGCCCGCGCACGTTCGATTGAATGACCAGGCGGCGCTGCGCGTCTTCGCGATTGATGACCTCCGGTCCTTCCGCAAGGCGAATGTCGGCGACCTGGCCGAGCGCAACCCGCTCGCCGCCGGGCGCCGGAACGAGCAGCGCGCGGATCGTTTCGACCTCCCTTCGCCGCGCTTCCGGTAACCGCACGACCACGTCGAATCGCCTGCGCCCGTCAATCACTTCGGTCGTTACGCCGCCGCCGACGGCCGTCTCGATCAACTCTTTGACGTCTTCGACGCGCAGCCCGTAGCGCGCCATTTCCGCGCGGTTGACTACGATCTGCAATTCGCCCGCGCCGCCGAGCGCCTCGGTCTGTACGTCGGCCGAGCCGCGCACGCGACGGAGTATGTTCTCGATCTTTCGGGCTTCGCGCTCCAGCGCCGCCGGATCGTCGCCGAACAACTTCACCGCGACGTCGGCTTTCACCCCCGAGATCACCTCGTCCAGGCGCATCGCCAGTGGCTGCGTGAAGTTGTAGACCACGCCGGGGACGTCCCTGAGCTTCTCGTCGAGCTTCTCGATCAACTCTTCTTTCGTCCCGACCGTAGTCCATTGTTCCTTCGGTTTGAGGATGACGTATACATCGCCTTGGTAAACGCCCATCGCCTCGGTCGCCAGATCGGGCCGGCCGATCTTGGTCACGACGGTTTCGACTTCGGGAAATTCTCGAACCACTTTCTCGACCATGGCGGCGATCTCGACCGATTGGGTCAGCGAGACTGAAGGCAGGCGGCGCGTTTCGATCAGCAGCGCTCCTTCGTCGAGCTGCGGCATGAACTCCGTGCCCAGAAATTTTATCGCCCCGACCGCGATTGACACGACGACTAGCGCGGCGCCGATCGTCAGCCGGCGTTTGCGCATCAATCTGGCGAGCGCTCCCCGGTATCGATCTTGCAACGCGGTCAATAACCGTTCGTGACCTCCGTGATGACGTGGTTTGAGCGCGAACGAAGCGGCCGCCGGCGCGAACGTCATCGTCAGAACCAGCGCGCCGACGAGCGCGCAGCAGACCGTCAGCGCCATCGGGCGGAACATCCGCGCTTCCAGCCCCTGCAAGGCGAAGATCGGCAGATAGACCGCGATGATGATCAACACGCCGAACGCGATCGGGCGCGCGACCTCGAACGCGCCGCGGCGTACGATCCGGGCGACCTCGTCACGCGTCTTCGCGCCGTTCTGGTTCAACCGGCTAGTGAAGTTTTCGATCATCACAACCGCGCCGTCCACCATCAATCCGAAATCAATCGCGCCCAGACTCATCAAGTTGGCCGTCACGCCGAAAGCTTTCATGCCGATGAACGCCGCCAGCATCGAGAGTGGGATCACCGAGGCCACGATCAGCGAGGCGCGGATGTTGTAAAGAAACAGGAACAACACGATGATTACAAGCAGCCCGCCCTCGATCAGGTTCGTGGCCACGGTGCGGATCGTACTGTTGACGAGCGTGGTCTGCTGGTAGAACGGCGTCAGCTTCACGTTCGCCGGCAAGGTCTTTTCGATCTTGCTGACGCGATCCTGCACACGCTCGATGACGGCCTTGGAATTTTCGCCCTTGGACATGATGACCATTCCCGAGACGACCTCGCCCCGGCCGTCTTTGGTCACCGCGCCTTGACGCACTGCGGGGCCGACTTCGACCGTCGCCACATCTTTTACCAACACAGGCACGCCGGCCGATGATTTGATCACGACCTGTCGTATCTGCTCTTCTGCATGCTCGCCGTCAAACCGCCCCAGCCCGCGCACGGTGTAGCCTTCCGAACCTCGTTCGATGTAGCTGCCGCCGAAGTTGCTGTTGCTCATCGAGAGCGCGTGATAGAGGTCGCGAAGCGTAAGGTTATACGCGAGCAGGCGTTGGGGGTCGACCAGCACGTGATACTGCTTGACGAAGCCCCCCCACGAATTGACCTCGTTGACGCCGGGCACTGATCGCAGTTGCGGCTTGACCGTCCAATCGTGGAGCGTCTTCAACTCCATCGCGCTGTGATCTTCGCCTTCGATCACGTATTGATAGACCTCGCCGAAAGCCGTCGCAACGGGGCCGAGCGTGGGTTGCAGGTCTTCGGGAATGCGTGTCTTCGCCTCCTGCAAACGCTCGTTGACCACCTGCCGCGCGAAGTAAGTGTCCACGCTGTCGGAGAAGACGATGGTGATGATCGAGAGGCCGAATTTCGAGATCGAGCGTACCTCCTCGGCGCCACGGATGCCCATCATCGCGCTTTCGACCGGATACGTGACGAGCTGTTCGACTTCGGCGGCGGCCATTCCCCGCGCTTCGGTGACGATGTTGACTTGGTTGTTGGTGAGGTCCGGGAAAGCGTCTATCGGCAGCGAGGAGAAGGCGTAGACGCCCGCGCCGGCCAGTAACAAAGTCAGCGCGAGAATGAGCAGGCGTTGTCGCAGCGAGAATTCGATGAGGGCGCGAATCATTCTTCAGAGAGTGTTGATTTGAGGAATTCCGATTTTATAAAAAAGCCGCCGCGCGTCACGACGCGGTCGTCCGGTTTCAAGCCGCCCGTGATCTCGATCATCCCGTTCTGCTGGCGGCCGGTTTGCACCGGTCTCTTTTCGAACAGCCCGTCGCCGAGCGCGATGAAGACCACTCGCTCGCCTTGCATCTCAATCACCGCTTCGCTCGGCGCGGCCAGGACCTCCTGCCCCTTTTCAGAAGCGATATTGATCGTCACGTACATCTCCGGCCTTAAATCGCCGCGCGGGTTGTGGACCAGGCAGCGCACCTGCGCGGTTCGGGTTTCAGGGCTGAGCGTTTCGCCGATATGAACGACGCGCCCCGCGAAACGCCGGTCGACGAAGGTAGAAACCTTTATCTCGACCTGCTGCCCGACCTGGACCGAGGCGGCTTGCTGTTGCGGGGCCTCGGCGATGGCCCACAACGTGTCCAGGTCGGCGATGGTCATCAGATCGTTGGCCTCGTTGACCACCGTTCCGAGCGTCACGTTGCGTTTGAGTACGACGCCTGTGATCGGCGCGTAGATGACGATGTCGTCGTGACTGTCATGGGGCACAGTCAGATGTTCAAGCCATTCAGAGGCCCGCGCCAGTTCCGCCCGCGCCTGCTCCAACTCGGCTGTTGCGGCGGCGACATTTGCCGTTGCTTGCGCCTGCTCGCGCCTGGATAAGGCCTTCGCGGCCAGCAGACGGTCGGCGCGGTCGAGTTCGGCCTTGGCGTAGGCCAGCGCCTTCTCTTTCTCCGTCACTGCCGCCCGGGCTTTAGCGGCGTTGGCGCGCGCGTCCAGCAGTTCGTGGCTGTGAATGTAGATGAGCGCCTGGCCTTTCTTCACGGAATCGCCGACCGTCGCCAGCACACGCGTCACGCGCCCGGTGACGATGGTTCCGACGCGCGCGGCCACGTCTTCGTTGATTGCCAGCCGCCCCGGCGCCTCTATCGATTGCCGGAACATATGGATTGAAACGGCGCCGATTTCGATCTGGCCACGCTTGACGGCTTCGAGCGAAAGCCGGGCCTGATTGGCCGCCGTCTTTTGTTCGCCAGCCTCACCCGCGGGCTTCGATCCGGAGGCGTTTTGCGCCACTCCGTTCTCACTCCCGGCCAGTCGAGATCGCCCCAGCAACATTCCGGCGCCGAAGACAGCCACGAGTGAAAGCAGCGCCAGTACCTTCATCCGAAGGCCGTTCGCTTGCGCGCTGCGCGACGTTCCCACTTCCGTCAATTCTTTGTCATTTTCCATCAACCACCCTCTGGCTCGTATCTTGGCGCGCCGGCAGCCGCTCGATCCCGGCGGCGCGCTCTAGTTCGTGGATCGCCAACTGATAATCGTAAAGGGCCTGAAAGTAGAGTTCCTGCGCCTGGCTGCGAACGCGCTGCGCGTCGAGCAGAACGAGCAAATCGACCGCGCCTTCGCGATAGGCGGCAAGCGAGACGCTGCGCGATTCATCCGCGAGCGACAGGAATTCCGCGCGCAGCGATTCGACCTGCTTCTGGTTAAACTCGACCGCCCGCCGCGCCGCCGCGAGTTCGGCCAGAACTGTGTTGTGCGCGTACTGCAACTCGGCCCGCGCCGCTTCGACCTCGGCCTGGGCGCGGGCAATCTGGGCTTGATTGCGGTTGTATAACGGCAGCGGCGCGCTCACTGCGGCGTAAAGCGCGTTATCCGGCCCGTTGCGTTTGTAACCGACACTGGCGGTGATGTCCGGCCTGACGCGGGCCTGTTCGAGCCGTAGTAGAGACTCGGCGCGCTCCACGCGGGATTGCGCCGCCTGAACTTGCGGCAAACGCATCGCCGCCTCACGCAACAACGTCGTGTTGATCGACACTGGCTGGAAATTTAGTTCCTCGGCTATTTCAAAAGACAGTTCGCCCTCTTCAAAAGACGACGCGCCCATCGCGCGCAACAATTCGATCTTGGTTCGCACATACTCCAGGCCGGCCCTACGCAATTGGAACTCAACGCGCTGGGCCTCCAGCCGCGCCTTGATCAGATCGCCTTCGGCGATGTACCCCTCCTTCACCCGCACTTCGTTCAGGCCGGCGAGTTGGCTCAGGCCGGCATGGTTTTCGCGGACGAGTTCGACACGCAGCCGGGCGCTGGCTACGCGCTGATAAGCGACTTTAACTTCGAAAACGACGCGGCGCTCGACGGCCGAGGCTTCCCCCTGCGCGACTTCAAGATTATGTTCGGCCAGCGAGACTCGGAAATTCCTCTTGCCCCCTGTCTCGAAAGTCTGCGTGTAGACCGCGAACCAATCCGTCCCGCTCCCGAATTCAAAACCTTTCTGCGTCGGGCCGAGCGGAAAATTCTCGCCGCTCAGGGTTAGACTCGGATTCGGTTTCAAACTCGACTCCAGTTTTTCCGCTTCGGCGATCGCCACACGCTGTTTGGCCGCGACTATCAGCGGGTGACTACGGCGCGCGCGCTCGACCGCGCCGCCCAATGTTAGTCGTTGCTCTTGCGCTGTTTGCGCCTGTATCGCGCCGGCGGACGAGGTCGCCAGCGGCAGCGCGAAAGAGATCACTAGTAACCACTGTTGCAGTCCTGAAGAAGCTATTTTGTTCATCACTGGCCGTTGACGTTTCTCTTCGCGCTGATCACGCCCTGATCAATCACCGCGCCGTTAATATCAATCGCGCGAAAGCGCATCTCATCCGCCACAACCTCGAAAAACATGAAGTGACAGACTTCGTCGTTGCCCGCGGCAAATAGCGGGTCGTTACGTCTGATATCGCCTTTCCGCAACTTCCCCCCAGAACCGGAGACGAAATAGATGACGCCCTGCTGTGGTTTAATGCGTTCGTAAATGTGATCGTGGCCGCTGAGCGCCACTTGTACGCCATAGCGCGTGAACAGGGGTTCGAGATTGGCGCGCAGTTTCCGATCCGACCCATGGGTTCGCCCTGAGGAGTAAAGCGGATGGTGAAAAAATGGAATCTTCCAAGTTGCCCGTGACTCTGTCAGCTCTTTTTCCAGCCAGACGAGCTGTTCTTTATCCATCTTACTGGAATCGATCGCAAAAAACTGCGCCAGAGGAGCGCCTTCTTCTGATAAGCCACGCGTAAAAGTGTAATAACGCCTGCCGGCCATGTTGAATGGGTCGTAGCCGACCTCCCGCTTCACACCCCCTTTATCATGATTCCCCAACACTGCCTGGAAATTCACGCCGCGCGCGATGAGGTTGTGATAAGGCTGCTCAAATCGCTTGCGGAAGGCGCGAGCGTTGACGCCCCCGTAAATATTGTCGCCGAGCATTAAGACCAGTCCGAATGGCTCCCGTTCATGGACGGTTTCCATTGCTTGCGCGACCGCCAGTTGCCCCCTTTTGCCCGTGCCCGTATCCCCGAGCACGGCGAACGAGAATTTGCCGGGCGTGACCGCCTGTTTCGAATCTCTAAGCCCTCTCGCGGCGCGCGCCGACGCGATCGCAAGGAGCGCGCAAAGAATGCAGGCCGTCAGAAAACAGATTTTTCGTGTCATTACAGCGCTTTCCCTAAAATTGTCATTTCCATCTGATATCAGACTTGTTAGATGAGAGGAGCGGCGTGGAGTAAATTTGAATCTCTGGGGAAGCCCCGGGCTCGCCTTACAAAACTCAGCGCTTATTGTACGAATGCAACATGAATAGAAGATGAACGGAAGGATGAAACAAATCGAGGGTATGAACGGACCTGGCGTTTTTCAAGCGGGAAGCGAGATCGTGAAGGAACTGCCATGTTCGGGGGCGCTCTCCAGACTGATAGAGCCCTGATGCGCCTCGGCGATCCATTTCACTATGGGTAATCCAAGTCCGCTGCCCCCCTCGGCGCGCGATCGCGCTTTGTCCACGCGGTAGAAGCGCTCGAAGACGCGCGCGGCGGCCTCCGCCGAGATGCCGATGCCGTTGTCAGAGACGCGCAGCTTGATCCGTCCGTCTTCACGCCACAGCTTGACCGAGACCGAGCCTCCGTCCGGCGTGTATTTGATAGCGTTGTCCAAGAGGTTGATGATCATGCGGCGAAGCAGGTCTTCGTCGCCGCGAAAGGCCGTGTCCCCGGACGACTCGAAATCGAGCGATAGGTTCTTGTTCAAAGCCAACGCGCGCGCAGAATGAACGCACTCCTCGATCAGGTCGTTGAAGTAAAACTCTTCCAGCTTGAGACGCCGCTGCCCGGCGTCGGCGCGCGCCAGCGCCAGCATGTCTTCGACGACGCCCGAGAGGAGTCTCGCCTCGTCCCGGATGATCGCCAGCGTCTCGCGGTACTCGCCCGGATCGCGGTCCTGCGAAAGCGCCACATCGGCCTCGCCGCGAATGATCGCCAGCGGCGTCCGCAACTCGTGCGACGCGTCGGCCGTAAATCGCCGCATGCCGTCGAACGAGCTTTCGATCCGCGTCAGCAGATCGTTGAAGACGCGCGCCAGTTTGCCCAATTCATCGCTCTTATTTTTAACCGGCAACCGCTGGTGCAGATTTTCAGCGCTGATTCGCTCCGCCTGCGCAGTCATCTCCGCGATCGGAGCGAGGCTCCTGCGCGCCAACAAATACCCGGCCAATCCGGCCATCAACAGCATCACCGGAAGGCTGAGCAGAAAGATCCCCCCTAGGGCGCGCATCTGATCAATCAACTCCCGCCGCGATTCGGCCGCGACGATTATAAACTCGGCGGTTTCGCCGCCCGGCGCATACGCGACGAGCCTCCATTCGTCATGCCCATTGACCGCAATCGTAGTGAGCACGGGGGCTCGCTTGGCGACGGCCTGGGCCAGAAACTCTTTGTCCGCCGCCGCCGCCGGGTGTTTGTCAGCCGGCGGCGATTCCGCATTCTGATTACGGTTGGCCGCCAGCAACCTGTCGTCGCGGAAGATCGCCAGAAACAGGCTCGGCTGTTGATACTCGCGCAGCGCGTGCGCGGTGGCCACCCGCTCCTCCTGGCCGTTCTCGATCAGCTCTTGATGAAACAGATTGGCGACGGTTCGCGCCGTCATCGTCAGCGAACGGTCGAAGCGGTCGTGCGCGTCCTTGCGGATCAGCGCGTAAAGGGACAGGCCGAATGCGCCGAGCAACACCCCGAAGATCATGACGTACAACAGCGTCAACCGCGAGCGAACACTACTCAACATCCCCGTTTTCCTCTTCGGACGACAATATGTACCCGGCGCCGCGTCGGGTGTGAATCAAAGGACTGCCAAACCCTTCGTCAACCTTCTTTCGCAGGCGACGCACGTAAACATCAATGATGTTCGACACCGGATCAAAGTTTTCGTCCCACACGTGCTCGGCGATCTCTTCGCGACCGAGCAGCCGGCCCTGATGCAGCGCGAAATATTCGAGCAACGCATACTCCTTAGCCGTCAGGACAATGCGCCTGCCCGCGCGAACCGCCGTATGGCTGGCGGTGTTCAAAATCAGATCGGCGACTTGCAGCACGGATGGCCTGCAATCCCGGGCGCGACGCAAGAGGGCGCGAACCCGCGCCAGTAGCTCTTTAAATTCGAACGGCTTGATCAGGTAGTCGTCAGCGCCGCTGTCCAGACCTTCGACGCGGTCATCAATCGCGTCTCGCGCAGTCAGCATCAGAACGGGCGTGTTGGCGCCGCGCCCGCGCAATTCGCGGCAAATCTCGAAGCCGTCTTTACCTGGCAGCATCACGTCCAAAATGATCAGGTCGTAATCGTTTATCTCGGTTTGATAGAGCGCCGACTCGCCCTCCAGGGCGATGTCGACGGCGTAACTTCGCTCGCGCAACCCTTTTGCCACAAATCGGGCTACGCGCGGTTCATCTTCGACCAGCAGAATTCTCATTCTTTTACTCCTTGCTAAGCCCCATCAACCGCAAAATGAAAATAAGCGCTCGGTCGCTTCCTCAAACCAGATTTGGCCGGATTTGGCTGCCCTGAAGATATTGAAATCGCGCCCCCGGCCACCCCTGCACGCGGTGTAGATCACTTACCAAACTGTCCCGGCTCACCGACGGCACATGGATGACATTATATCCACCCGCTGCCCTCAAAACACTCCGTGCGGCGCAGTTTCCACGCAGCGCGCCGAACCATTCAAGTTCTGCAACTTTTCCTGCTCGACGACTGAATGAAGCCGCATCGCTAGGACGAGATAGGCATGGTTTTACCGTGAATACGGTTGGAATATTACTGTCGCGAAATTTCTTGTCGCGTTAATCCTACGTTAATCCTCGGTCGGTATAATGATTATCTTGATTAATCTCCATATCATCTCTTTACCAATACATATTCAATAGTTAGTCAGACCTTGTCTGTTGTTGATTGGCGTAATGTGTCGGGGATTTTTGAATCACGACATTACTTGTCGTCTTCGGCAGTAGCATGTTTGGTAGTGCTAAAAATGTAAGGCTGGCCGTTTGAGAAAACCCAATAAAATCAGAGATATTTGTAGACCTCCGGCCTTACATTTTTGGCACTACCGCTTTTCTTTCCGAGATTGTCCAATATTGGACAGCGATTTATCCCGAACTGACCCATCATCAGAAAGTTCAATCAACGCTCAAGGTAGTGCTAAAAATGTAAGGCTGGCCGTTTGAGAAAACCCAATAAAATCAGAGGTATTTGTAGACCTCCGGCCTTACATTTTTGGCACTACCGGAGTTTGCGCCAGGTCCGGCGTTTCCCGGTCCCGTGCCGGCGGACTTTCCATTCGCCTTCGCCGTAAACTTTGACGCCGGTCGAGTCTATAACCGGGTGGCGCGCCTTGGACCAATCCTTGACCGGCAAGGTGATCGTCAACCGCAACTCTTCACTCAGATTTGTGCAACAAAGCCCATCAGTGGGAACCCCAATAACTTACCTGCCAACACAGGTCTGCCTGACTCGGACCATCGTGTTGATCCATCAACTAGAACTTTAGGAGGACTGAACCCATGAATCACAAAAGAACGATATTGATTGCGCTAGCTACTGTCGCATTCTTGCTGACAATCGGCGGCGCTCGGACCGCTCAAACGGCTCAGACTGATCAGACTTTATCCGGAGTCACTCGCCACTACTTCATCCAGGCTGAGGATGTCACGTGGAATTTTGCGCCTTCCGGACAAGACCTCGTTCACGGGGGGCCGATACCTGAGCCTTTTGAAACCGTCTGGCGGAAAACTCGATACATCGAATACACGGACGGCACGTTCCGATTTAAGAAGCCTCAACCTCAATTTCTCGGCGTGTTAGGCCCGATCATCCGTGCCGAAGTAGGGGACACGGTATTAGTCCACTTCCGCAATCGCAGCACAGTGGGGTCGTTCGGCATGCATCCGCACGGTTTTCGCTATGACAAAGACAACGAAGGGGCTCATTACATGCCTGCCGGCGCGGGAGCGGAAATACCGCCGGGCGGCAGCTTCACTTACACCTGGATTGCCGACGAGGATAGCGGCCCCTCCCCGGAGGATCCCAGCTCTATCTGCTGGTGGTACCATTCTCACGTCAACGAGCCTCTAGAGACCAATCTGGGATTGCTAGGGCCGATCATCATAACCAGAAGAGGTTCCGCGAGGTCCGACGGGAGCCCGGTGGACGTTGACCGCGAGTTCGTCACAGCCTTCTTCATCTTCAACGAAGCTGAAGGTGAAGAACGGGGCCTGATGCACAGCATCAACGGTTACATCTTCGGCAATTTGCGGGGCCTTACGATGAGGAGCGGAGACAAAGTTCGATGGTATCTGATGGGGATGGGGAACGAGTTAGACTTGCACACGCCTCACTTCCACGGAAAGACCGTCCTCTACAAGAAACATCGCACCGATGTCATCGAATTGCTCCCGGCAAGCATGGCGACGGTTGATATGAAGGCCGACAACCCGGGCACATGGATGTACCATTGCCACGTCGCGGATCACCTGGAAGCGGGGATGGTAACAACTTACACCATCCAACGCTAAAACGGAGGTAGGCGATAAACCGCCAGCGGGTTCATTGTAAGTCGCTGGCGGTATTCTGCAGCGCTCTACCAACAACCTCCAATCCGCGCCAGTTGGCCCATAGAATCAATGTCAATCAAATCGGCTGTTGAGAACTCGGCGCCGCATATTCCGGCGCGCCGCCCGTGAAAACCGCCTCCAAACCGCTTTGCGGCCCTCCTGACATACAAACAGCAGCGGGCCGAATCCCTCCCGGCAGTCACAACCGAATGCAAACATCTGGCCCACGATTTTCTGAGACAGTCATTCCGTCTGAAGAGTCGCAATAAGTGTGTCGACTGGGTCTCCTACCAATAACGAAGGCTGAAAACGCCGCCGGCCGTTTCAACCGGTCCGAGACTGCGTGCTTTTGCTCAGCAAGTGAGTAACTTTGCGCAGAAGGGAGGCGTGAAGAGCCGTGAAAAGCGACTTTCCCGATTGGCTCGATAGTTGCAACGCTTCGATATTCGCGAGCAGATTTTCGGAGGTCTAAGATGCTGTTGGAACCAATCATCAAATCGTCGCCAAGGTGGGCGACACTTCTACACTCGAAACAAGTTAAACGAACTCCGCAATGAAAGGAGGAGTTATGAACAACATGAAGCAAAATATTCTGAACAAGGTCAAGACATTCGTAATGTGCTGGCTGGCGCTCGGCTGGCTGCTGGCTGTCGCCTACGGTCAGGAGAGCGGCAAGCGAGGCGCCAAGACGAAAGAATCCGCTGCGCCTGAAATTCTGAGCGTGCGACCCATTGGTATGAATGGCGAGCCGCATTTGCAACCAGGAAAACAGGTCATTCTGCTGGGCAGAAACTTTTCACCAGTGTTGACCAAGAA
>Ga0114129_10009750_pt1 | contig 13697 bp, 13 predicted proteins | sample RhiMetdeltSRZDD1_FD_80071 | JGI IMG/M metagenome (GOLD analysis project Ga0114129, IMG submission 80071) | Populus rhizosphere microbial communities from Tennessee, USA - Rhizosphere MetaG P. deltoides SRZDD1 (version 2) (version 2) | ecosystem: Host-associated > Plants > Roots > Rhizosphere >...
CACTGTCGCCAAGGAGATCGAGCTCGAGGACAAGTTCGAGAACATGGGCGCACAGATGGTGCGCGAGGTCGCCTCGAAGACCTCCGACATCGCCGGTGACGGCACCACCACCGCGACCGTGCTTGCTGCGGCCATCGTCAAGGAAGGCGCCAAGTCGGTGGCTGCCGGCATGAACCCGATGGACCTCAAGCGGGGCATCGATCTCGCCGTCGAAGCGATCGTCGAAGACCTCAAGAAGAACACCAAGAAGGTCACCTCCAACGAGGAAATCGCCCAGGTCGGCACCATCTCCGCCAATGGCGACGCCGAGATCGGCCGCTTCCTCGCCGAGGCCATGAAGAAGGTCGGCAACGAAGGCGTCATCACCGTGGAAGAGGCGAAGTCGCTGGAGACCGAGCTCGACGTGGTCGAAGGCATGCAATTCGACCGCGGCTACATCTCCCCCTATTTCGTCACCAACGCCGACAAGATGCGGGTCGAGATGGAGGATCCCTACGTCCTCATCAACGAGAAGAAGCTTTCGGGCCTGCAGGAGCTGCTCCCGCTGCTCGAGTCGGTGGTGCAGACCGGCAAGCCGCTGCTCATCATCGCCGAGGACGTCGAAGGCGAGGCGCTCGCGACGCTGGTGGTGAACAAGCTGCGCGGCGGGCTCAAGGTCGCGGCGGTCAAGGCGCCGGGCTTCGGTGATCGCCGCAAGGCCATGCTGCAGGACATCGCCGTCCTCACCGGCGGCCAGGCGATCTCCGAGGATCTCGGCATCAAGCTCGAGAACGTGACGCTCGCCATGCTCGGCCGCGCCAAGAAGGTGACCATCGACAAGGAGAACACCACCATCGTCGGCGGCGCCGGCAAGAAGGCCGATATCGAGGGCCGCATCGCCCAGATCAAGGCCCAGATCGAGGAGACCACCTCCGACTACGATCGCGAGAAGCTGCAGGAGCGGCTGGCCAAGCTCGCCGGCGGCGTTGCGGTGATCCGCGTCGGCGGGGCGACCGAGGTCGAGGTGAAGGAGCGCAAGGACCGCGTGGATGATGCCATGCACGCGACCCGCGCCGCAGTCGAAGAGGGTATCCTGCCGGGCGGCGGCGTGGCGCTGCTGCGCGCGAGCCTGGTGCTGAAGAAGGTCCGTACCCACAACGACGACCAGCGGACTGGCGTCGAGATCGTGCGCAAGGCCATTTCGGCGCCGGCGCGCCAGATCGCGATCAATGCCGGTGAAGACGGCTCGGTCATCGTCGGCAAGATCCTCGAGAAGGACCAGTACACCTTCGGCTACGATGCCCAATCGGGTGAGTACGGGAACCTGATGTCGAAAGGCATCATCGATCCGACCAAGGTGGTGCGCACGGCGCTGCAGGACGCGGCCTCCGTGGCCGGCCTCCTCATCACCACCGAGGCCATGGTCGCCGAGATACCCCGGAAGCAGGCGCCTGCCATGCCGGGCGGCGGTGGCGGCGGCATGGGCGGCATGGGCGGCATGGACTTCTGATCCGTCCAGTTCCATCGATGCATCAAGGGCGCGGCGCAGGCCGCGCCCTTTTCGATTCGCGCCGCCCTCAGGGAGCGCTTGCACGTATTCACCGATTCAGGGATTCTGAAGAAAGGGCGCGATCGAACCGAGCACCGCGGGGGCCCGAAAAGCCAACGACCACGAACCAGGAAGGCGCGCGTACATCCGGCGTCGCCAACTTAGTCGTGGTCGTCCCGAGTGATGGAGCCTTGCAGCTACTACATCACCGCTTTTATAACATAAGCACGCGCCGAAGGTTCCACAAGGCCGTCTCACTCCGCTGGCACCACCGCCCGCGTGCGCTCCTTCTCGACGCCGTTGACCAGCACCGCGATCACGGCGGTCGCGAACACGAAGCCGAGCGCGATCACCGCGGTCGTGCCGAGGACGAGGCCGAAGCCGCCGCGGCCATGCAGAAACGCGATCGCCGAGACCGCCGCGCCGGACACCAGGAAGGTGAGGAAATAGCGCACCGCGTACACCCGCCCGCGCCAGGCATCGGCGGTATAGCGCGCGATGACCAGGTCGTTGACGGTGACCTGTGCGTAGATCGCCGCCATGGCGACGGCGAGCGCCACGATGAGCATCTTCCCGCTCGCCTGCGCCGCCCAGAGTACGCCCAGGAACTGCAGGCTCGCGATCACGGCGAACAGAATGTGCGGCGGGAATCTCTCCACCAGCCGGCCGACCGCGAGCTGAGCGAGGGCGCCGCACAGAAACACCGCCGTTGCCACGCCGCCCACCAGCAGCAGCGGCACGTCCGCGCCGAGCCGCTCATCCAGGATTTTCGGCAGCGCCACCGAGATGATGTTGAACACGAGGCCGGCACACAGCGCGATCACGATGAACAGGCCGAAGATCGTCGCCGCCAGCCAGAGGCCGAGCGGCACATCGGCCGTCGTGCCGCGGCTTGCCGGCTTTCGCTCCTCCTTGGGTACCAAACGCAGATAGACCGCCGCGGTCGCGATGCAGATCGCGCCCGGCACCAGGAACGCCGCGCGCCACCCGAAGGCCGCGGCCAGCGCCGCCGTCACGCCGGCGGCGAGCGCGGCGCCGACATTGCCGCACACGCCGTTGAAGGCAAGCGAGCGCCCGCGGGCCGTCGCCTGCTCGATCAGCATCGCCGTGCCCACGGGATGATAGATCGCGGCGAATACGCCCAGCATGAACAGCGCGACCGCAAGTCCGATGAGATTGGGTGCGAGGCCCGCCCCCACCAGCGCCAGCCCGCAGCCGGCATAGAACAGCACCATCATGTTGCGCCGGCTCCAGCGGTCGGCAAGCCAACCGGCCGGCAACGAGAAGATGCCGAAGGCGACAAACGAAGCGGTGCCGAGCGCGATCAACTCGGCATAGCTGCGGCCATAGACGAGCTCGAGCCCGATCACCACGGTCGGAAAGATCAGCATCACGTAATGGTCGAGCGCGTGCGCCCAGTTGATGAAGCCGATGGATAGCCTCGCTTCACGTGCTTGCGTGGTCGTCGAGGGGGACATTCCGCGCCATGACCTCAACCGGTCGCGACCGGCGAATGCCGAGCCGCTGGCGTTCCTATAGCGCGATTTGCCGCCGGGTATCCATGTCCAGATCGCGGGGCAGCTGTCCGCCCCTCCGCGGCCGGCCGCCGCGGGGCAGCCTGCCAATTGCGGTCGTGCCAGCCGGCGCTATGACGCGTCCGAGGTCGGCCTTGGCCGCCGTGTCGAGGACGCCGGCGCCGGCTGTTCGACCGACACCGGATCGGAGGCGGGGAAGGTGTTCCCCAGCGCCTCGTCGAGCGCCTCTTCCTGGCGCCGGCGACGCTCGCGCTGGTCGCGCTGGTCGCGTTCGGCATCGTCCTTACGGCGCTTGCGCTTCGCATCGGGGAGCATGTTCGGGTACTCCAACCGCTTCGAGTTCTGGCGCGTCTTTGCGTCCGCAGTAAGACTGCGTCGCGCACCCGGTCAATCCAGCGTGCGCCGGAAACGGGAGATCGCCACGGCCATGGCAATCAGCATCAGCCCGCCGAGCGCAAGCGTATCGTAACGCAGGTCCGAAAGCTCTGCGCCCTTGAGCATGATGCCGCGCACGATCCGCAGATAATGCGTCAGGGGCAGGAATTCACCGATCCACTGCGCCCATTTCGGCATGCCGGCGAAGGGGAACATGAAGCCGGAGAGCAGGATGTTGGGCAGGAAGAACATCATCGACATCTGCATCGCCTGCAGCTGGTTCTGCGCGACGGTCGAGAACGTGTAGCCGACCGAGAGATTGGTCGTGATGAACAGGGTGCTCAGCAGCGCCAGGAGCAGCAGGCTCCCGAGCAGCGGCACGCCGAACAGGCCGATACCTATGCCGATGATGAGGGCAGCCTGGACGAACCCGACGATGATGTAGGGGATGATCTTTCCCAGCATGATCTCGACCGGCGTGATCGGCATGGCCAGGAGGCTTTCCATGGTCCCGCGCTCGATCTCGCGCGTCACCGACAGCGCCGTGAAGATCAGCATCGTCATGGTGAGGATGGTGCCGACGAGGCCGGGCACGATATTGAACGACGTGTTGGCCGCCGGGTTGTATCGCGCGTGGGTGCGGATCTCGAACGCCGGCGTGGCGCCGTCCGGGATCGCCCGATCGTGCTGGAGCGCGGTCTGCACCAAGTTGCCGAGCGCCGCCATGGCCGAGCCCGCGGCCACGGGGTCGGTCGCATCGGCGGCGACCAGCAATGCCGGCCGGTCTCCCCGCCGCACCAGCCGCTCGAAATTGGCCGGAATCTCGATTGCGAACAGCACCGCGCCCGAAGCCAGCAGGCGGTCGAACTCGGCCTCGTTCGTGACCACGTGGGTGACGTCGAAATACGCCGTGTTCTGAATTGCCTTGAGCACCGAGCGGCCGAGATCGGTCTGCTCCTGCAGCAGCACCGCGGTCGGCAGATGCCGGGGATTGGTGTTGATGGCGTAGCCGAACAGCAGCAGCTGAACGAGCGGAATCATGACGATCATCGCGAATGACACGCGGTCGCGCTTGAGCTGGATGAACTCCTTGATCAGCATCGCCCAAGTCCGACGCCAGAAGCCGCGGCGCCAGAAGCCCGCGAGCCGGAACGCGTTTGACCGACGGCGGCGCGGCACGCTGGGGGCGGCGGGCGCGCTCATTGGAAATTATCCTTGGCCTTGCCCATGAGGTCGATGAACACGTCCTCGAGCGAAGGCTTGGAACGTGTCCAGTTCAGGTCCGGCCGGTCGCGCTCGGACGAAATCGCGGCATCGAGCGCGGCCTCCTCGCGTCCCGACACATGCAGGCTGGTGCCGAAGGGCGCGACCATGTCGATCCCGGGTCGCCGGTTCAATTCCTCGGCGAGCTTCGCCAGTCCTTCGCCGTTATGCGCGCTCACCGTGTAGGTGGCGAGATGCGAGCCGGCGATCACCTCCTCGACCGTGCCATGCGCCAGCAGCACCCCGTAGGCGATGTAGGCAATCTCGTGACAGCGCTCGGCCTCGTCCATGTAGTGGGTGGAGACCAGCACCGTGAGCCCTTCCGCCGCGAGCGTATGAATCTCGTTCCAGAATTCGCGCCGTGCCTTGGGATCGACGCCGGCGGTGGGCTCGTCGAGCAATAGCAATTGCGGGCTCGGCAACGTGCAGGCACCGAGCGCCAGCCGTTGCTTCCAGCCGCCCGAAAGCTCCCCGGCGATCTGCTCTTCGCGGCCCGCGAGCCCGAGCCGCTCGATCATAGTCCGCGCCGCCGCACCCGGTTTGGGCAGCCCATAGAGACGGGCGACGAATTCCAGGTTTTCGCGTACCGAGAGGTCCTGATAGAGGCTGAAGCGCTGGGTCATGTAGCCCACATGGCGCTTGATCTCATCGGCCTCGGTGCGGATGTCGTAACCGAGGCAGGTGCCGTGGCCCTGGTCGGGCGTCAGCAGCCCGCACAGCATCCGGATGGTCGTGGTCTTGCCCGATCCATTGGGTCCGAGGAACCCGTAGATCTCGCCGCGTTTGACCTGCATCGACAGGTCGCGCACCACCTTGCGGCCGCCGAAGGATTTGGTCAGGCCGTAAACATCGATGGCGATGTCAGGGGGCGTGGTCGCTGCGTTCGTCATTGTTCCGGCCCCAGCACAACGCTCACCGGCTGGCCGACGCGCAGCCGCTCCGGCCGCTCCGCACGCGCTTCGATCATGAACACGAGCTTCGCGCGCTCGTCCATGCTGTAGATCACCGGCGGGGTGAACTCCGACGTGCGGGAGATGAAGCTGATCTTGGCGCCGATATCGGCCTCGCAGCCGTCGCAGCGGATGGTGACGGGGTCGCCGAGCTTGAGCTTGGGAAGCGTCGCCTCGTTGACGAAGAAGCGCACTTTCAAATTGGCCGGGGGCAGGATCGCGACGATCGGCTTGCCGGCCGGCACCAGTTCCCCTGCACGATAGTAGATCTGCTGGACGCTGCCGGCGACGGGACTGAACACCTTGCGGCGCCCCAGCCGGGTTTGCGCCGAGTTGAGCCGCGCCTGCGCCGTGCGCAACGCCGCCTCGGCATCGTCGAGCGTCTTTTGCGTGCCGGCCTGCCTGCTCAGGAGTTGCTGCGCGCGGTCGAAGGCCTGTTGCGCGTTCTTTACCGCCGCCTCCTGCATGGCGACGTCGGCGGCCTGCAGCTCGGTATCGAGCGTGAACAGGAGTTGACGCAGATCGACCCGATCGCCCTCGCGCACCGTGAGCGTCTCGATGCGGCCGGCCTCGTCTGGACCGACGAAGATCAGCTCGGCCTCGACCCAGCCCTGGAAGGATGCGTCCTTGGCATTGTCGCAGCCGGTGAGGACGACAAGCGCCGCAAGCACCGCAAGGGCGATGCGGCCGGCGGTCATGGCGCGTCCCTCGTTCCGAACAGCAGCTCGACATGGGCGCGCATGAGTTCGCGCACGTCGAGCGGCGCGAGACGCTCGAACAGGCTGCTCCACAGGATCGCGAGCAGCGCGGGCGCGACCAGCAATTGCGGGAAGCGCGCGAGCGCGTCGTGGGCCAGCTCGCCGCGCTCGACCCCCAGCATGAGCCGGGCGCGGATGACGGGGAGCACCCGGGAGATCACCTCGCGATAGTAGAATTCCGCCAGCTTCGGAAAGCGCGGTCCCTCGGTGACGATCAGCCGGATCACGTCCTTACGGTGCGTCCCGTAAATCTCGTTCACGAAGACGTCGACGATCATCTCGACCACCGCGCGCAGGGGAAGCTCGCGCAGCGGCGCCGCTTCGATGGCGCCCACGAGCGGGCTCAACATCGTGCGTACGAGTTCTTGAAACAGGCTCTGCTTGTCGCGGAAGTAGAGATAGATCGTGCCCTTGGCGACGCCGGCGCGGCGGGCGACGTCGTCGAGCCGCGTTGCCTCGAACCCGCGGGCGGCGAATTCTTCCAGCGCAGCGGAGAGGATGGCGGTCCGACGCTCGTTGCGCCGTCCCGCGCGCGTTCGTTCCCGCCCAGGGCGCGGCACCGCGCGTGCCGCGGCCCGCGGTCTGCCCCTTTTGCTGGTGATGCCGGCCATCGGGTTCACCAAAAACTGACTGACTGGTCAGTCATTTTATAGTGTGGAAGCGGGGCGTCTGCAAGCCCGGCCACCGCGGCCGCACGCCCGCCGTCGGCCTCGACATGCGCGGCCCCGGAACCTGTGGAGGAACCGCGGATGAAGGCGGCGGCACGAAAGCTATGGATCGCCCTCCCCGCGCTCATAGAAAATCCACAAGCGCGTGGCAGGTCGATTGCGGCGGGGCTGTTAGGGGCGCCGTCGTGTCAAGACGGAGGGAGAAGATATGGTACGCATTTTGGCCTCGCTGGCCGTCGCGGCTACATTGCTCGCGGGGGCTTCGTCCCAGGCTTCGGCCTGGGTTTGCCGCGCGGCCGGTCTCGGCTCGGGCGGCTGGGCGCGCAGCGTGTCCGTGGTCGATGCCAAGATTTGGGCGTTGCGCCGGTGCGAGCGCAACAGCCCGGTGCCGGTCTGCACGATCCTGTGGTGTCGGCCCGGAGGCTGAGGCAGCGCGACCGGCCGCAATGGCAGACCCCGGGCCAACGCCCGGGGTTTTTCATTTCGAGAACGCGGCCTCGATTTCCGCCCTGACACCGACGAGTGCCTCCGGCGTGTCGACGTCGACGAGCGCGGCATTGCGTTCAAGCGGTACCTCGATGACCGCCTCGCTGTAGCGGCCGATCAGGTGGCGTGCACCGACGTCGCCTTCGATCGCGGTGAGGTCGGGAAAGAAACGGCGCGACCACAGCACCGGGTTACCGCGCCTGCCCTCGAATGTCGGCATCACGACGAGTGCGCCACGGTCCGGATCGAAGGCGGCAATTAGACGATTGATCAGGCTCGCATCGACCTGCGGCATGTCGCCGAGGCATACGATCGCCCCATCGGCATCCGCCGGCACCGCCGCAATCCCGGCCTTGACCGACGTGCCGAGGCCATCGGCGAAATCCGGATTGTGCACAAACCGCACGGGCAAGCCCGCAAGCGCCGTCTCAATCTCCTCGCGTTGGTGGCCGGTCACGACGATCACCGGCCGCGCGCGCGAGGCCAAGGCTTCCTCGACCGCAATTCTCACCAGCGGCCGGTGCCCAATCTCGGCCAGCAGCTTGTTCGGTCCACCCATCCGGGTTGAGCGGCCGGCCGCGAGCACGACGGCGGCCACCCGCCGCGGCGCGACCGCCGGGGGCTCGGCCCGGGGCTGCGGCCGGGTGACGATTTCCATCAACAGGCCGCCGACACCCATGCCCGTGATAGCCTCGCGCGGGACTTCAAGTCCGGCAAGCAACCGCATGAGAACCCAATCGAAACCGTTTTCCTTCGGTGAGCGTGCGCAGCCCGGTGCCCCCAGCAGCGGCCGCCCGCGGGCGTCGGCAACGAGGAGCAGATTGCCGGGATCGACCGGCATCCCGAAATGCTCGATGCGTCCGCCGATCGCGGTCACGGCGGCGGGGATCACGTCCCGTCGGTCGGCGATGGCCGAGGCTCCGAACACGAGCACGAGTTCGGCGCCCTCGCCCAGAACCTCCTCGATCGCCTTTGCGAGCGCTCCCTGCTCGTGGGGTACGCGGCGCTCGGCGACGATGGTGGCGCCCGCCGGCATCAGCCGCTCTTCGGTGACCCTCAAAGTCTTTTCGATGACCTTGGTGGCGAGCCCCGGCAGCATCGTGGAGATGACGCCGATCTTGCGGACACGATACGGCGCGACCCGCACCAGCGGGCGGGCCGCGGCGGCGAGCGCGGCGTCGCGCGCGTTCACGGCGACCGCGAATGGAATAATCTTCACCGTTGCGATCATCTCGCCGGCAACCACCGGCTTGTAGGCTGCAAGCGTCGCCAACGTGATCGATTCGTCGATCTGGTTGAGGCGATCGATGGCGTCCTTGTCGACCACCAGCACGCCGGCGCTCTCGGCGAACAGATTGGCCCGCCCCGTGAAGGCGCGATCGACGCGCACCCCCTCGCCCGCGACCGCCGCCGCGATCTCGGCCGCCGCCGCGTCTTCCGACACGTCGCCCGGCTCGATCCGCGCCACCACGATTTCGGCGATGCCGGCGGCTTGCAGCGCGGCCACCTCTGGTTTGCCGATCAAGGTGCCTTTCTTCAATACCAAGCCGCTCTGGCGGATCGAGTGCACCGCTACGCCGCCCTCGGCCTGCGCGACCGGCACCGCACCGAACTTCATGCCGCCTTCTCCGGAGACTTTCGCAACCGGGCCGTGATCTCGGCCATGATCGCCACCGCGATCTCGGACGGCGACACCGCGCCGATGTCGAGCCCGATCGGCGCGTGGATGCGCGCCAGCGCGGCTTCGGGCACGCCCTCGGCCTTGAGCCGCTCGAGGCGACGCCCGTGCGTCTTCTTCGAGCCGAGCGCGCCGATATAGAAGCAGTCGCGCGCCAGCGCGTGGGTCAACGCGGGGTCGTCGATCTTGGGGTCATGGGTCAGCGCGACGAAGGCGGTGTAGCGGTCGATGCCGAGCGGCGGCAGCGCCACGTCCGGCCATTCCGCGATCACCTTCACGTCGGGAAAGCGCTCGATCGAGGCAAAGGCGGTGCGGGGATCGACGATGGTCACGTCGTAGCCGAGCAGCTTGGCGATCGGCGCGAGCGCCTGGCTGATATGCACGGCGCCGGTGATGACGAGTTGCGTCGGCGGAACGTGGACGGTCAGGAAGACCTTGCCCCCGGGCGTTTCCTCCATTCCGCTCTTGCCGCTGCGAATCCGTTTCTCGATCAGGTCTTTGAGCGGATCGCGCGCGACGTCGGCCGCCTTGACCAACCGCTGCTCGCCGCTGGCGACATCGGTGACCACGACCGCGGCCCGCCGCGCCACGCGTTCGGCGTTCAATGCGCGAAGGATGTCGATTTTCATGGCTGCTCTTGGTGAATGGGCCCGTCGCGAATAGCGAATAGTCCATTCGCTACTCCCTATTCGCTCCGCATTCTAATCCACCTTCTCCACAAAAACGCGGATGGTGCCGCCGCAGGACAGCCCGACCTTCCACGCCGTTTCGTCGGCGACCCCGAATTCGAGCGTCTTGGGCTTGCCGCTCTCGATCACGTCGAGCGCTTCCGTCACCACCGCGCCCTCGACGCAGCCGCCCGAGACCGAGCCCAGGAAATTGCCTTCATCGTCGATGACCAGGTTGGAGCCGACCGGCCGGGGCGCCGAGCCCCAGGTCTCGACCACCGTCGCCAGCGCCACTCCGCGCCCTCTCGCCCGCCACTCCTCAGCCGCCTTGAGGATGTCTTCGTCGCGCGCAAACATTTGAACCTCCATCGCTGCTTTCTCGGTCGTCGCCGGGATTTCGAGCCGGGCTGCCCGCACAGGAAAGCAAACTTCGATCACCTTAAATGGATCGCCGCCGCAGGTCCGGCAACACCCGTCACGCCGCCTTCTCCAGCCACGCCTTCGGGTCGCCGGCGCGGCCGCCAGTGCCCGAAAGGGCGCGCACCAATTCGAGCATGGAATCCAGGTTGTGAATCGGCCGCAATTCGTCGACGTGGCGCACGAGGGTGCGGATGCCCTTGGCCTTGGCCTCGAAACCGGAAAACCGCAGCAGGGGATTGAGCCAGATCAGCCGCCGACAGGATCGGTGCAGCCGGTCGATCTCGAAGGCCAGCCGGTCGTCGGGATCGCGCTCGAGCCCATCGGTGATCAGCAACACGATCGCGCCCTGGGTGAGCACCCGCCGCGCCCAGAGCTTGTTGAAGGCGTGCAGCGAGGTCGCGATGCGCGTGCCGCCGGACCAGTCCGCGACATTCGCTCCGACCGCGGCCAGGGCCTCGTCCGGATCCTTGGCCTTGAGCGCACGCGTGACGTTGGTCAGGCGCGTCCCGAACAGGAACGTATGGACGCGCTTGCGCGCATCGGTCACGGCGTGGAGAAAATGCAGGAACAGCCGCGTGTACTGGCTCATGGAGCCGGAAATATCGAGCAGCGCGACGATCGGCGGCGACTTGACGCGGGGCCCCAGATATTTGAGATCGATGACCGCGCCGCCGGCTTGCAAGCTTGCGCGCAGCGTGCGGCGCATGTCGACGCGATGACCGTGACGGTCGGGGGCAAGACGCCGGGTCTTCACCTCGTCGAGCGACAGCACCAGACGCTTGATCGCGTCCTTGGCGGCGGCGATCTCCGCTGCTGTCATCTGCGCGAAGTCCTTCTTCTGCAGCACCTCGCGGTCGGACACGGTGAGGCGCGCATCGACATCGAGCTCCGGGGGCTTGCGCTCGCCCTCCCCGAGGTTTGCGAGCAGCGCCTCCTGCACGCGCTGGGCGCCCGGCGGCGGCTTCTCGTCCTCGCGCGGCGGCGCTTGCGGGAGCATGGCGGCCAGCAGCTTGTCGAGCGTGCCTCGCCGGCGAAAGAAGATGCGGAAGGCCTGGTCGAACAGAAGCGTGTGCTCGTGGCGCTTCACGAACACCGCGTGCAGCGTCCAATAAAAATCGTCGCGGGTGCTGACTCCGGCCGCTTCGACCGCGGCCAGCGCATCGAGTACCGAACCGGGACCAACCGGAATGCCGGCCGCGCGCAACGCGCGGGCGAAGTGCACGATGTTTTCCGCGAGGCGACCGGTTTCCTGGGCCATGACGCAGGCTTTCAATCCCTCACACCGAAGCGCCGGAGCCGGGGTGTCATCCGCGGGGCCACCTTCGTCCGCACTGGCGAGGAAAGGCGGGCTCGCTCTCCTACTCCGCCGCCCTGATTTCTGCCCGCACCTCGTCGATCAGTTCTTTCGCCTTGGTGCCTTCGAGGCGCGCAATATCGTCCTGATACTTGAGCAGCACCCCGAGCGTGTCGGAGACGGTCGCCGGATCGAGCGCAACAACGTCAAGCTCGGCCAGCGCCGAGGCCCAGTCTAGCGTCTCGGCGACGCCTGGCGCCTTGAACAGGTCTTCCTTGCGCAGGGCCTGCACGAAATGCACGACCTGCTGCGACAGGGCCTTGCCGATACCCGGCACTTTCGCCCGCACGATCTGCAATTCGCGCGCGGCAACCGGATAGCCGACCCAGTGGTAGAGGCAGCGGCGCTTGAGCGCATCGTGGATTTCGCGCGTGCGGTTCGAGGTGATCACCACGATCGGCGGATGTGCGGTCTTCACGGTGCCGAGTTCGGGGATGGTGACCTGGAAGTCGGCGAGCACCTCCAGAAGAAACGCCTCGAATGCTTCGTCGGCGCGGTCGAGTTCGTCGATCAGCAGCACCGGTGCGCCTGCGGGATCGGGCTCGAGCGCCTGCAACAGCGGGCGCTTGATCAAAAAGCGCTCGGAGAACACGTCATGCTCGAGCCGCTCGCGGTCGTGGGTGCCTTCCGCCTCGGCGACGCGGATCGCAATCATCTGCGCGGCATAGTTCCACTCGTAGACCGCCGCCGAGACGTCGAGCCCTTCATAGCACTGCAGGCGGATGAGACGGCGCCCGAGCGTCGACGAGAGCACCTTGGCGATCTCGGTCTTGCCGACCCCGGCCTCGCCCTCGAGGAACAGCGGACGCTGCATCTTGAGCGCGAGAAAGAGCACGGTCGCGAGCGACCGGTCGGCGAGGTAATTCGCCGACGCCAGCAGGTCGAGCGTAGCGTCGATCGAAGCGGGGAGCGCGCGGGGCGCCGGCGTGGGGTCCATGAAGCCGAGCTTATAGCCCGTCATTGCCGGGCTTGTCTTGCCAAGAACGCAGACGGGGTCCGCAGGTCAGCCACGCGCCGCGGCAGGTCACGTCAGCGCGGCCAGCAAACCGACGGTCCCTGCTGAGGTCGTTGACGCGGTGCCCAAAAGGCATCGCGCCGCCACGTCTGGTTGCGCGCGGGACGATGCTGCGGCTCAGCCCACAGCCGCAGCGACCGCCCGCCGCGCCAGCACGCCAACGAGATGGGCGCGGTATTCGGCACTGCCGTGGATGTCGCTCGCCATGCCGTCGGCCGGAATCGTCAAGCCTTCGAGCGATTTCGCGCCGAAGCGCTTCTTGAGCGCCTCTTCGAATGTCGGCACGCGGAACACCCCGCTGGCGCCGGCGCCGGTCACCGCCACCCGGATCTCGGAACTGCGCTTCGACACGAACACCCCGACCAGCGCATAGCGCGACGCCGGATTGGGGAATTTCACGTAAGCCGCCTTGTTCACCTTCGGAAACTGCACCTTGGTGATGATCTCGTCGGGCTCGAGTGCGGTTTCGAACATGCCCTTGAAGAATTCGTCGGCGTGAATGCGCCGCTTGTTGGTGACGATGGTGGCGCCGAGCCCCAGCACCCCGGCGGGATAGTCGGCGTTGGGATCGTTATTGGCGATGGAGCCGCCAATGGTGCCGCGGTGGCGCACGGCAGGATCCCCGATCTTGCCGGCGAGGTCGGCGAGGGCTGGAATTTGCTCCTTCACCACCGCCGAGGTCGCGACCTCGACGTGCGGCGTCATCGCGCCGATGATGAGCGAACGGCCCGTCATCTCGATGCCCTTCAGGCCTTCGACCTTCGACAGGTCGACGATATGTTTCGGCCCCGCCAGGCGCAGCTTCATCGTCGGGATCAGCGTGTGGCCGCCGGCCAGGAGCTTTGCCTCCTCCTCTTTGGCCAGCAGGCTCGCGGCCTGGCGCACGGTCGCGGGCCGGTGTTGGGTGAATGCGTACATCCTGATTGCTCCTATGCCGCTTGGCGTCTGCTGTTGACCTTCTGCAATGCCTGCCACACCGCCTGTGCGGTCGCAGGCATC
>Ga0114129_10009752_pt1 | contig 13696 bp, 9 predicted proteins | sample RhiMetdeltSRZDD1_FD_80071 | JGI IMG/M metagenome (GOLD analysis project Ga0114129, IMG submission 80071) | Populus rhizosphere microbial communities from Tennessee, USA - Rhizosphere MetaG P. deltoides SRZDD1 (version 2) (version 2) | ecosystem: Host-associated > Plants > Roots > Rhizosphere >...
GGAGTCTGGATCGTGCTGGACTTTTGGGCTGACGCCCGTTTTTGAGCTTGCTGGATACGTTCCTCTTGGAAGGGATCTCCGAGCCCCTGTTCACGGAATCGCTCCATGAGCTTGCTATTCGATGGATCAAGTTCGAGCGCATGGAGCCAGGCCTCACGGGCATCGGCGAATCGTTGCTGCTTGGCATAGATGTCGCCGAGATGTTCGTAGATCACCGGGTCATCTCCCACGAGCGCTGCGGCCCTCTTGAGCTCTGTCAGTGCTTCGGTCAGCAACCCTGACTTGAAATAGGCCCAGCCAAGACTGTCGATGTAGTAGCCATTATCAGGCTTGAGCGCGACGGCCTGCTTGGTGAGCGAGAGGGCCTGGTCGATCTTAATGCCTCGATCGGCGTAGCTATACCCCAGATAGTTGAGCGCATCAGCATGGTGAGGATCGAGCTTGATGGCAGTCTCCATGGCATGCACGACGTCGTCAAACCGGTTGAGTTTGTCGTAGGCGGTGCCCAGGTTGAAATGCAGATCGGCATTCTTGGGATTGTACCGAATCCCCTCTTGAAAGGCTTCCGCGGATTTGTCGAACTGCTCTTGCTGCAAATAGGCTAGCCCCTGCACGATGTGGGATTCCGGCTGCTTGGGATTCAGCGCGATCGCCTGACCCAGGTGCTCAGTGGCTTCAGGAAATCTCTTGAGCCGGTAATACAGGACCCCCAGATGCAGATGCCCTTCGAAGAACGTGGGTTCCAGTTGTACGTTGAGGGTGTACGCTTCAAGAGCCTTTTGCGTATCCTTCGACTCTTCATAGATGTACCCGAGATAATCCCTGACCTTCAATTCCGCCGGCCGGGCTTTGAGAATCTGTGTCAGACGGTCAATCGCGAGCGGATATTCTTTTTGCTCTCCATGAATGAGAGCCATGCGAAGTTGTGCATCCCAGTCTGTTGGATCGTCCGCGATCAGATCCTCCAGTTCCCTCTTGGCCGCTGGGTAGTCCTTGGCTTCTATATAGAGCCGCACGAGCTGGTGCCGGATGTCACGATTTCGCGGATTGACATTCTGCAAATATTTCTTGAGGACTCCGGCCGCCTGATCCCTCTCCTGCCGAGACTCGTACATCGAAGCCAGCGCCAAATAGGCGGGCTCGAAGGCGGGATTGACAGTGATGGCCCGATCGAAGCTCGCCATCGCTTCGTCGGCTTTTCCCGATTCAAGCAGCACTCGACCGAGATGATAGTGCCCGACAGCGCTATCCGACGACCGCGCAAGCCCGGCCCGCATCGCCTGCTCCGCTTCGGCCGGACGTTTGAGGTTCAGCAATAGAAGGCCTTTGGAGAAATATGCTTCGCTGAAGTCTGGATCCAGCTCGATGGCACGATCCAGCGCAGCCAGGGCTTTCTCGCTCTCTCCCCCACTGCCGAGAATTTGAGCCATGTGCGTGAGAATCCGCGCATCCTGCGTGGGACCGTCAGCCACATCTCCCGCGTACCGCAACGCATTGGGCACATCACCAAGCGAGAAATGGACACCGGCAAGGCGCGCTTTCACGGACTGCGCTGCCGGATCGGCTTTTAAAGCAGCTTGATACTCTTTGAGAGCGAGGTCGAAATTTTGCGCCATTTCAGCCTGGTATCCGAGCATGAAGTGATAGGCCGCTGAGGGATCGGTCGGGCGGGCTGCCGGCGTTGGCTTGGGATTGTCCACAAACTTTGACGGCTGTTCGGCCTGTGGCGGCGCCGCGGCACAGCCGGCGGTGAACACCATCACCATACAGAGGAACCGAACGACCAGTCGGCCCCTCGCATGGTCACACAAGTCAGACTGGGTCATTGCACCACCAAATAGTCGTCTTATGAAGATGGGAGAGGCGAACACTCAACGATTATACGAAGTGGTCAGAGCAGGGTCAAACGACTTCACGATTGTCGAGGCTCTCAAACTTGGCGAATCGGTCGTGGAAAAACAGTTCTTTTTTCCCAATTGGACCGTTGCGATGTTTACTGACTAAAATATCGGCGATGCCTTTACGTTCAGAGTTCTGATCGTACACTTCTTCGCGATAAATAAACATCACCACATCGGCGTCCTGTTCGATTGCGCCGCTCTCCCGGAGATCCGCCAGCATCGGAATCGGCGGCTTTCGTGCCTCGACCGCGCGACTCAGCTGGGATAGTGCCACCACGGGTACGTTCAACTCCTTGGCCAACGCTTTCAGCGAACGCGAAATGTCGGAGATTTCCTGCTGGCGAGATTCCGCATCGCTCCGCCCCTGCATGAGCTGCAGGTAGTCGACAATCAGCAGATCGAGACCGCGCTCGGCTTTGAGCCGACGGGCTTTACCCCTCATCTGCTGGACCGTGATCCCGCCCGTATCATCTATATAGATGGGTGCCTGCTCGAGACGGCCGGCGGCCTCCGCCAAGCGCCACCAGTCCTCCTTTTGGAGTTTACCGGTGCGCAGTGCATGGGAATCGACGCGCGCTTCCGAGCTCAGCATGCGCAAAACAATTTGTGGCTTTGACATTTCGAGACTGAAAATCCCAACAGACGTTCCCGAATGCAGCGCGGCATGGGCGGCCATTCCCAGGACAAGACTCGTCTTGCCCATACTGGGCCGGCCGGCAATGACCACCAGGTCGGAGGCCTGAAGACCTGCGGTGATATCGTCCAGATCGTAGAATCCCGTCGGTACACCCGTGACATGTTCTTTTCGCTTCGAAAGCTTGTCGACGAGATCCAAGCTTTCCTTGATTATGGTATTGATAGGACTAAACGATCGATCGAGCTTGCCTTGTGCGATGCTGAACACGGATCGCTCGGCAAAATCCAGCAACTCATCGATGGGTGCCGTGCCCTCATAGCCTCGCGTCAATACCTCCGTCGACGTGTGAAGCAACTCCCGCAGTAACGCCTTATCGCGAACGATCTTGCTGTGATACCGGATGTTGGCTGAGCTCGGCACGATCTGGACGAGCTCTGCCAGGTAGGCCGCGCCGCCGACTGCTTCAAGTTCACCTTGCGCCTTGAGGCGCTCCGTCAGCGTGATCTGATCGATGACCTCTCCCGTTTCCGACAATTCCAGCATTGCACGGTAGATCTTCCGGTGGGCAGTCCGGTAGAAATTCTCCTCCACAACCAGCTCCATCGCTTTCGCCATGGCTTGATTGTCGAGCAGCACCGCGCCCAACACCGACTGCTCCGCCTCCACGTTTTGCGGAGGGAGTTTCGGTTGAGACAGATCCACTCCGGGCATGGATTTCATGACGATTCCTTCTGGCGCCGCGCCGATGGTCCGGCATGCGCCGTCAACGCAGAGAGTGACATCTTCTTCATGACGGGCCGTTTGGGCCGGCCGTTGCGGCGAGCCAGGTCATGCGAGCCAATTTTGTCGAACAAGGCGACGTGTTCCTGATCCAATCCAGGCGCCCCGACGACAACCAGTGCGCTGGCTCCTTGTGCCTGCGCCATCGCCAGCGCGTTTGCAAGCAGTGTTTGCTCACTCCCTTTGACCAGATGTTGTGCGACGCGGCGGTGCCCTCGTCGTAATTTCTTTGCGATCTCAATGATCAGACGCATCGACCGACGCGGACCTGCCACGAGATAATGGATTCGCGCAGGATCTCCACCGGCTTGTGGAGTCCCTACGGCGCGGAAGAGGCGATCCACATCCAACGCGAAGCCGGTAGAGGGAAGATCTCGACCGAAGCGACCAATCAGATGGTCATACCGTCCGCCACCACCCAATTCCGCTCCGACTCCGGAAGCGAACATGTCAAACACGACTCCATCATAGTAATCGAACCCTCTGAATTCGCCGAGATCGAGCAGCAGTGACTCGCGATGACCTGCGGCGCACAGGAGTTGATAGAGCTGGTCGAGCCGGTCGAGCGGAGCCAGCAGAGTCGGCTCACCGGCAGCAAGGACTCGTCCCCGCTCCAAGACCTCTTCCCGACCCGTCAGCTCCGGTGCTTCGCGGATAGATTTTGCGACCGACTTGGCGATCCGCTCGCTGGCCAGCACTTCCTCTAGGCGAGGTAGGTCTTTCTTCGCCGTCGCCTGCTCCGCGCGTTTTTGTCCCTGAGGCGACAGGCCGGATCGCAGGAGCAGTCCCTTGATAAATCCAACATGACCGAGGGCGATCGTAAATGAGTTGAGCCCGATCGCATGGAGACATTCGATAAGCAGACTGATGGTCTCGTAGTCTCCCGTGACATCCTCCACACCGACCAGTTCTGCTCCGACTTGAAAAATCTCTCGTCCTCTTCCCGCGTGTTCAGGTTCGTAGCGGAACACGGAAGTCCGGTACGAGAGCCGTTGGGGCAAGGTGTTGCCCGTGAGTCCCATGGCAATCGTGCGTGCAACCTGTGCTGTGGCATCGGGCCGCAACAAGAGCGTCCGACCGGTCGTGCGATCGATGAACTGATAGCACGTCTCCAATAGCTCGGCTTCCAGCCCGGGGGCCAGGACATCGAGGTACTCGAATGTGGGGAGAATGATCTCGTCGTAGCCCCATCGGCCGATTTGCGTGAGAAGTTGACTTTCGAGCTGCCGGACCTGTTTGGTCGCTCGAGGAAGAATGGTCGCCATTCCGACCGGGACGAGCGAGCGCTCGTAGGTCGAGGAGGCTTGCCCAGCAACTGGACGAGACTTCGACGAAGCAGAGACCATAGCTGTCCGACGGGAATAACTCCGTGCTCAGGAGAGCACGGCGACTTTGACCGAGAGAATGTTTGAACTGGACTTGATCAGGTCGAGCACAGTGCTCGGGAACGTCTGGTCTGATCCAATGATCAGCAACGCATTGCCGCCGCGTTTTTCAAGCGCACACTGCATGCGGACGATATTGATGTTGTTGTCGCCCAACACTTTGCCAACCATGCCGATCACGCCTGGGCGATCAACGTTATGGATGAAGAGCATATGCCCTTCGGGAACCATTTCTACCTTGAACTGATCGATCTCCACCACCCGTGGGTCCTTCTTATGGTAGAGCGTTCCGGCAACGAGGTGCGACTCCTTCCCCGCCTCCACCCGTACACGGATCAAACTGGTGAAGTCGCCTGCATCGGTACTCTTCACTTCCTTGACTTCAATCCCGCGTTCCTTTGCAACGATCGGCGCGTTCACGTAATTCACCGGCGCTTCCATAATCGGCGTCAGCAATCCCTTCAACACGGCAATGGTCAACGGGGCAATGGAGAGGTTCGTGACATCGCCGCTGTATTCGACGGTCATGCGTTCCAGCCCACCTTCACAGAGCTGGCTCTGCAACTTCCCCAGCTGTTCCGCCAGCGACAGATAGGGCTGGAGTCTGGGCAACAACTCCGGAGGCACGGATGGAATATTCACCGCGCCACGGGCGATCCCCTTGGTGAAGTAGTCGACAATCTGTTCGGCGATTCCCACGGCCACGTTTTCCTGCGCCTCGGTCGTTTGCGCGCCGATGTGCGGTGTGCAAATGAAATTATCCAGAGCCAACAGCGGATTGTCGGCCTTGGCTGGTTCATCCTCAAAGACGTCGAATGCGGCCGCTGCAACACGCTTGCTCTTTAAGGCTTCGCAGAGGTCGCCTTCGTGGATAATTCCGCCCCGGGCACAATTCACGATCATCACACCGGGTTTCATTGTGGCGATGGTTTGAGCGTTAATCATGCCTTTCGTTTCAGGCGTCAACGGCGTATGGACGGAGATCACCTCCGCACGGCGGAACAGCTCGGCCAGTTCCACCATTTCCACGCCCATTTTCTCGGCCCGTTCCGCTGCGAGATAGGGATCATAAGCGATCACACGCATCCCGATCCCCTGCGCCAACTTCGTCAAATGGCTGCCGATCTGGCCGACACCGACGATGCCGAGCACTTTGTTGAAGAGCTCGACGCCCATGAACTTGTCTTTTTCCCATTTGCCGGTCTTTACGGATGCCGTCGCTTGCGGAATGCGCCGGCTCATGGCGCAGATCATGGACATCGTATGCTCTGCTGTTGTGACTGTATTGCCGCCAGGCGTGTTCATGACCACGATACCGCGGCGGGTCGCCGCCGGCGTATCCACGTTATCTAAACCGGAACCGGCGCGGCCGACGACTTTCAACTTCTCCGCAGCTGCAATGAGTTCTGCGGTCACTTTCGTTCCGGAACGGACGATCAGGCCATCGGCGTCCTTGATCTCCTTAAACAGCTCCTCCTTCGGCATTTTGGACTTCACCACAACAGTGAATCCAGCTTTCTCGAGGAGCTCCACACCTTGCTTGGAGAGACTATCGCTGACCAGGATTTTCATGGGAACCCTTATTTCGCCATCAGGATTTCTTGTGCCTTTGCCACACCGCTGCCGAGTTTCACCGGATGGCCGAGTCCCTTGAGTACCATCTCAGTGGCGGCCACAGCGGTAATCACGTCAAACCGGTCCGCATAACCCATATGGGAGAGCCGGAAAATCTTGCCCTTGAGATGGTCCTGTCCTCCGGCTGCCGTGATACCATACTGAACACGAAGATTCTTGTACACCGCCTGCCCGTCCACGCCATCCGGGGCAGAAACAGCGGTCAACGCATCGCTGGGTGAATCTTTGGGGAACAAGGCCAGCCCTGCGCCCTTCATGCCTTCTCTCATCGCACGGGCCAACTGCCCCTGGCGCGCAAACATCTTGTCGAGTCCTTCGGCCTTCATGATCTTGAAGACCTCCTGCAATCCAATAATCAGCGACACAGTCGGAGTGAAGGCGGTCTGATTCTTGGTCTGGTTTTCCCGTTCCTTCCTAAAATTGAAATAAAAGGCGGCATTTTTTGCCTTCTCAGCGAAGGCCCATGCCTTTTCGCTCACACTTACGAACGCCATCCCCGGTGGCAACATCAGCGCCTTCTGTGAACCCGTGATAACCACATCCAATCCCCATGCGTCGGTCTTGATATCGAAGACGCCGAGCGCGGTGATGGCATCCACCACGAGGATCGTACCGTCATAGGCTTTCACGATCTCGCCTAAGGCTTTCACGTCATGCGAAACGCCGGTCGAGGTCTCGCTTGCCTGAACGTAGACTGCTTTAATGGATGGATCCTTCTTGAGGGCATCGGCAACCAACTGCGGATTGACGGCTTGACCCCATTCGACTTTGATTTCGATCGCTTGCACCCCGAATGTCTTACAAATTTTGCCCCAGCGCTCCCCGAATTTCCCGCCATTAATGCAGAGCGCCTTGTCGCCTGGGGACAAGAAATTCGAGACGGATCCCTCCATTCCCCCTGTTCCGGATGCCGCCAACATTAAGACATCATTCCTCGTTTGGAATAACCACTTCAGTCCTTCACGCGCTTCGGCAAAGATAGGGTCAAATTCAGGCGCCCGATGATGGATCATCGGCCTGGCCATGGCCAACAAGACTTCGGGTGGAATAGGGGTCGGGCCAGGCGCTAACAGATACCGCTTGAGCATTGACTGATCCTCCTGGTGTGGAAAGGTGCGAGTGCCTCGCTAGGAAGGGGGGACGATATCATTGCCCTCCGAAGACTGTCAAGGTAACGACAGCCCTAGATTCACGTGATTTCGATGAGTTGAATATCGCTACCAAGGCGGGATCCAAATTCACTCCCATGACTCCCCCTCACGCTCTGCTACCAAAGAAGGGCTTTGTCCCCTAAGCAATTTCTTGACAACTTTCCTGTCGATCGATACTCTAACTCCACACATGATAGATAGTGATCTCAATTCGCCTCCGAGTGGCAGGACAGCCTGCTCCCTGATCCCATCGCGCCTCGTCGCTCGGATGTTGCTTTGTGTATGTGTCAGCCTGCCGTCCGGCCTAGCTCTGGCCGAAACGGTGACAGCATTCGGATTGACCGAAGCCACTGCCCCCTCCAATCCAAGCGAAGATCAAACTGCTGATCCTGCAGACGAGCCTGATGCCAATCTGGTCCCAGTGGAAACCGAGGTTCCTGTCAGTGGGCAAGCTTCCGCCGGTTCCGAGACCAGCCTGGTGCCTCGAGCTGAAGATCTGTTGACCGTGATTCCACCTCGTAATGCTCCGACGGCGCGCTTTGCGGATTTGTTCGATCCACCGGCCGAAACCGCTCAGACTGTCGAGTCGGCGGGTGATCTCGCGGGGCCAAACGAGCTCTATAATGTGCCGATCGTGATGGACTCCTCTGTCCAAACTCACATCCGGTACTTCAACACCTCGATCCATGATCGTTTTGAACAATGGCTGATCCGGTTAAGTCGGTATCGGCCGCTGGTCGAAAATATCTTTGCTGAATTTCATCTCCCGAGTGACTTGGTCTTCTTGTCGCTTGTGGAAAGTGGGTTCAATCCCTATGCCTATTCACGGGCGAAAGCGACCGGTCCCTGGCAATTCATGAAGGGTACGGCCAAGCTGTATGGCCTTCGTGTCGATGCCTATGTCGACGAGCGGCGCGACCCTATTAAGTCGACCGTTGCGGCGGCGCGCTACTTGCGAGATCTCTACGATTTGTTCGGTGCTTGGCCGCTGGCGATGGCCGCGTATAATGCCGGTGAAGGAAAGGTCATGCGCGCGTTGCTCAAGGCTCAAGCGGAAAGCTTCTCCGACATTTCGAAGACTCGCTTGATCCGACGGGAAACGAAGGAATACGTCCCCCGATTCATGGCAGCGACGATCATCGCCAAAAACCCGGATCGTTATGGCTTCTCCCAACAGGCGAGTGCGCCTCACCGCTTCGAAGAAGTGATCGTCACAAGACCGCTGCACTTCCACGCCATCGCCAATGCGACCGGGGTTCCCTACGAGGAGCTGCGGCTGCTCAACCCTGAACTTCGCCGAGACGCGACCCCTCCGGGCGAAGATAGCTACCTCTTGAAAGTGCCATTCGGCTCAAAAGCCAAAGTGGAACAACTTCTCGATCGCGTGCCCACCTATAAATTTCCCTCGCTTCCTGCGCGCGCACAATTCGTCAGTACCGGTTCTTCTCGCTGGTACAAAGTGCGTGTCGGCGATACCTTGGAAAAGGTGTCCAAGCGGTTCCGCATTCCGTTGAAGACGCTCAAGGCAAAAAACAACCTCTCCGGACAGATCATCAGACCGGGCGACTTCCTGACGATCAGCCGTTAATTTTGTTCGACTGCCGAGGGTGCACGGCCCGAGAGGCAGTGTGCCGCGCGAGAACTACGGTTTTTTTTTGCCGGTGGCAGGAGGAGCCTCAGTTGGAGGCGGTGACGTCTCCATCGATTTCTTGACGTCCATGACCTTTGTCCGAATCGTCGCTTCACTGGTGTAGGGTGAGTTCGGATAGTTCTTGATCAGTTCTTGATAGTGGGCTAGGGCTCCTTCCGGCCTTGATTGGGATTCCTCCAACCGTGCTAATTCAAAAAGTGCCTGATCCTTGATGAGCGCTCCCGGACTGTTCACGATTGCGGTAAAGGCTTTCGCCGCCTGTTCCCGATCCCCCTTTAAGAGATACGCGTAGGCCAAGCGCTGCTGGACGAGCTCTCCCAGTGCAGGATTGCCCCCGTACACGAGGATGAAGCGCTGATAGGTGTCGATGGCCGCCGGCAAATCATTGGCCAGAACTTGCGCATTGCCCAAGTGAAACATGGCGAGTGGTGCAACGGCCGTCCGGGGATATTGCTCGATGACTTCCCGGTATTTTGCCATAGCCTGTTTCAATAAATTTTCAGCGTTTTTGGGATCGCCGGTTGAACGGATCATCAGGTGGCGCGTGCCTTCGCGCTCAATCGCCTGAGCCTTGTGAGCAGCCTGCCGATCCATCCAAAAGACGCCCCCCACAACCCCCGCTGCCAACAGGAACACCGCGAGCCCGACTGCTAAAGGGCGTCGGTATTCTTGCAAGCGATGGAGCTGCTGCTCCAATCCGCTCAAAAAATGGGCTTCATCGACGCGAAGCGTCTTGGCAGGAACTTTGATGCGATAACTCATCGATCCGTCTGATGGGACGTGAACCCATTTCCTCCAGCTATCCTCGGGCCTTATACTAAGGAAGTTACAAACTTGTCAATGCAGCAACACGCTCTCGGCTCCTTGCACATACACTGGGCAGTCCATGTTTGAGAAATATCTCGATGAGCTGGCTGCAGAACATTTGACGAGACGGGTACGCCCTCTGGAATCCGGTACAGGTCCGACCGTGCGGATGGCCGGACGCGAGGTCTTGCTGTTCGCCTCGAATGATTATCTCGGGTTGGCTTGTCATCCGGAGGTCGTCGACGCTGCGGTCCGGGCCACACAAACCTACGGAGCCGGATCCGGCGCGGCGCGTTTAATTTCTGGATCGCTACCTCCTCATCAGGAAATGGAACAGGCACTCGCCAAGTTCAAAGGTACCGAAGCTACGCTCACATTCGGATCAGGTTATCTCGCCAACATCGGTGCCATTCCCGCCCTCGCCGGAAGCGGTGGGTTGATTCTCGCCGACCGTCTCTGCCATGCGAGTCTCATCGATGGCTGCCGGCTCAGCGATGCAGACTTTCGAATTTATCGACACAACGACATGAACCACCTGGCATCCTTGCTCTCGAAGAGACGCAAGGGTCGCCCGACGCTGATCGTGACTGACGGGGTCTTCAGCATGGATGGAGATCTCGCACCGCTCCCGGACTTGGCCACGCTTGCTCACAGGTACGAGACTGAGCTGTATGTGGACGATGCCCACGGCACGGGCGTGATGGGACATCACGGTCGGGGAACGATCGAGCATTTCGGTCTTGAGACACGTATCCCATTCCACATGGGAACGTTGGGAAAAGCGTTGGGCAGTAGCGGGGCCTATATCGCCGGCCCTGAACAATCAATCCAATATCTCTTGCACCGCTGCCGTTCCTTCATCTTTGCCACTGCCCCTCCACCTGCTTCCGCCGCCGCGGTCATCGCCGCGCTGCAAATACTGCAACGAGAGCCTGAACGGAGAACACGCCTGTGGGAAAATCGTAACCGGCTCTTCGCCGGGCTCACCCGTGCGGGTTTCAGCCTGGCGCCGAGCTGCAGCCCGATCATGCCGATTCTCATCGGCCGGGCGGATAAGGCCTTAGACTTTTCAGAACAACTCTTGAACAACGGTCTCTTCGCTCCTGCCATCCGTCCACCTACCGTACCGGCAGAAACCAGCCGAATCCGTGTGACGGTCACATCTGAACATACGACTGCGCAGCTCGAGCAGGCACTCACGGTGTTTGAACGGGCCGGACGAACTACCGGCATCATCTGACCCTTCCCCGATCGAATCGCATCGGCAAGGGCAACCGCACAAATCAGGAGATTTTGTTGCTTTCTCCACCCCTTGTGGCATCATCACGTTCACGTTGACGAAGTGATCCGAATGACTGCCGGGCTTTCCACTGAGGAGCTATCTTCATGGACATTTCCAAGCTGCTGACGTTTTCGGCGAAAGAAGGCGCCTCCGATTGTCACATTAGCGCCGGTGAGCCTCCCATGATCCGTGTCCACGGAGATCTCAAGAAGCTGGACCACCCGCCGCTGACCCAGGAGGAAACCCATGCGCTCGTCTACGACATGATGAGCGACGCGCAACGCAAGACGTTCGAAGAGAAGCGGGAATGCGACTTTTCATTCGAACTGGGTGACATCGCCCGCTTTCGCGTGAACGTCTTCGTGCAGAATCGGGGGCTTGGCGCCGTGTTCCGGAACATCCCCACTGAAATCATCCCCTTGGAAAAACTCGGTATGCCGCCCATCCTCCGCCAGCTGTGCGATAAGGAAAAGGGCTTGATCCTCGTGACGGGACCTACCGGATCCGGTAAGTCCACCACGCTGGCTGCAATGGTGGATTACTTAAACACCACCTTTGAGGGGCACATCATCACAATTGAAGACCCAATCGAGTTCGTGCACAAATCGAAAAAATGTCTCGTCAATCAGCGGGAATTGGGCGTCCACACGATGTCGTTTGCGAATGCGCTCAAGTCCGCGCTGCGTGAGGACCCCGATATCGTCCTGGTTGGGGAAATGCGCGATCTGGACACGATCCAGCTGGCGCTGACCGCTGCCGAAACAGGCCATGTGGTCTTTGGCACGCTGCATACGTCTAGCGCCCCAAAAACTATCGACCGCATCATCGATTCATTTCCTCCGGCGCAGCAAGCGCAGATTCGCACTCAGCTCGCCGAAGCCCTGGAAGCCGTGATCACGCAAACGCTGCTCAAGAAAAAATCAGGCGGCCGCGTCGCCGCTCTCGAAATCATGGTCGCCACTACTGCCGTTCGCAACCTCATCCGTGAAGCGAAACTGCACCAGATTCCGGGCATCATGCAGGCCAGTCAGAAAGACGGCATGCAGACGATGGACATGGCATTGGTCGACCTGGCCACTCGCGGTGTGGTCACCAAGGCAGAGGCTCAATCGCGCAGCATGAATCCCAATCTCTTCGGTGGAACGCCCTTGAGCGGGGCCGCATAGGGCCAACGCACCAACGGAGTTACGATGGATATTCGCACGTTGCTGAAGGTCATGGTCGATCAGGAAGCCTCCGACATGTATCTGACGGTGGATTCCCCTCCGGCGTATCGTGTGCACGGTTCGACCCAGGCGGCGAATACCCCGCCCTTTACCAACGAACAATTGGAGGCCCTCGCCCTTGCGCTCATGCGCGGGCAGCAGCGCGGTGAATTCGAAGAGAAAATGGAGATGAACCTGGCGCTGTATTACAAGGAATTAGGACGGTTTCGTGTGAATATTTTCCGGCAGCGGGGTAACGTCGGCCTCGTCTTCCGTCACATCAAAGCAGAAATCCAAACGGTTGAAGAGTTGAGGCTCCCTCCTATTATCAAAGACATTGCCATGACCAAGCGCGGACTCGTGCTGGTCGTCGGCGCAACAGGCTCCGGCAAATCCACCACCCTCGCCGCCATGATCGACCATCGTAATTCGATCCATCCTGGCCACATCGTGACAGTGGAGGACCCGATCGAATTCGTTCACAATCACAAAAAGTCGCTGATTACTCAACGGGAAGTCGGCTTCGACACCCTGTCGTTTCAAAACGCGCTCAAGAACACCCTCCGTCAAGCTCCCGACGTCATCCTTATCGGCGAAGTCAGGGACACGGAAACCATGGAAGCTGCCATCACCTTTGCCGAAACAGGTCATTTGTGCATCGGTACCTTGCACTCAAATAACGCGAACCAGGCGATCGAACGCATCATGAACTTTTTCCCGGTCGAGCGGCATGCCCAGATCTATCTCCAACTCTCGCTCAACCTTCGTTCCATCATCTCTCAGCGACTCGTTCCCTCTACGGACAGCAAGCGTGTCCCCGCGTTGGAAATCATGATGGATACACCGCGCATCAAGGATCTGATCAAGAAAGCCGAGGTCGACACTCTGAAGGAAGCCATGGAGCAAGGCGTCGACGAAGGCTGCCAAACCTTCGACTACGTCCTGCTGCAGCTCTATAAGGAAGGCAAGATCACGCTGGAGCAAGCCCTTATCAACGCAGACAGCGCCAACAACCTGCGGTTGAAAATCAAACTGGAGGGTCTCAAAGGCGACGACGCGATCAATGCGCTCCTCGACAAGGGCCCTCACTCGACGGGCGAAAATCCGTTCAAGATACAACAAGGGGGCAGTGTCACACCGATTCGCAAGCGCTGACGCACGCGGAGCGCGTCCCGTTTATTGAACGCTGCGGTCTCCCTGAATCCCTTCCACTCTCTGCCGTTCCAGATACGTCGCGATTTTTTCCAGCGCCAGCGCACTCA
>Ga0114129_10009753_pt1 | contig 13696 bp, 10 predicted proteins | sample RhiMetdeltSRZDD1_FD_80071 | JGI IMG/M metagenome (GOLD analysis project Ga0114129, IMG submission 80071) | Populus rhizosphere microbial communities from Tennessee, USA - Rhizosphere MetaG P. deltoides SRZDD1 (version 2) (version 2) | ecosystem: Host-associated > Plants > Roots > Rhizosphere >...
TCGGAGAAATCACAATACAGAGTCGGGATCGCGGGCGAGTTGCCGTCGTAGTAAACGAAAAGATTCGGGCTGTCGGCGCCGACTTCTGCTACTCCCTTTATTTGCTCCATTGCGTAAGCCATGTCGACGGCAAGGTTGTTGTCGCCGGCCATGTAGATCATGATGGTCCATTCTTTTTCACTCATCGGGGGGTCTCCTTAAATGAATTGCCGATTGCCGTTTGCCAATTGCCGATTGGGATCTTTGCGATAGGACCAATTGGCAATCGGCAATCGGCAATGGCTTTATCGAAAATCCTTAATCAGAACAATGTCTCTCGTCGCGGAAAAGCGGTATGCGGCAATTTTGCCATCGCGCGAAATCGCAAAACTGTTCACGAACTCTGATTTGAAGTTAGTAAGCTGCTTTGGCGTACTGCCGTCAAGGGGCTGGCTCCAGACATTTAGAATCCCAGACGCATTATCGAGATAGGCGACAGATCTTCCGTCAGGCATCCACGCAAACGCTATTGGCTGAACCGAACGAGGAAGATCTACTGTCTTCACGGGCTCCCCACCTTCAAAGGAAACAACTGCCAGCTTGGGTTGGTTGTTCGATTGCTCGTCGGTGTGGAAGTATGCGATTAACTTACCGTCGGGCGAAATCGTCGGCAGCTGCGAAGCACGTTGAGTCAATTGGACCGCCTGTCCTCCACCAATTCCTACTTTCCAGATAGCGGATTTACCAGACCGTTCGGACGTAAACAGGACAAACTGTCCATCGGGGGAACAGACAGGTGAAAAATCGTCAGTCCCACCCTGCGTCAGTTGCTTCAGGTCGCTGCCGTCGACATCCATTCGCCAGATCTTTCGGCTGCCCGATCGATTCGATTGGAACACGACATAACGACCGTCGCCGGAAACTGATGGTTGCTGATCGATGAAACCGTCAGCTGTCAATTGTTTACTTTCTGAGCCATCGCGATTAGCGATCCAGATGTCCCAATTCTCTCCGGTGCGACTCGCGTAAACAGTTTTTCCATCCGGGGTCCATGCGACCGTTTCAGGGAGACTGGTTTTGACAATCTGCAGGGCGCGACTCTGGTCTTCGCCTGGACCACTGATCCAAATCCCGCTATCGAATATCAGTCGGACTGTCGCGATAGTGCCCGCGTCCGCGGTTAACCCAAGGCTAACGTCGCCATAACCGTTCAAGTCGTTGGTTATCCGTCGCGCCTTGCCGTTGGGGTAGGGAAGGAGCCATATCTGTGTGCCAATGGACGAAGACTCTGGTTGAGCAGTCATGATCAAGCCAGAGCCGTCTACGAGCCAGATTACTCGCCCGATATTGGCCCATGTTTCCGAGCCTATTGGCTTGGGATCTCCACCTTCCACCGGGACTTCGACAACGGTGGATTGGCCACCCGTCCCATTGATCACTCCGCAAGCGATCCGCTTTCCGTCAGGGGACCAGGAAGGCCCCGAGGTAGAGAAGCCATTCGGCGATTTCTGCATGGCAATAGCTTTGGGTTCTCCACTGCCGTCAGTGTTTGCCACCATGAGCGCCACATCTTCCTGATTTTTGCGAACGAAAGCGAACTGCTTGCCGTCTTTGGAAAAAGCGATGGGACTGGAGACGCGGTCAAAAATCTTTACCGGAGTGCCGCCCAAGACAGGAATGCGATACAGCGTTGGAGCAAACTTGTTTCTCTCCAGCGTAGCGACGAAGTAGATCATTTCGCCGTCAGGCGAGAAGGTCGTGCCTATGTAGGCGCCGTTCTCTGGCGGAACGATCCGCACCAGACTGCTCGTCGATACTTGCCGGAGCCACAAGCTGGGTTGCTGTTTGAGGTTGTTCGCCGCGCAGACGACGTACTTGCCATCCGGAGAAATCGAGAGTTGACCGTTTATGTCCTCGTCAATGATCTTCCCGCTTGTTGTTAGCGCGCTCATCAGAGTCGGACCAAACGGTTTGCTCTGAGGCATCAGTTTGTAGAGGGCGAAGGCAATCGCACTGAGAACGATAACGCCAAGCGCGAGAGCGATAGCCCTCTTACGTTGCTGTATCGGAGACCCTGCTGAACCAACACTTGAGACTGCTGCTGTGGTCGCAAGCTCATGCGAGGGCACGGTCGATCTACCAACCACAACGTCTTGCTGTGTCGTCCGTTGCGCTGAAAGTGAAATTAGATTCGGATCGGTCGCCGGCGCTTGTGATACTTGAGGGGGTGCTGACCGGATGTCATCAGTCGGCGATAGTGACATTGCACCAGACTCAATCCTCTGCTTCAGCCGCTTCAACTTGCCAAGCATTTCTTTGGCCGTTTGACAGCGCTCCTCAGGATCTTTTGTGAGTGCTTCACCAATAATCCATTCCAGCGACTGCGGGACTTCCGGAGCGAATTGAGTTATTGGCAGCGGCTCATGGTCGAGAACCGAGACAATGATGTGGCTCTTTGAGGCCCCCTCAAATGGGGCACGCGCTGCGATCATTTCGTAAAGCACGACGCCGAGACTCCAAATATCGGAGCGCGCATCAACCTCGCGTCCAGCGGCCTGTTCGGGTGACATGTAGGCAGCCGTTCCCAGCACCGCGCCAGGTTCGGTATTGACGAGTGCAACAGTCGTTGCTTCTGATCCGGACAATTCACGTCTTTCCGTTAGCTTGGCAAGACCGAAGTCCAGCACCTTCACAATTCCATCCTTGCGCACCATGATGTTGTCTGGCTTGATGTCGCGATGAACGATACCGGCGGCATGCGCAGCAACTAAAGCGGAAGCAATTTGGATTGCGATGTCGAGTATCTCAGGCAGCTTCAGCCGTTCGAGCATGAGCTGATGGCGCAGTGTGACACCTTCGACGAATTCAGTCGCAATGAATGTAAAGTCATCTTCGCGACCAATTTCGTAAACGGTGAGGATGTTTGGATGATTAAGCGCCGACGCCGCTTTCGCTTCTTGAATGAAACGCTTGAGGCGGCTTTGATGGTGTTCGGCCGACAGGAATTTTAGAGCCACCGGGCGGCCAAGTTCAGTGTCTTGCGCCCGATAGACCTCACCCATTCCACCCGCACCGATTTTGGAAATGATGCGATAACGAGACAGCGTAGCTCCGGGGGAAAGTTCAGCCACGCGTGAGTTTGTACGTTATGGAGCGCATTCGTGCAAGAAGAAAGCCTTTTGGTTATGTGGGTAACTGGTAATTCTGACAGTATATTTAGACGCTACCGGCTTTTTAGCCGGTGGTGTCTTTTCCTAGTGTGGTGTCGTAGCGATATGATTCTCGGGGCGTGATCTTAGTTCCCGAAGATCGGATCGGCAAGAAGTGATGGAGTTTTGGGAAAAACAGATTCAGCGGGCGGATGAATTAGCTGCTCAGTCGGTCGGCTCAAATGAGATGCTCGCGTTTTACAGCCGGCTGCTGCGAGCGCAGAAGGAGATTTATGAAAAGCTGCGCAGCCTGAAGAATTGGCTGCCAACAGGGAACTTGAAGAATGACCTACCGGGAATCGACAACGTGATGGCTAGTCTAATCAGGACAGTTGCTTTGCATGGTCCGGCAACACTTTCTACAGAGGCACAGAGTCTTCTAAAGAGCGAGCCAACAGCCATCGGCGAGATGCTGATCGATTACTGGCGTAATCGATCAGATATTCAATTCTTTCCCAAAGCAATCCTGCAACCTTATGCCCGGTGGTTAATTGAAACCGGCGCGCGGCCTGTCGACCGTGAGCTGCCAGCAGGCGAGCGGAGCTGCCCTTTTTGCGGTGGCAACCCACAAGTCAGTTTTCTTCAGAGCAAGGAAAGCACAGCCGAAAGCGGCAATCGCGATTTCATTTGCGCCACGTGCTTACACTCATGGGAGTTTCGTCGCGTGGTGTGTGCCGGCTGCGGCGAAGAACGGCCCACTAAACTTGGTTATTTCCACTCACCTGAATTCGATCACATCCGAATCGAAGCCTGCGATACTTGTAAGCGTTACATCAAAGGCGTTGACCTCACGCGAGTAGGTTTCGCCGCGCCGCTGGTGGACGAAATGTATGGCGCACCTCTGGATCTTTGGGCTCACGAGCATGGTTACGCAAAGATCGAATTGAATCTGGTCGGCCTCTAATCTGTACGCTAGCGTACACCCGCTCATTGGCCGTAAACGAAAAGTAAATTTCGAGACACGATTACTACACAGAAGTCCTACATGGTACCGTCGGCTTATCCCATGCCCTGAGCACGTAACGACTTTATCGCGCAGCGGCCTTTACACCGACCCGAGTGCACCCTCTAGGAAGCTTCGCGCATAAAAGGTTTGTACCTCTGCTTAGTATATCAATGGCCCCCTTAACTTTTACTTTACTCCTAACGTCTTACTTATTTTAACTGGAGGCTTTATATGGAAGTCTCAAGACGCACCTTCATCAAAACTACCTTGATTGGAGGAGCAGGTGTCAGTGTATTCGGTTTTAGTCTGGCTCCTGTGTATGCGCAGACGCAAGGTCTGAAGATCGCGCGCACCACCGAGACGCGGAGCACTTGTCCGTACTGCTCAGTTAGCTGTGGCGTGATTATTCACACGCTGGGCGATAAAGCGAAGAATGCGATTCCGCAAGTTGTCCACGTCGAAGGCGATCCAGATCATCCGATCAATCGCGGCACGTTGTGTCCGAAAGGCGCTTCGCTAGAGCAGGACATCGTTAATGATCGTCGTCTGGTCAAACCGGAGGTGCGACGTCCGGGTTCTGACCACTGGGAGGACATCTCCTGGGATAAGGCAATCAACGAGATCGCCGACTGGACCAAGAAGACGCGTGATGCCACGTTTATAGAAAAGGACAAAGGTGGCAACACCGTCAATCGGCTGGAGACGATCGGCTGGATCGGCGGCTGCACTGACACAAATGAACTGAACTTTCTCGCCGTAAAAACCATGCGCAGCATGGGGGTCTGCTATTTCGAAACGCAGGCCCGGGTTTGACACGGTCCGACGGTCTCCAGTTTGGGGCCCACCTTCGGACGCGGCGCGATGACGAACGGCTGGATCGACATCAAGAATACCGACATGATGTTGATTATGGGTGGCAATCCGGCTGAGAACCACCCGTGCGGCTTCAAATGGCCGGTCGAGGCAAAGCTGCATCGTAACGCAAAGATGATCGTGGTCGATCCACGATTTACGCGCACTGCGACGCAGGCAGATCTGTTCCTCCAGATTCGTGCGGGAACGGACATCGCTTTCCTTGGTGGTCTCGTTAACTACGCGATTCAAAACAATCGGATTGCGAAAGACTACCTCATCAACTACACGAATGCAGCCTTCATAGTTAAGGACGGATTCAAACTTCCTGACGATGGCTTGTTTTCCGGTTTCGACGGGCAGACTTATAACAAGGAGACGTGGAACTACGAACAGGGTGGCAACGTTGGGCCAGCCACGGCAAATACGGCAATAGCAGCGGCATCTGCTACGCAGGCGTCGACGACCGCAAGCAAAACCTCAAGTGAAACGACCGGCGATCAGAAGAAAACTGGTGAAGAGCCAGCGCGAAGTTTCGAACGCAAGTCCGATAAAGTTACTTCCACTCCTTCGACACCACAAAAGGGTGGCGACGCAATGGGGCAGGGCCATCAAGCTGCGGGCGGTCCGGGAGCTTCTGGCCAGGGCGGACAGAAGCCGCCACCCATGCTTCCGCCAAACGTGGCTTACGACTTATCGCTGCAACATCCGCGATCGGTCTTCCAACTGTTGAAACAACAGTACTCCCGCTACACGCCGGAAATGGTAGAGCGCATTACCGGCATTCCCAAAGATCAATTCGTCAAAGCTGCTGATCTCTTCACGTCGATTCGCAAAGACGGAAACATGAAGAAGGCCGGAACGATTATCTATGCCGTCGGCTGGACTCAACACACCTTTGGCACTCAGATAATTCGCACAGCCGCGATTCTTCAGTTACTGCTGGGAAATGTCGGCCGAGCCGGTGGGGGCGTTAACGCCTTGCGCGGTCACTCGAACATTCAAGGCGCGACCGACATGGGCGGCGTGTTTGACATCTTCCCAGGCTATCTGAAGATTCCGCAACCAGCCGATACCGATCTAGCAGCCTTTTTGAAACGGACCACGCCAACTCCTTCGAAACCCAACGAATGGGATTCATATAACTACTGGTCTAACACACCGAAATTCATGGTGTCGTTCTTGAAGTCGCTTTATGGCGATTCAGCCAAGAAAGAGAACGATTTCAACTATCAGTATCTGCCTAAGATTGATCGCAAGTTCTCCTGGACCGAGATGTGGGACGAGATGTACCAGGGCAAGGTCAAGGGTCTGTTTGCCTTCGGCATGAACGGCGTGGCGATTGGGCCGAACTCGCGTAAGAACATTGAAGCATTGAAGAAAGCTGATTTTTTGGTGGTGTGTGATCTCTACCCTGAAGAGACAGCGGAATTCTGGAATGCTCCCGGCACGACCAAGGATCAGATGAAGCAGATCAATACGACCGTCTATCGTCTGCCAGGTGCCGGGTTTGCGGAGAAGGATGGCACCTTCGTGAACTCTGCCCGTTGGTTGCAATGGAAATATGTCGCTGTGCCGCCTCCCGGCGACGCGAAGGTTGATCAAGAGATATTGGCTCGCATCTTCCTAAAAGTTAAAGAACTTTATCAGAAGGAGGGAGGGAAGTTTCCGGATCCAATTGTCAATCTCAGCTGGTCTTACACAACTCCAGAGAATCCTTTGCTGGCGGAAGTTGCAAAAGAGATCAATGGCAGAGCTCTGGCGGATTTAACTGATCCCAATCAACCGGGGGTCACAATCAAAGCCGGTCAGCAACTTCCGGGCTTCGCATGGTTGAAGGATGATGGCACGACGGCGTGTGGCAATTGGTTGTATTCCGGTTCGTGGACCGAAGCGGGCGCTCAGATGCAGCGACGCGGCACAGACGATCCTTCGGGACTCGGTATCTATCAGAACTGGGCTTGGTCATGGCCCGCGAATCGGCGCGTGCTGTACAACCGCGCTTCATGTGATTTGTCGGGCAAGCCGTGGGATTTGGAACGCCGACAAGTGTGGTGGAGTGAGGCGCAACAGAAATGGGTTGGGAACGATGTGCCCGACTTTAAAGTTGATTCAAAACCTTCGGAGCACATGGGCCCATTCATCATGAATCCGGAAGGCGTCGGACGGATCTTCGCGCCATTGGCTGCCTTTGCTGATGGTCCGTTCCCCGAACATTACGAGCCAGTCGAAAGCCCCATCGCGAATCCATTACATCCGCAACAATCGAATAATCCAGTTGCGAAGAAATTCAAATCCGACATGGACAAACTTGGTACGGTCGAGCAGGGATTCAATGTTGTGTGCACAACTTATCGCCTGACTGAGCACTATCACTACTGGACTAAAAACAACCCGATGAACGTTCAGCTGGTACCGGAACCGTTCGTTGAAGTTCCCGCACAACTAGCGAACGAGATGGGAATAACGGGCGGCGAGAAAGTGAAGGTAACAAGCGCTCGCGGCGAATATATTGCCAAGGCCCTGGTTACCAAACGAATCAAGCCAATGATGATCGATGGCAAGAAGACATATCAGATCGGCATTCCTATTCACTGGGGCTATCGCGGGATTGCAGAGGATGAAGGCAAAACTGCGAAGATGCCCGCGAATCAACTCTCACCAGCTGCTATTGATCCGAATGCCTACACGCCCGAGTTCAAAGGATTTCTGGTGAAGATCGAAAGGGCTTGAAATGAGTAATCCGCGCACATTTCAGATTCAAGAGATCTCGGCTCATCCCGGACCTGTGCCCGGGCAAGGTACACGCCGTGAAGAACAAGTCTGTAAGTACATCGACGTCAGTACCTGCATCGGATGCAAAGCCTGTGAAGTCGCCTGTGTTGAATGGAACGATCATCCTTTTCGTGAAACGACCTTCAACGATACTTACCAGACGATGCCGACGACTGAATGGAACTACTACAACCTGATTAAGTTCGCTGAAGACGAGCGCGACGGCAATTTGATGTGGCTGCTCCGCAAAGACCAGTGCATGCACTGCGAAGATCCAGGTTGTCTGCGTGCCTGCCCGGCAGATGGCGCAATCATCAAATACGAGAACGGCATAGTCGATTTTCAGCAGGAGAACTGCATTGGTTGTGGTTACTGCATCTCCGGTTGCCCTTTTGACATCCCAAAGTTCCATCCGAAAACAAAGAAAGTTTATAAATGCACGCTTTGTTCGGATCGCGTTGGTCAGGGTTTAGAGCCTGCCTGCATCAAGGCTTGTCCTACAGGATGTCTGAAGTTTGGAACCAAATCCGACATGGTGCAAATCGCAGGGTTACGGGCGAAGCAGTTGCGCGAAGAATCAGGTTTCGCCGATGCGGGCGTCTACGATCCTCCTTCCATCAGTGGCACACATGTCATTTATGTCTTGCATGACATTAAACGACCCGAACGATATGGCTTACCCTCGAATCCCATCATTCCTCCGAGCTACACCTACTGGAAATGGTTAGCCAAGCCGGTTGGATTATGGATGGGACTGCTGGGCATTGGCGCCGTGTTTTTCCATCGCATTCTCTACGGTCCAAAGTTGCCACAGCCCGAGCCGCCAATAGAAAAAACTGGCCCGCGCGAAGAAATTGAAGCTGGCAGAAGGGAGACGCCATGAGTGCGACCGCAAAAGACTTCGACGAACGAGCACGGGGAAAATTTGCGAAGCTTGGTACGACGCGAATTCATCGAGGCGAATTGTTGCGTCATCCGGTTTATACGCGTTTTCTCCATTGGTCAGTCGCTATCTTTTTTATTCTGTCGCTCGTAACGGGATTTGCGATCTACTCACCCTGGATATTTCGCTGGGTTGCTCCGCTCTTCGGCGGTGGGCCTCGAACACGCGTGTTGCATCCGTGGTTCGGTTTGCTGTTCGATTTTTTCTTCTTTTTCCAATTTCTCAATTGGGTCACGCCTATGACGTGGACAAAGTCCGATCGACGTTGGGTGAAGAAGATTCGTTCTTACGTGACCAATGAAGAAACAATGGAGCCGGAGGAAGTCGGATTCTTCAATGGTGGTCAAAAGCTGTATTTCTGGGCGATTGTGTTGAGCGGCGTTCTGTTTCTGATTACCGGCTTACTAATGTGGTTCGACAATCTCGTTGGGCGTTGGATTGTCGCAGTCAGCTATGTGATTCACGATCTGGCGGCGTTGCTGATGTTGGCTGGCTTCATCATTCACATCTACGAAGGTACCGCTCACCAACCGGGCACATTTCAATCAATGATTGACGGCACGGTCACTGAAAAGTGGGCATGGACACATCATCCAGCTTGGTACCGTGCGACTACGGGTCGCGATCGACGTGAAGGATACGAGCGAGAGAAACGGCGTCAGGACGAACGAGAGCGAGCGATCGCACGTTCCGAGCGAGAACCAGACAAACGCGAACCGTTGTAATTCCTTAGATCTGTCTCCTCAGAGCTTTTTTATTCGATCTTTTTCACTTGAGAAAGGATCTGGTTATGAGTTCGTCCCTACGTACGGTCTTCATAATAGTTGTTCTGGCCCTTATTTGTCTGAACGCGCTCGCACAAACCGATTCCGGCGATCCGTTGGTGCGCATTCTGCAATCAAAGGGCGTTCTCACGGCGGCGGAAGCTAAATCGATTACCACGAATGCTACTCCGGCCGAACAGAGGGATCGTCTGGCGGCCTTGCTGCGCGACAAAGGCGTAATTTCAACGGCTGAGTTTGAAGCGGTGCGAACAACTACCTCTTGGCCGACCGTGAAGGCGATCACCGCTGATTACAAGACGACATCACCGGATTCGCCGCCTGCCGCGCCTCAGCCAACTCCACCTAAGGCGATCGCCGCAGTCGCGCCGACGCGGTTGTTAGGAATTGATGTACCTAAACGTGAAGGGCTAGTGCCGGATATCAAACTCGGCACCGGCGCGCGGCTTAAGCTCTACGGTTTTTTCAAGGCAAGCATCATTCATGATTCATCTTCGCCGCAAGGCAACGATTTTCCCTTACCGCTGCTGGCGTCTGATACCGGGCCAACAAATTCGCCTGAATTTCACTTGCGCGCGCGTGCCTTGCGCCTTGGCGCGAATTTTGAATGGGTCGATCCCGCTCCCAAGACGACGATCACTGGTAAGCTCGAGTTTGATTTCGAAGGCGATTTCACCCGGGTAAACAATCGCAATATTAGTTCCATTCGTTCCAGCCAGCCTTCGCTGCGTCTGGCGTGGGTGCGAATCGATCGCCGATTCAACGACAACGACAGCGCGTTCGTGCTCTTTGGCCAGGACTGGTCGCCCTTTGTTTCCTCGACCATGCCGAACATGATCGAGAATACAAACTTCGGCGGTATTGGCTACGGCGCGGCATACACCCGAATTCCTCAGGCGCGATTTGGTTTCAATCATAAATTCGGAGGCTCGCGCAATTTCAGCTTCAGTCCTGAATTTGCCGTCGTACTGCCTGCGTTCGGGAATTTACCCGCAGATGTGGCGAACCAACTAGCTTTTGGCGAGCGACAAGGAGCCGATTCACAGCAGCCGGGGATTCAGGGACGGGCAGTATTCCATTGGCAACTCGATAAAGCTGAGAACGTAGCCCCGGCTGAATTCATCGTTAGTTTTGAGCATGCGCGACGTACGGCAATCGTTACCGCGGCAAATGTGCCGTCGACATTCAAAGCTGCGTTTCCCAGTGGCGCGGACGTGAGCAGCGACAGCGATGGCTATTCAGCGGAGGTTCAACTGCCTACACACTTCGTGACGGTGGTTGGAAAATACTACGGTGGCTCGGATCTGCGTTTCTTCCTGGCAGGCCAACTCCTCTCGAATTTCAATGACACTGCTGGGCTGTCCAGTACGGCAGTAGCCACATCAATCGATGGCGCGTCGACTGTTGTATTTGGATTGCTTAACGGCGTTCCGACTGTTGCCCCGCAACGTCCAGTACGAGGCCAAGGCGGTTTCATTCAAGTCGGCTTTCCGTTATCACGAATCTTCGACGCCGATCCAAAGGGAAGAAATGCGGGATGGACCGCTTATCTATACTACGGAGGCGATCAGGCATTTGCTCGTGACGCGCGACGCTTCGGCGGGCGTGGCGGTCGCAGCGATCTCTTTTCGGGGAACATTCAGTACAAATGGAATCAATGGGTGACCTTTGGTTACGAACAAGGGTACTACCGCACGCGCGCCGATGCTCGGACCGGATTATTGCCATTGTTTCGCGGAATCCCGAGCTACACCACGCACAACATTCGCTCGGAGTTTGCCGCGATCTTTACGTTTTGATCTTAACTTTTATGAAATACGAACCAATTGCAATCAAAGAACATGAAGTACCACGTACTTCGAGTCGCATCTTTCAACACTTGTTGAAAACGTACACGAGCGAAATCAATAAGTTGAATTGCATCTGGTTGTCTTTCACAACAAACGATCTCCCGTTCAAGCCTCACCCGCGGTCAAGCACCGTATCGCAGATAATCGAACATGAATTACTCTCCCAACGCAGATTCTTTGGTGAGTTTCTGGGACTGCCCGAAGTACCTGCAGATGAAGTCTTGCCGGAAAAGCGAACGCCCGAGATTTACGCCAGTCGCATGGTTGAATTGTCTCGTTCGCGCCTGAACCTGCTGGCTGAGAAAGACGAGCAGTGGTGGTTAACAACCGTTCCGTTCTTCGATGTAGAACGCGAACGGATTTGGATTTTTTGGCGGCGCTTGCTGCACACGGCGCACCACCGTGCGCAACTAGGGATCTATCTGCGCTTACTCAATAAACGCGTGCCATCAATTTATGGCCCAACAGCGGACGTTAGCTGGGCTGATGCTGATCCAACTCGGAGCGTCGCGGCAGCGAGCAGAAAGTAATTTCGTAGTGAAACACTCACCACTCATAGTTGCAGTCAGCGGTTTTTCATCGAACGTCGGTAAGACCACACTCGTGTGCGAACTACTACGACAACTAAGCGGTTGGGAAGCAATCAAGCTCACTCGCGGTCACTATCGTTCGTGTGGCAGAGATCCTGCCGGCTGTTGCGTCAGTGACTTGCTGCGCGAAGAACCCGTTGTTCGTTCAGGCCGCGAAGCCAACTATCAAATTGGAAAAGACACTGGCCGCTTTTGGGATGCTGGAGCGACGAACGTGCATTGGGTAATCGTTAAAGACGATCAGGTGGCGCAGGGAATTGCTGCAGCTCTCAGTCGCGTGGAAGCCGACGGTGTGATCGTTGAGGGAAATAGCTTTCTTGAATATGTCGGAGCTCATTTGGCGATCATGTGTTCCCGTGCCGAAGGCGGCAAGATCAAACCGTCCGCGAGAAGCGCATTATCCAAGAGTGATTTCCTCTATCTCTCTTCACTTGACACCAATGCCGCCATGGCCAAAAGACAATTCTCAACGTACTGCGATTCACTCACACTTCCGCTTGTGCCAGCAGAATTGCCGATCCTCACGCACGATGATCTTCAGATGTTGATATCAAGAATTCATCGACTGAAGACGGTGGCACCATCTTCGGTTCATTCCGCGACAATCGGCAGCAGCGGCTTGGCCCGACTGGAAGCTACGCCGGCGATTGGATCTCAGGAGTAACTGCCGCCAATTAAACCCGATTGATTAGATTCGCGAACTTTTGCGTCACGAGATCAAAGCCGGTCGTTTTCAGGGTTGATCTCGATGGCCCGTCGCTCTGCGTGGACGAGCTTGTCGAAAGGAAGACTCTTCGGTCGGCAGACAATTATCGGCATGGTGATCTCGTTGTTTGGTTTTTCAGAAGCAGCGCGAAGTCGAAACGCGCGGCAAGGACTTCAGGACTGTTGCGAGGGTGGCCAAGTCTATGTGAGGTTTGTGTTTTTGACTAGAATTCGGGGCTACTTCAAGGCGTTTTCGATTGCTTCTCTGAGACGATCGCCACTTTGTCGCCGGGAGTATCCCGACCAATGATTGACGATGCTTCCACTTCGGTCTATTACCAGTGTTTGAGGTATGGAGTGATTTCCGTTCATCAGGATCTGTGCAGTTTCACGATCAGCCCAGCCGAGTAAGAAGCCGAAACCCGTTTCTCGAACGAATTTGGTTATTCTTTGTGTCCCAGCACCGGGATCCTCCGGTGTTAACCCAATGAACTCGACATCGCGGTTCGAATATTCTCTGCGCACTTTTTCATAGTCCGGGACTTCCATCCGACAGGGCCCGCACCACGACGCCCAGATATTGATGACGATCACCTTGCCCTGGAAATCCGCAAATCGGAAGCTAGTGTTGTCTAGCGTTCTAATATGATGTTCGAGGAGTTTTTCCGGCAAGAACGACAGAGCTGCCGGATTGGGTCTGGCAGTAGTGGCTTCTGGTTCTGGATTGAGCGATGGCTGAACAGGTGCAGTTGGGGCTGCGGTCGTCGGGCTGATTCGCCTACCGGATTGGCAGACAGCAACTGCAGAGATACTGAGCGAAAAGAGGAACAAGAAGAGGAGTCTTCTCATAGCGGGCCAAATATATCCCAATTGAGCGTACTCCCACCAATTTTTGTAAGCATTTCAAATTGTTCTATGCGCGATCTGCGATATCTGTGTGTAGCTTTGCCTCAAAAGTCGATTTCGGTGGTAACGAGTTTCGTGTTTAGTTCGTGTGACTTCGTGGATCGTTCCTTTTGTCCAGAAAACTAAAGACGATCCACGAAGTCACACTAACCAACACGA
>Ga0114129_10009754_pt1 | contig 13696 bp, 10 predicted proteins | sample RhiMetdeltSRZDD1_FD_80071 | JGI IMG/M metagenome (GOLD analysis project Ga0114129, IMG submission 80071) | Populus rhizosphere microbial communities from Tennessee, USA - Rhizosphere MetaG P. deltoides SRZDD1 (version 2) (version 2) | ecosystem: Host-associated > Plants > Roots > Rhizosphere >...
CGGGTTCGTCGACGCAAGGCACTTCGTGATCGCCGCCGTCAACGACGTCTTCCCGTGGTCCACGTGACCGATCGTCCCGATGTTCACGTGCGGCTTGCTTCGGTCGAACTTCTCCTTGGCCATCGCTATCCTGGACTTTCTATCGAGTTGGAGCCCACGATCAGAATCGAACTGATGACCTCGTCCTTACCAAGGACGCGCTCTGCCGACTGAGCTACGTGGGCGTATCTTTCTTTCTTCTGGGGGATGTGGCGCGCCACACCTCCCAGACCCCGCCGCGGGCCCCCCGGAGTGCATCCGGCACGCCCGCGAGCTCGTGACCTTTCTGCCTCCAGCCAGCTTCCTTCGTGTACCCCGCGTGCGGCCCGGGAACGCGCTCCTGAAATCTCTCACCTGCTCTTTCGAACCCGCCTCATGCTCCCCGAAGTGGAGCGGGCGACGGGATTCGAACCCGTGACATCCAGCTTGGAAGGCTGGAACTCTACCAACTGAGTTACGCCCGCCTCGCACCCTCTTCCCCCGGCTTTCCCGCCCGGGAAGCGACTGGTGGGGAGGGAAGGATTCGAACCTTCGAAGGCCGAGGGCCGTCAGATTTACAGTCTGATGCGTTTGACCGCTTCGCTACCTCCCCGGCTGTCGTCTGACACTGCCCTCGCGTTCCGGCACCTCGCGGCGCTTCCGGCAGCGGTTGGAGCTGGCGGAGGGAATTGAACCCCCGACCCGCTGATTACAAATCAGCCGCTCTACCGCTGAGCTACGCCAGCGACAAACGCTGAGTTTAGCAAACGGGTTTCCCGCGTGCAAGCCCGATGCCGGCCGCCGGGCTAGTGCCGACGGCGGCGCCTGCGTCGCTTTTGGCTCCCGGGGCCCGGCGGCGCGCCGTCCGGCGGTCCGGGCTTCTGCGGATCCGCGCTTCCCGAGCCGACCGCCCCCCCCGAGCCCGTAGTCGAGGGCGGCGGGCCTGCGCCGGGACCGCCGGCAGCGCCGTCGCGGCGGCCCCGGCGCCGCCGGCGGCGACCCTTTCGCCCCGGTGTTGCGGCCGGATCGTCCCGGCTCGGCGCTCCATCGCGGCCTTGCTGGCCGTCGGCGCTCACCTCAAGCGGCGGCGGAGCGCGACGTTCCCGGCCGGGCGGCACGCGACGGCGGCCCTTGCGACGCCGGTCGTCCAACCGGTGCGGCCGGTCGAAGCCGATCGGCTTCAGGATCACCGGCCCCTGGCCCCAGGCCACGTCGTCGCTCAGATCGACGTGCCGCACCGACGCCGCGGCTGTCTCGGAGGCCCCGTCCCCAGCGGAGTCGTCGCCTGATGGGGCGGGACGGGCGCCGGGGTCGGTCTCGGCGTCGTCGGAAGCGGGGCCGATGATCTGCGGAGCCTGCGGGCGCGCGGGGATCGGACGGACGCCGCTCGGTACGGCGCGGCGCTGACGCACGGCCTCGTAGAGCGCGATGCCGGCCGCCACCGACACGTTCAGCGAGCTGATGTGGCCGAAGTGAGGGATCGAGACAAGGTGGTCGCAATGCTCGCGCACGAGCCGCCGGATGCCGCGGCCTTCGCCGCCGAGGACGAGGGCCACGGGCCGCGTGAAGTCCACTGCGTCCCAGCGCTCCCTGCCCGCAGCGTCGAAGCCCACCACCCAGACGCCGCGCGCCTTGAGCGCCTCGAGCGCCTGAACCAGGTTGCCGACCCGCGCGACTCGCACGTGCTCGATCGCGCCGGCCGAGGCGCGCGCCACCGTCTCCGAGAGCCCCGCGCTGTGACGCTCCGGCAGCATCACGCCATCGGCGCCGGCGGCCTCCGCGGTACGCAGGATCGCCCCCAGGTTGCGCGGATCCTCGACTCCGTCGAGCACCACCACGAGCGCCGGATCGCGCGCGGAGTCGAGCAGGCTCTCGAGCGAGAGCACGGGCTTCTCGGAGACGATCGCAATCACGCCCTGGTGGGCGACCCCGCCCGCCATGCGGTCGAGCGTCTCCCGCATCTCGAAGCGCAGCGGGATCGACAGCTTCGTGGCGCGCCGGATCGCCTCGCTGAGCCGTTTGCTGCGCAGGCCCTTGACGATCAGCAGGCGATCGAAGTGGCGGGTCGAGGCGGCGAGGGCCTCCATCACCGGATTGATCCCGCAGATCAGGTTCATGCGCTCTCCGCCTGATTCAGAACCAGCACGGTCGCGAACGCCGCGATGCCCTCCGCGCGGCCGAGCGCGCCCAGGTGATCGGCGCTCTTTGCCTTCACTGACACCTCGGAAGCCCTCACTCCCAGCAGCATTGCAATCGTCGCACGCATGGCGTCGAGGTACGGCGCGAGCTCCGGCTCCTGGGCGATCACGGTCACGTCGAGGTTACCCAGGCGAAAGCCACCCGCGTTCACGAGCCGCGCCACCTCTTCGACGAAGACGCGGCTCGAGACGCCGCGCCAGCGGGCGTCGCGGCTAGGGAAGTGGCGCCCCATGTCACCCTCGCCGATCGCTCCAAGCAGCGCATCGCAGACCGCGTGCAGCACGCAGTCGCCGTCGGAGTGGCCTTCGAGCCCGCGCGCGTGCTCGAGCTCCACTCCCCCGAGGCGCAGCGGACGGCCTGCCACCAAGCGGTGGACGTCGAACCCCTGACCGATGCGCGGGGTGCTCACGAAGGCAGGATACCCGCAACCACGCCTTCGGCCCACGCGAGGTCTTCGGGCGTCGTGATCTTCTGGTTCCGCTTCGAGCCGGGGACCGCGAAGACCGGGTGGCCGAGCCTCTCGACCGCCATCGCCTCGTCGGTCAGCGCGACGCCCGCGCGAAGCGCGGCCTCGCACGCCTCGCGCAGCAACGCGACACGGAAACCCTGCGGCGTCTGAGCCCCGCCCAGCTCCGCTCGGTCGAGCGTCTCCACGACGCACCCACCGCGCACCCGCTTGACGGTGTCGACGAGCGGCAGCACCGGCAGCGCGGCTCCCGTCGCGGCGGCCTGCCGCGCCACGGCCTCGATCAGCTCGACCTCGACTAGCGGACGCGCCGCGTCGTGAACCAGTACCACGCCGTCGAAGTCCGAGGCGACCTGAAGCAGCCCCGCGAGCACCGAGTCCTGCCGCCGCTCCCCGCCCGCGACCACCGCCAGGAGCTTCGCAACCCCGGCGAGGCGTTCGCGCGCGCCGAGGATCTCGAGCTCGGGCACCACCGCCACGATCTTCCCGACCGAGGGCGCCGCGTCGAACGCCCTAACGGCGCGCAGCAGCAACGACTCGCCTCTGAGCTCGAGGAAGGCCTTTGGGCGCTCGGCTCCCATGCGCTCGCCGCGTCCGGCGGCGACGACGATCGCGACTGCCTGCATGCCCGCGGCGAGACTATCCCGCGGCCTCGGGACGGTCAAACCCGCTCGCCCGCAGCCCGCTCGAGCGTCTTCACCACCGCGCAGATGTCCTCGCGACCGAAACCCTGCGCGCGCGCCGCCTGGAACACCTCGCGCACCGCGGCGAGGCCCGGCATCGGCACGCGCGCCGCGGCGGCGGTCTCGAGCATCAGGCCCTGGTCCTTGACCAGAAGGTCGATCGCGAAGTGCTCGGCGAAGTCGCGCTTCGCGATCGCGGAGCCCTTGAAGTTGTAGTACGGCGAGGCGAAGCCGGAGGCCTGGATCACCTCGAGCATCGTCTCGAGCTCTAGCCCGGCGCGCCGGCCGACCACGATTCCCTCGCAGAGCGCCTCGAGCATGAGCGAGATCAGGCTGTTGCCGATCAGCTTCATCGTCGAGCCCTGGCCCATCGCGCCGCAGTAGATCGCCTTCGTGCCCATCGCCATCATCACCGGTTGAAGCTCGTCGTGAACCCCTCGCTCGCCGCCGGTCATGAACAAGAGCGTCCCATTCTCGGCCCCGTTCTTGGAACCGGTCACGGGCGCTTCGAGCGCGTCGGCCCCGCGCGCGCGCAGCGCCGCCTGCACCCGGCGCGTGGTCTCGGGGCTCACGGTCGAGCACTCGAGATAGCGGAAGCCGGGCCGTACGCCCGCGAGCAGGCCGTCGTCCGCGAACACCAGCCGCTCGACGGCCGGCGGATCCGCGACGCAAGCCACGACGACGTCCGAGCTCTGCGCAAGCTCGCGCGGCGTCGCCGCCACCCTGGCGCCTGCCGATGCGAGCGGAGCCGAGCGCTCGGGCGTCCGGTTCCAGACCGTGGTCTCGAATCCCTTCTTGAGCAGGTTCCCGGCCATCCGGCTTCCCATCAGACCCAGGCCCGCGAATCCGATCCTCTGACTCATGCTCGGCTACTCCTCTGGTTCGCCCCAGGCGGTGTGGGGACAGATCTCACGGAACGGACATTGGCTGCAGGCGAAGAAGGTCGGTCGGGCCGGAAACTCGCGCTTGCGAATGGCAGTTGCCGCCGCGCGGATCCGGGCCTCGGTCGCCGTCGCCTCCTCGGGCGTGGGACGACGCGAGCCCACGAGTCCCGTTTCCAGGAAGCGCAGCTCGACGCGTCCGGGCAGCCGGCCCCTGGTCTTGAGCTGCGCGAGGGCGTAGATGTCGAGCTGCAGGCTCTCGCGCGCCCGGCGTTCCGCGGCCTTCGCCTCGCGCACGTCGCCGGTCTTGAAGTCCACGATCGTCGTTTCGCCGGCCTCCTCGAGCACCAGATCGTAGCGGCCCTGGACGCGGTTCTGGTCCAGCTGGAAGGCGAACTCCTGCTCGACGGCGATCGGCTGCCACGGCTTTTTCGCCTCCTCGGCGTGGAAGCGCCGCAGCACCGCCTCGCCCTCGCGTCGGCGCTCTTCCTCGTGCTCGCGGGAGAGGAAGCCTTCGGAGACCCACGCGGATCGGAAGGCGGCCACGAGCGCCTCCACGTCTGACTCGCGGCCGGCGAGGCGGCGCTCGAAGTGGCTGCGCACCGCCTCGTGGACGGCGTGGCCGTAGACCACGGCGTGGTGCGCGAGCAGCGGCACGCGCAGCACGTGCAGGTAACGGTACTTGAGGGGACAGGTCTCGTAGTCGTCGATCTGGCGGTAGGACAATCGCAAGAGCTCGTCTTCGGCGATCTCTCCCTCGACGGCGGGCTTCGGCTCCGGCGCAGGGGCCTCGCGCGCGAGCGCCTCGAGCGGTGCCGTCCGGCGCGAGAGCGGCTTGGGCGAGGGCAGGTCGAGCGCCTCGACCACGAAGCGCGACAGCTTGCGCGCGCGAGACGTGCCGTAATCGGCCGCCGAGGTCAGTACCAGCTCGTCCATCGCCCGCGTCATCGCCACATAGAACAGCCGCCGCTCTTCGAGCATGTGGCCGCTCACGCCCCCCGTGAGCTCCTCCTTGACGAGGGCCTCCGGCAGCCCGAGCGCGTCGCCGCGCCGCTGCAGCGGGAACTTGGACTCGGCGCAGCCCACCAGGAACACGACCGGGAACTCGAGCCCCTTGGCCTTGTGCACCGTCAGCACGTGGACGGCATCCTCGTCTAGCTCGGCTTCGGCCACCGCCGGGTCGTCACCCGCCTCGCGCAGCAGGTCGAGGTGCGCGACGAAGGCCGGCACCCGGTCGTGCTCGGCCACGACGCCGTAGCCTTTCACCGCGTCGAAGAAGCGCGCGATGTTCCTGACCTTCGCCTCGGCCTCGGCCGAGGCCTGTTTCGCGAGCCGCCCGAGCAGGCCCGACCACTGCAAGAAGCCGTAGAGCACCTCGCCGGTGCGCCGGCGCGGCACCTCGGCAGCGGCGCGCTCCAGGTCGGCGACCAGGCGGGCCGCAGCTTCGCGGGCGCGGCCCGAGACCGAAGCGAGCTCCTGGTTCGACGGCAGCTCGCGCAGCGGCTCGAGAAGCGGCCGCGACTTGCGACGCGCGTAATGGTTGAGCCGCAGCAGGTCGGTCTCCGGCACGGCGTAGAGCTCCGACGCGGCGAGATAGAAGAGCGCCACCGAGTCGTCGGGGTTGGCGAGCACCTTGAGGAACGAGACCAGGAGCCGGATCTCCTCGCGCGCGTAGAGGCCGCGGCTGCCGCTGAAGCGGTGCGGCACGCCGCGCACGTTGAGCGCGCGGAGGTATGGATCGGCGTCGGCATTGCTGCGCACGAGAATCGCGACGTCGCGCGGGCGCAGCCCCGATTGCAGCCGGTCATCGACCATCCCGGCCACGGCATCGGCCTCGCTCGACACCGTGTCGTGAGCCACGTGGCGGACGGCCGCGCCGCCCATGCGCGACGAGCGCAAGCGCTTGTCGATCCCGGCGATCGCCTCGAGACGGTGGGGGTTGTTGTAGCCGACGAGCCGCGCCGCCGCGTCGAGGATCGCCTGCGTCGAGCGATAGTTCTCGACCAGAACCACCTCGCGCGCACCCGGATGGCGGCGGCGGAAAGCCAGCAGGTTGGCAGCGGCGGCGCCGCGCCAGCGATAGATCGCCTGGTCGTCGTCTCCGACCACGGTCAGGTTGCCCGTCTCCCCCGCCAAAAGCTCGAGCATCTCGAGCTGGGCATGGTTCGTGTCCTGGAACTCGTCGACCAGCACGTAGCGATAGCGCGCCCGCAGCCGCGCGAGTGCTGCCGGACGCTCGCGCAGCAGAGCGAGCGTCCTGTGGATCTGGTCGCCGAAGTCCACGAGCCCGGCCTCGGCCAGCAGCCGCTGGTGCGCCTCGTAGAAGGCGGCGAGCTCTAGGTGCGCCTGCGCCTCGTCCTTCGCTTCGTCGCTCGCCGCCGCAAGCAACCGGGCTTCGGCCCATTCGCGATACTGCTGCGGCGTGACGTCCTCGTCTTTGGCGCGGCTCACGAGCGTCGCGAGCGCCGCGAGGTGCCGGGTGGGGTCGCCGAGCGGGCGGAAGCGCCCGAGCGGCAGCCGAAACAGGCGCTCGCGCAAGAAGATCACCTGCTCCGGCTGCGAGAGTACACGGAACTGGGGGTCGAGCCCGATCTCGAGCGCCCACTCGCGCAGCACGCGGTCGCCGAAAGCGTGGAACGTCGAGATCGCCGTCTCGGCGTAGCCCCACGGGATCAGCTGGTCCACCCGCTCGGACATCTCGGCAGCGGCCTTCTCGGTGAAGGTGAGCGCGAGGATCTCCTCGGGACGCGCGCGCTTCGCGGCGATCAGGTGCGCGATCCGGCGCGTGAGCACGGTCGTCTTCCCGGTGCCGGCCCCCGCGATGATCAGCAGTGGGCCCTCGCCGTGGAGCACCGCCTCGCGCTGGGCCGCGTTCAGCCCGTCGAGGATAAGCACCTCGGCGGTCGCGAGCGCGGGCTCGACGGGAGTGGTCACGTCCGCATCTTATAGGCGAGGGCAGCAGGCTCGGGTCCGGATCCGCGCGCAATCCGGACCGCCGCGAGTCACAACTGGCGCTTCAGGATGGCCGCGCCGCCGCAGGCTTGCGTGAGCGCCGCGGCCGTGCGATCGAGGACGCCGTCGAGGCGTGTGGCGGGGTAGCCCGCCGGAGCGTAAGCGACGACCAGGCAGCGGGTCGTGTCCAGGGTGATGCACGTGCGCAGCGAGTCCGACGTCGGGTTGCCGAACGGTCCCTCGGCGTCGACGAGCACCGGTCGTCCCTCCACCTGGACGGGGCCCTTGCGGATCCCCTCGTAGGCCTCGCCGGCTCCACCCAGGCGCAGCTCGACGGGCGGCCTCACGCGGGCCAGGTCGTAGAGGCCGAAAGGAAGCTGCTCGCGCAGCGACGAGAGGTTGAGCGCGTCCACGAGCGTGTTGATCCGGTAGAGCGTCTCGCCCTTCAGCGCGCGGCGCAGCAGCGCCTCGTTCGAAGGGCGCGTCTTGGTCGGGTCGATGCCCAGCGCCTTGTAGAGCGTGCGGGCGTCCTGCGCGCCGGGCACCTCGGAGCTCTTGCCCTCGCCATAGCGGGCAAGCAGCGCCGCGCACTCGGCGTCGACGACGGCGGCGAGCGCCGGATCGTTCTCGCGCACTCTCACGCCCTCGATCGCCAGCAGGCCGACGCGCACGCGACCGATGAGGCCAGCGCCGATCCCGAAGTCGAGCTCCATCAGCGTGCCTCCGCGAGTGCCACGGCGATGCGGTCGATTGCCGCCACGGCCTCGCGTCCGCGGTCGGCGTGGTTGTTCACGAAGAGCGCGAAGGCGAGCCGCTCTCCGCGCGTGGTATTCACGTAGCCCGCGAGCGCGTTCGCAAGCTGGAGCGTGCCGGTCTTGGCGAGCACGCGCTTCTCCGCCGCCGTCCCGCGCATGCGCTTCTCGAGCGTGCCAGAGACGCCGGCAACCGCGAGCGAGTCGCGGAAGACGGCGGCGTGCGGGTGGCGGTCCATCGCCGCGAGCAGCGCCACGAGCCCGTGGGGCGTGAGCAGGTCGGTGCGCGCGAGCCCGGAGCCGTCCGCGAGCGCCCAGCCCGCGTCCGCCACGCCGAGCCGCTGCATCGCTTCGGCGACCGCCGCCTTGCCCTGCTCGACGCTGCCCTCGCCCTTGAGCTTCGAGCCCAAGAGACGCAGCAGCATCTCGGCGTGGAGGTTCTGGCTCTCCCGGTTGACGACCTGGATCAGCTGCGCCATCGGCACGCCCTCGTAGGCGGCGAGCACGCGCGTCCCGCCGGGCAACGGCGTACTGGAGGTGGCGACGCCCGCCACCACGTGGATGCCACGGGCTTCGAGCACGGAGGCGAAGACGGCGGCGGCACAGCTCGCGGGGTCGGCGACCGCCAGCCGCGCCGTCCATTGGCCGCCGATCGGCAGGCGACCGGTAATCCGGACGTCGTTCGAACCCGGCTCTCGCAAGAGCGTGAGCTCGCGCGTGTCGTCGGTCTCGTCGTCCGCCTGGCCTTGAACGCCCGCACGAGCCTCCGACGTCGCGACCGCCGAGACGACGTTCAGGCAGCCCGAGTCTGGAACCAAGGTCAAAAGCGCCGGGTCGGCCACGCGCTCGCCCGGCGTGAGCGACGCTTCGACCAGGTTGTCGGCGAACGAGAGCGCGGAGACCTCGGTCCCGTGCCCCCAGGCCAGGTCCTCCCAGGTCCAGGAGGAGCCGCGGCGGTCGCCGACGAAGGCGCCCTCGTGTCCGACGAGACGGCCCTCGATGCGGCGAATCCCCACGGCGACGAGAGCCTCGACCATCGCCTCGAAGGCCGCCGTGGGACGGCCGGGGGAGAAGCGGGCCGAGAGGCTCGGATCGCCGCCGCCCACCAGGAACACGTCCCCCAGGATGCGACCGAGGCCGTCAAGGCGTCCGGCCGTCTGGAGCGTCGTGCGCAAGCGCGCGTCGGGACCGAAGGCGTCGAGCGCAACAGCCGTGGTCACGAGCTTGAGCGTCGACGCGGGCCGGAATGCCTTGCCGGGATTGAGCGCGTAGAGTGTGCGGCCGGACGCCAGGCTTCGAACCTCGATCCCCCAGAAGGCCGACTCGAGACCCGGGCGGTCGACCACCGCCTCGATCGCCTTCTTCAGCCGGCCCGGCGACGGATCGGCCGCATCCACCGCGGGCGCACCCATCAACAGCAAGGCGAGCCAGAGGCACCACCCAAGGGCCCGAGAGGACAGAATCCCTCCTAGGCAACACAGGGGGGCCTGAGGGGACGAAGTCCGCCCAGAAAATGAACGCAAGACAATCGATCCCCTACGAAGACCCTTGTTGAAGAGTAACGAGCAAACCGAACTCGCTCCCCTTCGAAGTTCCGCCTCGAGGAATCGCAGGCCACCGCTGACCCTGGGCTGGCTCACTCGTCTACCTCCGTTTCACAGCCGGCGGCGACCACGCGGCGCGTCTCCTCGGCGAGCGCCTCGGCGTCGTCCTTGGACCTGCCGGAAACCGGTATCGGGGGGTGCAGCCGGAGCGTGAGCCGGCCGGGGCGCAGGCTCGTGAAGCCGCGCGGCACCAGGCGCTTCACGCCCACGAGCGAAAGCGGAACGATCGGGACGCCCGCCTCGAGCGCGAGACTGAAACTGCCGCGCTTGAAGTGGCGCACCTTGCCGTCCGGGCTGCGCGTTCCCTCGGGGAACACCAGGACACTCGTTCCACTTCGGATCCGCTCGGCTGCACGCGCCAGGCTGCGGCGGGCGCGGAACGGGTTCGAGCGGTCGATCGGAATGTGGCCGCCGACCGCGATCGACCAGCCGAGTAGCGGTACGAGCGAGAGCGACTTCTTGTAGATGATGCGGACCTCGGCCGGCAGGTGCGCCAGGACCACCAGGATGTCGAGCGAGCTCGAGTGGTTGGCCGCGTAGACTGCCGGTCCCCGAGGCATGTGCTCCTGGCCTCGGCTCTCGACGTCCACCCGGAACAGGCGCAACAGCAGCCGGCTCCACACGCGCGAACAGACCTGCACGCCGGCGGGACGCCCGACCAGGCCGGCCAGGCTCGCGACGCTCGTGAGCACGGCGGTTGCCAGCACGGCCAGCGGCAACTGGACGATGTAGAGAGCGAGCGACCGGCCCACCGCGCGAAGGGCTCAGTCGACGTGGGTACCGGGCGTCATGCCTTCCACTCCCGGAGCAAGACCAGTGGCCTCTGCCGACCGCGCCGCCTCGGGGGCCGAGGGCCGCTCCGGACCCCGGTCCGTTTCGCGGCGCGGCTCGCCGCGATAGTCGAGGCGACTGTGCGGGTCGCGGCGATCCTGCGCGCGTGGCTCGCGGCGCGGCTCCGCTTCCCCACTCTGCAGGCCTTCGGGCCACTTGCAGAAGATCATCTTCCCGGCGGGCAGCTGCAGCACGCTCGTCACCGTGACCTCGATCATGCGGCCGATCGCGCGGCGGCCCTGCTCGACCACGACCATCGTGCCGTCGTCGAGATACGCGATGCCCTGGCCGGCCTCCTTGCCTTCCTTCACCACCAGCACGCGCAGCACCTCGCCCGGCAGCACCACCGGCTTCAGCGAGTTCGCGAGCTCGTTGATGTTGAGCACGGCGACGCCGCGCAGCTGGGCGACCTTGTTGAGGTTGAAGTCGTTGGTGACGATCTTGCCCGAGAGGCGCTTGGCGAGCTCGATCAACTTCAGGTCCACTTCCTTCACCTCGGGAAAGTCGGTCTCCACGATCTGGACCTGGACGCCCGTCATCTTCTGCACCCGCTGCAGCACGTCGAGGCCGCGGCGGCCGCGGTTGCGCTTGAGCGAGTCGGAGGAGTCGGCCACCTGCTGCAGCTCGCGCAGCACGAACTGCGGCACCACCAAGGTCCCCTCCAGGAAGCCGGTCTCGCAGATGTCGGCGATGCGCCCGTCGATGATCACGGAGGTGTCGAGCACCTTGTACTGGTGCAGGCGCGAGGCGTCCTTGAACGCCGCGATGATGCGCGCCGGCTCGAACCACTCGCCGCGCCGCGCCCCGATCACGATTCCGATGTAGATCAGGAACACGATCAAGACCGAGTGGATGAAGTGCTCGGCCACGAGATCGAGCCCCTGGATCACGCCCCAGACGAGGCTCGCACCCAGGAGCCCGGTGACCCCGCCGACCAGGGCCCCCACCATGTTGTGCGCAGGGACGCGGTGCAACCGCGCCTCCAGGCCGATGATCGCGAGGGCCGCGGCTACGCCGAACGCGACCCCCAGCAAGGGCTGCGCAGGCAGCGGCTCATAGCGCCAGCCGGCCCACGCCAGGACGACAACGACCAGGGTGCGAAACAGGATGAGCCACATGCGGAAGCCTCTCGGGCTTTGGCCCGCGATTGCGAGCGTGAATGAAGCAGAGCGACATCTCGCTACCTAAGGTGGCGCCATGATACAGCCAGGAGCGGCGGGGGCAAGCCCCGGGGTGTCAGTCCGAAAGCCGCTCGAGCGCTTCTTCGAGCGTATGCACGCCCGTGAGCTGGATTCCCGACGGGGCGTCGTCCGGCACGTTGCGGGCGGGCAGCAAGCAGCGGGTGAAACCCATCTGCGCGGCCTCGCGGATGCGCAAGCCGGCCTGGCCCGCGCCGCGCACTTCGCCACCCAGCCCGACCTCGCCGAACAGTACCGTGTGCGGTGGAAGCGGCCGGTTGCGGAAGGAGGATGCGACGGCCGCCGCTACCCCCAGGTCGGCTGCGGGCTCGTCGACCTCGAGCCCGCCGGCGACACTCACGAACACGTCGTCGCCCAGGAGCTCGAGCCCGACCCGCTTCTCGAGCACAGCCAGCAGCAGGCTGGTGCGGTTGGGGTCGATCCCGAGCGACATCCGGCGTGGCGTGCCGAAAGAAGTCGGCGACACGAGCGCCTGCACCTCGACCAGCATCGGCCGCGTGCCCTCCATCGTGGCGACGACGGCCGAACCGGCCGCTCCCACCTGCCGCTCGGCGAGAAAGAGCGCCGAGGGGTTGGCGACGGGTTGCAGGCCGGCGCCCGTCATCTCGAAGATGCCGAGCTCCGAGATGGCCCCAAAGCGATTCTTCACGGCGCGCACGATCCGGTGGTGCTGGCGTTTCTCGCCCTCGAAGTAGAGCACGGTGTCGACGATGTGCTCGAGCGACTTGGGCCCCGCGAGGCTGCCGTCTTTCGTCACGTGCCCGATCAGGAATGTGGTGATGCCGCGGCCCTTGGCTACGAACAGCAGCTGCGTCGCCACCTCGCGCACCTGGCTGATGCTGCCCGGGGCCGACGGGAAGCGCGATGAGTAGACGGTCTGCACCGAGTCGATCACGAGCGCCCGCGGCTTGAGGCTCTCGAGCTCCTCGAGGATCCGCTCGAGCGACGTCTCGGCCATGATGTAGAGGCCGCCGCCCTTGATCCCGAGCCGCTCCCCGCGCAGCTTGATCTGGCGCTCCGACTCCTCGCCCGAGACGTAGAGCACGCTGCCGTGCGTGCGCCCGAGCAGGTGCGCCACCTGCAGCAGCAAGGTGCTCTTGCCGATGCCGGGCTCGCCGCCGATCAGCACCAGGGACCCGGGCACGACGCCGCCGCCCAGTACGCGATCGAACTCGTCGATGCCGGACGCGACGCGCGACGCCTCGGTATCGTCGATGGCGTCGAAGGGTCTCGGGCGCGACAGCGCCAGCGCTTGCGCTGCCGGCCGGCCCTTGCCAGGTGGCGGCTCCCGCTCCTGGCGCTCCTCGACGAAGCTGTTCCACTCGCCGCAGTCGGGGCAGCGGCCGAGCCACTTCGAGCTCTCGAAGCCGCAGGCCTGGCAGGCGAAGACGACGCGCGTCTTCGTCAGGCGGAGCCTCCGCGCCACTCGAGGTTCTCGAAGCGCGTGAATTCCTTGATGAAGGCGAGCTTGCGCGAGCCGGTGGGTCCGTTGCGCTGCTTGCCGATGATGATCTCCGCAAGCCCGCGGTTCTCGTCGCTCGGCTTGTACTCCTCTTCGCGGTAGATGAACATCACGATGTCCGCATCCTGTTCGATAGCCCCCGAGTTGTGGCTGACGACGCCATCCGCGAGCCAGCACGCCGGCCCCGGGACGGTCAGGTCGTAGACGTCCTCAACTCCGGCCGGCTCGATCGTGATTACCCGATCCCAGAACAAGTCACTCTCGGCCTGAACCCGGAGGGTGTCGGCGTCGAGCAACTCGGCGTAGTGAGCGACAGTCGCCCGGGAAGGCGCGAAGCCGAAGTGGGAGGTGCCTCCATAGGACGTCCCGCGCATCGCCGCCATTCCGCGCTGTGTCACGCCACGCTGTGACATGGCCGTCCTGACCTCGCCGAAAACCTCTTGCGGCATGGTGTCAACGTTCGTGTTGGGCGCGATTCCAGCAAGGGCGAGCCCGAGGGCCTGGGCCTGCATCACTCTCGGCCCGAACGCCCCCACCTCATCGAGGAAACATCTCTGCGCTTCGGCTCCCGAAACCGCCACCACGTGGCAGGGACGCGCTCCACGCTGGTGCACGGTGTGGATGCGCGCCACGATGCCGAACCTGAGCA
>Ga0114129_10009758_pt1 | contig 13689 bp, 14 predicted proteins | sample RhiMetdeltSRZDD1_FD_80071 | JGI IMG/M metagenome (GOLD analysis project Ga0114129, IMG submission 80071) | Populus rhizosphere microbial communities from Tennessee, USA - Rhizosphere MetaG P. deltoides SRZDD1 (version 2) (version 2) | ecosystem: Host-associated > Plants > Roots > Rhizosphere >...
AACATCAATACTTGATTGCAAAAACTCTATGTTGGATGTTCTGGCTGGTCCTATGATGGTTGGCTTGGACACTTTTACCCATCAAATCTAGAGAGGAAGGATTTTCTGAAGTACTATAGTCAGGTTTTTGATTTTGTTGAAATCGATTCTTCTTTTTATAATGCACCTAATATTTTTATGACAAAACGGTGGGCCTCAATAACTCCAGACAACTTTAGGTTTACAGCCAAATTTCCCCGTTTAATCACACATGAAAAGCGACTTGCCTCTCCTGACTCTGAGAAGGAACTTCATTATTTCTTTGATGTCATGCGCCCCCTACGTGCAAAGCTACTAGCACTATTGCTACAACTGCCGCCATCACTGACCGCAAAGGAGGGTCTAAAGAAACTAGAAGAATTAATTCACATGCTTGACACTGACTTTCGATATGCGATTGAGATCAGACACAAATCTTGGTTTGACAACAAAGACTTCTACAACCTCCTATCTGAGAACAACATCTGTTTGGCTTGGAGTCAACTTGACACAATTCAAACTCCTGCAGAATTGACTTCAGACTTTGTTTACCTACGCTTTATAGGTGACAGGAGCATTGATGAGAGAAACTTTGGCAGGATACAAAAAGACCGAACTAAAGAACTTAAGATGTGGTCAGACTCTCTAGATAGACTCAAAGAGAAGGCAAAACTTGCAATTGTAGCCGCTAACAACCATTATGCAGGTTTTGGTCCTGCTACTGCAAATTCCTTTAGAAAGATGGTTGGATTAAAGGAAGTAGTATGGGAAGAAATGAAACAGAAAAGATTGTGAGAGGAATTGGAAAAGAGTATGGTAAAAAGATAGTATCAAAATAATAGCTAACTAGCTATCGCCCTCCTGGAGCATTTTGATTTCTGTGATTAGACTTTGCATACCCTAGATAAGCTTTGTTGTGTCGTCATCCTCCTCACTTTGCTTCTCTATTTGGATTGATAATTCAATCCAATTTACCTGCATTTCTGGGCGCATTTTTGAGCGTCTTTATTTAGAGATCAAGATGTTTCTTGTAGTAGCAGGATTTATTGTTGCTGTCTCTCGTTGTCGTGGAAGCAGTCTTGCCTTTATTACATCATAATCCATCTCCCTGTAGACTTTTAGAAAACTACGACCTTCTTCAGTAGGTCTGAATCTCTCGACATTTGCGTCGTAGATAAGCAAGCCTTTTTGAATTAGAGCATTCCAATATTCTTTCAATCTAGGATGGTTAAATAAAGTTGTATACATTATGTGGGTAGTCATCGTCTTCCTTCTCTTAGTCAACATTTTTTCATTGACATCATCGTCAATGCTTTGATTTGCGGTCTCTAAGATAACCAGAATTATATTGATACTATCTGTTTTGCTCAAACTCCCCGACTGCAAAGGATGGCATTTATTAATTACCTTTACGTAGAAAAATTCTCATATATTTCTCTGGTTGGGCATAGACCTCCCAAATAGTATCCTCATTTGAATTATTTACATAAGTGATTATATATATTGGTGGATATCTAATGTCAAAGCAAAAATTTATCTGCTGATTATACTGAGCCAAGCCAGGAGCATAGGGCTAGAACGAAGGAGAGGACGTAAATGGTATCAACTGGCATAATCTCATACAAGGCATTATTTATGGGCAAACCGTTGGTTCTGAGATATTAGTTAAAAACACCATAATCACAAGAATCACAGAGATAATAAATTCAAAGAGCATGATGTCATCACAATATAGGAAGTAACAACCAACCCTGTTACTATCAACAATAGAGCCTAATTCAACTAAGCAATAAAAAGTTAGTAAAAATACATGTTAATCTTTTTCTTTTTCCTGCGCCTAGATTTCTTGTTTCTTTAGTATTTGGTCTATCTTGTTGTAGGATTGAAGAAATGTAAGACCTTTTTCAGTAGTCTTAAATGTACGTATTGTTGAGTCGTAACTAAGCAAATCATCCTCAATGAGAAGCATAATATACTCCTTAGTTTGCTCATGACTAAGAAATAATTTATTCATTATATTGGTCAGACTAACACCCTCATTATCACCATAACCATTTACAACCTCTAAAATTTGAATGGTTATCTTTGTTAGACTTCTGTTTGCCATCTCCAGCTTTATTGAAAAGCTAGGAGATTTTAATGCATTACGAAGTAGAACTATAGATGATTTATTCAATCCTGCATCAGAGATAGGATAATTTAGGGTCACAGTTGACTATTTCGTTCAGTGAGTAATAAGATGAATCGGGGTTTTTATTAGTCACTGCAGAAGACATGATACCGTAATTTTTTCTGACCAAATCATACTGAAAAGTGGGAACCATGAAACAGAAGTGGAAAAAATATAGAAGTTGTTCTGCTTGCATACAAGATTAAAAAGCAATTCTTTAGCAATCCACATTTGCTATCAATCACTTTCAACATGCCAAGGGATATTCGCTTGTTCTCTCGATATTTAGCTCCTTGCTTCATACGCTACAGCGGTGTCTTTTTTGCCCCACCTGTTTCTTTATTGTCAAGAGTTTCTTGCCATTTGTCACTGCAGCCATTCCAAGCCATCAAGCTCTCCAAAGAACTTCCCGGATTCATATGCGTCTTTACTATTCTTCAATTGCTCCTAGTTTTGCATCATTATGGCTTCAACCTTTTCCAAGTCGTTTGCAGCATATCTGATAGCGTCTATTTATATCTGAAAGGTTTTATTTACTTCTGGCTTGTTACCTGGGTTGATTTGTGCTTTTAGGAAGGTAATCTTTCATCGATTACCCGCTGTATGATTACTACTACAATCTATTGTTTAGTGAAGCCAAACACTGAAGAGATGATAATAAATCGGCTAGCAAGGAAGCGCGAGGAGAGAGCTAGGTTTACACAGGACAAGGAGCGTGAGGGTGTATATACCACAAAGCACATTCGTGTTTCCTATTGTTCAATTTACGATGAAAATGTTATTTCCAAGCAGCTCTAGTTTATCTCACTATAGAGAGACTGGAGGCACAAGATGGGGGATATTCATACCCTGAAATTCATCTTTGTCTTTATTAGATGAAAAAGAAAGAGGAGAATCAGAGATACTGAGACAGGAACTTAGCAGGAATGTACAGGTGCAGACTTTTGGTTGGTGCTATACAGTATTGTGCAATCAGGTCTGAGATGGAGGCTGTTACAGATTCCCAAGTTTTGTTGTTGTAATTTTTCAAAATTTGAATTTGAAATACTGAAAAAAGGTATAAGCAGCGCCCGGGCCGGGATGTTCGTTCGGTTGTTTTTTCTTCTTTGTATTCTTCTCCAAACCGAATTTCGAACCCGGGTCGAAGGAGTGACAGTCCCCCATACTAGACCGGATTGAACGATTCTGGTTTCTATTGGAAGCAACCAAGAATCTCTATACTACCCGGGCGCATGTAACCCAACTCTTTGTGAAACCAATTAAAACGTTTTGGTTTTCTATCTTTTGGCTTGCTTTTTCTCTATTACTGAAGAGAGTAATTGTCAGTCCCTTCTTTTTGCAATGATTGCCGTATTTGGATCTAAGCTCTGCCATCGCACATCGTAGCCCAACTTGGCGATGAGATCAGCATGGCAGGATTCTGGAATACCCTCCCTTAACAGAATTGAGCAAGCATCAATAAACCTGCTTGTTCCAACCAGCATGGACTCTAACTTGTGTGCTTTGGACTTGGGTATTAGATGCATTCCTGCTTCAATGTACTTTTCCCTATTATCTCTTAGAGAAATTCTCCGTGCTACTTCCACAGGGATCGAATACCTTTGTGCTATTTCACTGATTGAAATAACTGAATCATCACCCTCATCATCCTTACCCAAATCAATTTTCAAATTAGGATCATTGACTCTTCTCTCGATCATTTCTCTATCTATGGACTTCAAATAATCAATAACGGGCTTTACAGGAACGGTATCGTTCTTGTAGAATATCAATTGCTCTTTTGGTACTATTGAAGAAAAAGAGGATTTTGAGCAAGCAAAGTCATCATTTACTGCAATAAATAGAAGATCCGTCTTTTTGTAATTATTGGAGTTAGTCGTTGTTCTCTTCTTCCTCATATCGCTTGAAATAAAAATATCAGCTAACTTTTGCAGCTTTCTCTCGAGATATTCTTTTGTCCAGAATCCGACGATCTCAAGATAGATCTTCCTGTCATATTTTTCAAACACAAAATCGGGAATGAAAGCGCCTCCATTTGATAGCACCAGTGGATCAGGTTCTCTAGCCAACCTCCATCCAGTTTCGGCCTGCTCAAATCTCTTAGCAAATTTCTCTTCAACTGCACTATCAAAGCTATTATGATCATTGTATGGAGATGATGGCATTGCAACTTCTTCTTCCTTTTCCGTACTGAAACCATGAAGGAAGGAAGGATAGGGATCTGCCAGCAGTTCTGGAATTTCATTGTTTGAGATCTTGAATTCAAATATCTTCCTCCCATCCATTGTTTTCCTTACGATCCATGCATCTAGATGCCATTCACCACCACCATCACCACCATAATTGCCATGCCCTCCTTTTTTACCAGAAGTGAAAATTATTGATGGAAGCAGCTTTGCAAGTAATGTTCCGTATCTATCTGTTAATTTAAAGAGGCTCAATGGTCCTTCAAGAGAACAGATTATTCGATTTTCTTGTTGTTGTTGTTGAGGTTGTTGTAAATGGTACATCAAACCAAGTCGCTTTACAGTCCTTAGCACACGTTTCCAATTCAAACCGCCTGAAATGTAAAAATCAAGCTTTGTGCAGTTGAAGAGCAAAGTTTGCATAAGCGACAAATTATACCATCCCACCAAAGCTTCGGGGCCAATTGTGTCAAAGTGCTCAAGTATTAGGTTATCATCTAAATCGCTCCACATCGTTCTTAATACAATATCATGAGAGGGTAGGTGAAATTTGGAGGCCACAGAACTTGCAATTTCCTGTCTCTCTAGTTCAGTTAGTGCAAAACCCCGTTTAGATGACTCTTCAAACACAGCCTTTCTAATACGCGGTGGATCTACAGTGGGACTGATTACAGTGTTGTCGTTCGTTCCAATATCACTATTGCTATCGCTACTTTTGAATGTGCATCTCCTTTCCAAGAGAGCATACAATCCTCTCACCAATTTGTAATCGCTACCCGCATCCGATTCTTCTATCGTTGAGATTCTATCTTCAAGCACAGCTTTCTTCTCTTTGTTCTTCCATGTTTGTTCAAATTCATGGATAATCTTCTTTGCTAGCTCTACATCCTCTTCTTTGGTGCAGAATAGGGGAAATATCGCTCCATTTCTAGTTCTGACTCGCAGTAATTGTAGAGTTAGCATATTCTATCGCAAAGTAGTTGGCACTTTGGTTATTTTAATGTCAACTATACTATCACGGCTGTGAGTTTGATCCTGATATGAAACAAGAATAAGATTGTTAGCCCCTCAGCGTTTGAGAAAGTGTATCGATAAATCTACTCTCCAGGTCCAGTGGGCTAGAAGGGCCAGATCGAGAAACCCTCCCTACAGTTCTCGATCTGCCCTTTCACACGTCATCAGCTTCTTTCTATTCCCTTTCTGCATTTTATGAAGTTACTGAAGCCCGAACACAGATACTAAATAAGTAGTATAAATCTATTACTCTTTATTCTTCTATTTGAGATGTCATGGCTGTTACGTAGAGCTCTTGACATGCATAATGAGTTGAGATAAGTCCCTGGCATAACAACTTCTTCAAGCCTTTTTCTTTCTATCCTATGAACCTGCTAATAATAATAGTCATAATCATGACATGATAGCAATTCAAAAAGTCATGAAAGAACCAAGGAGTCTGCCAAATACTGGCACCAGGGTCGGAGTCATCTTTTCGATGTTGTACGTCTTGTATAGCGTCTTTTGGATCGAAGAGAAAATTGGTAAAAGAGAGGGGCTTTTACAAGCAGTTACAATAGACTGGCCATATTGGTCCTAAGTACTCTTACGCATTTCCTCTTTTGCAGGGTCATGATTATCAGTGCCACGCATCATCTTCAAGGCTCTCTTTCTTCTTGCACTTGTAATCGTTTCTTTTGTTTCTGAAGAAATTATCTCGATTAACCTAGCTTCTTTATAGCCTTTATAACTGCTAGAATCAGCAGTACTATTACTGCTGGTATCACTGTTATTATTTACCGGTTTAGGTCTTAGCAATCTTCCAAGTCTTTGTATGAATTCTCTTGCGCTTCCAGTACCACTTAGGATCACACCCAACTCTGCATCAGGAATATCAACTCCTTCGTCTAGAACCTTGGACGTGACTACAGCCATGTATCGGCCTTCTTTGAATCCCTTGAGGACATCTTGTCTTTCTTCCTTGATTGTTTTGTGAGTTATAAGTGGAATTAGAAATTTGTCAGATATATCATGGACAAGACTGTTATGCTGAGTAAATATTATCGTCTTGGCACCTTTGTTCTCTGCAAGGATCTCTCTCAACTCTTCTATTTTGGCCCTGCTGTTAAGTGCAATATTCATTGCCTTGTTTCGCGCTAGCAAAGCTTCCCGAGCTGTTCTATTTTTCCCAGACATCATTATCAATTTTTCAAGGGAAAGTGCATACCTTTGAAAGGTGAGCTTCTTAATGCACTGTTGATATATGCTCATATTTCTTCTGTACTCTTCCAGCTCTTCTGGGAGCAATTCAACCATTCTCCTTTCAATTTCATATGAAGCAAGGTGTTTATTTTTAGCGAGGTCGTCTGGACTGGCTTGAAAGACAACTTCTCCAACAAGCCTTGGGAGGTCTCTATGCAGATAATCTTCTCTTTCAATCGTGGCGGTAAGACCAAGACGATAAGGTGCGGCCATTTGCTCTGCTATGGTTCTGTAACCAAGAGCTGCGAGATGATGTACCTCGTCAAATATTATAAGCGAAAATTTATTGCCAAGAAAAGATGCCCGTATGTAAGCCGAGTCATATGTCGATACGGTAATAGATTGTATGTCATCATTACCTCCGCCAAGGTTTCCTATTCTGATGTTTGGAAAATACTTTGAGAGAGTTGCAGTCCATTGATCCATCAGGTCAAGTGTGGGGACGACAACAAGCGAAGTGGAATTTGCTTTTTCTATGGCTCTGATCCCGATAATAGTTTTGCCAGAACCAGTAGGTAAAACAATACATCCTCTCAAGCCTGCACGTATCCAGTTGTCAACAGCTTTTTTCTGATAATCCCTCAAGGATAGAGGCAATGATGGTGACAGCGATGACGAAAACATCATCGTTTCTTCTGACAAAACATGGTCTGAATATTCTATGCCACTTTGCTTGAGGTATTCTATAATATTGGAATAGTGTAAAGCAAGTGCTCTTAGCACGTTTGTTCTCGGATCTAATATTGCAAATGGAAGATGGGCGAGACCATGGATGATTATGGTGCCTTTGTCATAAGTTAACGTTGCTTTAAGCACTAGTAATTTTATCAAAAAAGCATTAAAAATCTTACTCCAAAGATCGATTCTGAACATTAGAATAACAAAGAATAGGTCTTATTATGAGCACAGTATGTTATTCTTACTCTTTGAATAATCGTGCCTGCCACAGATATAATGGAGTATGATGGAAGAGGCAGAATATATGTTCCTGTTATCTAGGATTCTTTATCTCATCACTATCTAACTTCAGAATTTAAGCAGATTTCTTAGGGAATTACAATAATTTTATTAGTAAGTAAGTAATCACTACTAGGTATGACAGAAGAACCAGAAGAACAACTAAGGACAGGAGATACATGTACAGTAGTGGATGTATGGGAGTTGCTGGGTAGAAGATGGTCACTCCATATTTTGAAAAACCTGAAAACAAAAGAAGTGATTAGATTTAATGAATTGAAAAGATCATTGCCAGGCATCAGCAGCACGGTACTCTCAGAGAGGCTGCTGGAACTAGAGCGTGAGGGCCTTGTGACAAAAAAGATCTACCCTGAGGTGCCACCAAGGGTCGAATATAGTATCACACCTCAGGCGAGAGAGCTTGGTGTCATAATAAAAGATCTGGCGCGTTGGGCAAACAAGTGGAGGCGGCCAGAATTAAAGCCACTTGCTGCCCAAAATAAAAGCTAAGGCAGCTTTTGGAACCTGCGGCCGTCCTTTGCGCTGACCACCCCTATCTCTACAACAGGTCTCTCACCTAGTGCCTTTTCTATTCCTTTGTTACTCAATGCAGCGGCTTGCTCGATACTCATGTCAGCACTATACTCGCGTTGTATTACATCTAGAGCTATATCAGATGACTTGCCTATTGCAAAGCCAGAACCGCGGAAGAATGTCCCGCTTGGATCAACCTGATAGAGTTGGACTCCAGTCTGATCGACGCCCGCTATGATCACGGAGGCAGCCTGTGGCCTAACCGTATACACAGTATAGTTATGCAGAAATGACCCAAGATGCTTTGCAAGTGAGCCGACATCTATTGGACTTTCAAAGTTCAGTCGGTGCTTCTGTGCTTCAAGTCTCAGCTCATCTATTAACTGCAATATATCACCAATATACCCAGAGCCAGTTGCACCAACATGGCCATCAACTACGAATATCTTTTCGGCAGGATCTATTAGCGGTCTGACAGGTTTGATGTGACTTGCTAGGAGCGCAAATGCAGGAGTCTTGATCCCTATTGTGGTTGATCCCCTATTTACTGCTTCAAGGGCGCTGTCGACCAGCACCAAACGCCCTTCTGGCCCATAATAATACGGATACCTGCCTCCAGCGGCAAAGTTTGCTCCTCCTCCTCCTGTTTCAGCCATTCCTACTTTTTCACCTCCACCGTTGCCAATACGTTTGGAATTGCAAGCACCTCTATGCCGTTGCCAGAGCCAGGATCCCGCTCCATCGCTGCAGCTACTGCCTTTGTAGCTACAGCCTGAGCCTGTTCATTTGTAATTTCTTTGTGATACATACTCTCAAGGACTCCATATGCAATAGGAGAGCCTGAACCTGAGGAGGCAAAATCCTCGCTTGTTATTGCGCCACTCATATCTGCTGCATAGATATGACCACCTTCCTGATCGACACCTGCGACTAACAGTTCCACAAAATAGGGCTGATAGTTCTTTAGGCCCGAATATGCAAGATTAGCAATCAACCTTGCAGATTCTTTGGTAGTGAGAGAAAAGCCTCTCCGAAGCTCGATCAGCTTGCGTTCTGCCTTAGCTACTTTAATCAAATACTCTGCATCAGATAGTTGGCCCGCTATTGCTACGGCAAGTGTGTCATCTACCTTGGCTATCTTTTGTGTTATTTTTGAGCCAATGAAGAATCCCTTGCTTGCACGTTTGTCAGAGCCTAGTACGACTCCTTCTTTGGTCTTGATACCAACGATTGTTGTCATTCCCGATAGTAATAGAGCAAGTTAGGGAATTAATTGACCGGCATTTTTAGAAATAAGTCACAACTCCCATTTTGTCTCGTTATCGCTTCGTAAATGGTGCATATTGCCAGTCCGTTTAGCGCCTCACTGTGTCTCAATAGAGAATTTGTTGCTAGGTCAGATGAGGGTTTGTGTTAATTGCGATGGTGCCGATATAGAATATACCTAATGGATAAATGACTAATTTTGTTCTCAAACGATGAAGATATTCTACACATATGTATGCATTACTAAATCAGACGTATAGAATCAATAAAAGAATCAACTAGGGACGAAGAAGGTCCTCTTTCTTTAACAAGAAATTCTTAAGGATAAAACAAGATGAGAAACAAAATAAAATCATGACACTTACCTCTCTTCATGTTGCCTTTGTCTGGGTGCTTAAACTAAATTTCATAAAACTGCATTTTGCGGCTCTGACAGTGGGTGCAGTCATCCCTGATATCGAGCCGCGGATAGCATGGATATTTGGCTGGTCGGTATTTTGCGGTTTGAATTTTCCATGCTCTAGTTCTCCCAACAGGTGGGTATTGCACTCTATTATTGGAGCCAAAACCATAAACGTTGTCCTCACAATGATATTAGTCAAAAATAATAGGCAAGCTTGGACTTGAAAGGTGGGGCATATGTGGACGTACTAATGTAAAGACCAATGCAGCCTTTTTGGGTCTGCTGCTATAGGCAGCTTGTATCTCATGTTTTAGTCGACTGGCTCCACCATCCCGCAAATCAGATTTTCTGGCCATTTTCGGTAGACGGCTCGTATTATGTAGCTGGACTGCTGCTTGTATTTATGAGAATTTTGCCTGCATCCATCGTTGTGGCAATTATAGCATCTACGATTATGGTGATACACATAACAAGAACTCTCAACAAGAGCGGCGATATAGCTTTTGGCTAGTGTTTTCAAATCCTGCAAAGGCGCTATCTCTGATAATATAGCCACTTGGTAAAGCTAATTGATTACACTTGTGTTTCGTTGAACCAACGCGTACTCGTCAAACTTGCTCTGCATCACCTTTGTTATATGCTCATAGATGGCATACGATCCCACCATGGCCTGCACTTTTTCTTTTTCAGTGGATGCATTCGTCTCGATGACAATATATTCTGCAATCAATCTAAGGTTAATTTGGAACGAGCCATCATCACTTATCCACTGTAGTGTATAACCTGTATCACTTCTTATCATGCCTATCCATCTAAGGTTCTTAAACCATCGGCCGATCAAGTAGCGCATAACTTCTGAGGTCTTGATATTTAGTGGGATATAGGTCTGTAATAATTGCATATACTCTCTGCCCCTTGGTCTCTTTTGTTGTAATAACTCGGTATTTGATATTGCACTTGCGCCGGCCTTGCTAAGCCGATAACCTAATGGAGATTTTTCCACAAGATCCATTCCTTCTAGTCTATGGAGTGCTCGAGACAAACTTTGCTGATGAAGGTTAAGCTTGCGCATCAAGCCTTTAAATGAGTAGTTTGATCCAGCTTCATTCAGTAAGGCCAAGATCTTGTTATCGTTGTTATGAAAATCACCTGCACTAAGCGACTCTTGTGAGTTATCCTCCTCATCATCTTCTACTAGAACCTGAGCAGTCACCACAGGCTTACCATTGATTACCTGCTTTTCTGCTGCAAAGTTCTCTATATGGGTCTCGTCCTTAAGAGTTGTTGTTGCCGTTGATTCGGCAGTACTATCGCTTTCCACTTGCATATTACAAGCGCTCCTGCACGATATAAAGCATAAAGTAATCATCTGGAGAGCAGGTAAGTAAAATGCTACTAGTACACCTCAATTGCCTCTTCCTTGAAGCCCATTTCAGCCAATAGACCCTTAGCCGCTTCGCGGTGGTCTCCCTGGAGGATTATCTGTCCCTCCTTGAATGTGCCTCCTGTCCCAATCTTGGTCTTTAGCTGCTTCGTAATTTCCTTCAAATCCTTTCTCTCTTGAAGCCCAGATATCACGGTGACAGGCTTTCTATACTTCCGTATATCCTTAGTAATCACTATGGCTGCCTCTTCCTTCTCGATCTCCTTAATCAGCTCGTCCATTGAATCATAGTCAGACACTGAATTGATTATCATCACTCACGCTCAAAAGTGTTTTCATGAATTTTTATGGGCGCACGTCTACAGGAATCGGGAGTTGAAATTGGCGCCCATAGCGGTTGATACTTACCCGTAATTGGTCATTTACTTGCTTTTTGCGAACGTATGTAGCGATTTCAGATGGGTCTTTTATCAAGTTGCCATCTATTTCCTCGATAATATCTCCTTTTCTTAGCCCTGCATCGTCAGCTGGGCTATAAGGCTCGACTCGTGCAACGAGTGCCCCATCGGTCACAGGAAGCCCGTAGTACCGTGCAAGCTGAGGAGTGACTTTTATTGATGCAACTCCGATCCATGGTCGCGTTACCTTACCTTTTTCTATCAATTCCTTCAATATTGACTTGGCGATGTTGATGGGAACTGCAAACCCTATACCTTGTGCATAAGGCATATTAGCTGTGTTGATAGCAATCACTTCTCCCTTTGTATCGATAAGCGGCCCACCAGAGTTGCCGGGATTAATGGCAGCATCTGTCTGAATTAGCTCCAACACGCCAGTTCTTGTCTGTATGCTTCTATTCAATGAGCTTACTATGCCAGCGCTAACTGCAGGCCCTCCAGTGAGCCCAAAAGGGTTACCAATTGCAATCACAATCTGACCCGCCTTTAGGTTGTCGGAGCTACCAAGTTGTGCAGCTGGAAGCGACTTTTCTGATTCTATTTTGAGGACTGCAAGGTCAGTTGTCTCATCACTTCCAACGACCTTTCCTCTGAGCACCTTGCCATCGGGTAGTGTAACCTTAAGCCTATCTGCGTCGTCGATCACATGGTTGTTCGTAAGGATATAACCATTTTCATCTATCACTACACCAGAGCCTACTCCTTCTACTGGAAATATCCTAAACATCTGGTCATGGAGCATCCTCACGCTTGCAATGTTGACAACGCTCTTGCTTACTCTCTCAACTGCGCTGACAAGCACATCTTCAGTAACAGGTATCATGCTACTATATTGGAGAGGAGCAGGTAAATTGACCGGCTATTCTAGAATCGAGTCACACACCTTATTACAAGAAAAGTACCATTTGAAATGCATGATATGATATTGTGGCAAACACTGGTCGGGCTTCGTAAATCAAATCCCGTAAGAGAGAATCGACAAATTCAAATCACAAATAGAAAGCGACATCTAGGAAACTATAGTGAGATGAGGAGGCATGAAGGGTCAAGAGTACTCCTTTGTATTATAATTTTTTATGAATAAATCTACGAGCTGAAGGTGAAAGATTTTTTACTTGGAGTTGACTTAATTGTGCCTTAGAAGACAAAGACGTTAAGTCCTAGCCTTACTTTGATCATCCTTTCTTCTACGGTCTGTAATATGCTGCAAATGTATCCGGCTCAGTAGATCCAAAATCGCGCATGAATTGATCCCTAAGTAGCGTTCCGTATACTACCAAGTCACGTGCCATCATCCGCAATCTATTTGACAATTTTGTATTCCCTATCTCATCCCTTGTAAAGTCTTGTGGACCATTTATCGAAACCCCATAAGGCATGCTCCAACCATAGCACTGGCGTACTGCAGTGCGCATTTGTTCCATAACGGTAAGACCTTTTTCATGGGATGCGACAATGTATCCAAATACTTTACCAGCAAACTCTTCATAAAAGTAATCAAGAAAGTTCTTAAGAGCACCGGACACTGAGCCATGATAGTCTGGCGATGCAAGGATAAAAGCGTCAGCCCAAGCTATAGCCTCAGTTGCATGTTCCACCTCGTTTGACGCAGGAGCACCTGGGTCGTATAGGGGCAACACCAGTCTATTGAGCTCTAATAGACGAACTTCTGCGCCCTGCTTCTTGGCATATTCAAGTGCAATCTTAAGTGCTTGTGTGCTGTAAGATCCCTGCCGAATGCTGCCTGCAACTCCTAGCACGTTAAATGTATTTCTCATCATCTAACTTATCATTAGACTTAGCCAAATTAACGACTTGCTTTTGAGGGAACTGGTCACATCATCAACGTAATCAAAACTCTTAGTGTATTGAGTGCACGTATACATATAACCTTCAGTGGCATGTTAGGCCTGAAGCCTGCAATCGAGAAAGAGCCTTTAACCATCCTATTTCGCATCAAAAAATATTACTCATTATTGAAATCTAGATGACGAGACTGTCGTCATCCTTAGTCATTACCTCTTGAACTAAATAGTGATACGCTTGGCGCAAGATAA
>Ga0114129_10009760_pt1 | contig 13687 bp, 14 predicted proteins | sample RhiMetdeltSRZDD1_FD_80071 | JGI IMG/M metagenome (GOLD analysis project Ga0114129, IMG submission 80071) | Populus rhizosphere microbial communities from Tennessee, USA - Rhizosphere MetaG P. deltoides SRZDD1 (version 2) (version 2) | ecosystem: Host-associated > Plants > Roots > Rhizosphere >...
CGCGCCGTGTTCTACATCCAGCGCGCCGTGGAGTCGGGCGGCCGCGACGTGCGCGTCTTCGTCATCGGCGGCAGAGTGATCGGCGCGATCGAGCGGCGCGCGGACGGCGGCGATTGGCGCACGAACGTGTCGCGCGGCGGGTCGGCCCGCGCCTTCGACTTGCCTGCAGCCTGGGCGGCGCTGGCGCTGCGCGCGGTGGCCGCCGTCGGCGCCGACTACGCAGGTGTCGATCTCCTGCCGTCGAAGGACGGCGGCGTGTTCGTGCTCGAGGTGAACGGGATCCCAGGCTGGCAGGGATTGCAGCGCGCGACCGGAATCGACGTGGCCGGACTGGTCGTGGATCACCTGCTGGCCCGCGTGCGAACACCGCCGAGTGAGGCGGCGATGCGGGTATGAGCCGCCTTCGCGGCTCCGCCGCTTCGGCGAGCCAGGGCCGCCTTCGCGCCTCCGGCGCTTCCGCCTCCGCCAAGGCTCCGGCGGACAGGTCGGCGAGCCATGGCAGCGCGATCCAGGAACTATCGATCGAACGTCGGCCGGCGATGGATGTCGCGATCGCCGCCCAGCTCGCCTGCCTCCTCGAGGCGACCGCGGTGAAACCGGGCAACGTCTCTCCGGGACGGCCGTTCGACGATCTGCGCTACGAAGACTTCCTGGCTGGCGCGGTCGCGATCGGTGCGCCGCTGGCGGCGGCCGGCTCCCGGCCGCTTGGCGTGACGATCCGCACGGCGATCGACGCGACCGCGCGCTGGACGCGCTCGAACACGAATCTCGGCATCGTGCTGCTGCTGGCGCCGCTCGCGAGCGCAGCATCGCAGTCCGGCGTTGCTCCGTCGCTCCGTGACGAAGTGCGCCGTGTCCTCGCCGCCACGTCAGTCGACGACGCTCGAGAAGCCTATGCGGCGATCCGCCGCGCCGCGCCCGGTGGACTGGGATCGGTCGACGATCAGGACGTCGCGGGCGAACCAACGCGCACGCTCTTGGAAGTGATGCGGCTCGCTGCCGGTCGCGACGGCGTGGCACGCGAGTACGCGACCGCGTACGAGCTGACGTTCATGACGGGCGCACCGGCCCTCGAGCGAGCGCGCCGCGACGGCTTGTACTGGCAGGACGCCATCGTCGAGACGTTTCTCACGCTGCTGGCGGCGGCGCCGGACACGCACATTGCGCGGAGAGGCGGTACCGCGATGGCCGACGATGTGTCGCGCCAGGCGCGCTCGACGATCGCGGCGGGCGGCGTTCGATCGGCGGCAGGAAGGGAGGCCATCGAGCGGATGGATCGTGGACTGCGCGACGCCCGTCACATCGGCAACCCGGGCACCACGGCCGATTTGACGGCCGCCGCGATTTTCGTCGCGCTGCTCGGCGGGGCGTGGGTGCCGTGATGCAGCACCGCGGCGACTTCAGCGTCTCGGTGGCGAAGGACTACCTGGTCTTCTCCTCGGCGCACTTCATCACGTTTGCCGGACACCGCTGCGAGGCGCTGCACGGCCACAACTATCGGGCGCGCGCGAAGGTCGAGGGAGCGCTCGACCCGGAAACGTGGTTCGTCTTCGACTTCGTGGTGTTGAAGGGTCTCATGAAGCAGCTCTGCGACGAGATCGACCACAAAGTGCTGCTGCCGCTGGAGAGTCCGAAGGTTCAGGTGACCGAAGAAGGCGACATGGTGAATGTCGCTGTTGAAGGGAAGCCGCGCTATCGCTTTCCGCGGATCGATTGCGCGCTGCTCCCGGTGCCGAACACGACGGTGGAAATGCTCGCGGAGCTGCTGGCGGGCCGTCTCCGGGCGCAGCTCGAGCGGCTGGGAGCGCGCGGATTGACCGCGATCGAAATCGAAGTCGAAGAGAATTTCGGGCAGTGGGCCGTCTATCGCGAGAAGCTGCCGTGACGATGGGCCGCCGCGATCTCACGGAGGCCGATCCGGCCGTCGTGCAGCGCGGTGGCGACCAGCGCGCCGTCGCAGCCGGCGTCCGAGAGGCGTGCGAGATCGTCGGAGCCTCGTACGCCGCCGCCCGCCAGCAGCGTTGTGTGAGGCGCGGCTTCGCGGACGCGGGCGACGAGTCGAGCGTCGATCCCGCCGCCGGTCCCGACGCGGGCGAGATCGATCACGACGATCGACGCGACACCGGCATCGGCGGCGCGCGCCGCCGCCGCGTGAGCTGACCCGCCGCCGGACACGCTGTCGTTCCCCAGCAGGATTCCATCGCGCAGATCCACGCTGAACGCCAGGCGCTGACCGCCCAGGGCCGCGCAGATTTCGTCGAGCGCGTGCCACGAACGCAATGTCTCGAGACCGACGATCACGTGTGCGGCGCCCAGCGTCAACGCGTGGCGGGCCCGATCGACTGACGACACGCCGGCGTCCAGCCAAAGCGCACCGACCGTGGCCAGCGACGCCACGAGTCGATCCTGCGGCGCCCGCCCTCCGATCGCATCGAGATCCGCGGCGTACAGCTCGGTGAGACCGAATCGATCGCGATAGATCCGTGCGAGGGCCTGCGCATCGCCCGGCTCGATCGCCTCGCCGGCGACCGACCGCACCGGCGCGTAACACTCGCGATCGCCGGCGCGCGCGTGCACGGCGCAACCGTTCCGCAGATCCAGGACGCCGATGACTCGCATGCGGAGACGTCGAGCGCTACGGTGCGGTGCACGTCCAGTTCGCGGCGTCCTTGAGATCGCCGCTGCCCTTGTACCTGGCGTACTGCGGATACGGGCACAGAGGGCGGGACAGGCCCGAGCTTTTGTTGGTCGCCGCAATTGTCGCCGGCGCGGCGCCTTTCTCGCGCCATTTCTCGAGCGTGCCGATCGTGTCGAACGAATCCGGGCCGTCGCCGCCGCGGCAGTGGCCCATGCCGGGCACCATGAACAGCCGCGTGAAGTCGCTGGTATTCCCGTTCCCCAGCTTCTTCACGACGCTCTCGTAGTACTCGACCGTGTTGATCGGCGTGATCCCCGTGTCGGCCCACCCGGCATAGAGCAGCAGCTTGCCCCCGCGCGCCTTGAACCTCTGGAGATCTGGATCGGTCGCGTCGACGAAGCCGATCTTTCGATCGATGATCGGCATATCGCGGTCGAGATCGAACGTGTGCCAGTCGTAGTTCGGATTCTGGAACGCCCAGATCCTCACGGTGTCGATCACGGTGATATCGCTGGAGCTTCGAAGCGCCGGCAGCGGGTTCCCGATCGCCTGGCCTGCGAAGATCACCTCGCCTTTGCTGTTCCTGAGGCCGCCGTAGAACATTTCCACCGCCTGGAGCTGCGCAGGCGTCAGGCAGTCATTCGACTCAGCCCCGTTGCACGCGAGAGACGAGAAGCTGAAGGTGCACTGCTTGGGGTTGTTCAGGAAGCCTTCGCGAAGCGTGTCGCACTGGCTCATCACCGCGTCGTTGACCATCTTCGCTTTCTCCGGCGGGATGGCCATGTCAGGATGGCGCGCGAGCACGATCTGCCGCGCCGATCCCGCGGTGTGCATGTGGATGTGACGGTTGGCGAGCGCCCCGGCGATGATGCCGTCGTAATCCTCCGGGAAGCGCTGGGCGGCCATCACGGCCTGACGCCCGCCCGTCGAGCACCCCTTGAAGTACGAGTACTGCGCGGCGCGATCGTAGTACGCCTTGATGAGCCGTTTCGCCTCCACTGTCGTTTCGTGAACCGCGCGATACGCGAAGTCCACGATCTTCTCCGGATGACCGAGCGCGAACATGCCGTTCGGACCGTCCGCGGCGTTATGGCCGGTATCCGTGGCGGCCGTCGCGTACCCGAGGCGCAGCGCGATCTGCATGTCGCCGTAGCCCTGGATCGATCCGGCGAATCCGCCGTTGCCGACGACGAGCAGCTTGCCGTTCCAGTTGTCGGTCGGCATCCACAGCTCGCTGTAGATGTTGGAGTCGGCCGATGGCTTCAGCGTCAGCTTCACGCGGCAGTGCTGTGGAATCGGTTCAGGCGGTGGGGGCGCGGGGACGGCGCCACCTGTCCCGCGTCCACGGCCGGCGGCCGGCGGCGGCGCCGCGCCGGGCGGCGGTGAAGGCGGAGTGAAGATGCCCGCGGGCACGACATCGGCGCCGAAGATCGCCGCCTGCGGCGTCGAGAGCGTTTTCAGGCTGTCGCACGGCGTCGATGCGGTGACGAGAACGACCAGACCGAAGGCGAGCATGGAATCTCCTTCCGGTCCGCCAGGGAGGCGGCCCACGTCGGTGAAGGTTATACACCCGACCGCTTATAAAATGGGCGACGCTCTACGGAATCTGACGTCTGAAATCTGAAATCTGAAATCTGAAATCTGAAATCTCGAGAGGCCCAGTGGACTCGTTGAACCGCCGGGATTTCCTGGCGCTGGCCGCCGCCGTTCCCTCCGCGGCCTCCATCGCACAGCCGCCGCGCACGGCGTCGATGTTCGTCTGCATGCACGAGACGAGCTCGGAGCGCTTCGATTTCAAGACGGCGATGGAGGGCTACGCGAAGGCCGGCATCCGCGCGGTCGAACCGAGCCTGCTGAAGGTGCGCGAGTTCGCGCAGAAGGAATCGCCCGCGGCCGCGAAGCGGATGCTCGACGATCTGGGCCTGAAGGCCGTCTCCTCGAGCAACCAGCTCGGACTGCCGGAGCCGGGCGACCAGCGGGCACAAAGTCTCGACCAGCTGAAATGGAAGGTCGAGCTCGCGCGAGCGATCGGCGCCGACCGCATCGTCGCGCCATCGACCGGCACCGGCACGTACACCGAAGACGATTACAAACGTGCGGTGGACAACCTCCGCGAAGCGGGAGAGATCGCGAAGCCGTTCGGCGTCACCATCATGCTGGAGTTTGCCAGGACATCACGTTTGGCGGCGTGCCTGCCGACCGCGCTCAAGCTCGTGCGCGACACCAGCCACTCGCACGTGCGGGTCATGCTCGACACCTATCACTTCTGGGGAGGCACCAGCAAGTTCGAGGATCTCGAGCTGCTGCGCGACGGCGAGCTGCACCACCTGCACTTCGAGGACGTTCCCGCCGATCCGCCGCGCGAGATCCTGGCCCAGGCGAACCGCGTGTTTCCCGGTGAGGGGATCGCGCCGCTGCGGCGGATCGTCGAGGTGCTGAAGCGAAAAAAGTACGCCGGCCCGGCATCGCTGGAGATGTTCGATCCCGCGATCCAGTCGATGGATCCCTACCAGGTCGCGATGAAGGCGCGCGCCGCAATCGAGCCGCTGATCGCCTGAGCGCTATTTCGGCGTGCCCGCCGCGGACTCGCTGAGGAACAGCTTTCGCCCGTCGGCAAACATCAGCTCCCTGCCGACGGCCTTGTTGGTTCCGTCCTTCGCCTGAAATCCTGCGACGACGACGTTCATCCCAGGGAGCAGGGCATTCCTGGTAAACCCGAGCCGCAGCAATGCGTTTGGACTGCCGCCTTCGACCATCCAGTTGACGGTTGCGTCGGGTCCCTTCACGTCGATGTGGATCCACGAATGAGGGTTGACCCATTCCATGACCGTCACGGTTCCGTGCAGCAGGACTGGTTTCTCCACATCGAATTCCGACCCGAAGGAGTGATGCGCGGGCGCCCGAACGGCCGCCAGCAGTGCGGCAACGACCGTGAGTCCGACAACGACTCTGTTCGGCATGGCGGCGCTCCTATTCCGGATCCTTGTTCTCTTTCTTTTTCGCGTCCTCTTCGGCCTTCTCCCTGGCGCGCGCGCCTTTGAGGTTGTTCGCCATGCCGTAATTGGCCTCATGGCATGCGTACTCGTAGATCGGTCCTTTGTCCTTCACGAGCGGCAATTCCGCCGACCACGGCCTGGTCCAGGTGCTCGGATCGTCGACGGTGAATTCGTAGCGGATGGTGTTGTCATCGACGCGTGTGAACCGCTCGACCACGTGCAGGTTCTCGCGCGATCCCCGGAAGTTGGTCTTGTCGGTGAAATTGGACGTGTCGACCACCAGCGTGTCGCCCTCCCATCGCCCGCGCGAGTCGCCGAGCCATCCGCGCACGCTCGGCGGCAGGTGGGAACGTGCGTCGAGCGGGATGATGCGAACGTCGTGGATCATCTCCTGCATGATCGCGATGTACGCGGGAGTCTGGATGATCTGGAGGTAGTTGTTGTAGCCCGCCGGCAGCATCGGTGGTCCTTCGTTGCCCCACACGAGGCAGCGCTCCTGGATGCCGCGACTCTCAGGGCCGTCGAACTCATGGCCTTTGGCCCGAGCCGCGCGCTCGGCGTTTCGCTGCTGCGCCTCGGGGGTCAGCGGTGGTATGCGCCCGTCGGGGCCCAGGATCATCGACGTGCGCAGGCTGAACGCGATCTGCGCCTGGCTTCGGTCCAGGCCGAACTGCGTGAACTCGTAGTGCGCCTCCGTTCCGCCACGCTCGGCCGTCGACTGCGGTTTGAGCGCGCGCGTCCGGTATTCCGCAAACTCCTCCGGCGTGTAGAACTCCTTCGCTCCCAGTTCTCTCGGACGTTCGAGCGGTGTGATTGTCGCGTTGGTCCAGACGCCCTGCAGATCCGGGCGGCCATCCGGCGTCCGCGGCTGCGTCCACGCCGGCGTCGCGCCGACGACCGCGACGAGCGCCGCCGAGGCGAGGCTTCGACCGATCATGAATCACCCCTATCGAGCCAGCGGGTTCGGTCGGATCTGGAACTTCGCGATCTTCCCCTTCGTGCCTTTTCCGCCCTCGATGTGCCAGACGAAGTGCGTGCCGTAGTTCGCGTATAACGCGCGCCCCTTCCATCCGGCGTTCGGATCGTCGATGCGGCCGTCCATGCCGCGTGAATAGAACCCGAGCGGGTACGGCACGCGCAGCTTCGTCCACTCCTTGGTCTGCGGATTGAGCACGAGCAGCGCGTCCGAGTTCGATCCGTTCGCCATCGGCGTGTCGGCGCCGAAGCCGGCGATGTTGTGCCGATCGACCCAGTTGTAATAGTGGAAGTCGGCGGGGATGTCCGTGCCTTTCAGCTTCGGTCCGTCGGTCTGATAGAGCGTCCAGCCTTCGCGGCACTGACTCCCGTCGGTTTTCGCGGGACCGTTCAGGTCCGTGCACTTGCGCACGTCGAAGCTCGCGAGGTGGCTGCTCGCCGCGAGCGCCGTCCAGACGACGCCGTGGCTGTCGACGTCGACGCCGCGCGGATCGAAGCCAGGCTCCGGGACCTTGAAGATTTGTGTCTTGCACGACGAGGGCGCGTTGTCGCCGCGCTGCAGACGAATCAGGAAACCAGGGTAGCGCTCCGAGACGCCCCACACCGTGTCGTCGACCGGGCTCGGAATCACCGAATACATGTTGTAGCTGACCAGCGTATCGAGCCTGGGATCGAACGGCGCCGTCGGCCCGCGGCCGCCGGTGCCTCGTCCGGCCGGCGCGCCCGAGCCGCGCGCCGCACCTGCGCCGCCGGTGGCCGTGTCGCCCTGATACAGCTGCGAGTCGCCGCCGCGGCCCGCCGGCATGTTCCACGGCTTCGTGATCTTGCCGTCGCCATTGGTGTCGAGCACCTGACCGCACCAGCCGGCCGCCTTCTGCTCGTCGTGGGTTTCGTCGTAGATCTTCGTATCAATCCAGCCGAAGATCGGACCGGTCAGCTCGTTGAAGTACAGCGTCTCGTCGGGATCGTTGTCGAACTGGAGGTGATGCGTCGCAAAGCAGGTATCGACCAGCGTGAACTTCCCGGTCTTCGGATCGTAGAACGACGCCTGCCGGCCGCTGGCGCGAAGGGGGAACCAGTCCGCGAACCTGTTCGACGCGTCGCTGCACCACGGCGGATCCTGGTTCGCGCGAATCTTCGACGTCATCCACACGCGACCCTTGCTGTCGATCATCGGGTTGTGCGGATCGGCGGGATCGTACGGAGGATTGCCCCAGAGGTGCTCGCTGCCCCAGTGCAGCGACGGACGATTGGGCGCCGGGAACCGGGACGGCACTTTTTCCTTCGGCTCGCGCGTGGGAATGTCGAGCGCGACCGTGCTGTTTTCTTTCGGATTCAGGATGACGAGCTGACCGTGACCGGCGGAGACCGCGTAGATCGGCCCTCCGGCGTTCACCGTCGGACGGTTCCGGTCGGTCGAAATCTCGTCGTGCATGAACGAGTGGTCGTCGCCCACGTCCCACAGCGTCACGACGACGTTGCGCTCGATGCCTTTCGGCCGTTGGGGGGCCGGCGGCAGTTCGCCTCTGGCGATGCGCTCGGTCCAGTCTGCGTACGCTTTCAGCGATCGCTCTTTGCCCTGGTTCGTCAGGACTCCGTACATCGAGTTGCCACGAACGCCCGTGCCCAGACGCCACTCCCACGCGTCCGCGTGCGTTTTCAGCTCCGGCTTCGCCTTCAGCACGTCGTCGACGGTGCGCGTGAGCTGATTTCCGAGCTGGTGGCAGAAGTTGCAGTCCGATTTCAGCGAGTTGATCCAGTGGTTCTGCGTCAGCATGTTCGGGCCGAGGCCGTTGCCTTCCGAGCCGGTGCCCGGAAACTCCGCCTTGCCCGGCGGCTCGAGGAGCGATAGCCAGTAATTTCCCGGGTAAACCTTCGCCGCTTCCTGCGGGCTCTTGGCGGCGGCCGCGCGCAGCGTGATCGCCTCCGCTTTGGGCTTCATCTGGATGGGCATCGAATCGACGAGGCCGTATCCACGGACCCAGACGTTGTAGGTCGCGCCGGGCAGATCGGGAAGCATGAAGCGGCCCTGATCGTCGGTGACGACAATCTTGATGAAGTTCGTCGGCAGATCTTTGGTTTCAGCGATGACCCAGACGCCGGCCTCCGGCCCCTGCGCGCCCTGAACGACGCCCGTGATGTAGTTCGCTTGCGCGTTCTGTGCGCTCCGCTGTGCGTGGACCAGCGCGATCGGCAGCAGGCAGAGCAGCGTGGCGAGCGTCCTCGATCGAGTGAAGGCGTTCATCGAGTCCTCCGGTTCGCGCAACCGCGCGGCAGTATAGGCGGCGCCGGAACACCGCGCAACGTATAGTTGGGCGTGTTTTCGCCGGAGACCGCCGCGCAGGTCGAGACCGTCGTGAAGCTTGGTGGCGCCGTCCTCGACCACGTCGAAACGTTCGACGCCGTGCTGGCGGCGCTCGGCGCCGCCGCGCAATCACGCAGGCTGCTGATCGTGCCCGGCGGCGGAGCGTTCGCCGATGCGGTCCGCGACGTCGATCGGCGGTTCCGGCTGTCCGACACCGCGGCGCACTGGATGGCGGTGCTCGCCATGGATCAGCACGCGCACCTCATCGCGGCGCGGCTGGCGGGCGCGGCGCTCGTGGCTGAACCACGCGAGATCGCCGCCGCGCTCGACGCACGCGACATTCCGGTGCTTGCGCCGTCGCGATGGCTGCGGACGGCGGATCCCCTTCCGCATTCGTGGGACGTGACCAGCGACAGCATCGCCGCGTGGGTGGCCGGCCGCGTCGGAGCCGGCCGTCTCGTCCTCGTCAAGCCGGCCGGCGCTCGGCCTTCTGACACAATCGTCGATCCCTACTTCACGCGGGCGCTGCCGCCGGGTGTGTCGAGCCTGATGGTCGCCGCGGATCAAATCGATCGGCTGCGAACGGCGCTTTCGGGATAGATGTCGCGTGGCCGTCCGACGGCCGCGACCAGCTGACGCACCTTGTCGGCGGAGATGCGCGTCGTGCGGTCGCCGTCGCATGCGGCACCGCGCACGCCGGCAACATCCGCACCCGCATCGCGCACGAACGGCAGATCGTCCGCCGTCAGCTTCCCCGCCAGTGCGACGAACAGGCCATGGTCGTGGGCGCGGGCAACCCAGGCGGCGAGCGTGCGCGCGTCGATCAGCGCGGGCAAACCGGGTCCGTGCTTGTCGGCGGTATCGAGCAGAATCCCTCGCGCGCCCGCGCGCGCCGCGACCGCGACAAGCGCTGCCGGCGCTACGCACCCGGGCTCGTCCGCGTAGCCGACGGCGACCACGCTACCTCGGCTCTGGCCGCCAGCTTCGACGCCGCGACGCGCCGCACCGATCAGCGCCGAAACGCGAGCCGCGCTGCCAATTCCGCGGAAGCCGACTTTCACCAGCGAGGTTCCGAGGGCGGCGAACTCGAAGGATCGCCGCTCGACGGCGGCCTCGTTGCTCGCGTCGCCAATCGCCGCGGTGACGGGACGCGCGGCGCCGACGGCGGCGTGAATATCTTTCAGCGCGTCGAGGGACACCGGGCCGAGCGCGCCGGCGCGCGGATTCTTCGCGTCGACGATGTCGGTGCCGCCGGCGAGCGCAGCCGACGCGTCCGCGGCGTTCGCCGCGCTGACCAGCAGCTGCATAGTGGCTACAGTATCATCTGCGAATTGGCGAACTGGCGAATTCGTGAATGGGTGAGTTGACGCTTGCGGGTCGGGCGGTGCTGGTCACCGGTGGATCGAGCGGCATCGGCCGCGCGATCGCGCTGGCGGCCGCGCAGGCAGGAGCCGACGTCGCGATCACCTATCGATCGAACGAAGCGGGCGCCAGGGAGGTACTGGACGCGATCCGCTCGATGGGTCGTCGCGCGGCATCGTTGCGCCTGGACCTGGCCGACGCGGATTCCATCGTCGATCTCGGATCCGCGTCGCGGCGCGCGCTCGGGCGGCTCGACGTCTGGATCAACAACGCCGGCGCCGACATCCTGACCGGGCACGGCGCTTCGCTGTCCCGGATCGAAAAACTGGATCTGTTGATCGCCGTCGATCTGCGTGGGACGATGCTCGCGTCGTGGCAGGCGGCCGAGATGTTCGCGCAGCAGCCGGAAGGCGGCGTCATCATCAACATGAGCTGGGATCACGTGCTCACCGGAATGGCCGGACTCAACCCAGAGCTCTATTCCGCGGTGAAGGGCGGCGTGCTCGCGTTCAGCAAATCGCTCGCGCGATCGGTCGCGCCTGGTGTCCGCGTCAACGTGATCGCGCCCGGTTTCATCGAGACGGCGTTCGGTGCCGGAACGAGCGACGCCTGGCGCCGGTCGGTCGCGGAGTCCACGCCACTCGGGCGGTGGGGCACGGCCGATGACGTGGCTGGCGCTGCGGTGTTCCTGGCGTCGCCCGCGGCCGCGTTCCTGACCGGACAGACGATCCTGGTGGGCGGCGGCGTGGTCATGTGAGGTCCATATGCCGGAGAAAGAACGAACGTATTCCGAGTCCGAGATCGCCGAGCGGCTGCGCGCGCTGCCCGGCTGGTACTTCGAGGACGGCTGGATCCGCCGCGTCTACAAGACCGACGGCTGGCCGACGACGCTCATGCTGGTCGGTGCGATCGGCTACTGCGCCGAAGCGGCGTATCACCATCCCGACCTCGCGGTGACGTGGGGCCGCATCACCGTGAAGCTGTCGACGCACAGCGCCGGCGGCATCACCGACAAGGATTTCGAGCTCGCGCGGCGGATCGAGGACGTCGCGCTCTGGCGTCCAACGGGCGGTGCGCTCACCGGCACGCCGAACAAGTTCGTCCGGAGCGGCGATCCTCGTTGACCGAGCGGACCAGCCCCGACGGTTCCCCGCGCCGCCTGCTCTTCGTGACCGGCCGTCTCGCGGAACCAGCGCTGCGGCGCGTGCTCGCCGAGATGGAGCCCGACTTCGCCTGCGACGTTGCGGTCATGGGCATCACCGTCGCCGCGCTGATGACGACCGACTGGATTGCCCGCGGTCTCGATGTCGCCGACGGAACCGATCTCGTCGTGATCCCGGGACTCTGCGAAGGCGATCCGGCCGTCATCACCGAGAAGGTCGGCGTGGCGGCGGAGAAGGGGCCCAAGGATCTGCTGGAGATTCCGGAGCACTTCGGCCGCGCCGCGGCGAGACGCGACTACGGCGCGTGGGACATCGAGATCGTCGCGGAGATCAACAACGTCCCGCGCCTGGCGCCCGATGCCGTGCGCGCGGCGGCCGAGTACTTTCGCGCGTCGGGCGCCGACGTGATCGATGTCGGCTGCACGCCGGGCGTCGTCTTTCCGGCGCTCGGAGACGTCGTTCGGGGTCTCGTCGGCGCCGGGATGCGCGTGGCGGTCGACACGTTCGACGCCGCCGAGATTCGTACGGCCGTCGCCGCCGGCGCGGAGCTCGTGCTGAGCGTGAATGGCTCGAACCTCCACGTCGCGAAGGATCTGTCCGGGACCGGCGCGCGCGTCGTCGCGGTGCCGGAGCTCGGCGGCGGTCTCGAGACGCTGGATCCGACCCTCGAAACGCTCGAACGGCACGGCGTTTCGTATCTCATCGATCCGATTCTCGAGCCGATCGGCTTCGGCTTCATGGCGTCGCTCGAGCGGTACGCCGCCGTGCGCCGGCGGTATCCCGACGCGGCGATGCTGATGGGCATCGGCAATCTCACGGAGCTGACCGCCGCCGATTCAACCGGCGTAAACGCGCTGCTGATTGCCATCTGCGAGGAGCTCCGTGTGCGGACGGTCCTGACCACCGAAGTGATCCCATGGGCGCGCGGGGCCGTGCGCGAAATCGACATCGCTCGACGTCTGATGCACTACGCGGTCACGCGGCACACGCTTCCGAAAGGCATCGACGATCGACTCGTGACCGTGAAGGACCCCAAGGTCCTGACGTTTTCGCAGGAGGAGCTGCGGGATCTTCAGGCGCGCATCACCGATCCGAACTTCCGCATCTTCGCGGATCGCGACGGGATCACGGTGCTGAACGCCGAGCGGTTCGTGCGGAGCACGGACGCGAGCCGGCTCGCGGCGCTTTTCGCCGAGCTCGACGTCACCGAGCCGACGCACGCTTTTTACCTGGGTCGCGAGCTGGCGCGGGCGAGCCTGGCGGTGACGCTCGGCAAGACGTACCGGCAGGAACGCGCGTTGTCGTGGGGCTATCTCACGCCGCCCGACGAGACGGTTGCCGATCACGTGAAGCTGACGCAGCGCTCGAAGCCCAAAACGCCGGCCCGATGATTCCGGTGACGGACTATCGGTGATCATTGAAACGATCGTCACGACCGTCGCCGCGGACGGCACCGTGAACGTCGCGCCGATGGGCGTCGAGTGGGCCGAGCAGGACATCGTGCTCAAGCCGTTCCTCGACACCGCGACGTATCGCAACGTGGCGGCAACCGGCGCTGCGGTGGTGAACCTGACCGACGATGTTCGGGTGTTCGCGCGCGCGGCCATCTCGAACCCGGAGTATCCGACGGTTCCCGCCGCCGTCGTGCCCGGCGTCGTCCTCGCTGGCTGCTGCACGTGGCGCGAGCTGCGCGTGCGATCGATTGACAGCACGCCGCCGCGATCGCGCATCGAGACGATCGTCGTGCATCGCGGCGCGCGCCGCGAGTTCGTCGGTTTCAACCGCGCGTGTCACGCGGTACTCGAGACCGCGATCTACGCCACGCGCCTGCACCTGCTCTCCCGCGAGTTCGTCGAGAGCGAGCTGTCACGGCTGCAGACGATTGTCGACAAGACCGCGGGGCCACGCGAACGCGAGGCGATGGCGATCCTGGCCGAGTACATCCGCGCGGCGCCGCGCGAGCCCGCCGCGCTATGACCGACGAGCGCGAGCGTGGTGAAGTGTTCGTCGAAGCGCCGGCGCGGCTCCACTTCGGCGTGCTCGACCTGCGCGGCGCGCTGGGCCGCTGGTTCGGCGGGATCGGCGCCGCCGCGCCCGAGCCGACACTCCTCGTCTCGGCTCGCCGCGGCGCACGGCTGAGCGTCGACGGACCGGACGCGGATCGCGCCATCGGCTTTGCCCGAGCGTTCCTGGCCCATCACAACCTCGCCGCCGGCGCTCGCGTGTCGATCCATCGCGCCCTTCCCGC
>Ga0114129_10009761_pt1 | contig 13686 bp, 15 predicted proteins | sample RhiMetdeltSRZDD1_FD_80071 | JGI IMG/M metagenome (GOLD analysis project Ga0114129, IMG submission 80071) | Populus rhizosphere microbial communities from Tennessee, USA - Rhizosphere MetaG P. deltoides SRZDD1 (version 2) (version 2) | ecosystem: Host-associated > Plants > Roots > Rhizosphere >...
GAGCGGATCGCCGCGGCGCAGGCGAAGAGCGGTGAGAAGGACGCGATCATCACCGGAGAGGCGACGATCGGCGAGAACCCGGTGATCCTCGCGGTCATGGGCTTCGAGTTCATGGGCGGCTCGATGGGCGCGGTCGTCGGCGAGAAGATCACGCGCGCCGCCGAGCGCGCGCTCGCGGAGCGAAGGGCGCTCGTCAGCGTCTCCGCGTCGGGTGGCGCCCGCATGCAGGAGGGCACGATCGCGCTGATGCAGATGGCGAAGATCCTCGGCGCGCTCGCGCGGCTCGACCAGGCGCGCCTGCCGTACGTCAGCGTGATCACCGATCCGACGACCGGCGGCGTTCTCGCGTCGTTCGCGTCGCTCGGGGACGTCATCGTCGCGGAGCCCGGCGCGCTCATCCGCTTCTCGGGCGAGCGCGTGACGAGCGGAACAGTCGGCGAGAAGCTGCCGACCGGATTCGGCAAGGCCGAGTTCCTGCTCGAGCGTGGCTTCATCGATCAGATCGTTCCGCGGCCGCATCTGCGCGAGCGGCTCGCGTTCTTCCTCACCGCGTTCCGCGCCGCGTCGCAAGACCTGCGCTGGAGCCTCTGATCGTGTCCATGCTCGAGCGGCTCACCGGCTCCAAGCGCACCGTCGAAGGCAACGGTCATCTCCCCGCGGACGCGAATCTCATCACCGAGCCCGCACAGCTCGCCTCTCGCGCGAGCCCGTGGGAAGCCGTGCAGGCGGCGCGCAACATCCAGCGGCCCCACACGCTCGAGGTCATCAGCCGCGTGTTCGATCGCTTCCATGAGCTGCACGGTGACCGCGGCTTCCGCGACGACCCCGCGATCGTCGGCGGGATCGCGGACCTCGATGGGCGTCCCGTCGTCGGCGTCGGCGAGCAGAAGGGCGCGTCGACCGAAGAGAACATCGCGCGCAACTTCGGGATGCCGCACCCGGAGGGCTACCGCAAGGCGATGCGCTTGTACCGGCTGGCCGAGAAGTTCCACCTTCCGCTCATCACCTTCGTCGACACGCCCGGTGCCTACCCCGGTCCCGAGGGCGAGGAGCGCGGGCAGGCCGAAGCGATCGCGCAATCGATCCTTCTCATGGCCCGGCTGCAGACGCCGATCGTCGTCGTCATCCTCGGCGAGGGTGGTTCGGGTGGCGCGCTCGCGCTCGGCGTGGGCGACGTCGTGCTCGCGCTTCAGAACGCGATCTACTCCGTCATCTCACCCGAGGGCTGCGCCGCGATCCTGTGGCGAAGCCCAGCGGAGGCCGAGCGTGCCGCCAAGGCCATGCGACTGTCCGGCCCCGACCTCCTCGAGCTTGGCGTCGTCGACGCGCTCATTCCCGAGCCCGCCGGCGGTGCTCACGCCGACCACGAAGCGACGGCAAAAGCGATCCGCACGGCACTCGCGGCGCAGCTCGCGAAGCTCGAGCGCGTGCCCGCGGCCGATCTCATGTCGGCCCGCTACGAGCGGTTTCGCGCCTTCGGCGCCACCGACGAGCCGGGCACCGCGGCCTCGCCGCCGCCGCCACCGGACTCGTGGTACCGGCGTCTCGTGAAGCGGATGACGTCTTGAGCGACACAGACCACGTCCTCGGACTGCTCGACGATCTCATGCGGCTCGCGGATGGGTCGCCCGCGGTGACGATCGAGGTCGAGGCCGACAACTTCTCGGTCTCGGTCACGCGGCGTGGCGCCTCGCGACCGGACGTGTCCCTTGCCACGACGGAGCGGCCCCCGGCCACGAGCGACGCGCACCCCGTTCGCCTGCCGACGCAGCGCGTTCACGCGACGACGGTCGGGATCTTCAGCCCATCGAAGGAGTGGCAGGCCGGCGATGCCGTGTCGCGCGGCGACGTCCTTGGCGGGATCAAGTCGCTCGGTCAGGTCGCGAAGATCGTCGCTCCGGCCGACGGTGAGGTCCGCGAGGTCCTTGTCGCGGGGGGTGCTCCCGTGGAGTACGGCCAGCCGCTCCTCGTGATCACGCTCCGCTGATGGCTGCGCGTCGGATCGAGATCACGTATAGCGACTCGGGAGGCGGCTGGGTCGCGCACGCGACGGTCACCGCACCCACGCGGACATCGCACGTCGTGCGCGTCTCGAAGGCTGAGCTCGAGCGATACGGCGGCGGTGACGTGCACGACCTGCTGCGGCGTTCGTTCGAATTCCTGCTCGACCGCGAATCGAATACCTCCATCCTGCGCGAGTTCGATCTCAGCACGATCGAGCGCTACTTCCCGGAGTACGCGGCGGCGATGCAGCGCGCGCCCAAGATCTAGCGAACAAGGCGCCGTACCTGGGTCTCGCAATACCATTCCGCGTCCATGGGGAGCGGTGTCGCGTGGCTTTTTCCGGGGCAGGGTTCGCAGACCGTCGGGATGGGCCGCGAGCTCGCGGAGAAATATCCGAGCGCCGCGCGCGCATTCGAGGAAGCGAACGACGCGCTCGGACTCGATCTGCGCCGCCTCTGCTGGGATGGGCCGCAGAGCGAGCTCGACCGAACCGCCAACACGCAGCCCGCACTCCTCACCGTGTCCATCGCCGCACTGCGGGCCGCTGAGGAGGCAGCGGGGGGTCTCGACGAGCCGGTCGTCGCGATGGGTCACTCGCTCGGTGAGTTCAGCGCCCTCGTCGCCGGTGGCGCGCTCGCGCTGTCGGACGCCGTGGTCCTGGTGCGCCGCCGTGGTGAGCTCATGCAGGAAGCGGATCCCTCCGGCGGGATGCTCGCGGTCATCGGTCTCGATTCGGACGCGATCGCGACGGCCATCGCTGGGACCGGCCTTGTCGTCGCCAATGACAACGCGCCAGGGCAGGTCGTCATCTCCGGTCCGAAGGACGGCTTCGACCGCGCGAGCGCCGCATTGAAGGCTGCTGGCGCGAAACGGGTCACTCCGCTGCGCACCTCAGCCGCCTTCCATTCACCGGCGATGCGACCGGTCGGACCACAGCTCGCGAAGGCCATCGAGGTGACGCCGCTGGGGGCCCTGCGTTACCGGATCGTGGCGAACGTCGATGCGCAGGTCCACGAACATGCGGCGGATTTCCCGTCATTGCTGGAGAAACAGGTCTGGTCGGCAGTACAGTGGGTCGCCTCTATGCGGCGCGCGCACGGGGAGGGCGCGACCGCATTCGTCGAGTTCGGTCCATCGAGCGTCCTCACCGGGCTCGCGAAACGGATCCTCCCTGAAGTGCGGACGGCGAATGTGTCTGACGTGAAGACGCTTGAGGAGGCGCTCGATGTCCTTCGATAAGATCCTCATCGCGAATCGCGGCGAGATCGCTCTTCGCGTCATCCGCGCGTGTCGCGAGCTCGGCATCCAGACCGTCGTCGTGTACAGCGAGGCCGACGCGCACAGCCTTCCCGTGCACCTCGCGGACGAAGCGATCTGCGTCGGCCCGGCATCCTCGCGCGAGAGCTACCTCAATATCCCGTCGATCATGTCGGCCGCGCTCATCAGTGGAGCGCAGGCCATCCATCCGGGATACGGGTTCCTCGCCGAGAACGCCGACTTCGCCGAGGTCTGCAAAGAGCACGGTCTCGTATTCATCGGTCCGCCGCCGGAGATACTCCGCAAGTTCCACGACAAAGTCGCGACACGCGTCGCGATGAAGAAGCTCGGTCTGCCGGTGATCCCGGGCTCCGATGGTCCGGTGAAGACGATGGCCGAGGCGCTGCGCATCGCGGAGGCCGTCGGCTACCCGGTCATGTTGAAGGCGCGCTCCGGCGGTGGCGGCCGTGGGATGCGGAAGGTCACCGCTCCGAACGATCTGCAACGTCTCTGGGACCAGGCGAGCAGTGAGGCGAAGGCATCGTTCGGCGACGCGGGCCTCTACGTCGAGCGCTGCCTCGAGGGCGTGCGCCACGTCGAAGCGCAGATCGCGGTCGACGAGTACGGGAGCGGCATCTGCCTCGGCGAACGCGAGTGCTCGATCCAGCGCCGGAACCAGAAGATGATCGAAGAAGCGCCATCCGCCTCGATCAGCGAGGAGCTGCGTCAGGAGATCGCGCGCCGCGCGACCGATGCCGCGGTCCGTTGCGGGTACCGCAACGTCGGTACGTTCGAATTCCTCGTCGATGCCGCCGGCGAGTTCTATTTCATCGAGGTGAACTCGCGCATCCAGGTCGAACACACCGTCACCGAGATGACGACTGGTATCGACCTCGTGAAAGAGCAGATCGCGCTCGCGTCCGGACAGCCGCTCTCGTTCAGCGAGGAGCAGATCTGGATCAGCGGCCACGCGATCGAGTGCCGCATCAACGCCGAGGACAGCGAGCAGAACTTCGCGCCGTCGACCGGCGTGCTCACGACGTGGCTGCAGCCCGGCGGACCGGGCATCCGCATCGACACGCACTGCTTCCAGGGGTACGAGGTGCCGCCGTACTACGACTCGCTGCTGGCGAAGGTCATCGCGTGGGGCCGCGACCGGGCCGAGGCGGTGACCCGAATGCAGCGCGCGCTCGACGAATTCACGATCGTCGGGGTCACGACCAACATCCCTGCACACAAGAAGATCCTCGCGAGCGACCTGTTCCGCTCGGGCCAGGTCACGACGCACCTCATCGACACGGTCGGAGTGGACGCGCTCACGGCATAGCGCCCTCTACACTCGCGACGCGTGACTACGCTCGATCGTGCCGGGATCCAGGCGCTCATCCCGCACCGCGATCCGTTCCTCCTCATCGACCGTGTGACCGAGCTCGAGCCCGGCGTGCGCGCGGTCGCCGAGCACACGTTCACCGGCGACGAGTGGTATCTGAAGGGCCATTTCCCAGGGAATCCGATCGTTCCGGGCGTCATCCTCGTCGAGTCGCTCGCCCAGGCCGCGACGGTGATGGCGATGGCGCTTCCCGAGTACCGCGACGGGCTCGGGCTCTTCGCGGGCATCGATGAGATGCGTTTCAAGCGGATCGTTCGACCCGGCGAGACGGCCCGGTACGAGGCCGTCATCGACAAGATGCGGCGCGGCTATGCGCGCGTGAACGTTCGCGCCTTCGTCGGCGACGAGATCGCAGCCGAAGGCGTGATCCAGGCGATCTTCCAGCCACGTGCCGCGAGCGCGGGGAAGCAGAGCGCGTCGTGACCGAACAGCGCCGTCCTGTCGTCGAGATCATCGGCGTGCCGATGGACCTGGGCGGCAACCGCCGCGGGGTCGACATGGGCCCGTCCGGCATCCGGTACAGCGGACTGGTGGCCAAGCTGTCGGAGATCGGGTTTCGCGTGAAGGACCGCGGGAATATCCACGTCGCCGACCTGGACGAAGGGCTCGCGACAGATACGTACCGGAAGGTCGACCCCAAGAACATGTTCCGCGGTCCGCGCGCGCACAACGTGAAGGAGATCGTGCGCGCGTGCGAGGAGCTCGCGACCGTGGTGGCGGACATCGTGCGCGCCGGGAACATCCCGCTCGTCCTCGGCGGCGATCACTCGATGGCGATGGGCACGCTCGCGGGTCTCGCTCGGGCGGGGAAGCGGCCCGGTGTGATCTGGATCGACGCGCACGGTGACATCAACACGCCCGAGACGACTCCGTCGGGGAATGTGCACGGGATGCCTTTCGCGGTTGCGCTCGGACTCGCCGCCGAGCCCTTCCCTGCAGACATGCGCGACACCACCAGGGGTGACCACGGTGTGCTGCTCGGACTGCGCGACGTCGATCCGGGCGAGCGCGACAACATCAAGAAAGCTGGCGTTACCGCGCTCACCATGTCCGATATCGATCGCCTCGGCATGGGACCGGCGATGGAGAGGGCCATCGCGGTCGCCGGTAAGGGCGACGGGATCCATCTCTCGCTCGACATGGACGCGCTCGATCCGGACGAGGCGCCGGGCGTCGGCACGCCGGTGCGCGGCGGTCTCACCTACCGCGAGGCGCAGCTCGCGATGGAGATGCTCGCGGCATCAGGGAAGCTTCGCTCGGTCGAGATCGCCGAGGTCAATCCGATCCTCGACGAGAGCAACCGCACCGCGGCGCTCGCCGTCGAGCTTGTCGCGAGCGCGCTCGGCGAAACGATCCTCTAGACGCGTTTCCGGTTCGTGACCGCACGGTGGAACAGCGCCGCGACCTCGACGTTGCGTCGATCGCGCGCGACGTCGAGCGGCGTCAAGCCCTTCGGATCCGTGGCGTTCGGATCGGCTCCGTAGGCGAGCAGCATCTCGGCGATCTCCAGGTCGCCGGTGAAGGCAGCGGTGTGCAGCGGGGTGCCGCCCTCGCGGCTCTTCGCGTTCGGATCGGCACCGGCCTCGAGCAGCAGGCGCACGATCTCGCGCTCGCTGCCAGCCGCATCAGTGGCGACGGCGGAGTGGAGAGGAGTGAAGCCCTGGTCACGTGACGGTGCGCTCGGCTTCGCGCCGCGGTCGAGCAGTGCCTTCACGACGTCGCGCCGCTTGAAGAACGCGGCGAGACCGAGCGGCGTGTAGCCGTCCTTCGCGACGGCATCGACGAGCGAGCGATCCGCATCGGTGAGCGCCGCGACGCGCTTCGCGTCGCCGGCGGTCGCGGCCTCGAATACGTCGAGCGTCGGCGCGCGAGACAGCAGGGCCGCGGCGACCTCCGTCTTCCCGTAGTAGTGGGCGAGCAGCACGGCCGACGTGCCGTGCTCGTCCCGCGCCGACACGAGCGAGGGTTCGGCGTCGAGCATCCGATCCACCGCGGACCGATCGCCCTTCTTCACCGCCTCGAGAAACTCCGCTGTCATCTCCGCGTCCCCCGTTTTTTGCAGTACTTAGCAATGCTAACTAATATCATGGCATGCCCAGGAACGCAATCGGGCCGCCGATAAACGTGCGGGAGCGCGAGCTCGCCGATCGTCTGCACTCAGCGGCGATACATCTCCTCCGCCGCGCTCGGCGCGGCGATCCGCTGACCGGTGCCACGCCGGCGCAGCTCTCCGCGCTTTCGGTGCTCATGAGCGGACCCAAGACGCTGGGCGACCTCGCGGCGGCCGAGCAGGTCCGCGCGCCGACCGTCAGCCGGCTTGCCGCCGAGATGGAGCGCATCGGACTGATCCGTCGTCGCAGCGACCCCGATGACGCTCGCGTGGTGCATGTCGAGATGACCGCGAAGGGCCGCCGCGTGCTCGGCAAAGGGCGCGAGCTCCGCATCGCCGATATCGAGGGCCGTGTGCGCCGGCTGGACACGACCGAGGTGACGACGCTCGAGAAGGCGGTGGGCATCATCGAGGAGATGCTGCGCGACTGAACGGCGTTAGCCTGTAGGCGACAGGGGAGGCCGCGTGCAGGTACGTCTTCACAACACGCTGACGCGAAGCGTGGAGCCGGTGATACCGCTGAACGACGGCGAGATCCGCATGTACACCTGCGGGCCGACGGTGTACCGGCCGGTGCACGTTGGCAATCTCCGTTCGTATCTGCTGGCCGACTGGCTTCGCCGCACGTTCGAGCTCTTCGGCCACCGCGTCGTCGCGGTGAAGAACATCACCGACGTCGGGCACATGCGGCAGGATGCGGTGGACCGCGGTGAGGACAAGGTCATCGCCGCGGCGCTCGCGGAAGGTAAGACGCCCACACAGATCGCGGAGTTCTACGAAGCCGCGTTCCACGAGGATGAACGGAAGCTCGGCATCCTTCCCGCGACCTTCTACCCGCGCGCGACCGCGCACGTCGCCCCGATGATCGCCATCATCGAGCGGCTGCTCGCGCAGGGTCTCGCGTACGTCGTCGACGGGACCGTCTACTACGCCGTGAAGCGTTTCCCCGGCTACGGTCGCCTGTCCGGCAACGTCGGTGAAGCTCTGCGGCAGGGCGTCCGCACCGAGGTCGATCCGAACAAGCGCAACGCGGCGGACTTCGCGCTCTGGAAACGCGCCGAGCCCGACCGGCAGGCGCTCGTGTGGGATTCGCCGTGGGGTCCAGGGTATCCGGGATGGCACATCGAGTGTTCGGCGATGAGCACGCAGTACCTCGGCGAGCGATTCGACGTCCACACCGGTGGGGTGGACAACATCTTCCCGCACCACGAGGACGAGATCGCGCAGTCGGAGGGCGCGCTCGGGCATCCCGTTGTCGGCATGTGGGTCCACGGCCAGCATCTCCTCGCCGATGGCGTGAAGATGGCGAAGTCGGCGCGGAACACCCTCGAAGTCCACGAGATCGAAGGGCTCGGACTGGACCCGCTCGCGTTCCGCTACCAGTGCCTCCTCACGCACTACCGCTCGCGGATGCACTTCAGCGTCGGCGCGCTGCGCCAAGCGGCGGAGGGGCTCGACCACCTGCGACAGCGCGTACGCCATTGGTCGCAGCTCGCGAGCGGCGAACGCAACGACACGATGCGGCAGGCGTGGTCGCAGCTGTTCCGCGCCGAGCTCGCGAGCGATCTGAATCTGCCGCGAGCGCTCGAGGTGCTGCAGCTCGCGACACGCTCCCGTTCATTGCCAGCCGCCTCGAAGCTCGATCTCGTGGTCGAGGCGGATGCGGTGCTCGGCCTTGGTCTCGCGTCTGTTGCACGGGAGCGTGACGAAGCACCGGTGCCGGTCCTTACGGCACTCGCGCAGCACGCGCGCGCTCGCGGATCCGGCGACTACGCCGCGTCAGACGCGCTGCGGGCGAGCTCCAGCGGCCTGCGCCTCGAGGATCATGGCCCTGACGCGACCCTTATCGCCCGCACCGATCGAAGGATCGGACGCCGAGCCAGACGCTCGATCGCATCGCCGCGCGAGCTGGACGATCGCACGGCCGAACGCGCAACGCGCACCTGGACGATCGCGGTGACGGCGCGCGAGTGGCCTGAGGACGTCGAACGCTGCGTGCGCGCCGTGCTTCGCTTCGCCCCGGTCGACGCCGAAGTGCTGGTCCTGGATCAGGGTTCGACCGACCGAAGCGCCGAGCGGCTCGACCGTCTGGCGTGGGGCGAGCGTGTCCGGGTCATCCACGCCGACCGCGATCTGGGCGAAGGCGCCGGTCGCAACGCCCTTCTGCGTGTCGCTCGTGGTCGATTGCTGCTGCAGCTCGATCCGTCGGTCGAGCTGCTGGCCGATCTGTTCGCCCCGCTCGAAGCGGCGCTTGGCTCGGGGGCCGGCATCGCTGGACCGTGGGGGCTCCGCACGAAGGATCTCCGGCATTTCGACGAGGTGACCGATGGCGTCTGTGACGCGATACAGGGGTACTGCCAGGCCACGCGGCGCGACACCCTGGTCGCGATCGGCGGATTCGACGAGCGGTATCGCTTCTACCGCAACCTCGATATCGCGGTGTCCTTCGCAGTGCGCGAGCGCGGACTGCGCGCCGTGGCGGTGGGCATCGGACTCGCGGTGCGCCACATTCACCGCGCGTGGGAGGCATTGCCGGAGGAGGAGCGCGACAAGCGCAGCCGAAAGAATCACGACCGGATGTACAAGCGATTCCACCGGACGCTCGCGTCGGCATGACGCGGGGACGGCTCGTGCTGTGCGGCTCGGGCGAGTTCACGCCCGCGATGGCCGATGTCGATCGCGGGATCCTCTCCGACCTGGGCGCGCGACGGGTCCGTGTCGCGATCGTCCCGACCGCCGCGGGGACCGAGGACACACCGAAGTCGTGGGTCGAAATGGGGACCGCTCACTTCTCGCGTCTCGGGGCCGATGCGACGGGGATCATGGTCCTGGACCGCGTTGACGCGGAGGACCCGCGCAACGCCGAGGCCATCGCGGGCGTGGACTGGATCTACTTCTCGGGCGGGAAGCCAGGCTATGTCGTGGAGACCCTCTCCGGCACGCCGTTCTGGTCGGCGGTCGTCGCGAGGTATCACGCGGGCGCGGTGCTCGCGGGCTCGAGCGCGGGCGCGATGATGCTCGGCAGCCGCACCTTTCATTTTCCCGACGGGATCGATGAGACCGGCGTGCCTCGGCGCGTGGCGGTACGCGACGCGCTCGGACTCCTGCCGGGCATTTTCGTCGCGCCGCACTTCGATGCGGTCCCCGCCGAGATGTGGCGGCGCTGGGCCGATATCTGGCCCGATGGCCATCGGATGCTGGGGATCGACGAGGACACCGCGATCGTCGAGGCCGCCGATGGCTGGAGCGTCGTCGGCAGAGGTCGAGCCGTCGTCTTCCGCTCGCTCGACGACCGCGACGTACATCCGACCGGTGCCCGCTTCGACGGCATCAGCGTCGCGGCTGCCTCACGCACTTAGACTCGACACATGCGCGACGGTGAACGACGGCGCGTCGTTGTGACCGGGCTCGGAATGATCACGCCGCTGGGTGGCTCGGTCGCCAAGACGTGGGAGGGCATCCGCGCGGGCCGCAGCGGCATCGGTCCGATCACGCGGTTCGACACGACCGGCCTCGAGACGACGATCGGCGGCGAGGTGCGCGACTTCGATCCGCTCCAGTACATGGACCGAAAGGAAGCGCGCCGCGCCGACCGCTTTGCGCAGTTCGCGGTCGCGACGGCGTCCCAGGCGATCGCCGATGCGAAGCTGGAGATCACGAAGGACCTCGCGCCGCGCGTCGGCGTCGCGTTCGGCTCCGGCATCGGCGGCGTGAGCACCGTGGTGGAGAACGTCCTGTCGCACGCGAAGGATCCGCGGCGGGTCTCCGCGTTCATGATCCCGATGATGATCATCGACATGGCCGCGGGCGAGATCGCGATGAAGTTCGGCGCCAAGGGGCCGAACATGGGCCACGTCTCCGCCTGCGCGTCGAGCGCGCACGCGATCGGCGAAGGAGCCGAGATCATCCGGCGCGGCCAGGCGGACGTCATGATCGCCGGCGGCTCTGAGGCGGGCCTCATCAAGATCGCGATCGCCGCATTCAATCAGGCACACGCGCTGTCGCGTCGCAACAACGCGCCCGAGAAGGCGTCGCGGCCCTTTGACAAGGAGCGTGACGGGTTCGTGTTCAGCGAGGGCGGCGGAGCCGTCATCCTGGAGGAGCTCGAGTTCGCGCGGGCGCGCGGCGCTCAGATCGTTGCGGAGCTCATCGGCTACGGCCAGAGCGCCGACGCGCACCACGTGACGGCGCCGGCCGAGGGCGGCGAGGGCGCCGTGCGCGCGATGCGCATGGCGATCGACGGCGCGGGCATCGCGGCCACCGATGTCGGATACATCAACGCTCATGGCACCTCGACACCGGCGAATGACGGATCCGAAACGGCCGCGGTGAAGACGCTCTTCGGCAAGCACGCGTACAAGCTCGCGGTGTCATCGACGAAGTCCATGACCGGCCACACGCTCGGCGCAGCCGGTGCGATCGAGGCGATCTTCTGCGCGCTCGCGATGCGCGACGGCGTGCTGCCGCCCACGATCAACCAGGAGATGCCCGACCCGGAATGCGATCTCGACTACGTCCCGAACGCGATGCGCAAGCAGCAGGTCGACGTCTCGCTGTCCAATTCGATGGGCTTTGGTGGCCACAACGCAGCGCTGTTGCTGCGGCGCTGGGCCTGAAGGTGGCCGACCCGAAGAAGCTCCGCGCCGATGCGAACGCGCTCGTGACCGAGCTGCTGCAGCGCCTCGCGGCGGAGGATGTGCAGCAGCTCGAGATCCGCCGCGGCGGCCTGCGCGTGAAGGTGAGCAAGAACGGTGTGCCCGCCGCTGCCGCCGCGCCGAGCGCGCCGGCGCCGGCACCGGCCGGCGTGACGGTCACCGGACCGGAGAAGCAGACGAAGGGCGAGCTCCCGACGGTGAACGCGCCGCTCACGGGCGTCTTCTACCGGTCGCCGACGCCGCAGGCCCCGCCGTTCGTCCAGATCGGCGCCGTCGTGAACAAGGGCGACGTCATCGCGCTCATCGAGGCGATGAAGCTCTTCAACGAGATCCGCTCGACCGCGGGCGGAACGGTGAAGCGCATCTTTGCCGAGAACGGGCAGCTCGTGCGCGCGCATCAGCCGCTGCTCGAGCTCGAGCCGATCTGATGACCTCGGTCTGCGTCGTGTGCAAGACCGCGCTCGCGGCGGACCGGATCCGACTTCGGTATGAGGGCCGCTACTACGAGTTCGACCGCGACCGCTGCAAGATCATCTTCCAGGAGAATCCCGACCGCTGGCTCGACGCGTTCGGCGAGGTGCTCGACCAGCCGCGCTAGCGCCCGCGCTTAGAGTCGGACCGATGCGTCGCCCAGTCGCGTTCTTCGCAATCGTCTTGGCGCTGACCGTGACGGCGAGCGCATGTTTGCCTCTGGCACGCGTCCCCGCGACCTCCGCTCCCGAGTCACCGACGCCAACGCTGTCACCAGCGCCGTCGTCCTCGCTGATCCCGGCGGGCCCGTCCCCATCGCCTTCGCCGAGCGCGTCCGTGACTGACATCCACGTCACCGCGGTTTCGGCCATGCCCGCCGATCCGCATTTCTTCTCCGTCGGCTCACGGGACACCACGCGGATCCTCTTATTCGATTCCTCGGCCACACGGCCGCCGGTCGAAGTGGCGCGCTTCGACCCGGCGCCGCCGGTCGGCGGGCCGGAAGTGCAGACCGTCGCGTTCGGCGCTTCTGCCGACGGCCGCGTGCTGGTCGTGGCGCGTCGATTCTCCCAGCAGCGGACGGTCCACTATCTCGTGCGCCCGCAGACGGGGGAGGTGCTCGTCCTCCTCACCGATCTCGCGTCATCGTTCAGCACACCGGTCGTGTCGCCCGATGGCACGCGCTACGCGTATGCGCGGCTGGGTGATGCCAAAGGCACCGGGGTCTTCATGGCCGACGCTCGCGCGGGTCCCGATCCGAAGCGCATCGTGGCATCGGATCCGCAGATCGTGGGTTCGCCGCCACAGCCGGTAGCGTGGTCGGCCGATGGTGCGTGGCTCGCGGTGAGCACGTCCGACACCGGCGGCAGTCGGATGGGCGTGGTGAAGGTAGTGGCGGGGGAGACGACGTTCGACGTTGGCAGCGGACGGTTCACTGGCGGCGATGCGCGTTTACTCGGCCCGGGTCACGCCATCGACTGGCGCGGCGGCGAACAGAGCCTGCTCGTCGCGAGCTCGCGCAACGCGTTCGGGGGGCGCTCCTTCGTCTATACGACCACGGTCGCCGGCGGTCAGCCCCGCGAGGTGTACGTGCCCACGGCCGAGACGGTCATCAGCGACGCGCAGTGGCATCCCGCGCTCGACCGCTTTTTCGTGTACGAGGTCCCACTGTGCTGTGGCGCGAACCGGCCGGCGACGATCTCGATCCGCAGACCCGATGGCAGCGGGTCGAGCGTGCATCAATCCCCGTACATCGGCTCGCCATGGTGGTCGAAGGATGGGACTCGGCTGTGGGCGCAGACCGGCGGCGACGATTCCAACAGCTCTCTCCGCGATGTGCTTTCCGCCGACTTCGTCATGTTCTGTCTCCGCTCGCCGACCCCGCCGTGCGCGTGAGTCGCTATCGGCACTGCCCGCGCTGATCGCCGCGACACACCGACGCGACGACGCGGCCGCCGGGGAGCTCGAGGATGTCGAAGTCGCCCACGCCCGGCGTGCCCGCTCTCGCATCCCGTGCCGCGGTGGCGTAGATGCGCGTCCCGTCGCTCGACCACCACGCCTCCCAGATCTTCTTCGGCGACTCGATGCGCTTCGGGAGGTCGTCGGCGAGCGAGCGCGTGTACACGTCGCCCTCCGCGAACTGGTCAGCCGCGGCGGTGTAGAGGACACGGTCGGCACTCGGATGCCAGCTGATCGAGCCGAAGTACTTCGCCGTGAGCGGTTCGAGGTCACGGATCAGGCCGTCATTCGGATCGACGGCATACACGCGATTCTGTCCGCCGAACGTGCCGGCGCTGCCC
>Ga0114129_10009762_pt1 | contig 13686 bp, 10 predicted proteins | sample RhiMetdeltSRZDD1_FD_80071 | JGI IMG/M metagenome (GOLD analysis project Ga0114129, IMG submission 80071) | Populus rhizosphere microbial communities from Tennessee, USA - Rhizosphere MetaG P. deltoides SRZDD1 (version 2) (version 2) | ecosystem: Host-associated > Plants > Roots > Rhizosphere >...
CGGCGGTGGCCTCTTGCTCACGCACTCGCACGCCAGCCTCAATCTGAAAACGGAGTTCCTGACGGAGGTCACGCACGCCCCGCTGGGCGTGCTTGGCATCGTCGTCGGCTGGGCGCGCTGGCTAGAGCTTCGGCTGGCGGCGCCCGAGGATCGGCTGCCGGGTCGCGTCTGGGCGATGGCCATGACGGTATTCGGCGTGCTGTTGTTGTTGTATCGGGAGAGCTGAGCTCAGCGCATGAAGATACTCCGCGCCGTGCTGCTCGTGGTCGGCCTCGCGTTCCTCGGGGTCCTGATCGCGAAGAACGATCCGGAAGCCATCTTCGCGTCGATCACGCAATTGTCGTGGCGGCTTGGGGTGCTGGTCTGCTTTCCGTTCCTGCTCGTCACGGCGTTCGACACCCTCGGCTGGCATTTCGCGTTCCTCCGCTCGCGCGTCGATTTCCCCACGCTCCTCGGCGTCCGGATGGCGGGCGAGGCCTTCAATCTCACGACGCCGACCGCCGCCGTCGGCGGCGAATTCGTCAAAGCGTGGATGTTGCGCGGACGCGTGCCGCTCGACGAAGCCATCTTGTCCGTCGTGGTGGCGAAGACGACGATCATGATCGGCCAGGGCCTGTTTCTGCTCGTGGGCACCGTCATCACGTGGAACGCCGGACCGCAGGACTCACGGCTGCTCGGGTGGATGGTGTGGCTGCTCGCCCTGGAAGTGCTCGCGATCGTCGGCTTCCTGATCGCGCAGATTCGCGGAGGCTTCGGCTGGGTGCCGGGCCTGCTGGCGCGCGTGGGCCTCGGTCGGTCGCGGCACGGCGAGACGGTCGCGCGTCTCGACCGCGGCCTCGCCTGGTTCTACAGCAATGAGCCGCGACGGCTGATGCTGTCGATCTTCTTTCATTTCGTCGCGTGGCTGCTCGGCTCGCTCGAGGCCTACCTGATGCTCTATTTCCTCGGCATCCACGTGTCGCTGGCCACCGCGACCATCATCGAGGCGCTCGGGACCGCGGTGCGATTCGCGACGTTCCTGGTGCCAGCCAGCCTCGGCGCACTCGAGGGCGGCTATGTCGCCACGTTCACCGCGCTGGGGCTGGCGCCGTCGGCCGGCGTCGCCTTTGGCCTTACGCGACGGGTGCGCGAGCTCGTGTGGATCACGGTCGGCTTCATTGTGTTCGCCCTGATTCGACCGAAAGCGGCGGGCGAGGTGGGGGGCCCGGTGAAGGCCCCCCAGCCCGATTAATCGCGCTGGATGTCGCGCACGTAGATGTTGTCGGCGACGACCGAGTTCGCCTTGATCGTGTCGGCGTAGATCACGCCGGCGGTGACCGTCGGCAGCTTGATGTCACCCTTCGCGTCCTTGATCTTCACGGCATCGGACTGGTGAACCGCGCCCTGGACCATCGGAGCTTTGATCTTGTTGGCGTAGATCGTCTGCGCACGAACCTCCTGCGCGACGATGTCGCCGGCCTGCACGGTCGGCGGCGTTGACGGCACGACGACCGTCGTCGACGGCTGCTGTTGCGGGACTACGATCGTCGACGGCTGGCTCGGCTGCACGACAGTAGGTGCGGGTTGGCTCGGCTGTACGACAACCGGAGCTTGTCCCGGCTGAACGATGACGTCGGCGGCGCCGGCGAGTCCAGCGCTCACGACGCCGACGGCAAACACACTCGCGACGGCGAACACCTTGCGTGATTTCATCTCGTCCCCCCCACTGCGGATCCTTCCAGCGGATCCGGCTTCGGGATCAGGAGGAGAGGGTGCAAAGCGAATGCCGGCGAGCGCTATGGACTCTCGAGAGCGTGCGGCCCATAGGAGGGCCGCGCCAGGCCCGGCAGCTCCGTGACGGTATCCGCTTTGAGCAGGAGCGTGGGCGGAATCGTCAGCCCAAGCCCGCGCGCCGTCTTCGAGTTGATCACGAGCTGAAACTTCGTCGGCTCTTCGACGGGAAGATCAGCGGGCTTGGCGCCTCTGAAGATCTTGTGCGCGTAAATCGCGGCGCGGCGATACATGTCGGGATAATCCACGCCGTACGAGATCAGACCACCGGAGAATTCTGTCGACGCGTACATCGCGGGAAGCCGGCGCTTGGCCGCGAGCTCGACGATCAGCTGTTGATTCGCCTGCGTGAGCGTGTCGATGCCGACGACGAGCGCGTCCGCACGCTGTCGGACCGCAGCGTCGAACGCCGGCTCGAGGTCCGAGACCTTTCGCACGTCGAGAAGCTGAGGCTCGAGACCTCGTGACCGCGTGGCCCTCTCGACCTCTTTCCACTGGGGTGGCAGCGCAGGGTTGCTCATGTTGAGCAGCACGCCGATCCGCGTGGCCTTCGGCACCAGCTCCATGAGCAGCTGCACCCGCTTGGGAAAGATGTCGGTCACGGCGGCGCTGAGGCCCGTGACGTTGGCGCCGGGACGCGCGAGGCTCGCGACGACACCTTGTCCGACAGGATCGCCGACTCCCGTGATGATCACCGGAATCGTGGTCGTGGCCTTCTTGGCCGCCAGCGCCGCCGGCGTGCCCCGCGTCACGATCACGTCCACTTTCGCGCGGGCCAGCTCGTTCGCGAGGGCAGGGAACCGCTCGTCGTGGCCGTCCGCCGACCGGTAGTCGATGACGAATGTCTCGCCCTCGACGTACCCGAGGTCGCGCATGCCTTGGCGGAACGCTTCGATGTTGGTGGCGTTGATCCCCGTCGGTGTCCGCTCGAGCATTCCGATGCGATAGAGCTTTTCCGACTGCGCCGCCCTGACGGCAAACGGCGTTGCGATCACCGCCACCAACGCGGTGAGGGCCAACAACTCGAGCCGTCTCATGTGTCCTCCGACTTGGGAGCCGACAGCGTCACGCACTCGCGGATCGCAGCCGTGCGGTCATCTGCGACAAAAACACTCGGGGCGCAAACAGCACAATGCGTGCCGCACCGCGTGGTCGGAAAATTGCGGCTTTTCGGAGCACCGCGTCGAGTCCCCACGGCGGAGCGCCTTGACCGACCGGAGAACTGCCCGATGCGACGACGTCGCCCGAGGCTCGCGCGAGCCTCGGGCGTTACGCGGTTGCGCGGAAGCGTGCGATCACTGGGCGGGGACGGGAACCCACGCGTCCGGGCACGTCTGCACCGACGGATAGTAGGCGCCGTAGCTGGGGCAGTAGTACCAGTAGCTTGCCGCCGGGGCCTGATACGCGTACCCGGGGTCGTACGAATACCCGTATGAATACGGATACGCGTACGGCCAGAACAACGGTGCGGCGATGAACGCTCCGCCGACGAAGACCCTTCCGCCGTTATGGAAGCGGCGCCCGTCGAGGCGACCGTGGAAGCCCGGATGGCCGCCGTGGAAGCCGGAGCTGCCATGGAATCCGGGTCTTGCGGCGTTGAACGCCGGCGCGCCGCCGCGGAACGCCGGCGCGGCGCCGCGGAAGCCACCGCCGCCGTGGAAGCCGCCGCCGCCGTGGGAGCCACCGCCGCCGCGGAAACCGCCGCCGCCATGCGGGGCGGCGAACCCGAACGATGCCGTCCCCAGGATGATCGCGATCCCAATCAGGGCAATCGATGAAAGCTTTTTCATGACTTCGTCACTCCCATCACTAGGACGCGCGCCAGGCCCTGAAGTATTCAGACTTCGCTCCATCGATGCGAGGGAAGGCCCCGTATTTCTTGCTAGCCGTGAGGGTACCGTTCGTGATCTAACGGTGTATGCCTAAAGCCGCAATCACCGCCACAGGTCACTACGTTCCCCCCGACATCTATCCCAACACGTGGTTCGAGCAGCGACTCGACACTACGGATGCGTGGATCCGCGAGCGCACCGGCATCACGGAGCGACGCTTCGCGAAGGACGGCGGCGCCTCCGACCTGGCGCTGCCCGCCGCCCGCCGCTGCCTGGAAATGCGGGGCATCGAAGCCGCCGCCCTCGATTGCATCATCGTCGCGACGATGACGCCTGACCGTCCGATTCCGTCGACGGCGGCCCTGCTGCAAGCCAAGCTCGGCGCCATCAACGCCTGGGGCTTCGATCTCGCCGGCGCGTGCTCGGGATTCGTCTACGCGCTGGTGACTGCGACCAAGCTCGTGGAGGGAGGCGCTGCTCGCCGCGTGCTGGTCTGTGGTGCGGACCGCATGTCGAGCGTCATCGATCCCAGCGACCGGGCGACCGCCGTGCTGTTCGGCGACGGCGCGGGCGTCGTCCTCGTCGAGGAGAGCGAGGATGCAGACGTCGGTATTCTCGAGCACGTCTGCCACATGGATGGCGAGGGCGCGGCCGCCCTTTATATACCGGCCGGCGGCAGCGTGCAGCCCCCCAGCGCGGAAACGGTGGCGCAGCGTCGGCACTTCGTCGTCCAGGATGGTCCCACGGTGTTCAAGTCGGCCGTCGTCGGCATGGCCGACGTCACCGAGGAGCTGCTCAAGCGCGCCGACCTGCGACTCGAAGACGTCGCCTGGATGGTGCCCCACCAGGCGAATCGCCGAATCATCGAGGCCGTGGCCAAGCGGCTCGGTGTCTCGCTCGAGCGCGTCGTCATCAATCTCGATCGCTACGGCAACACGGTGGCGGCCACGATTCCCCTCGGGCTCTCCGAATGGCACACCGAAGGCCGTCTGGCGTACGGCGACCGCATCGTGCTCGCGGCCTTCGGCGCGGGATTCACATCCGGCGCCGTGTATTTGAGGTGGGCGATCGGGGCATAGCGCCGTTCGGCCTCATTGACTGGCTGCTGACCTCCGGGCTACTGTCTGGCGCTCGATATGAAATGTCCTCGGTGCCAGCACGAAAATCCTCCGAACGCTAAGTTTTGCCTCGAGTGCGGCGCGCGCCTCGCGCTCGCGTGCGGATCATGCGGTACGGAGCTTCCCGCGTTAGCTCGCTTCTGTCTGCAATGCGGCCAGCCGGTGACCAGCGGCGCAGCGGCGCCGGCTCGTTCGCCTTCGCCCGAGACGTACACGCCCCGGCACCTCGCAGAGAAAATCCTCACCTCCAAGGCGGCGCTGGAGGGCGAGCGCAAGCAAGTCACCGTTCTCTTTGCCGACCTCAAGGGCTCGATGGAGCTGATGGCCGATCGAGATCCAGAAGAGGCGGGCAGGATCCTCGACCCCGTCCTCGAGCGAATGATGGAGGCCGTCCATCGCTACGAGGGCACGGTGAACCAGGTCATGGGCGACGGGATCATGGCGATCTTCGGTGCTCCGGTGGCGCACGAAGAGCACGCCATTCGCGCCTGCTATGCGGCGCTTCGCATGCAAGAGACGGTGCAGCGCTATGCCGAAGAGGCGCGCCGAACTCATGGCATGACCGTTCGCATCCGCGTCGGGCTCAATTCGGGCGAAGTCGTCGTCCGCGCGATCGGCAGCGACCTGCACATGGATTACACCGCGGTTGGCCAGACGACGCACCTCGCGGCGCGAATGGAGCAGCTTGCCGATCCCGGCAGCACCCTCATCAGTCCGGCGACGCTCGAGCTGGCTGGCGGCTACGTGGAAGCGAAATCACTGGGGCTAGTGCCCGTGAAAGGTCTTCCGGAGCCGGTCGAGGTCTTCGAGCTCACCGCAGCCGGGACAGCGCGATCACGCCTTCAGGCGACCGCCGCTCGCGGACTGACGCCCTTCGTTGGACGGGACCCCGAGCTTGCGCACCTCGTTCGCGCTCAGGAGCAGGCGCGCGCCGGCCACGGCCAGCTCGTGGCGATCGTCGGCGAGGCGGGCGTCGGTAAGTCGCGTCTCTACCACGAGTTCATTCACTCGCATCGTGTCCAGGGCTGGCTCGTCCTGCAGGCGAGCGCCGTGTCCCATGGCAAAAGCATCAGCTATCTGCCGGTGATCGATCTGCTCAAGGCCTATTGCAAGCTGGAGGACCGAGACGATCATCGCGCGCTCCGAGAAAAGATCACCGGCAAGCTGTTCACGCTCGATGAGTCACTGAAACCGCTCTTGCCGGCGTTCTTCGGCCTCCTCGACGTGCCCGTCGAGGATCCGCAGTGGCAGGCCCTGGATCCGGCCCAGCGGCGCCACCAGACACTCGACGCCAACAAGCGCCTGCTGCTCCGTGAGGCGCAGGCCCAGCCTGTGGTCGTCATTTTCGAGGACCTGCACTGGGTCGATACCGAGACGCAAGCGCTGCTCGATAGCCTCGTGGCGAGCCTGCCGGCGGCGCGGCTTCTGATGCTCGTCAACTATCGTCCCGAGTACCAGCACGGTTGGGGCAGCAAGACGTATTACACCCAGCTCCGGCTCGACGCGCTGCCTGCCGAAAGCGCGGGCGAGCTGCTCGAAGCGCTCTTGGGCACGGATCCCGCTCTGACGCCGCTCAAGGAGCTTCTGACGGCGCGGACCTCGGGCAATCCGCTCTTTCTCGAAGAAAGCGTTCGGACGCTGGTCGAGACACGGGCGCTTTCCGGTGTACGAGGCGCCTACCGGCTGACGCAGCCTGTGGAAGCGATCCGGGTGCCGGCAACCGTGCAGTCGATTCTGGCCTCGCGCATCGATCGTCTGCCGCTCGACGAGAAACGTCTCCTGCAGTCCGCTGCGGTCATCGGGAAAGATGTTCCGTCAGCACTCCTTCAGGGAATCACCGGAGCGCCGGAGGAGGACCTTCGCCGTGGGCTGGCGCATCTGCAGGCGGCCGAGTTTCTCTACGAGAAGAGTCTCTTCCCCGATCTCGAGTACACGTTCAAGCACGCCCTCACTCACGACGTCGCGTATGAGAGCCTGCTCCAGGATCGCCGACGCGACCTGCACGCGAAAGTTGTCGACACGATCGAGACGCTGTACTCGGATCGGCTCACGGAGCAGATCGAGCGGCTCGCCCACCATGCATTCAGGGGCGAGGTCTGGGAAAAGGCGCTCGGATATCTGCATCAGGCCGCGGCCAAGGCGTTTGCCCGGTCGGCCAACCGCGAGGCCGTGGCCTATCTGCAACAGGCGCTCGTGGCGATCGAGCATCTTCCCGAGTCGCGCCTGACGCTGGAGCAAGCGATCGATCTCCGATTCGACCTCCGCAATTCGCTCTTCCCGCTCGGTGAGCTCGACGCGATGCTGACCACGCTGCGTGAGGCTGAGCGCCTCGCGACAGCGCTCGATGATCGACGCCGGCTGGCCTGGGTATCCGTCTACATGAGCCAGTATCAGTGGGTGACGGGCCACTTGACGGACGCGCGAGCGTCTGGCGAGCGCGCCGGAGCGATCGCGGAAACGCTGGGCGATTCGGCGCTTCAAGCCGTCGCGAATTATTACGCGGGTGCGGCGTGCTTCTCCTCGACGGACTATCGGGACGCCGAGCGCTTCCTTCGAAGAGCGATCGACGCCCTCGAGGGGGATCTGAGTCGAGAGCGCTTTGGCCTGGCGGGCTTCCCTTCGGTGATGGCGCGATGGCTGCTCGCGTCGTCACTCGCCGAGTGTGGTGAGTTCACAGAGGCGTTGATCCGTGGCCAGGAAGCGGTCCGGCTCGGCGACGAGGTCCGTCACCCGTATAGCTTGATTCTCGCGTGCTGGGGTCTCGCGCTCGTCTACGCGCTCAAGGGCGAGCTGAGCCACGCCAGCGTCCAGCTGGAGCGCGCGCTGGCGCTTTGCCGCGAGTGGACCGTGCCGATCCTCTCGCCGTTCACCTCGGGATTCCTCGGCTACCTGCACACGCTTTCCGGACGAGTCACCGAAGGTCTGTCGTCGCTGCAGCAGGCAACAAAAGATCAGGAAGCCAGCGGGCTTGCGCTCTACCAATCGCGTCTCATGGTATGGCTCGGCGAGACGTTGCTGCTGGCGGATCAGCCCGAGGCTGCTATCGCTCACGCCGAGCGGACGCTCGCGCTCAGTCGTGAGCGTGGTGAACGCGGCGTGGAAGCCCAAGCGTACTGGCTCCTCGGTGAGGTAGCCTCGAGTCGCGAGCCGCTCGACGCCGAGATCGCCGAGGGTCACTACCGGCAGGCGCTGACGCTCGCTTCGGCGCTGTCGATGCGCCCGCTCAGTGCCCACTGCCACGCTGGCCTTGCGAAGCTCTATCGCCGCGCCGGTAACGACACGTCGGCTCAGGAGCACCTCGGCATGGCAACGGCCATGTACCGCGAAATGGCGATGGCGTCGCCACTCGCTCGGACATAGCTCGCGCTCGTCGGCTCCCTATCGCATCGGAACCGGTGGCGCCCTCCGACGGTTTCTGGTTAGTTTGGGGCGGGCGCTGACCCCGGTCTCCGAGCGCGTGAGAACGAGAGGGAATCGCATGCGTGTCCTTTTGCTGTCCATGCCGGATTCGTTCGAGCATATGCCGTCGATCGCGATCCGGATGCCGAACGGCGCGCTGACGTCGCTTGCGGGCAACGTGGATGGCCACCATCGCGTGGCCGTGGCAGATCTCATCCTGGTTCAACAGCGCGTGCGAGAAACGATCGAGCAGCTCGTCCGGGAGCACACACCCGACGTCGTGGGACTCTCCGTGATGACGTTCCAGCGACGAACGGCCCTGAAAGTCATTGATCTCGTCCGTCGGCTCAGGCCAGCGGCGCACGTTGTGGTTGGCGGCTACGACCCCAGTTTGGCGCCGGAGGCGTACAGCACGACCCCGGAGGTCGCGGCAGACTTCATCGTGCGAGGTGAGGGGGAAATCACGTTTCGGAACTTGCTGCGCGCGATCGAGGCACATCGTGCGTACGACGGCATCGCGGGCCTCGCGTACCGCGTCGGGCAGGGATTCGTACACAATCCGGACCGGCCGGTCACGACGCTAGGGAGCAGCGAGATTCGCCTGCCCAATCGAAGCGCGCGCGTCCTCACGGGATATACGATGGTTGGCCGACAGGTCGATGTCATCGAGACCTCTCGGGGCTGTACCTTCGATTGCAGCTTCTGCTCGATCATCGAAATGCGGGGTCGAAACTTTCACACCTACGACTTCGACCGAGTCCTCGCTGACATTCGCGACGCGCGCGCCCACGGAGCGGAGTCGATCTTCCTCGTCGACGATAACATCACACTAAATGTTCGCCGCTTCGAGGCGCTATGCCGGGCGATCATCGATGCGCGCCTCGATCGTCTGGAATACAGCGTCCAGGCGATGACGTCGGCGATCGCAACCCACGGCGCCACGCTGGCGCCGCTGATGCGCCGGGCGGGCTTCCGTTACGTGTTCCTGGGAATCGAAAACATCCTCGATGGCGACCTTCAGTTCCTGCGCGCCACCGCCAAGAACACGCGACGGGAGACGGGCGGGCCGCGTAACGCCACGATTCAGGCGATCGAATATCTGCATCGCAACCGGATGTACGTCGTGGGCGGGCTGATCGTCGGAAATCCGAATGACACCCGCGAATGTATCGAAGCCAACCTCGAATTCGCCCGGCGCTACGTCGACTATCCATATATTCAGCACCCGACGCCATATCCCGGGACGCCGATGACCACGGACTTTCAGCGTCGCGGACTGATCGTCAGCGAGCAGGTCGACGAGTATGACGGCACCACCGCGGTGGTTCGGAGTGAATATCTGACGGCGGAAGAGATCGAATTCTTCCGATGGCGAGCGGAGCGGTGGATGAAGCTGCGTCACTTGCCGAGCGCACTGCGGCACAATCCACGGTTCGGCTTCCGTCATGGTCTCAGGATGCTGCGACATACCTTTCGAGGGAGCTCTCTCCGATCGCTGCTCGGCCTCGAAGACGAGCGCAAGGCCTTCGAGCGATACCGGGCGATGCGGAAAGCGGAGCGCGCCTACGTGTGAGCGGGTTGCCCGCTCATGGCGGTGGATCATCCTCGTCGAGTTCGTCTCTCTCGGCGTCTTCGCACATGCGGCTCTGGCGACCACGTTCACGATCGATCAGTCGCGGAGCTTGCTGGTCGTGCAGCTCTTCAGAGACGGCGTAGCGGCGAGACTCGGTCACGACCACGTGGTTCGGGCCACGAGATTCTCCGGGCTCGTCAGCTTCGATCCGAAAGCGCCGGAGGCGGCGTCGATTCGCATGGACGTCGACGCGGCAGGCCTCAAGGCCGATGAGCCGAGCACACGGCGTCGGTTCGGCGCTAGCGGCGAGCCAACGGCCGACGATGTCGAGCAAATCGAGAAGAGCATGAAATCCGAAGCGCAGCTCAGCGTCTCCAGGTTTCCCCGCATCACCTTCGTCTCAAGCCGGATCGCTCGCGAGGCGTCGGGCCGATACCTGGTCACGGGACAACTGACCATCCGCGGACTCACCAAGACCGTGGAGTTTCCCGCGACGGTGCGCCTGGAGGGGGACGTGTTTCGCGCGACGGCGACCCTGGAATTCTCGCAGAGTAGCTTCGGATACCAGCCGTACCGCGCCGCGCTGGGAGCCATCAAGAACAAAGACGCCGTGATACTTCATGTCGATCTCACGGCCACGCCGCAATGATGTGACGGGCTCCGTGGTGTCGTTCCTCGTGGCGTGGCGCGCGCCGGCGCTGGCCGTCATCGCGCTGCTCAGCCTTCTGTTCGGCTGGTCCGCCCTCGGCCTTCGAACCGACCCGGGTGTCGAGTCCATGATCCCGTCTGGTCCAGGCGATCTCGACCGCTTGCGCGCCTTCCAGGCACGGTTCGGGTCCGACGAGGTCGTCGTGCTCGCGTTTCACTCCGACCACCTGTTTTCGCGCGACTCCCTCGAGCGCATCGATCAGCTGACCCGACGCGTGGCAGCATTGCCAGGGGTCGCCCGCGTGCTCTCTCCAACCAACGTGCGCGATCTCGAGGGCGACCAGCTCGGACCCAAGCCGGTGGTTCCCTACGCGGACGTGCTGGCTGGCAAGCTTTCGCCCGAGAGGCTGGGCGAGCGGCTCGGTGCTCATTCCATTTTTGGTGGGCTCCTCGTCGCGAAGGACGCGCGCACCGCGGCCGTTCTCGTCGAGCTCGAGCAGGCAGCTGGAGGCGGAGACGTCCGCCGCGATGTTGTCACGGATCTCCGGCGCATGGCGAGCGAGACGGGTCCCGATCTCACCCCATTCGTTGCCGGAATTCCGGTCGAGAAGGCCGACGTCGCCGCGTATATCGCGCGGGATCAGAAAATCTTCATTCCGCTCGTCTTCCTGATCCTGGCGGCGATGACGGCGGTTCTTTACCGTCATCCCATCGGCATGCTCGTGCCGCTCAGCGTCGTCGCGCTCGCCCTCGTCTGGGCGCTCGGCCTCTACGCCCGCGCCGGACGATCCCTGAATCCGGTCACCTCGCTCATGACACCAGTGATCCTCGTGATGTCGTTGGAGGCAACTGTCCAGCTTCTCAATCAGTATCTGGCTGCCCGCGCGCGTGGGTTGCCGATGCTCTCCGCCCTCGAGCAGGCGGATCGCCGCATGCGCATCCCGTGCTTCAACGCGGCGCTGACCGCGGCCATCGGCTTTGTGTCGCTGCTCACGCTGCCCATCCCGGCCATCCGCGACTTCGGCCTCTTTACCGCGCTCGGCATCATGATCGGCTATGGCTTCACGATCGTGCTGACGCCACTCCTGCTCGCGTCGCTGCCGGATTTCCCGGCGCGGGTCATCGACAGTTTCGAGCCGGGGCCCGTGGAGCGCGGGCTCTCGCGCGTCATGCAATGGGTGTGTGAGCACCGATGGCCGACGGCGATCGGCGTCGGCGTGATCCTGGTTCTCTCGCTCGCGGGCATTGCACGGATGCGTGTCGAAACCGACCTTATTCGCTCGCTCCGCCACGCGAGCCCGCTCGCGACCGCGACGCGATTCATCGATAAGCACCTCACCGGAGTCAACTCGGTTGAGATCGTGATCTCGGGTGTCTCGCCGAGCGATCCAGACACCGTCGCGAAGGTTGCGCACTTCGAGGAGGCCGTGCGCGAGTTGCCGCGCGTACGCAAGGTCACCGGCCTTCCTGATCTGTTCGCCCGGATCAATCGCGCCCTGCATGGTGGCGACGACAGCTACGCGCGCCTCCCTGAGGGACCGGACGCCGCCGCCGATCTCGAGGAATTCGTGTCAAACCTCCGCAAGGAAGCGCCCGCCGATCTGCGTCGGTTCCTGGCGGACGACGCGCGCGGGGACCCGACGCTCAGAATTATTGCGCGAGTTCCGGCGCTGGATACCTCGAGCTCCCAGGCGCTCTTCGCCCAGATTCGGCACGCCGCAGAGAGCGCCGGACTTCCCAACGTGAGCCTGACAGGAAACTTCGTGATCCTCTCGAACATGTCGACGACGCTCGTGCACCACCAGATTCAGGGGCTCGGTGTGGCGCTGATTCTGATCCTGGGTGTCATGGCCGTGCAATTTCGCTCGGTTCGCCTCGGTCTGCTCTGCGTCATTCCCAATGCGTTGCCGATTCTCGTGGTCTATGGCCTGATGGGCTGGAGCGGCATCGCGCTCTCAGTCCCGACGGCGATGATCGCGAGCGTGGCGCTGGGGACGATCGTGGACAACTCGATTTACCTTTTGGCGCGTTTCCGGGAGGCGTTTTCCCAGCGCGGGGATTACCTGGAAGCCATGATCTCGATGGTCCTCGCGTCCGGACGGGCGGTGGTCTACTCAACCGTGACCCTGGCGGCTGGGTTTTTCGTCGGCGTATTCAGCTCTTTCGTGCCCACCGTAGAATTCGGGCTCCTCGCTGGTGTCGCGTTTCTCGTGGGTCTCATCAGCCAGTTCGTGGTGTTGCCGCTAACGCTGATCCTCTTCCAGCCTCTGGGCAAACCGACCCCGCGCGCCGCGGCGCTCGGCACCCTGCTCGTTCTGATCTCGACTGCGGGCGGCCTACCGGGCGACAGCGTCGCCGTAGCCCAGGAGGCCCAGCGAGACATTCTCCTCAAAGATCAATTCGGGAAAGTGGACGGCCCCGGGCAGCATCGTGGCCATGTGGTGCTTCTGATTTACGGCAAAGTTGCGGGCATGAGACGCATGAAGGGCTGGGAGGAGCGGATTCGTCAGAAAGTGCCCGGCACCTTGATTGTCCTGCGAGGCTTGGACGCGCGGAGCGCCCGGGGCGAAAAGACTGAAGCGGAGGTCAACGAGCGGCTACAGCAGAACGTGCCCGCAGACATCTCCATCCTTGTGGACTGGAACGGAGATTTCGTGCGCGCCTACCGCCTGCCGGACGCAGACGTGTCCACGACTGTCCTCGACGCGACGGGGAAGGCTTGTCAGACCGTTGCCGGATCCGTTACATCGGAAGCCTTGGATCAGGTGCGCCGAATACTTGTGCAGGTTCGTGAGACGGGAGCCTGCCCGTAGATGTGGGGGAAGGCGGCTATGCGAAAAAACGGATGCAAGGTCGTTTCCGCTTTCGCGCTCCTCTGCGTGGTCGTTGGGGAGGCAACCTCACAGACCGCCCTCCAGGCGACAGACGTGACGGGAGTGGTGGCGCGTCTGGACGAGCGCAGCAACGTGGTGGTCCTCGAAGACGGGCGCATGATCCGAGCCACGCCCGCCACCGTCATCATGGTCGGTGGAGCGCCGGCCAAGGTCCGCTCCCTCAAGCCGGGCACGGCCGTCGTCATTCGCTCGGGAGAGCCGGTGGCATTGAGTCATGGGCAGTACGTCGTCGTCGGCGACTTTCCGGCGGCGAGCATCCCCGTCGGTTCGATTCGGACGCGCACGTACGGCCGAGTGAAGGACATCGATCGCGACGGTGACGTCAAGATCAAGACGCAATCGGGCACCTTCCACGTCAAAGTTTCACCCGATGCGGCCCGCACCTTGAAGGACGGCGATACCGCCACCATCGACGTCGTCATCACGCCGCCGGCGCCGACGGTGCGCTGACG
>Ga0114129_10009765_pt1 | contig 13684 bp, 16 predicted proteins | sample RhiMetdeltSRZDD1_FD_80071 | JGI IMG/M metagenome (GOLD analysis project Ga0114129, IMG submission 80071) | Populus rhizosphere microbial communities from Tennessee, USA - Rhizosphere MetaG P. deltoides SRZDD1 (version 2) (version 2) | ecosystem: Host-associated > Plants > Roots > Rhizosphere >...
GGCTCGTCACCGCCAGGTTCTTGAAATGAAAGTCGATCGCCCAGATGGATCGGTAGTCCTGCAGCATCCACATCACGATCCACACGAGAAGACTGGCGCCGCCAAGGAGCCAAAAGTCGAGGAAGCGGGTGCTGAGCGCTCGGCCGGCGGGGGCCAGCGCGCGGGCGGGTGAAACCGGCAACGCTCGCGGAAGGGCGTATTCACTCATCAGCTTCTATTTTCCGGAGGGTGCCGCGGAGACCGGCCACGAAATCGCTTCTTCCGCGTTCGTCGCGACGGACACTTTTTGATCGACAGGTGAACAAAGCGCTGCAAATTGCCCAGCAGCCCTCGCGGCGTGGATGAAAGGAGTCCAAGTGGACCGGTGCGGCCGCGCCGCGTCGTGTATCGCGCGATCCATTTTCGATACACCGACAGGTAGATTGCCCTGCTCCCGCAACCACCCTAGCCTATCGGCGCCAGATTCTTTGAGTCGGAAGCGAGAGTGGATATGACGGCAGAGCGACATGATAGCGAGCGCGAAAGCGTCGAGTCCGAGACGCGCATATGGCAGATCTATGCTGACCAGATTGGAATCCCCGACACCGCGTCGACACCGACCGAGGAACCGCTTCCTCAGCCCACAGAACCTCTGACAACAAGGCGGTCGGCGCTCGCGGCCACCGCCAAGAGCGTTGGCCTCGTGCTGCTGGCGATCGCCGTGGGATTGGTGGCCGCCAAGGTCGGCACCGGTCTGCTGTCCGGCTCACGGCCATCGTCCGACACCCCGAGTCGTCGCTCGCCGACCGCTGCCTCCGAACGCGTCGCCGAGCTCGCGCCACGCGCAGAGAAGACGCCGCCGGCCATTCCTGCTGCGAGCTCGTCCGCGCCGTCTCCGTCGGCTCCCCTGACCAGCGGAGTGGCCGCGCCCGTGCCGGCAGCGGCCGTCCCTGTCCCGGCCCCCCCGGCGGCCGCCCCTGCCGTCGTTGTTGCCGCCCCGACCGACCGTTTGCCTACGCCGAGTGTTGCCGAGCGGTCCGAGGCGACGCAGACGGCCAGGAGGCCACCGGCCGAGACGAAGCCGGAGAGCACGAACGTCACCTATCGGATCAACTTCGACTTCGCCTCCGACTACATCACCGATGAGTCGAAGCTGATCCTCAACCAGGTCGTGGCCGTGATGAAGGCCAACCCACAGTCGCGAATGAGCATCGCCGGCCACACGGACGCGATGGGCACGCCCGAGCTCAATCGAGACTTGTCGGAGCGGCGGGCCCGCGCGGTGAGAATGCACCTCGAGTCCGCCGGGATCGCGCCAGGACGCCTGAGCGCCGCCGGTTACGGAGCCTCACGTCCGGTTGCGCCAAACGAGGGCCAGTGGAAGTTCCTCAACCGGCGCGTGGAGATCCGCGGCCTATAGAAGGTCTCTGCGAGTCCATCAGTCCGCATAATCTTTAGGGGACTGAGCCTGCCCGCGTCGGATAATCGTCGTGTCCATGGACACCACGACTACCGCCCCCGCCTTTCCGGATCTCCGGGGAGTCACCATCCTCGTAGTGGAAGACGACGCTGATACCGCAGAGCTGATCGTGATGGCGTTACGCAAATGCAACGCAACCGTGTCCGTCGTGTCCCTCGTGAGGGAGGCCCGCGCTCTGCTGGGCGAGCTGAGGCCTCACGTCATCGTGTGTGATCTGGCCCTGCCGGGCGAGGACGGGATCGCCTTCGCGGCGTGGGTGCGCCGCGAGCCGCGAGACAGGGGCGGCAACACGGCGATGATCGCCTATACCGCCTACGATACGTACTTCCGCCAGGCGGTCTCGGCACACGGCGGCTTCGCAGCCATCGTCAAGAAACCGTCCGATCCGACCTACCTCTGTCGCGTCGTGGCCGACGTCATCAAGGGTCCAGCCCGCTAGCAGTTCCTAGCTCGGTGGCCAATCGCTTGCACCAGGAGGGACGCTGGACGGGCCGGGCGGACGTGCTGATGCCTCACGGTGGGAAGTCAAGGCCGGGAGCCGCAGCACGACGCGGGTTTCGCTCGGCCCGTCCCTGTCAACGCCCCCCTCTAGAGTAAATCCGACGCGTCGATTCCCCGGGCTCCGAGCAGGGCGCGGAGCTTTCGGAGTCCGGCCGTCTCGATCTGACGGACGCGCTCACGACTGAGCTTCAGGCGCTGCCCGATGGCCTCCAGCGTCTCCGGCGCATCGCCGTCCAACCCGAAGCGTTGGCGGAGCACGGTGCGCTCGTTGGCCGCCAGATCGTCGAGCACGGACTGGAGCTCGGCGCGCTGGCGAAACAGCGAGGCGAAGGAATCGGCCGGATCGGCCGTCCGGTCGGCGATGACGTCGCCGAGGGTGGCCTGGTGATCGCCTCCCGCCGGCGCGTCGAGCGAGACGGGATGCTGGCGGACCTCGTCGAGCTCCTCCACCTCCTCCTCGCTGATTCCGAGCGCCGCCGCCAGCTCTGCGGTGTTCGGCGTGCGGCCGAGGATCTGCGTGAGCCGGCGCTGCTCGCGCACGTAGCGCCCCAGCAACATCTCGACATGGACGGGCAGCCGGATGGTCCGCGCCTGATTGGCGAGCGCCCGTACGACGGCCTGGCGGATCCACCACGTCGCGTACGTCGAGAACCGGGTGCCCCGGTCGGGCTGGAACTTCTCGACCGCGCGCAGCAAGCCGAGATTGCCCTCCTCGATCAGGTCGGGGAGCGGAAGGCCACGGTTCAGATAGCGGCGGGCGATCTGAACAACCAGGCGAAGGTTCGACTCCACCATCCGCTGCTTGGCGGTGTCGTCGCCGGCCCGCACGCGCGTGGCAAGAGCGTGCTCTTCCTCGCGCGAGAGGAGCGGGATCCGCGAGATCTCTCCGAGATAGACGCCGAGGTTGGCGCGGCTCTGCTCGCGCGTCTCCTCGCGGACGTCCTCGTCGACCGCGTCGAGCAGCGGCTCGAGGGGCTCGTCGGGAACGGCTTCCTCGGCCTCGCGACTACTCATCACCCTCTTCCTCGTTCGACTCGGTGACATGAGACACGCGCGCCGGCAGCGGCAACATGTACATCGGATTGTAGACTCGACCTTCACGGCGGATCTCGAAGTGCAAGTGGTAGCTCGTTGCTCGTCCGGTGCGGCCGATGCTGGCGATTCGCTGGCCGCCCACGACCCAGTCGCCGACCTCGACCAGATTGTCGTCGTTGTGCGCGTAGACGGTGGTGAAGCCCCACTCGTGCTCGATCTTCACCACCCGTCCGTAGCGCGGCTCCACGCCGCTCACGACGACGACGCCAGGCGCGGCCGCGGTGATCGGCTCGCCGCGGTCGCCCTTGATGTCGATGCCGCGGTGCCAACCGAGCCGGCGGCGGCCGAAGGCGGACGTGATGGTGCCCTCCTTGGGCCACACGAACGTCGTGAGCGCATCGGCGAAGTCCGGCACCGCGAAGAAGAAGTCGGCGGGGGCGCGGGCGGCGGCGGAGCGCGGCGAGGCGTCCCGCGGCGGGCGCGCCGGCGTGGCGCGGCTCGTCGTCGTGGTGACGACCACCGCTCCCGCGGGGGGGATCACGAGACGCTGTCCGACGCGAAGCTTGACGCGGTCGCTGGCGAGACCATTGGCGGAGACCAGCGCCGGCACCGTGACCCCGTAGCGTCGCGCCACCGAGAAGAGCGAATCGCCGCGCACCACGTCATGGGTTCGCTGCACCGCCGGTGCCGGCGCCTTCGTCGGCGGCGCGGGCGGCTTGACGGGCGGCTTCGCCGGCGGCGGAGCGGCGGCCACGCTCACCACGACGAGTGCGCCCAGTCCGACGGCGGCCAGCGGCCGCGCGCCGAGCCTCACGTTTCGAAGCTCGAGTAGCGGACGTCGAAGCGGACGTAACGGTTCGTCGGTGGCAGCCAGCGCACGGTCACGGTATCGACGCTCGACAGCGGCGGCCCTTTCTCCAGCGCCCGCACGTACTCCTCGATGGCGGCCCGCGGGCCTTCGACGCGCGCCCGGACGCGGCCGTCCTTCAGGTTCATCACGTAACCGACGAGACCGGCGAGCTCGGCGCGGCGCTGGGCATAATTTCGGTAGCCGACGCCCTGCACTCGTCCTTCGATGATGATGTCGGCTGCCGAGTTCACGAGCGATGCGACGTCGCCGCCCCGCCGGTCGGGGGATTCCGGCCGGGGGACGGCGGAAGAAGTGGTCGGGGCGAGAGGATTTGAACCTCCGACTTCACGGTCCCGAACCGTGCGCGCTACCAGGCTGCGCTACGCCCCGATCCGACGGGCCTATTGTACATAGCTATCGTCACGACTCCCAGGCGTACTTTCCCACCAGCTTCACGAACTTGCACTCACCGTACGCCTCGCGTCGCACCTCGCCGTTGACGCGATCGACCACCGTCAGCACCTGGTCCTCGGCGCTCCCGATGGGCAGGACCATGCGGCCTCCCTCGGCCAGCTGCGCCACCAGCGGCGGCGGGATGGACGGACCGCCGGCCGCCACCAGGATGCGGTCGAACGGCGCCTGATCGGGCCAGCCGAGCGTGCCGTTGCCGACGCGCACCCAGACGTTGTCGATGCCGAGCGCCTCCAGCGTCGCTCGCGCCCGGTCGGCCAGACGCGGCAGGCGCTCGATGGAGCAGACGCGGCGTGCGAGCGCGCCGAGCACCGCCGTCTGGTATCCCGAGCCGGTGCCCACCTCCAGCACTTTCTCCGTGCCCCGGAGACGGAGCAGCGAGGACATCAAGCCCACGATGTAGGGCTGCGAGATCGTCTGCTCCTCGCCGATGGGCAGCGGATGGTCGCCGTACGCGCTGTGGGCCAGGCCCTCGTCGACGAAGCGATGGCGCGGCACCCGCCGCATCGCGTCCAGCACTCGCGCGTCCGCGATACCGCGGCGAACGAGCTGTTCCTCCACCATTCGCTCGCGCTCGCGGGCCAGGCGTGCCTCGAAGCCGCCTTCCACTCAGCGTCTCCGCGTCTTCTTGCGCGTCCGCGCCGGCGCCGGCCGGGCGCGCAACGCCGCGTTCAATCCCGGCTCCCACTCGGCCATCTGGGCGAGCGCACGATGGTGCGTGAGATCGAGATGCACAGGCGTGACCGCCGCATAGCCCTCGTGCACGGCCCCCATGTCCGTGCCCTCGAGCGCCTCCCACGCCGGCGGCCCCGCCCCGATCCAGTAGTGGACGCGGCCGCGCGGGTCCTTCTGCTCGACGATCTTTCCCTGGTAGACGCGGTGGCCGAGCCGCGTGAGACGAATGCCTTTCACCGCCCCGCCGGGAACGTTCACGTTCAAGAGGGTCTTCGGCGGCAGCGCGCCCACGAGCACGCGCATGGCCACGTGCTTGGCCACGCGCGCCGCCTCGGTGAAGTCGCTGCCGTCGGCGAGCGAGACGGCCATCGACGGCACGCCGAGCAGCGTGCCCTCCATGGCCGCCGAGACCGTCCCCGAGTACGTGACGTCGTCGCCGAGGTTGGAGCCGTGGTTGATGCCGGAGGCGATCAGCACCGGCCGCTCGGGCAGGAAGCCCAGCACGCCGAGGTTGACGCAGTCCGACGGGGTGCCGTTGACGGACCAGCGCCGCTCGCCCAGGCTGTGCGCGCGCAGGGGCCGATGGAGCGTCAGCGCGTGACCGCACGCGCTCTGCTCTCGCTCGGGGGCGAGCACGTGGACCTCGCCGAGCTCCTCGAGCGCGGCCGCGAGGGCGGCCAGGCCGGCGGCATGCACCCCGTCGTCATTGGTCACGAGCAAGACGGCCATGCGTCGCCTAGATACTACGCGGGATTGCCGCCGCGCTCTACGGTCCGCGCACCCCCGCCCCTTCGACGCACGCGGCGGGCGGTCGCGCGACGAAATTCGTGCCGCCGCAGCCGAGGAACGCCCCATGCGAGAGCACGCCGGCGCTGCCGCCGGCGGCCACGGGCTGGACGCCGTAGCCGAGCGCAGCCAGAAAGTCGAAGAGGTGGCGGCGCTCCGCCACCGAGGGCCAGCTCTCGAAGATCACGACCGGCCGCGCGTGAGCCAGCAGGCACCGCGCGCCCTGCAGCACCGACAGCTCCGCGCCTTCCACGTCGATCTTCACCAGGTCGGGCACGACCCGATGCTGGCTCGCGAAGTCGTCCAGGCTCACGAGCGGGACCTCGAACGTCACGACGTCCACGGTACCGCCGGCATGCCAGCCGGGAACGATGCTGCCGAGGTAGGTGCGCCCGGCCGGCACCGTCAGCGTCGCCGAGCCACCGGCGGCGCCCACCGCGGCCGCCACGATCTCCGGCGAGAGACCGTTCGCGCGGCAGCACGCGCGGAAGAAGTCGTGACAGGCGTGATTCGGCTCGAACGAGACCACGCGCACTCCGTGCGCGAGCAGCCGGAGTGAGTGCAGCCCGTAGTTGGCCCCGACGTCGAAGAACACGCGCGGCGGCGACGGGCTCCTCACCAGCGTCGCGTAGAGCTCGTGGAGCTCGGGATCGTAGCCGTGAAAGCCCACCGCCGCCGTCCACGCCAGCGGAAAATCGCGGCGCAGCGGCAGTACCAGGTTGCGCCCGGCAAAGTCCACCAGCCAGTCGCCGCCGACGCACCAGTTCTCGGCCACGGTCAGATGGAAGAACCGTTGACGAAGCGCGGGCGAGAGCCGACGGTGGAGCGCATTGACGGCGTTGAGGCCCCAGACGCGCGCCACCAGCGCGCGCACGCCGCGACGAATCCACGCTCGCAGGCGCTGCCGCATACGAACCGCGGACGCGCAAGTCGCGTGCCCCGGCTCGCGCTGCTGTAAAGACGCGCGAGGGTTGGCGGCGTCCGTCGGATGACTGCAGCGTCGTACCGCGTTTTACCCGGAGCGGTGCTGCATGCGGCAGGAGAGGCGGGCCGGCGCCGCGCTCTAGCGGAGCGAGCTCGCGTCGTCGACCCGCACCACCGCCCAGCCGCCCTCACGGAGCTGCTCGGCGACGTTGCGGCGGCGACGGTCGGCCTGCCGCCGCTCGACCGAGCGCGGGCCCCCGGTCTGACGCCGCTCGCGATAGCGGCGGTCGATGATGACGGCGACCAGTGCGGCCAGGCCGCTGAACTCGTCGCGCAGGTGCGCGGCCACGGAGGCAAGGTCCCGGCGGATGATCACCGCGATCGGGACCTGCGGGCCTTCCGGCAGCGGATTCCCTGGCGCCATGCTCACACTTATAGCGAGCGGCGCCGACTCGCGCCTCAGTTTATTTTCGGCGGGGAGCGGAGTCGCCCGCGTCGCGGACGGATCCGGACGCGGGCGCTCGAGGTGGTGAGAAATGGTCGGGGCGACTGGATTTGAACCAGCGACCACCGGACCCCCAGTCCGGTGCGCTACCGGGCTGCGCTACGCCCCGACTCGCAACGATGAAGTCTCTCAGAAAGCGGGCGGGGCTTCAAGGCGCGAGGCGGCCACGCAACGTCTGCAGCCGCTCGCGGATACGGCGCAGGGCGTCCGCGTAGGTCGCCTCGCGCATGCCGAGCTCGAGCTGCGCGGTCCCCTTGCCGCGCGACTCCGCGATGAGGCGCTTGCGCGCCCCTTCGAGCGTGAGCCGCTCGTCGTAGAGGAGCGACTTGATCCGCTGCACGAGCTCGAGATCCCGCCGGCGATAGAGCCGCTGCCCGGCGGGATTCTTCTTCGGGCGCAGCAGCTTGAACTCGGACTCCCAGTAGCGGAGCACGTAGGCGGGGACGCCGGCGATCTCCTCCACCTCGCCGATGCGGTAATAGAGCTTCTCGGCGACTTCCAGGGTCACGGTCACGCCGACGCGCTGGTGGTGTTGATGCGCTGCTTGAGACCCTTGCTCGGCTTGAAGGTCAGCACCTTGCGAGCGGTGATCTCGATGGAGTCGCCCGTCTGGGGATTCCGCCCGCGCCGCGACGCCTTGCGGCGGATGCGGAAATGCCCGAAGCCGACGATCTTCACGTCCTCACCCTTCTCGAAGCACCGGAAGATGATGTCGAACACGGACTCCACGACGGAGGACGACTGCCGCTTGGACAGGCCATGCGCGGCCACGGCATTGACGAGGTCGTTCTTGGTCACGGTGAAGACTCACCTCCTCGTGAGGAACGGCTTGTAGCCTTTGCCCTCGAGCTCCTTCAGCGCGGCCAGCGCGGTGGTGCGATCGGCGAAGCCGCCCACGCTCACGCGATGGAGCGAATCCCCATTACCGCTCGCCGGCTCGGTGACCGTCGCCGCGCGCGGCGCGGGCGGGGCGCTGCCCGCGCGCCGTACCTGCACCTTGAGTCCGTCGACGGCGAGATCCTTCGACAACGCCACCGCGTCGCGCAGCGGCAGGCTCGGCTTCACCACGGAGCCGCTGGGCGTGCTCTCCGCGCTCAGGCCCTTGGCCGAGAGCTTCGTGCCGAGATCCGCCGGCGATGGCCCCGCGATGATCACGTCGTACTGGTCGGAGCTCCCGGACACCGGCGGCGGAGGGGTGGTCGCCTTCGCCACGGTGGCGGTGGGCGTGCCGCGCGACCACTCCTCGACGGTGTAGTTGTCGTCTCGCAGCTTGGTGGCCACGCGCTTGGCGGTGTCGGCGTCCTTGAAGGCGCCGATCTGCACGTACCACTGCTTCGTCGCCGCGCTCGTGGAGGCGGCCTTGGCGGGCGCGCTCGCCGCCTTCGCCGCGGGCTTCGCGTCCGTCTTCACCTTCGGCGCCGCCTTCGGGACGGGCTTCACTTCCGTCTTGGGCTCGGGCTTCGACTCGGTCGTCGACTCGGCCTTGGACGGCTCGGGCGTGGTCGTGGTGGCGGCAACCATCGACTCTTTCTTGTCGGGAACCTTGTCGAAGCCGCCGGCGACGGGTTTGTCCGACATCGAGCTCTGCATGGCGGGGGGCGGAGGAGGTGTGGGCGACACGACGGGTGCCGAAGCGGTCGGCGCCGCGGTCACCGGCGGCGGGGCCGGCGTCGGCGTCACCGCCTGTGGTATCGGCGGCGCGGGCGCCGGCTTCGTGGCCGCCGTCTTGGGCGGCGGCGCGTTCATCGCATCGAGAATGTACGGAACCGCCACGGCGCCGATGACGCCCAGGACGATGAGGACGAGCACGGCGCGGAACCACGTTGCCGCGAAAATCGAGCGCGGCGCTGCATCGTCGTACAGATCGTCGTGATCCGGACCCTGAGTGTGGTCGTTCTGGTCGGCCATGCGGGCTATCGTAGCACGATGGTTGGGATTTCGGCCCTTCCTCCCGACGTCCGCGAGAAAATCAGGTCGCCGATCAGGGCCTCGGCCTCGGCCCGGGTGTCGTTGGAGTCCACCATGATGGCCAGCTTCCCCACCCTCGGCGCCGGGCGGCCGAACAGCGCCGCATAGTCCTCGGCGACGTTGCGCTGGTAGCGCTGCCAGGTGTCCATCCGGTCGCGTCCGGACTCCACGACGATGATCCGGACGTTCGCGGCCCGCGGGTGCGTGAGGCGCGAGCCGACCGGCGCCCGGCTGTCCCAGACATAGCCGATGACTTCGCTCGTCGTCCGTGGCGAAGGCCAGCGCGGAAAGACGACGTAGACCTGCGCCGCCTGATCGTCGCGCGCGTGATCCCGGACGTCGCCGGCCGCCGGCAGGCGTGTCACCTTCCAGGACCACGAGAGGTACGGGAACTCCTTCAGGTCCACCACGACGTCCCGGTGCAGCGCGAAGGACGAGCGATCGCTCCTGAGCCGCACGGCCAGGCGGCCGTCGCTCCGCACCAGCTCCACCGCCGCTTGCCCCGAAAACTCCTTCAGCTGCCAGCCGCGCGGCACGCCCTCGGCCGGAAACCGTGCCGGCACCTGATCCGTGACCGGCACGCGGATGAGACTCTCGCCCTCGGCCGGCCCCGTCGTCGCGCGCGCGGACGCGACCGGCGCCGGCCGCGCCGGCTTGCGGTTCCGGAGAAGCATGCCGCCGCCACCGGCCAGCACGACGATTCCGGCAATCACCACCCAGAGCAGGGCCTGGGAGTGCCGGCGCGCGATCAGCGGCGCGCCCTCGGCGCCGTCGCCTTCAGGCGGCCGGCCCGGCGGAACGACAGCCGCAGCGGTGAGCCCTCGAAGCCGAAGGCGTGGCGGAGCGACTTCACGAGGTAGCGCTCGTACGAGAAATGGATCTCGTCCGGGCGGTTGACGCGAACGGCGAACGTCGGCGGCGACGTGGCGACCTGCGAGGCCGACTGGATGGCCAGCGGCTGGCCGTGGATCGAGATCGGCCGCCGGCCGAGCGCCTGCTGCAGCACGCTCGTGACCTCGGCGGCGGCCACGCGGCGCCGCGCCTGGGCGGAGACGCGATCGATCGTCTCGAAGAGCTCCCGCATCCCGGCGCCCTCCGTGGCCGAGGTGAAGCACACCGGCGCGTAGTCGAGGAACGAGAGCCGCTCGCGCACCTGGTCGACGACCTCGGCCTTGCGCACCATGCCGGGCGGCACCAGGTCCCACTTGTTGACGACCACGACCACGGCGCGGCCCGCCTCGTGAGCGTAGCCCGCGATGTGCGCGTCCTGCGCCGACAGGCCCTCGCTCGCATCCAGCACGAGCAGCGCGACCTCCGAGCGCTCCAGGCTCTTGAGCGCCATCACCACCGCCAGCTTCTCGAGCGCCTCCGTCACGCGCCCTTTGCGCCGGATGCCCGCCGTGTCCACGAGGAGGTAGGGCCGGCCGTCGTACGTGAATGCCGTGTCGACGGCGTCGCGCGTGGTGCCGGGCTGGTTGTGGACGAGCACGCGCTCGGTGCCGATCATCGCGTTGACGAGCGACGACTTGCCGACGTTCGGGCGTCCGATCACCGAGATGGCCACGGGCCGCGCCCCGCCGCGCACCGCCGTCGGCGCCGGTGTGCGGTCTCGCAGCGCCTCGAGCATCTCGGCCACGCCGCGTCCGTGCTCGGCCGACACGCCGACGGGATCGCCGACGCCGAGCCGATAGAGCTCGGCGAGGCCCGGCTCCTGTCCGCGATCCTCGACCTTGTTGGCCACCAGCACCACCGGCTTGTTCGCGCGCCTCAGGATGCGCGCGATCTCGAGGTCGAGGGCGGTGGCGCCGGCGCGGGCGTCCACCACGAAGGCGACGAGGTCGGCTTCCTCCATCGCCGTGAGGACCTGCTTGCGCACGCCCTCGATCAGCGGCTCCGTCGAGCCGGGATCGAAGCCGCCCGTGTCGACCACGGTGGCCTGCCAGCGCTCGAAGTGGACCTGGCCGTAGAGCCGGTCGCGCGTCACGCCGGGCACGTCGCGCACCAGGGCCTGGCGACGCCCCACCAGGCGGTTGAAGAGCGTCGACTTGCCGACGTTCGGACGCCCCACGATGGCGATGATCGGTCGCAGCATCGCGCTACCGCGCGCGGAGCGCGCGCAGCAGGGCACGCGGCTCGGGCGCGATCACCTTCACCGGCGCGCCGAGCTCGCGCGAGAGATCGGCCGGCGTCACGTCGTCGAGGAACACGCCATCGCCGTCGCGCACGGCCGCCGCGGGCACGAGGACCGCCTCGCCAAGATCGGCCTGCGCGCTGAGGTGACGCTGGATGTCGCCCCCGGTGAGGAGCCCGGCCACCGCCACGCTGCCGCCGAAGTGGAGGTTCGGCACCGCGACGACGCGGGCCGCCGGCTCGGGCAATGTCGCCAGCAGTCGCGCGAGGCGCGGCGCGTACAGGGTGCCGCTGACGACGGTGACGCGCCGGCCCGCGGCAGCGCCGTGCCGGCGACGGACGGCGCGCGCGAAGCCATCCTCGAAGCGGCGCACGAGCCCGATCCCGTCCTCGGCGATGACGAAGCCCTCGTACGCCTCGGCCTCGGGCAGCGCCGTCCCCGCCTGGAGATAGACCTCGTCCCCGAGAAACACGAAGCGGCTACCGAGCTGTCGGAGAAACTGCTCCTGCCAGCCGTGGACGGTCCTCACCAACCCGCGCGCCTCGTCGTCCGTGACCGTGCGGAGCGAGGGCAGGCGGTCGCGATGCGCGGTCAGCCCGACGGGGACGATCGCCGTCGTCGCCACGTACGGGTGCAGCGGAGCCAGCTCCCTCACCGTCCGCTCGAGCTGGGCGCCGTCGTTCCAGTCCGGGCACAGCACGATCTGCGCGTGCATCCGGATGCGCGCCTTGGCGAGCCGCTCCAGGCGCGGCAGGATCTCCGCGGCCACGCGCGGCCGGCCCAGGAGCTCCCAGCGCAGCGCGGGATCGGTGGCGTGAACGGAGACGTAGAGGGGCGATAGCCGCTGCGCCTCGATCCGGGCCAGCTCTTCCTCGCTCAGGTCGGTGAGCGTGATGTAGTTGCCGTGCAGGAAGGAGAGCCGGAAGTCGTCGTCCTTGACGTAGAGGCTCTTGCGCATGCCCCGCGGCAGCTGGTGGATGAAGCAGAACACGCACTTGTTCGCGCACGTCGCGATCTCGCCGGGCCGCGGCGCCTCCAGCTCCAGCCCCAGCGGGGCGCCGCCGCAGACCACGCGCAGCGCGCGGCGCGCGCCGTCGCGCTCGACGGTGAGATCGAGGCGCGCGTCGCCGCCGTGGAACTGGAAGTCGATGGCGTCGCGCAGGGGATGGCCGTTGATGGCGAGCAGTCGATCGCCGGGAGCGAGGCCAGCGTCGGCGGCCGGGGTGCGCGCACGCACCGCCGACACGACGACGCCGTCAGCGGAGGAGCGAGGCTTCATCCGCTTCGCGCTCGTCGACGTGCGCGGCGTTCAGGAACCGCATCCCCTGCACCATGTACTGCAGGCCCGACACGATGGTGAACCCCGCCGCCAGCCACATGATCGTTCCCGCCCCCAGCTCCACGCGCAGGAAGCGTCCGGCGAGGGCGGCGAGAATGGTGAGGATCTGGAAGAACGTCGCCGCCTTGCCCGCCCACGTGGGGCGTGGATAGATCCGTCCGCCCGCCATGTGGATGGCGAGCGCGCCGACGACGAGGATGATGTCGCGGCTGATCACGACGGCGGCGATCCAGAACGGCAGGGCCTTGAGCCACGTCAGCGTCACGAACGAGGAGATCAACAAAAGCTTGTCGGCCATGGGGTCGAGGAAAGCGCCGAGCCGGCTCTGGATCCCGCGATGCCGCGCCACGTAGCCGTCGAGCAGATCGGTCAGCGCGGCCGCCGCGAAGACGACGAGCGCGAAGCCGGGCCGCCGGTAGACGAGCAGCGACACGAACACGGGAATCAGCAGAATGCGCAGCACGGTCAGCCAGTTCGCGAGCCCCATGGGAAGGCTCAGTCTAGCACGCGGGCGACGCTCGCCTGGGCCGCGCGATAGGCGCTCAGCGAGGCGAGGACAGGCCCCGGCAGCTCCACGTCGAGCGCCACGTGCGCGGCCTCGTCGCTCCGCGCCAGCACGCGCCCGCGCTCGTAGCACAGGGCCAGCGCCGCCCCGTCGCCGTGCGGGATGTGCAGCGTCACCGGGCCGCCCGCCGGCAGCGCCGCCTCGACCGCGTCGAGCAGCGTCTCGAGGCCCGCGCCCGTGGCGGCCGAGACGGCCACCGCCTCGCGCCGGCCGGCGAACGCGGCCGTGGCCGCGCCGTTCTCGAGCCGGTCCATCTTGTTGAGCGCCAGCACCGTCGGGCGGTCGGCCACCTCCAGCTCGCGCAGGAGCGCGTCCACCGCCGCCATGTGCTCGTCGAGGGCGGGGTGCGAGGCGTCCACGACGTGCACGAGCACGTCGGCCTCGGCGAGCTCCTCGAGAGTGGCACGGAAGGCGGCCACGAGCTCGTGCGGGAGCTTGCGGATGAAGCCGACCGTGTCGGTGAGGATGAACGGAC
>Ga0114129_10009766_pt1 | contig 13684 bp, 13 predicted proteins | sample RhiMetdeltSRZDD1_FD_80071 | JGI IMG/M metagenome (GOLD analysis project Ga0114129, IMG submission 80071) | Populus rhizosphere microbial communities from Tennessee, USA - Rhizosphere MetaG P. deltoides SRZDD1 (version 2) (version 2) | ecosystem: Host-associated > Plants > Roots > Rhizosphere >...
AAAGCGAGCACTGGCATGTCCACCGTTGCTCGCGCTTCATACAGACCACCATCTTGAAAATGTCCGATCGCGAACGCGTCATAACCTTTGTGTTGCGCCTCGACCGCATGGCGGATGACCTCTCGCGCGCAACGGAATTCGGTCAACCGATGCAGTTCGAGGTCTGGCGGGACGATGCCGTGAACGTCGTAGGCCACACCGTAACCGGCCATGCCCTTGAGTGCTTGCCCGAGGGCTGTGCAGTAGGCAGCCTGTTGATCGGGATCCACAAAACTCTGATACCAGATTTTGACGCGCTTGGACTTGTTGGGCATCGGCTTCCTCCTCACAACCCGGTCCGACGAGCGGTCACTCATGTATCACAAATGATTGTTGTTGGTCATGGCACAACTGCGGTCTGACATCCCAGGATTGTGCACAAATGCAAGCGTCTGGTAAGGTGACGCCTTTGCTAAGTCTCATGAATCAAAGAAGGAGTCACGGATCTCATGGCCACAAACGATAAACAAGTGATTTTTTCCCTCGTCAATGTCGGGAAAGTGTATCCGCCAAAGAAGCAGGTGCTGAGGGAGATCTATCTCGGGTTTTATTATGGAGCAAAGATCGGCGTGCTTGGGCTGAATGGATCGGGGAAAAGCAGTCTCCTGAAGATCATCGCCGGCATAGACCAGAACTACACCGGTGAGATCAGCCGATCCAAGGGCTACAGTATCGGTCTGCTTGAGCAGGAACCGCAGCTCGATCCCAACAAGACGGTGAAGGAAGTCGTCGAGGAAGGCAAGAAAGAACTCGTGGCGTTGCTCAAAGAATACGAACAGGTCAGCAACAAGATCGGTGAATCCTCCCCGGACGAGATGGAAAAGCTGCTGGATAAACAAGCGCAGCTCCAGGAAAAGATCGAAGCGGCCAACGGCTGGGAATTGGAGAACCACCTCGACATCGCCATGGATGCACTTCGCTGCCCGCCGTCCGATCAAAAAGTCGATACGCTGTCGGGCGGGGAGAAGCGGAGGGTCGCGTTGTGCCGGCTTATGATCCAGGAACCGGATATCCTGTTGCTCGACGAGCCGACGAACCACCTCGATGCTGAATCGGTGCAGTGGTTGGAACAACACCTCCAGCAGTACAAGGGCACGGTCATCGCGGTCACACACGACCGCTACTTCCTCGACAACGTGGCAGGTTGGATCTTGGAACTCGACCGAGGCCATGGGATTCCCTTTCAGGGCAACTATTCATCGTGGCTGGAACAGAAGCAGGAGCGTCTCGCACAAGAGGAGAAGGCGGAATCGAAACGAAAGAAAACGCTCGAACACGAGTTGGAATGGATTCGCATGTCGCCGAAGGCCAGGCAGTCGAAAGGCAAAGCTCGGTTGAACCGCTATGAAGAATTGGTGAACCAGAAACAGGATCAGCGGACTGACGATCTGGAAATTTACATTCCCCCGGGTCCGCGCCTGGGCGATGTCGTGGTGGAAGCGAACGGTGTGACCAAGGGCTTCGGTGACAAGCTACTGTATGAGAACATCAGCTTCACCTTGCCCAGAGGCGGGATCGTCGGTGTGATCGGTCCGAATGGCGCCGGCAAAACGACCCTGTTCAAAATGATTATCGGAAGGGACAGGCCGGACGCCGGTTCCATCAAGATCGGCGAGACGGTGAAGCTCGGCTATGTGGATCAGGATCGAAGCCTCGACGGCAACAAGACCGTTTACGAAGTGATCACTGAAGGACATGACACTGTGAAGCTGGGTAAAGTCGAAGTGAACGCGCGTGGCTATTGCGCCCGCTTCAATTTCGCCGGCACCGACCAGCAAAAGAAGGTCAAAGATTTGTCAGGCGGAGAACGCAACCGAGTTCATCTTGCACGCATGTTGAAGGAAGGATCGAATCTCATCATCCTGGATGAGCCCACGAACGATCTCGACGTGAATACCTTGCGGTCCTTGGAAGAGGGTCTTGAAAATTTTGCCGGCTGCGCTGTGATCAGCAGCCACGACCGCTGGTTTCTCGACCGCATCGCTACACACATTCTGGCGTTCGAGGGCGACAGCAAAGTCGTCTGGTTTGAAGGAAACTACAGCGACTATGAAACGGACCGCAAGAAACGTCTCGGGAAGGAAGCTGAGCAGCCGCACCGAATTCGGTATCGTAAGTTAACTCGCAACTAGCAAGGCCGAGATGCCACTGCGTGCCATCATCACCGGAGCAGCGGGGCTAATCGGACACTATCTCGTCAAGTCGGCTTCACGCTGGGCGCCTGGTTGGCAGGTACTGGGCCTCACGCGTGCCCAACTCGATCTCACCGATCGGGCTGCCGTCACTTCAGCCTTCCGACGTTACAACCCTGAGCTTGTCATTCACTGTGCAGCGTTGAGCCGAACGAGGGACTGCGAGCAAGACCCGGATAGGGCCAAACGCATCAATGTTGAGGCGACCGCAACCCTTTCTGAGTTGGCTCAGAACATCCGATTCATTTTCCTTTCCAGTGGGGAAGTCTTTGATGGCACAGCTGCCTGGTATTGCGAGTCTGACGAGCCGAATCCGATCAATGAGTACGGCCGAACCAAACTCGAAGCCGAACGGGTTGTGCTGCAAAACCCCATACAGACCGTTGTGCGGATCGTTCTGACGGCTGGAAGCTCTGAGAGCGGCAACCGGAGTTTTGTCGAGGACATGGTGACAGCGGCCAGAGCTGGAAAAAGTGTAACGCTCTATGCCGATGAGTTCCGTTGCCCGCTACCGGCGGGTGTGATTGCGCGGGCGCTGTGGGAGCTAGTCAGGCAGGACAAGTCCGGCCTCTACCATCTCGGTGGCAGTGAGCGCCTCTCACGCTGGGAGATCGGCGAACTGTTACTGCCTTGGTATCCTGAACTCCAATGCCGATTGGTCAAGGGCTCCTCACGCACTCATAAGGGAGCGCCCAGGCCCATAGACCTCTCTCTCTCCTGCGACAAGATTCAAAAGGTCCTCTGCTTCCCTATTCCGGGGCTGCGATCCTGGCTCACCGAGCGACGGCAACGGGGAAGCGATCTTTGGGATTACGAGGCGTCATGACAACTGACCCCCTCTCGCTCGTCGGTACCATCTATATCGCGATGGCCGTGGTGATGGTCGTCTTGTGGGGCCTTCACCTCGCGGTGCGCAATGCCTCAATTGCCGATGTCGGATTTTGTGCGGGTTTAATTGCAGCAGTGCTCTGGTATAGCCAGCATGCCTCAGGCGAAACGGAGCGAAAACTCCTTGTGGCCCTGATGGCCTGCCTCTATGCCGGGAGGCTGGGATTTTTCATTCTCTTCAATCGGGTGATCGGCAAAGAAGAAGATGCCAGATATCAACGGTTGCGACGGGAATGGGGTGCGTCAGAACGGATCAAGATGTTCGGCTACTTCCAACTGCAAGCGATCGCTATTGCGGGATTCTCGCTTCCGTTTTTGGTCGTCATTCAGAATCCCCGAGCACCATTTGGACTCGAGGAGCTTGCTGGATTCTTACTGTGGAGCGTCGCAGTCTCCGGTGAAACGGTCGCGGACTGGCAGTTGGCGCGCTTTCGCTCGAAGACGTGGAATAGAGGTCGCGTCTGCCGTGAGGGCCTGTGGTATTACTCCCGCCATCCAAATTATTTTTTTGAATGGCTCCACTGGTGGGCCTACGTCGTGATGGCCGTCAATGCGCCGGGTTGGCCACTGACATGGATTGGTCCCATTGTGATGGGGTGGGCACTGCTCAAAGCGACGGGAATTCCGTTCGCCGAACAACAGGCGCTCACAAGCAAGGGAGAGGACTATCGAGAGTACCAACGGACAACCAGCGCGTTTGTGCCGTGGTTTCCGAAGACGTGAGCGGTTAGCCTTTATTCAGCTTTGCGAGGCGAGCGCGCGCTGTTTCGGCTTCTTTGCTGGAGGGATAGAGGCGAATGATGTCCTCATACAGCTGCTTCGCATGAGGCACATTCATTTGACGCTCTTCCAGTTCGGCGGTCTCGAGCAGGTCCTTTGCCTTATCGCCGCTGCAGGCCCCAGCGCCAACGAGCAACAGGACCACCAAGACAATCTTGATCCAGCGGGTCATAGGCTACTCCAACCATTTCTGCCACCAGGACGGCTGCCGAAGCGTCTGCCGGCTGGCATAGGTCACGCCTCGTAACTTGTCCCAATTCAGCCTCACCTTACCATGGTTAGCCTCGTGCTGTTGTTGCCAGCTCTGGAGCATGTTCAGACAGGCATGATCGATATGTCGCAGCGACATGAAATCGACCTGGATTTCGGCAAACGGGGGGGCCGTTTCCAGTGTCGAGGCCAATCGCGGGAGACTCACAAATGTGGCGATACCCTGAAGATAGAGAGTGACTTTTCCGCTCTGGGGATCAAGGGAAAAAAATGCTTCCAGATTCTGAGTCGTATGAAGCAGCTTGGCCAGCGCGAGCGCCAGGCCGAACACGACGCCGGACAGTAAATTGACGAAGACGATCGTGGCCATCGTCGCAAAAAAGATCACGACTTCTCCGCGCCCGTGTTTCTTCAGTTCCGGGATCACACTGAAGTTCATGAGTTTATAGCCGGTGAAGACCAGCACGGCTCCCAGGCTTGCTGTCGGGATCAGCCGCAGCACTGAGGGCAGGAAGGAGACGAACAGCAGGAGCCATACCCCGTGATAGATCGTAGAGGCTCTGGTGCGCGCGCCTGCTTCGACATTGGCAGAGCTGCGCACGATGACGCCCGTCATTGGCAGTGAGCCGATCAATCCACAAACCAGGTTCCCTAAGCCCTGTGCGAAGAGTTCACGGTTATACCGCGTTCTGGGGCCGCTATGAAGTTGGTCTACGGCTGAGGCGGAGAGCAGGGTTTCGACACTGGCGATGAAGGCAAGGCCGAGTGCCTCGGCAAGGATGGAAGTGTCGAGCAGATGGGACAGTGTCTGCGGGCCGGGAAATTTGATGATCGACAATAGGTTATCCTGGACGGTGATGCGCTGAATCGGGATCTCGAGGACCTCGGATACCACGGTTGCTACGGAGACGCCTATCAGGACAGCCGGCATGACATGAAACCGTTTGGGAATCACCAAATTCCACAGCACCATGGTCCCAATCGTGAGCACGCCGATCCTTGCTGCCAAATGATGATTCAGTGGCGTGCTGTCATCATCTAACAATCCTTTCCATGCGGCCGCCGGGAGGGAGAGGATGTTTTCGAGGCCGGACCCCTTCGGCATGTCGTCGATCATAATGTGAAACTGGCTGGCAAAGATTAAGGCGCCGATGCCGGCCAGCATGCCGTGGATAACGGCCGGTGACACGGCGCGAAACCATTGACCCAATTGCAACCATGACCACAGAATCTGAATGAGACCGGCGGCGATGACGATCACCCCAAACGCTTCCAGCCCCTGTTCGCGGATAATCTCGAAGACGATCACGGTCAGACCGGCGGCCGGTCCACTGACTTGCAACGGACAGCCCGACAGCCACCCCACGAGGATTCCCGCAATAATGCCGGTCACGATCCCGGATCCAGTCGGAGCCCCGGAAGCGATCGTGATACCAATACACAGAGGAAGGGCGACCAAAAACACCACGATGGATGACAAGGCATCGTGACGCAGATTACTCCGCAGATATGACGTATCAAACCGCAAACTCATCGTGGCCGAAGGGTCGTCATGGTGCCTCTACTCTAATTGAGGCAAGGCAAACTCCCAACGGATTGATGAAAATTGACCGGAAGGAGGGATCTACGTAGGAACACCTTCGATTCCATAACGCGGAGCACTGATCCCCTCGCCTCGGCAACGAGGGCAGCGGCTAGGCCGCGTGAGCTTGGTGCGCTCGCGGAAAATGAAGTCACAAGTCGGACACATGGCAGGCTCCAGAACAAAGCGCCTCGTTTTGTCCCTTCCAATCGTCTTGGCGACGTGGGTCAGGTGTTCTTCCACTTGCCGTTCTGGTAAGCCAATCAGCTGAGCCAATTGGCGCGACGAGAGGCGTGTATCGGTCAACAGCTCGATGATGCGCTGGCGTGCCGTTCGATGGACAGGCAACATGCCGGCCATCCTACGATGGTTCTTTCGTCAATTCCAAGTTGAACAGCCGCCGTGAGTTTGGCAGGATGGAGGCACAATGCCCCATCCGATTTGGGACGAACTGGCGGAACTCGCGCTCAAACATGTGACGGCCTCCGGTGCCGAGTATGGCGACATCCGCGTCTTGCGCAGCACCAGTCAATCCGTTACCGGCGAAGACCGCCGCATCGCCTCGATTCGCGACATGGACGACACCGGTTTTGGTGTCCGGGTGCTGTATCACGGGGGGTGGGGATTCGCGGCCAGTTCGGTTCTGTCCCTTGAAGAAGTTCCCCGCGTGGCTGAATTGGCCGTCGACATTGCGAGGGGATCGGCCTCGCTCGCAAGCGAAAAGGTCCGGTTAGTCGACGAGCCCATCCATCGAGACCAGGTGGTGACCGCCAGCCGTATCGATCCTTTCAACGTACCGCTCGAACAGAAGACCGCGCTGTTATGTGAAGTGATGGACACCCTGCAGCGGCAGTCCGAAGTCGTACGGAGCAGCGCAACGCTATGGGCACGCCGTGACCGGAAACTATTCGTTTCGACGGAGGGCACGAAGCTCGACTTTGACTTGCTGGCTGTTCAGGGCGAGTTTACCGCCACGGCGAAGCACGACGGGCGCTTTGCGTCGCGCAGTTTTGCCACACCGCATTTACGCACAGGGCACGAGTTGATTGAAGCGGCCGACTTCCTTGCTCACGCGCCGCGGATTGCCTCCCAAGCCGTCGAAAAGGTAAAGGCTCCGGCCGTGCGGCCCGGCACCTACGATCTCGTGCTCGATCCAGAACACCTCTCGCTGACCATGCATGAATCCTGCGGCCATCCGAGCGAACTGGACCGGGCGCTCGGCTACGAAGCGAACTATGCCGGCACGAGTTTTCTCACGACAGAAAAACGAGGCACGTTTCGCTACGGCTCTCCTTGCGTGAACCTCGTCGCCGATAATACAGAGCCGGAAACTCTGGCGGCGACAGGTTATGACGACGATGGCGTAACCTGCCAGAAATGGGATATTGTCCGCAAAGGAATCTTCGTCGGCTACTGCACCAACCGCGAAGTCGCATCGAAGATTGGCGAGAGTAGATCAAAAGGGTCTAACCGTGCGGACAGCTGGGGCAGCGTGCCGATCGTGCGCATTGCCAACATCGGTTTAGAACCGGGGACGGACTCACTTGATGATCTGCTCGTCGACGTGAAGCGGGGCATCTACATCGAAGGCCATGGGTCTTACAGCATTGACCAGCGCCGCTACAATTTCCAATTCGGCGGTGACGCCTTCTGGCTCATCGAAAATGGAAAGCGCACACAGATGCTGCGCGATGTGATTTACCATGGCATTACGCCAGAATTCTGGCTTAGTTGCGACGGAGTAGCGGACCGAGCCCATCGCCAACGCTATGGGTTCATCACGTGCGGCAAAGGGCAGCCTGGCCAGTCCGGTTGGATGACGCACGCCGCCTCCCATGCCCGGTTCAGACGTGTCGCGGTGATCAAGGGGTGATGAGCGCGTGAGCAACGCCAATTCAAAAGCCTGGCCGAAGTTGACGACCCGCGATGAGTTTCGATTTCTGGCCGACCTTGTACTGAAACGATCCGGCGGAGACGAAACGGTCGTCACGATTCAGGATCAGCATGGAGGCACCACCCGGTTTGCCAACAACCACGTCGTCCAGAACGTCGACACCAGACGAGGGACGCTCACGGTGTCGGTCGCCTTCAACGGCTGTCGCGGATCGGCAAGCACCACCGATTTCACGGCGGGATCGGTTCAGGAGACGGTTGCCCGGGCTGAACGCATCGCACGAGTTTCCCCAGAAGACCCGGAGTATCTGCCGCCACCGGACCCGCAAGTATTTCCAACACGCCAGACCAGCCGGCCCGAAAGCGCCATGGCCGGACCGGCACGTCGGCTCGAGTATGCGAACGAGGCGATCGGACAGTGCCGGATCGAAAATCTACAGGCCGCCGGCGTTGTTGCCTCCTCCGTCGCCTCCGTAGGAGTGGCAGCGAGCAACGGGCTCTTTGCCCAGGAAGAGCGCAGTGAGGCGCGTTTCAGCCTCACCGTGCAAGCGGAGGATGCCACCGGTTGGAGCGCGGCGGCCCATCGATCCATCGATCACTTAAAAATTCAAGACCGCACCTTGTCGGCGATCAACAAAGCCAAGCGCGGGCGCGATGTACAGGAACTTCCGGCCGGCCACTACCGCGTCATTTTAGAGCCGGCTGCGGTGGCGGGACTCTGGAGTTGGATGCTGTGGACACTGGATGCCAAATCCTACGACAAGGGAACCAGTCCGTTCTCAGGTCAGCTCGGCCGACCGATCGTCGATGAACGACTCACGCTCAAGAATCTTCCCGGCCATGCTGATTTACTTGGGACTGGGTTTACCCAGGAAGGTTTACCGAGTGAAGAGGCGGTATGGATCGAAAAGGGAGTCCTGAAACAGTTGGCTTATGATCGGTTCACCGCCAAGCAACATGGAATTAAACGCATCGCCACATTGGACGCCCCTTGCCTGTCCGCTTCTGGTCCGACTGCCTTTAAGACGCAAGAGTTGATCAAACACTGCGAGCGCGCCATCCTCGTGACGAATTTCTGGTATATCCGGACGGTCAATCAGACCGACCTGACCTTGACGGGGATGACGAGAGACGGCACATTTCTCGTCGAGGACGGCCAGATCACATCAGCCGTGCGAAATTTCCGCTTTCACGAGAGTCCCTTGCGCGTCTTCAAGCAAGTGGAGGCTTTCACGGAATCGACTGAAGCGGTCACATCGGAAACGGGAAAGCTGATGGTGCCGGCCATGGTGCTCGGAGACTTTCACTTCTCAAGCGTTACCAGGTTTTGAGCAAGGTAAGCAGATGAACACTGACCATGAATGACCGCATGCCTCGTGTTGTGAAACTCGAGCTGGCAATCTGTATTGCCCTGCTCACAATCGTTATCTCAAGTACATACGCTGCGGCTGAGACGCCGCTCTTCGAGAACCTCGGGACGCTTCACCATCCCATCAGCAGCGCGTCGGACCTTGCCCAACGATACTTCGACCAGGGCTTACGGCTGGTCTATGCCTTCAATCATGAGGAAGCGATTCGCTCGTTCGAGGAAGCGACCAAACAAGACCCGCAAGCAGCCATGCCCCATTGGGGCATCGCGTTGGCGCTGGGACCGAATATCAATGCGGCCATGACTAGAGAGGACGAGCGTCGCGCAATTCAAGCAATCAAGCAGGCGCGAGCCCGGCTGACCACAGCGAACGGCTCAGAGCAAGCGTATATTGAGGCGTTGACGAAACGGTATCTGTCGGCCAAACGGGCGACGCGTACCGTCATGGATAAAGCCTATGCGGATGCCATGCGGACCGTCTGGCGGAATAACCCCAACGATCCTGATGCCGGTGTGCTCTTTGCCGAAGCGATGATGGATCTCCGGCCCTGGGATTTCTGGACCGCGCAGGGAAAGCCCAAGCCAGGCACAGATGAGATTGTCGCCACGCTCGAGGCGGTGATTCAGCTGCACCCCGACCATCCTGGTGCCTGTCATTATTATATTCACGCGGTCGAAGCCTCCCAGCGACCTGAGCGCGCGCTTGCTTGCGCAGACCGGTTACCGGGTCTCATGCCGGGCGCTGGCCACCTGGTTCACATGCCGGCTCATATCTATGCACGCGTCGGGAAGTATCACGACTCGGCTGTGCGAAATGCAGAGGCGGCGCACACCGATGAGCAATACTTGGCGGGAACCCATTTGGTTGGTGACTATGCCGATGGCTACTACAGCCACAATCTTCATTTCTTGTGGGCTTCTCTGATGATGGAGGGGCGGAGCGCAGAGGCCTTGAAGGCAGCCACCTCGCTCTTATCCACCATCACCGAAGAAGAAGCTCGCAAAAATCATATGAAGGAAGAGTATCTCACGACAAAACTCTTCACATGGGTCCGGTTCGGGCATTGGGACGATCTGCTGCGTGAATCACCGCCGCCGAAAGGCCTGCATCTTGTCGAGGGAGTCTGGAGGTTGGGGCGAGGCTTGGCCTTGGTTGCAACCGGACGACTGCCGGGCGCCGAAGGCGAACGACAGGCACTCGTTACGCTCACGAAGCAATTTCGACGGAGTAAGAACCAGCAAGATAAAATCGAACGAGATTTATTGAGGATCTCTGAACGGCTGCTGGCCGGTCAAATCGCCACCCAACGCCAGCGCCATGACGAGGCCATCAAGGCGCTGAAGGAAGCCATCAAGATCGAAGACTCGTTGCAGGGTGCAGAGCCACCACATTGGCCGGTCTCGGTCCGGCACTACCTCGGCCCTGTCTTATTACTGACGAGTCGGGCCGCCGAAGCGGAAACCGAGTATCGGACCGACCTGAAATGGTATCCTGAAAACGGTTGGGGCTTGTTCGGGCTCGTTGAGAGTTTGAAGGCCCAACACAAAGACTCCGAAGCCGCCGAAGCGTTAGTTCGTTTTGAGAAAGCCTGGGCCTACGCCGACGTCACACTGACCACATCCCGATTCTAACAGGGGGCCCAAGGCCGCCTTCACTGGGCGGCGTGCTCAGTCGCTCAGATTGGCGATCCACGGCAAGAAATAGCTTGTTTCCTCACTGCCCTGTGGCATCTCACCGCACGGCCTTTTGAACAACCCTCATAGGGTTTCACCTAAGCGCGAACCTAGGGTCCACTAGTCCGGCTTTGACAAACCCGGGCTCAGACCGGCTACAATCCGCCCATTTCACGAGCAGGAGGCATCGATTGTGAGATATGTCGTCGGCGTGATGGGGCCTGCGAAAGCAAGAAGAAAAGATGTCGAAAATGCGCGCGCACTCGGTGAACTCATCGCCCGACGCGAGTGGGTCCTCCTGACCGGCGGCCGCGATGTGGGTGTGATGCATGCGGCCTGTCAGGGTGCGAAGAAAGTGCCACGAAGTCTAACAGTCGGTGTGCTCCCGACGACGAGAGACAAAATCTCCAAGTATGTGGACGTGGCGATTGTGACGGAAATGGGTAACGCCCGAAACAATATATGTGTGCTCTCGAGTCAGGTGATCGTGGCTTGTGGATTGGGTGGATCGGGAACCGTTTCCGAAGTCGCTTTGGCACTCAAGGCCGGGAAAGAAGTGGTACTGCTCGGCGCCACGCCAACCGAAGAAAAATTCTTCAAAAACCTAGGCGGCAAACTTGTCTACAGCGTTCAGACGCCGGAAGACGCGATCAACGTCATCCTCAAGCGCTTCGAACAGGACGATCCGCAAGACCTGCAAGCTCCCCAGCCCTGGGGACGGCTGTAAGACGTCACGCCCGGGGGTCCTGGCCTCCAGCTTCTTGTCACAGCAGGAATCCGCTTCCATGCCACCGCCGTAGATTCGGTGTAAGATGAATCAACGTTATCCGACCTATCCAAAGGGAGACCTGCCATGACTGTCTTGCGATGGACTGTATTACTCCTCTCCACGTCCCTGATGGTTGTTGCTGGAGAAAACTTCGACTTCGCCAGGTTGCATGCAGCGGAATCTGGTTCAACCGCCAAGGCCTATTTCGCGGGCGGCTGTTTCTGGTGCATGGAGGAGGCTTTTGAGAAGGTCAACGGCGTGATCGACACCGTCTCCGGCTATATGGGAGGCACCGTCAAGAATCCCACGTATGAGCAGGTCTCAGCTGGACAGACCGGCCATGCCGAATCTGTCGAAGTACGGTACGACCCCTCCAAGGTGACGTATACTCAGCTAGTAGAAGCGTTCTGGCGGAATGTTGATCCCGTGACGCCGGATGCCCAGTTTTGCGATCATGGGAATCAGTATCGAGCGGTGATCTTTTATCAAGGGGAGGATGAAAAGCGCCTGGCGGAAGAATCCAAGCGGGCCATTGAACAGTCCAAGCGATTTTCTGCGCCGATTGTGACCGAGATAGTCCCCGCGTCCGAGTTTTATCAGGCCGAGGAGTATCACCAAGATTTCTATAAGAAAAACCCGGTGCGGTATAAATTTTACAAGTTTACTTGCGGCCGCGCACAGCGCCTAGAATCGTTATGGGGGAAATCATAAGCCCCATTCCCCCTCATGACGTCCTAATAAACTGGCTCAAAAAGGCGACGGCTCCTCACCGTTTTGAACACCCTTCCGAACCATCTCTCCCGCTATTTTCCCTAGATCTTCAGTCACTTGTGCTATTTCCCCTGTGGCACGGATGTTGACCTTTTCAGCAAGGATGACTTGGTCACACATTCATAGGTATCGAAACGCAATTCGTGGCTGCTGCGTCGGCATGGCGGCGTTGTTGATGCTCGCTCTGATGCCGACCGCAACCATGTCGGATTTCGAGTACCGTCCCCGCTATTCGAAACAGGAAATACGTGTGGCGATTGCCATATATGCGAAGCGTTACCGTCTTGATCCGGCGTTGTTGCGCGCCGTGATCAAGGCCGAGTCGGATTTTCGTCAGCACGTAGTCTCAAGGAAGGGAGCGGTAGGCTTGATGCAACTGACTCCGGAGACAGCCGCAACGTTGCGCGTCGGTAATATGCACGATTCGATTCAGAACATTCGAGGAGGCGCCAAACAGCTTCGTCACCTTCTCAATCTCTACCGAGGCAATCTCCCGCTTGCGCTAGCGGCGTACAATGCTGGCGTGCATCGAGTGAAAGACCACAAGGTGCCACCGATTCGTGAGACGCGCGCCTATGTGAGGAAAGTACTCAGCTACTACAAGGCATTCAAGACCCACCGTTCGATTCCTTCTCACGGCCGGTCTATAAAAGCTTAGAGTTTCGCTATCGCTTCACCTTCATCAGGATGGCCCGTAACCGTTCTCGTTGAGCCGGCCTGATGCCGACAAATTCCAGCCCGAACGCCTGGCCGTCCACCCATCGGACCACCGCCTCGTCAATCCGCAAGGGCCACTGTTGGTCTTGCAGAAAGATCGATAGTTTTAACGAGAGACCGACTTTGACTTCAGTGAGCGAGCTGGCTCTGCAACCGTTGGTGGAAATATCAAGAACGACCGCCTCCCCTTCGAACTCTCCATCCCCGAAGAAAAACAGACGCCGGCTCATCGGCAGTCGACGACCGCGACGCTCGACATCCCCGGGACGGTCGGCCTGATTCGAAGGTGAGTCTTTCGTTCCCACCGCGCTCCTTTATCTAGGAATTACACCAGGGCCTGCTATGAGTCTAGAAAATAGACGCAATGATCGCATGACCCAGGTGCGGTAACCCGAAGGAAGTAACAGCTCCGTACTGAATAGAGTGTAGCAGGTGAGGGGGGAGTATTCCTAGAAACAAATACGTAGTCCACCTCATCAGGGAACAGCTGGATCAGGGGCTAACGCCTGTTGGACCGCTTGACGTCCAGCGAATTGCTCTGCGAAAAAGGGCCTACAGGAGATTAGAAATGAGTACGAGACGGCCAAACGAACGCATGGCCCAGCTGGGACACTCAGAGATACGCGCCATGACACAGGCCTGTGCGGAGGCCAAGGGGCTCAACATGGCTCAAGGGGTCTGCGACACCCCGGTCCCGGCTGCTGTCCTGAAAGCAGCGGCACTCGCGATGAACCAGGGGAAGAACGTCTATTCCCGGTTTGACGGTTTACCGGAACTGAGAGAAGCGCTGGCAATCAAGC
>Ga0114129_10009767_pt1 | contig 13683 bp, 11 predicted proteins | sample RhiMetdeltSRZDD1_FD_80071 | JGI IMG/M metagenome (GOLD analysis project Ga0114129, IMG submission 80071) | Populus rhizosphere microbial communities from Tennessee, USA - Rhizosphere MetaG P. deltoides SRZDD1 (version 2) (version 2) | ecosystem: Host-associated > Plants > Roots > Rhizosphere >...
AAAAACCCTTGATTTTATTGGAGAATCTTGCATGGCAGTCGGGTTGCGCTAGCGACCGACATGACTCATCGAAAGAACCCACACGCGATGGCGCTCGGACGGCTTGGCGGCTTGAAGGGTGGTCGGGCACGCGCTGAAAAGCTCAGCCCGCGGCGACGACGCGAGATTGCGCGGCGCGCGGCGTTTGCTCGGTGGCACGGACGAGGGATGGATCGCCGCGACCGCGCGGCGTGAACGGTCAAGCATCAGCGGACGAATTGTCACACTGTGGACGTGAATGGCGCATCAATTGGCATCACATTCCACAACATTAGGTATCGTGTGAAATACGGCCAGAGCAAAGTGGCCCGAACAGGCCGCTTCGCGCTACCCTAACGGGCATGCGGAGATTGGAGCCTCGCAAGAATCCGCACGCGGCCGCACTCGGAAGGCTGGGCGGCCTGAAGGGCGGTAAAGCCCGCGCGGATGCGCTGTCGCCGCGCGAACGCCAACTCATCGCTCGGAAGGCCGCACGCGCGCGATGGGGCAAACCGAAGCGTAATAATCGTGCTTAACCGCGGAAGCAGGACCGCAGATTCCGTCTGCACACGCTAGTCAGATGACCGATCGCGCGCCTGCGACCGAATCCACGATTTCGCGATCGACACCGCGACCGTAGTCGCGCAAGAGCGCTCCACCTCAACGCTCGCGGCATATCATGGCGAGACGGCAATCGTCTTGAAAGGGACGTGTCGCTCTTGCTGATGGATCGTGACTCAAACTCGAATAAGCCGGCGCTCACTCGCGCACCCAGATACCCGCTCCGGATCCCGCTGAGGTACCGTCAATCCGGCGAACAACTCTGGCATGAAGGCCGCACGGAGAACATCAGCCGTTCGGGCGTGCTGTTTTGCACCGATCATCTGATGCCGTTGCAGACCCCAATAGAAATGTTGTTGGCGCTTCCCGCAGAGGTAGGGGGCGGCGAGGACGCCGCAACCGTCATCTGCCGCGGGCGCGTCGTTCGCACGGAACCCAACGCTGCCGGCGACGTCGCCGACGATGCACGTCCCGCGGTCGCGGCGACGATCGCGGGGTACAGACTTGCGCATTCGCAGGGCAACGATCCGCGGCGCATCTGACTTGCGCGTTTGACTGGTGGATCGCTCATGATCGACGGCTGATCCCCGGGAGCTGAGACCCTGAGTACCGAGGCCGTAAAGGACACCGCCGAATCGCTGGTAGGCATCGGCAGCGCGATCCGCGCGATCGAAGCGGAGATCGAGTACGCCGCGCGATCCGATGCGAAAGTCCTCATCACCGGCGAGAGCGGTGTCGGCAAGGAAGTCATCGCGCGTCTGGTGCACCAGCGGAGCCGCCGCTCGCACACGCCGCTCGTGACGATCAACTGCGCCGGCATTCCCGACACGCTGCTCGAGTCCGCGGTCTTCGGCCACGTGAAAGGCAGCTTCACCGGCGCGTACCGCGATCGGCTCGGCCTGCTCGAGATGGCGCATCAAGGCACCATCTTCCTCGACGAAATCGGCGAGATGAGCCTGCGGATGCAGGCGCTGCTGCTGCGGTTCCTCGAGAACGGCGAGATTCAGCGCGTCGGCGCCGACCGCGTGCAATCGCGCGTCGACGTTCGCGTCATCGCGGCGACCAACCGGAATCTGCTCGATCGAATTGCATCGAAGGATTTTCGCGAGGACTTGTACTATCGGCTCAACGTCATCCACATCACGATTCCGCCGCTGCGCGCGCGGCGCGAAGACATCCCGGTGTTCATCGAGTACTTTCTGCGAACGTACGCCGAGCGCCACGGCGTCAGGCCGCCGGAGGTGGCGCCGGACGCGCTCGCGCACCTGATCGCGTACGACTGGCCCGGCAATGTCCGCGAGGTCAAGAACGTCGCCGAGCGGCTCATCGTCCGCAGCCGCACCGGGCTGATCACGATGATCGACCTGCCGTCCGAAATCCAGCAGTGGGGCCGGTCATTGCCCACCGTCGCGGCGGTCACCGGCACGTCGATCGCCGACGAGCTCTACGATCGTCTCGTCAACGATCGCGAATCGTTCTGGTCGGTGATCTATCCTGCGTTCATGTCGCGCGATCTCACGCGCGCCGACCTGCGCGCGGTGCTGCGGCGCGGGCTGCAGCAGACCGGCGGCAACTACAAGGTGCTCGTCCAGCTGTTCAACATGCCGCAGACCGACTATAAGCGGTTCCTGAATTTCCTCCGCAAGCACGAATGTCACGTGCCGTTTCAGCGATTCAGAACGGCGCGGCCCGCCGACGAAGCTCACGCCAGCGCCGAAGACATGTAATTTCTACGCGCCTACCTGGACCATTTCCCCCTCATCGCGCGATCGCTCATTTCTCGTAAAGCCCACTAATTCAACACGATAGCTGGCTTGGCACAGTGTTGGACTTAGAAAGGATGTTGACCTGGCTGCGGGACGGCCGGGCTTGAAGGGAGAATGCTTGAGCGAACAAGCACAACCGTTGATCGGCAGTGGCGCGGCGATTCGCGCAATCGACCGGGAGATCGATTACGCCGCGCGAATCGACGCGAAGGTCCTCATCACCGGCGAAAGCGGCGTCGGGAAGGAAATCATCGCGCGGCTGGTCCACGAGCGCAGCCGGCGCGGCCGCACGCCGCTCGTCGCCGTGAACTGCGCCGGCATTCCCGACGCGCTGCTCGAGTCGGCGCTCTTCGGCCACGTGAAAGGCAGCTTCACCGATGCGCATCGCGATCGGCTGGGACTGCTCGAATTGGCTCATCGAGGCACGATTTTTCTCGATGAGATCGGCGAGATGAGCCTTCGCATGCAGGCGCTGCTGCTGCGGTTCCTCGAGCATGGTGAAATTCAACGCGTCGGCGCCGACCGCTTGCTGGCGCGGGTCGACGTCCGCGTCCTGGCCGCGACGAATCGCAATCTCCTCGATCGGATCGCGTCGAAGGATTTTCGTGAAGATCTGTACTATCGAATCAACGTCATCCACATCCCGATTCCGCCGCTCCGCGCGCGGCGCGAAGACATCCCCGTATTCATCCGGTTCTTTTTGCGGTCATACGCCGAACGGCATGGTGGCCCGGAGCCGGAGCTTGCGCCTGATGCGTTCGATCAGCTCGTGAGCTACGACTGGCCCGGGAACGTGCGGGAGCTCAAGAACGCCATCGAGCGGCTCGTCGTCCGGCGCTCGAGCGGCGTCATCGCGGTATCGGACCTGCCGGCCGAAATACGGCGGCCGATCCGGCGGACCGGCAGGGGTCCCACCGTGGCGGACGCGCTCTTCGAGCGGATGACGAACGATCACGAGTCGTTCTGGTCGGCCGTCCACGAGGTCTTCCTCGCCCGTGATTTGACGCGGGCCGATCTCCGGGCCATCATGCGCCGCGGCCTGGCGCAAACCGGCGGGAATTACAAGGCGCTGGTGCCGTTGTTCAACATGCGGTCCGGGGACTACCGCCGATTTTTGGGTTTCCTGCGAAAGCACGACTGCTACGAGCGCGTCGAGCGGGCCCGGCCGGCGACCGTCGCGGACGAATCTCTCCGACTAAAGTCTTACGATGGCTGACATGGGCAGGGCGGCGAGTCCTCGAAAAGGCAGACTTTTGTCTCCCGCATCACGCCATCCTGGGTATGGCACCTCTCATCTGAAACGACTCGGACGAATTCGATAAGACGCCTACGCAGAACGGCTTACCCGCATAGCACCATCACAAGCTCGACTGGCGACCTCCTTGCACTGCTAAAGAACGCAATCACACAGTTTGCGCAACGCGTGGTTGGCCGCGAGCTTGCGGTTACGCGGCGAACTGCTTCCATGGTCGAGGACTTTCCATGACGCGAAATGGATCTGCAGAACTGATTGGCAACAGTCGACAGTTTGTCGCCCTCACCCAGGAGATCGATCGGGTCGCTCGATCGGACGCCAAGGTGCTGATTACGGGCGAAAGCGGGGTCGGTAAAGAGCTCGTGGCGAGGGCGGTTCACTCGCGGAGCACACGCGCGCACCGCGTGTTCGTGCCCGTGAATTGCGCCGGCCTGCCGGAAACGCTCCTCGAATCGGAGCTGTTCGGGCACGTCAAGGGCAGCTTCACCGGCGCCTATCGCGACAAGCCGGGCAAGCTCGAAATCGCCGATTCCGGCACCGTCTTCCTCGACGAAATCGGCGAGATGACGCTGCGGATGCAGGGCCTGCTGCTGCGGTTCCTCGAAACCGGCGAGCTGCAGAAGGTCGGATCGGATGCGTCGGGCGGACGCGTGAACGTTCGCGTCGTCGCCGCCACCAATCGCGACCTGCGCGAGCTCATCGGACTGGGTCAGTTCAGGGAGGATTTGTTCTATCGCCTGAATGTCATTCACCTCGTCGTGCCGCCCTTGCGGGAGCGCAAGGACGACATTCCCGTAATGGTCACCCATTCGCTGAAATCGTTCTCGACCCGCGGCGACTACGTGGTGCGGGCGATCGACGCGAATGCGATGGCGGCGCTGACCGAATACCGCTGGCCCGGCAACGTGCGCGAGCTGGAGAACGTCATCGAGCGGCTCGTGGTCACGTGCCGCAACGAGATGGTGACGGTCGAGGATCTGCCGTCCGAGATTCGCAGCCGCCACGACGCGACGCAGCGGCCGCGGCGCGAGCGGCGGCGCACGATCGCCGACGATCTCTACAAGCGCCTCGTCGAGGATCGCGAGTCGTTCTGGACGGCCGTGTATCCGCTCTACATGCAGCGCGAGATCACGCGGTCCAACGTGCGCGACCTCGTCGGCAAAGGGCTCCAGGAAGCGCGCGGCAACTACAAGATCGTCGCGCAGCTCTTCAATCTGGAGTCGCGCGACTACAAGAAGTTCCTGAACTTCCTGCGGAAGCACGAATGTCAGCTGCCGTTCCGGGAGTTCCGGGACGGACACTCTTCGCAGCAGCAGCAGGCGTCATGACGAGAAAAGCGCTCGCGTTCGTACTGCTGACATCGATGATCGCCGCCGCCGAGGCGGTCGGCCAGGCGCAGAACGCGCACGGTCCGTCGCCCGGCGCCGCGCCGGCGGCCGTGCCTGTTCCGGCCCCGAACTACCTGATCGGTCCCGACGATGTGCTGTCGATCGTGTTCTGGCGCGACAAGGACATGTCGGCGGAGGTGGTCGTGCGGCCGGACGGCAAGATCTCGCTGCCGCTGATGAACGACGTGCAGGCCGGCGGCCTGACGCCGGCCGAGCTGCGCGACGCGATCGGCGGGATTGCGCGCCGCTATCTCGAGGATCCAAGCGTCACCGTCGTCGTGAAGGAAATCAAGAGCCGGAAGGTCTTCATCACCGGCATGGTCGAAAAGCCCGGTCCGTACCCGCTGAACGGACCGACCACCGTCATGCAGCTCATCTCGCTGGCCGGCGGGCTGAAGGAATTCACCGACGGCAAGAAGATTCTGATCATGCGCGTCGGCAAGAACGGGCGGCAGACCGCGTATCCGTTCAACTACCGGCAAGTCATCTCGGGGAAGAATCTCGAGCAGAACGTCGAGCTTCAGCCCGGCGACACCGTGGTCGTGCCGTAGTGATTCGTCCGACTTGTGTGGTGCTGATGTGTGCCGTCGCGGCCGGCGCGTCGGCGCAGACGACGCCGACTCGCGCGCGCCGCGAGCCGCCGCAGACGATGATGCTCTCGCTGTCTCTCTCGGGCGCGGGCGCCGGCGATTCGGAGGATCTGCCGCCGGACGCCGCGGCCCTCACCGGGTTGCACACCGACACGGACGCGTTCCTCACGTACGGCCGCCGGCTGAAACGGGCGACGTTTTCAGCGAGCGGGCGAACGGTGATGCGATACGACGCGCGCTCTCACGGCGTGACGCCGATGCGCTACCAGGGCGGGGCCGAGTTCGCGATGTCCGGCACTCAGCGTACGTTCCGCGCGACGCAGAACGTGTCCTATTCACCGTTCTTCCAGTTCGGTTTCGCACCGGATGCGTCGCCCTCGGAGCTCGATGCCACCTCGCAGGCACATGGTGACTTCGCGAGCGCCAGTCTGTCGGCGTATTCGTCGACGAGCGACGTGACGTTCTCGCAGCAGATCAGCCGCCGCGCGACGCTGGCGACGGCGTACAGCCTGCGGCGAACGATGTTCGGCCACGCGGATCTCGATCTGATGGCGCAGACCATCGGCACGCGCCTCAGTTATCGGCTGACACGGACGCTCTCGCTGCGTACCGGATACGGCTACCAGACCGCTGGCGACAGCCTGGCCCAGCAAGGCGCCGTCCGCGGTCACGACATCGATCTGGGCCTCGATTTCAGCCGCGCCATTTCGATCACCAGGAAAACGACGCTCAGCTTCAGCTCGGGTTCGACGACGACGAAGCAGGGCGATCAGACAGCGTTTCGGCTCATCGGCGATGCGAACCTGACGCGGCAGATCGGGCAGACCTGGAGTGCGCGTCTCGGGTTCAAGCGCGACGTGCAGATGCTGGAAGGCTTCGGGGCGCCGGTGCTCTCGAACACGCTCACGACGGCCTTCGGCGGATCGTTGAGCCGGCGCGTGAGCGTCTCGTCGACGGTCAGCGGCGCGACCGGCGTCGTCGGTCTCCAGAGCGCGTCCGACAACGCTTTCTGGAACTGGACCGGCTCCGCGGGCCTGCGCTTTACGCTCGGCCGTCGGTCGTCGCTTCAGACGCAGTACTTCTACTCAGGCCACGAGTTCGACCAGGGCGTCCGGCTGGCGCCCGGACTGGCGAGCAAACAAAAGCGACAGGGCGTGCGTGTCGGCATGACCTGGCAGGCGCCGCTGCTGCAGTAAAGAGGTCACGTGATCCCCGGCAAGCGTTACAACCCTGAGGACGTTCTCGAAATCGCCTGGCGCCGAAAGTGGCTCATCGTGCTGCCCTTCGTCGTCGTGGCGACCGCCACGGCGATTCAGTCGCGCCTGACGCCGAACCGCTATCGATCGGAAACGGTCATCCTGGTGGTCCCGCAGCGGATTCCCGAAAACTACGTGCGCTCGACCGTGACGAGCCGCATCGAGGATCGCCTCCAGTCGATCGGCCAGCAGATTCTGAGCCGGACGTACCTGGAGAAGATCATCCTCGACTTCAATCTGTACGCCGAAGCGCGCAAGGCCGGCGTGATGGAGAACATTGTCGACGCGATGCGGCAGAACGACATCAAAGTCGAGCCGGTCAAAGGCGACGCCTTCCGTATTTCGTACGTGTCCGGCGATCCGCAGAAGGCGATGCAGGTGACGGATCGCCTCGCATCGCTGTTTATCGACGCGAACCGGCGCGATCGTGAGGTCCTCGCCGACGGCACCAATCAGTTCCTCGAAAACCAGCTCGAGGAATCGCGGCGCCGCCTGGCCGAGCACGAGAAGAAAGTCGAAGAGTACAAGCGGCGGTACTCGGGCGAATTGCCGACGCAGGTCGAATCGAATCTGCAGCTCATTCAGAACACGCAGCTGCAGGTGCAGGCGCTCATCGAATCGATCGATCGCGATCGCGACAGACGGCTGGTGCTCGAGCGATCGATCGCCGATCTGACGGCAGCCGATCCGCGTGTCGAACGTCCCGCGCAGGCCGCTGCGGCGCCGGGCGCGCCGCCGGTCTTCGACGAGCTCGCCACGGCGCGGCGCAGTCTCCGCGAGCTCGAGCTGCGGCTGACGGCGGAACACCCCGACGTCGTGCGTGCGAAGCGCCAGGTGCGCGATCTGGAAGCGAAGGCCGCCACCGTCAGCATGCCGGCGCCGGCGCCGCCGCCGGCGCCTTCGGCCGCGGCCGCCGCGGCGCCGGTCGCCACCGACCCGGCGCGCCAGGGGCGGGTGCGGAATCTGCAGGCCGAAATCGACAACCTCGATCGCCAGATCGCGGCGAGAGAAGCCGAAGAAAAACGGCTCCGCGGAGTCATCAGCACGTATCAGGCGCGCGTCGAGGCGGCGCCGACGCGCGAGTCCGACCTCATCGAGCTCACGCGTGACTACACGACCCTCCAGCAGGTCTACACGAGCCTGCTGACCAAGCGGGAAGACTCGAAGGTCGCGGCCAACCTCGAACGGCGTCAGGCCGGCGAGCAGTTCCGGATCCTCGATCCCGCGCGCGTGCCCGAGCGGCCCTTCAGTCCGAATCGGATGCGCATGAACATCATGGGCGCGTTCGCAGGCCTTGCGCTCGGCCTCGGTCTCGCGGCGCTGCTCGAATACCGCGACACCACGCTGCGCACCGACGACGACGTCGTGACGTCGATCGGACTGCCGGTGCTGGCGATGATTCCGATGATGGTCACGAGCGTCGAGGAACGCCGGCGCATTCGCAACCGCTGGATCATGGTGGCCACCGCTGCCGCCGCCATGGTCACGTTCACCGCAGCCCTCATTTGGAAGGTGGCGGCGCACTAATCGCCGCCGAACACGAATGTACGAGCGTTATTACGGACTCCGGGAGCGGCCGTTCGACCTGACGCCGAACCCGAAATATCTGTTCCTGTCGACGAAGCACCGGGAGGCGCTGAGCCATCTGCACTACGGCATCTCCGGGCGCAAGGGCATCACGGTGCTCATCGGCGAAGCGGGCACCGGCAAGACGACGCTGGTGCACACGGCCCTGGAGCAGCAGCGCGAAGAGAAGACCTGCGCGGTCTACCTGAGCAATCCGCTGCTGACGCGGGCCGAGTTTTTCGAGTTCCTCACGTGGGGCTTCGGCCTCGACGCGGCGGCCGAATCGTCGAAGACCCGTTTCGTGCTGGAGCTGACGCGCACGCTCGTCGCGCGTCAGGAGACCGGCGGCACGTCCGCGCTGATCATCGACGAAGCGCAGTGCCTCCCGTACGAGTTGATGGAAGAGATTCGGCTCCTCGCGAACATCGAGACGGCCTCCGACAAGCTGCTGCCGGTCGTCATGGTCGGTCAGCCCGAGCTCGCGGACCGTCTGAACGAGCCGTCGCTTCGACAGCTCAAGCAGCGGGTCGCGCTGCGGTGCGTCCTGCCGTCGCTCGACGCCGGCGAGACGGCCGCGTACATCGCGAACCGCGTCGGCGTCGCGGGCGGCGACAGCGATCGGTTGTTCTCGGACGCCGCGATCGGCGCGATTTTCGAGCACTCACGCGGCATTCCCCGCACGGTCAGCGTCATCTGCGACAACGCGCTGCTGAGCGCGTTTGCCGCCGACGAGCGGCCTGTCAGCCGCGACACGGTGCTCGAGGTGTGCCGCGATTTCGATTTGCGTCCGGCGTCGTCCCCGGCCGCCGCCGTCGCGCCGGCCGTCCAGCCCGGCGAGGCGGTCGCGGGGCCGCGGACGTCGTCATTCTTCTGATGGGACTGAGTAATGAGTCGCCTTGAAGCCGCCTTGCGTCGTGCGAAGGCGCTGAACGATCAACCGGAGGAACAGCCGTCGGGAGGCCCGGAGGGCGCAGGAAGCCCTGCGGCGTCCGGCGGAGACGACAAGCGCCAGCGGCTCTCGCGGGCCCTCGCCGCGCTTGCCGATGTGCCGCCGCCGACGTCCGTTTCGCGCAACACGAACGTGCGCACGGCGGGGTTCTACGCCGAGAAGCTCGTCGTCACGGAGAAGCCCGAGCAGTCCACGATCGAGCAGTACCGCAAGCTCGCGGCGACGCTGCATCACGCGCAGGTCGAGCGCGAGCTCAAGGTCGTGATGGTGTCGAGCGCGGTGTCGGGCGATGGCAAGACGCTGACCTCGACGAACCTCGCGCTCACGCTCAGCGAATCGTACCGGCGCCGCGTGCTGCTCATCGATGCGGACCTGCGGCGTCCGAGCGTCCACGAAGTGTTTCAGGTCAAGAACGTCAACGGCCTCACCGACAGTCTCAAAGCGGAATCCGACCGCAGGCTGCCGCTGATCCAGGCGTCGCCCTATTTGAGTCTGCTGCTGGCGGGCCGGCCGGATTCGGATCCGATGAGCGGTCTGACGTCGGGGCGCATGCGGCGGTTGATCGGCGAGGCGGCCGGCACGTTCGACTGGGTGATCATCGACACGCCGCCCGTCGTGCTGCTGCCTGACGCGAACCTGCTCGCCGCGATGGTGGACGGGGCGATCCTCGTCATCGGCGCCGGCAAGACGCCGCACAAGTTGATCACGCGCGCCGTCGACGCGCTCGGCCGCAACAAGATCCTTGGCGTCGTTCTGAACCGCGTCGACCGCTCGCACGTGGCGGGGGGCTACGGCTACGGGTACTACTCTTACGGGGAACGCGGCTGATGCGCCGCCGATCATTCCATGTTTAACGTCTTCATCCAAAGGGCCAACCGGCGCTCGATGGCGCTCATGGCGTGCGAGAGCGTGTTCATCACGGGCGCCGTCGCGGCGAGCGCGAACCTGCTCGTCGGCGATCATCTGCTGCCGGTCTCGAACGGTTCGACGCTCGTCTGGAAGAGCCTGCTCATCGCGTTCGTCTGTCAGCTTTGTCTGTACTACGCAGACGTGTACGAGTTCGGCATCACGGCGGATCGGCGCGAGCTGCTGGCGCGGATTCTCAACGCGCTCGGCGTCAGCTCGATGATTCTGGCCGCGCTGTACCTCCGGTATCCGAACCTGATGATCGGCCACGGCGTCGTGATCGTCGCGGCGCTGCTCGCGGTGGCGCTGGTCATCGGCTGGCGCCTCACCTTCGTTTGGTTGACGAAAAGCGTGGCGCCGCGCAACCGGCTCCTCATCATCGGTACGAGCGCGAGCGCCGTCAGCTTCGCGCGCGAGCTGCAGGGACGCGACGAGCTGGGCGTCGAGATCGTCGGCTTCGTCGATTCCGACGTCTTGGCGGCCGGGACGCCGCTGGCGCCGGTCCTCGGCACCATCGAGGACATCCCCGCCATCGTCCGCGCGCGATCGGTCGATCGCGTCGTCGTCAGCCTGGCCGACGCGCGCGGCAAGCTGCCGATGCCGACGCTGCTGCAGATGAAGCTCGATGGCGTCATGTTCGACCACCTCGCCTCGGTGTACGAGGAGTACACCGGGAAGATCGCGGTGGAGAATCTGCGTCCGAGCTGGCTGATTTTCGCCGACGGCTTCCGCAAGACGAGATGGAACGGCGTCATCAAGCGCCTGCTCGACATCTGCATCGCCGCCACCGCGCTCGTCGTGCTGTTCCCGGTCCTGCTCGCCGTCGCGCTCGCGGTCAAGATGACGTCGCGCGGCCCGATTCTGTATCACCAGCGGCGCGTGGGCCAGAGCGGACGGATCTTCCACGTCCACAAGTTCCGATCGATGCTGGCGGACGCCGAGGCGTCGACCGGCGCGGTGTGGGCGCGGAAAGGCGACTCGCGCATCACACCGGTCGGCCGCTTCCTGCGCCGCACGCGGCTCGACGAACTGCCGCAGCTGTGGAACATCCTCGGCGGCCACATGAGCGTGGTCGGCCCGCGCCCGGAGCGGCCGGAATTCGTGAGCTCGCTGAATCAGCAGATTCCGTTCTACGCGCAGCGCCACATCGTCAAGCCAGGGCTGACCGGATGGGCGCAGGTTCGCTACACGTACGGCGCGAGCGTCGAGGACGCGCTGGAAAAGCTGCAGTACGACCTCTTCTACATCAAGCACATGTCCATCCCACTCGATCTCCTGATCATGCTGGAGACGGTGAAGACGGTCATCCTGCGGCGCGGCGCGTAACATGGACCCCATCGTCAATGCGATGACCATCGACGTGGAGGACTACTTCCACGTCAGCGTGTTCGACGGCGTCGTGCCGCGCCAGCGCTGGCCGGATCTCGAGAGCCGCGTCTGCGCGAACACCGATCGGTTGCTGATCATTCTCGAGGAGGCGGACGTCAAGGCGACCTTCTTCGTGCTCGGCTGGGTTGCGGAGCGCTGGCCGCAGCTCGTCCGCCGGATCGCCGAGCGCGGCCACGAGATCGCTTCACATGGCTATGGACACCGGCTCGTCTACGATCAGACGCCGCGCGAGTTTCGCGAGGATCTCCGGCGCGCCAAGGGCGTGGTCGAAGACGCCGCGTCGGTCACCGTCTTCGGGTATCGCGCCCCCAGCTACTCGGTCACGCCGCGTTCGCTCTGGGCGCTCGACATCCTGATCGAAGAAGGCTTCCGGTACGACGCGAGCATTTTCCCGGTGCACCACGATCGCTACGGCATTCCGGTATCGGCGCGGCACGCGTATCGGATCGAGCGCGAGTCCGGCGCGCTGTGGGAAGCGCCGGCGTCCACCGTGCGCTGCGGCGCGATGAATCTGCCCATCGCAGGCGGCGGGTACTTCCGCATCCTGCCGTACGGCTGGACGCGGTGGGGCATCGACCGGCTCAATCGCGTGGAGCGGCGGCCGGCGATCTTCTACCTGCATCCGTGGGAGATCGATCCGGATCAACCGCGGCTGGACGCGTCGATGCTGAGCCGTTTTCGTCACTACCGGAATCTGGACAAGACCGAATCGCGGCTTCGGGCTTTGCTCCGCGACTTCCGTTTCGGTCCGATGCTGTCGGTGCTGGCGTTGACGAGCGACGCGCGGCAGGACTCTTCGCTTCCACTGCCGCTGCCCTATTTGTGGTGATCCTTGCCTTTGACTGTTTCGACCGACATCACTGAAAGAGACTGGGACGCGTTCGTCGAGCGTCATCCTGAAGCCACCGGATATCACCTGTGGCGCTGGCGCCACGTCATGGAGCGCGCGTTCGGCCACCAGACCGTGTATCTCGCCGCGCGGCGCGACGCCGACATCGTCGGCGTGCTGCCGGCGGTGATGATCAAGAGCCGGCTCTTCGGACGTTCTCTGGTCTCGCTGCCGTTCCTCAATTACGGCGGCGTGGTGGCGACCGAAGCCGATGCGGCGCGCGCGCTCGTCGACCACGCCGGGACGGTCGGCGCGCGCGAGGGTGCGGCGCATCTCGAGCTGCGGCACATGGTGCAGCGGTTCCACGATCTGCCGGTCAAGCGCCACAAGGTGACCATGCGCCTGCATCTCGGCTCCGACGAGACGCGCGCGTGGGAGCAACTGGACCGCAAGGTCCGCAATCAGGTGAAGAAGGCGCAGAAGAGCGGGCTGACCGCGGTCACCGGCGGCGCCGAGCTGCTGCGCGAGTTCTACCCGGTGTTCGCCCACAACATGCGCGATCTGGGCACGCCGGTCTACGGCCGCAAGTTTTTCGAAGAAGTCTTCGAGCAATTTCCCGCGAGCGCCCGCGTATTCGTCGTGCGTCTGAACGCGGATGCGGTCGCCGCCGGAATCGGCTACGCGTTCCGCGACACGCTGGAAATGCCGTGGGCGTCGGCGTTGAGATCGTCCCGTCCGCTGTGCGCGAATGTCCTGCTCTACTGGCACGCGATGCAGCACGCGATGGCCGACGGCCGGACGACATTCGATTTCGGGCGGTCGACGCCGGGTGACGGTCCCTTTCAGTTCAAGCGTCAATGGGGCGCCGAGCCGTCGCCGCTCGCGTGGGAGTACCGGTTGTTCAAAGGCGAGCGACTGCCGGATCAAAGCCCCAGCAATCCCAAGTTCAGAGCGGCGATCGCGATGTGGAAACGCCTGCCTGTGCCCGTGGCCACCTGGCTCGGACCGGCGATCGTTCGATCGATTCCCTGATTCATGGCATAAATGGCCATCGCCGTCTTCGATCGCCCCATCCACGCCCAGCCCGGCCGGAAGATCACGCGCGTCCCGATTACGGTTGGCGCGAAGAGCGCCGACGGGGCCGACTTGTCCCGCGTCGCCGAGCCGGTGACGCTGGGCTTGCCGTTTCCGCGCGGCGTCTGCGCGGACG
>Ga0114129_10009768_pt1 | contig 13682 bp, 18 predicted proteins | sample RhiMetdeltSRZDD1_FD_80071 | JGI IMG/M metagenome (GOLD analysis project Ga0114129, IMG submission 80071) | Populus rhizosphere microbial communities from Tennessee, USA - Rhizosphere MetaG P. deltoides SRZDD1 (version 2) (version 2) | ecosystem: Host-associated > Plants > Roots > Rhizosphere >...
CGCATTTTGTGGCTACAGGGATTCGCCGATCAGGCCATGCGAATGGTGAACGGGATCGTCGATTACGCGCGCATCAAGGGCCACCCCGCTTCCCTGGTGTACGCGCTCTTCCACGCCGCGATCCCGACCGCCCTGTATGCAGGTGAGCTGACGACCGCGGCCGAGTTCGTGAAGCTGCTGATCGATCTACCGATGAAGCATGGGATGGAGCCCTGGAATGCGTGGGGGCAATGCTTCGAAGGGGTGCTCCTCATCAAGCGTGGCGAGAGTGGCGCTGGCTCGCGACTGCTGCGGGCGGGGCTAGACAGAGTTCCCGAGGCGGCCTTTCATCACCACACCAATTTCTTTCTCGCGGAACTGGCGGAGGGTCTCGGCGATGCCGGGCGGCTAGCGGAGGGATTTGTAGTGATGGAGCGCGCACTGGTCCGCGCCAAGCGGAGTGAAGAAGGATGGTGCTTTGCGGAATTGCTCCGCAAGAACGGCGAGCTGCTCCTCGTGCGGGGTGCACCGACCGACGTCGCGAACGCGGAGGAATGCTTCAGGCAGGCGCTCGAGTGGGGGCGACGCCAGGACGCTCTCTCGTGGGAGCTGCGGAGCGCGACCAGCCTTGCGCGGCTCCACCATCGACAGGGCCGGACCCCCCCGGCGCGCAAGGTGTTGGCCCCCGTCTACCAGCGGTTCACAGAAGGCTTCCAGACCGCCGATCTGCTAGCCGCAAAAGCACTCCTCGATGCGCTTCGTTAGTAGCTTACCTTAGGCAGCGCCTGAAGTCCTGTCTTGCTCATGGGTGTTGCCTCCTGTGTTCTAGGCTGAATCACTCTCAGCCAACTGTGTACCGTCGACGCGGAGCGTGACGTCGACGTTGCCATGCGTGGCGTTCGAGTAAGGGCAGAGCGCGTGGGCTCGGCGCATGAGGCTCTCAGCGTCGACACGGGACACGTTCGGCGCGTGTAGATCGAGGGCGACCGCCAGGCCAAATCCGCCGCGACCGGTGGGACCGATCCTCACCTGGGCTGTGACTGTCGAGTCGGAAGCATCGAGCTTCCGCCCCTGGGCCACCGCCAGCAGCCCAGAGTGGAAGCAGGCGGCATATCCGACCGCGAAAAGCTGTTCTGGATTGGTGCCGGGTCCGCCCTCGCCGCCGAGCTCTTTTGGGACGGACAGGTCGACGGCGAGCCGGCCGTCCGAGGTCCGGCCGTGACCTGCTCGCCCTCCTTCGACCACCGCCTCGGTTGTGTACAGGGTGTTCATATCTGCTCCTTTACCTGAAAGCTCAATTCCGTTCCCTGCAGCTCAGGCCACGGCTGTCTCGGCGCGCTCATACTGCGGCGCCGGTCCTAGCAGCACACCGCCGTCGGCGATGAACTCCGAGCCGGTCGAGAAGCTGGCCTCATCGGAGGCGACGAACAGCACCAGGCGCGTGATCTCGTCAGGCTCGGCCACGCGCGCAATCGCCAAACGCCTTGCCTCCGCCGCTACGGCCGCCGCGGCGTCCGGCCCGGCCGTCATCGGCGTGCGGACGGGACCGGGGTGGATGGAGTTGACGCGGATGTTGTCGCGCCCGAGCTCCAGCGCCGCCGTCTTGGTCAGTCCCCGCGCTCCCCACTTGCTGGCCACGTACGCGGCATTGTTGGGGTAGGCCATCATCCCGCCCGCGGAGGAGATATTGACGATCGCGCCGCCCCCGGCCTTCCGCATCGAGGGCACGATCGCGCGGATCCCCAGATACGTGCCAGTCAGATTGATGTCGATCACCTGGCGCCAGGCCGCCGGGTCGGTTTCCGCGATCGGTCGGAAGCGGACGATGCCCGCGTTGTTGACCAGCACGGAGACCGGGCCGAAGGCATCCTCGGCAACAGCCACCGTCGCCGCCCAGTCCCTGTCGCTCGTGACGTCGAGGCGAGAGAAGATCGCGTGATCGCCGAGCTCGTCGGCGAGCGTCCGCCCCTCCTCCTCGAGTACGTCTGCGATCACGACGTTCGCGCCCTCGGCGACGAAGCCGCGCGCGTGGCCCGCGCCCATTCCACGGGCACCGCCCGTGACGATCACCGTCCGGCTATCGAAACGTCCCATGATCCTTTCCCCTCCCTTGGTGCGTCGAGGTTCAGGGGTAGCCGGAAAGATCCACATATCCGTATGTTTCAAACCGCTCGGGCCAGTCGACCTCGCGCGGTGTCGATAAGGTAATGCCGCGATGCAGTAGGTCGCACATCAGCCGATTCCCACGCGCCCAGTCGTCTCCGTGTCCGGCGCTGTGGTAGCCGCACACGCTGCCAGGCCCTCCGGTGGGGTGCCCGCAGACAGCGCAGAGGCTCATGATGCGTTGATTACTCCGACACCGTTCATGCCCTTACGAGAATGTCGCCCCCGGGATGGTTTCGCCTCTTCCGCGGACCGCTCACCGCAGAATGGCGCCCGACGCAGGCGAGACAGCCCTTTAACATGCATGTACATCTCACTGCATTCGTCTCATGCATCCGCTTGGCATCGGCGGACGTCTGAAGCGCCAGAGGAGCTCGACAGTAGTTCGATCGTGACGACATTGCCTCGACGCGGAGTGAGACCTCTGCGGTCGCAAGGGCCAGAAACGGAGAACTCATGATGAGGGCGATGCGGGCTGAGTCGTTCACGGGGTACGAGGCGCTGAAGCTGGTAGAGGTGCCAAGACCTCGTCGGGCTGATGGGACGGTGCTTGTCCGGATCACGGCAGCGGGTGTTACCCCGCTGGACCACACCATCCTGTCAGGCGGGTACCCGCGAGCGACGGCACCTTTGATACTCGGGAATGAGGGCGCAGGTGTCGTCGAAGATCCTGGCGACTCGGTGTTCTCAGAAGGCGCCCGGGTCATGTTCACCGGCCCGTACGGTGTCGCTGAAGGCGGCACCTACAGCGAGTGGATCGCGGTGCGCGACGAAGATCTCTGCATCATCCCGGAGACCATCGATGATGCAACTGCCGGGGGCATGCCGGTTGCCTATCTGACGGCCCAGATTACGCTCACGCAAGCGGGGTTCGAGCCAGGCAAGGCCGTCCTGGCGCCGGCGATCGGCGGCGCGGTCGGTAACGCCGTCACCCAGTTGGCCCGCGCGCAGGGCGCGGCGAAAGCGATTTCCACGACGACCAACCCGGTCAAAGCCGAGCAGGCACGGGCCCTAGGCTTCGACAATGTCATCGATCTCTCTGCGGAGGGGCTCACTGATGGCGTCGCTCGCCTGACCGGAGGCCGCGGGGTGGATGTCGTCATCGACAGCGTGGGAGGTGCCCTGACGGGGCACGCGCTCGCCACGCTTGCCGTCGGTGGCGTTCTGACCTCGCTGGGATACTCGGCAGGGCGTAAGACGACGATCGATGTCACGGACTTAATCTGGAAGCGCGCGAGGATGAGTGGCTTCTCCCTGTTCGGTCAATCGCATGCGATCAAGGCTGCCGCCTGGGGTGCCATCTTGCCGCTCCTATCCTCGGGAAAGGTGAAGCCGGTCGTCGAACGAGCGTACAAGTTGGACGAGGCCCCCGAAGCTCTCCGCCATCTGATCGAAGACCGTCCCTTCGGCAGAGTGCTGTTGGCGGGGTCGTCAACTGAGTTCTCCCCTACTAACTTTCGACAACCAAAGCGAGAACGGACATGAACCTGCAACCAGTAAACAGCGCAGTTACCGCATCCGAGCTGCTGAACTGGGACGTGTTCGTTACGCCCGGCATCCCCACTGTCACGAGCGACCTGGCTCCGGGCACGAAGCAGCAAATGTGGTCGCCGATATCTTCGACCCTCATCTACGGCAGGCGGGACGCCGTCCTCGTCGACGCCCCTATCACTGTCGAGCAGGCGGACGTCCTAGTGGATTGGGTCGTGGCGAGCGGCAAGAACCTGACAACGATCTATGTCACCCACGGCCACGGCGACCATTTCTTTGGCATCGGGGCACTTCTACATCGTTTCCCCAATGCCAGAGCCGTCGCCACGCCCGATGTCGTAAGGCTCATGCGCCGACAGGCCTCACCGGACGTCCTCGCGACCTCCTGGAGCGCGCGGTTTCCGGGCCAGATCTCGGGCCAGCTCGTGATCGCCGATGAGCTCGAGGGAAATGTGATCTATCTCGAAGAGCACGAGCTATTTGTGGTGGAAGTCGGACATTCCGACACCGACCACACGACCATTCTGCATGTCCCGGCGGTCGGTCTGGTGGTCGCCGGCGACGTCGCATACAACGACGTTCACCTCTGGCTCGGCGAGTCAAACGCGCAAACCCGCCGCGAGTGGCTCTCTGCGCTCGACACGATCGAGTCGCTCAACCCACGCGCCGTCATCGCCGGACATAAGCGACCTGGGAGCGACAACAGCCCCAAGATCGTTGAAGAGACCCGGCAGTACATCCGCGATTTTGACCGCGTCGCCAGGACGACGACAACCGCGCGAGCGCTCTACGACAAGATGCTGGAACTCTATCCGGAACGGGTCAATCCGGGGCTAGCGCTCTGGATGTCGGCGCGCGCGGCCAAGGGGTAGGTGAGGTCTCGAGCCTCGCGTCAAGCCCGTGAACAAGAGCTCCGAGAAGCGAGAGGGACATCACCCATGCTGAACCGACAGATTGTGACGCAGACGAAAAACGTGAATCGAGTGGATTCCGGGCCGTACCCAGTTCGCGAACGAGACGCGTCGCTCATCGGCCGCGCGGCCACGTGGCTCGCGCCCATGGTTGGGGCGATCGTCGCCGCCGCATGGCTCGCCGGCGCCGCCCCCGCCCTCGCGGTCGACACGGCGTCGCGCCTCGAGGTGGCCGACCGCCTGACCGCGGAAGCAGAGTCGTACGTCGAGCGTGACAACTACACGCGGGCCGAACCGCTCCTGCAGGCGGCGCTGATCGTGGCGGAGACCGCGGTGGGGCCGACGGACCCACGCATCATCCGGAACCTCAACATGCTCGCCGACCTCTATCTCGCCGAACGCCGGCACGCGGACGCGGAGCCGCTCCTCCAGCGCTCGCTCGCTATCCAAGAGGCGACGACCGGAGCGCAGGACCCGACGATCTCGTTCCCGGTCGTCGCGCTCGCCCGCCTCTACCGCGGTTGGGGCCGCCTCGAGCAGGCCGAGCCTTTCTACCGCCGGCTCGTCGAGATCTTCGATCGTGTGCTCGGTCCCGAGGACTTTCACACCGCCTTCGCCCTGGAGGGCCTCGCCGGTCTCTACGCCGAGGAGGGGAAGTATGCGGAGGCGGAGCCGCTGTACCGCCGTGCCCTCCCGCTCTTCGAGCGCCTGTTCGGTGGTGACCGCGTCGCCGTCGTCAGCCTGCTGGAGGGCTACGCGCGCGTTCTCGCGAGGATGGAGCGACATGACGAAGCCGAGGCCCTGCAGACGCGGGCGCGAGCCATTCACGAGAGGGCCGAGGCGCGCCCGCGGACCTGACACGCGGCCGGTGCCCGGCCCCTCGTCGCTCATCGGATGTCGGCTCCCGACGGCGGGTTACACAGGTCTAGCCCTCGATCGCAGAGGCTCCCCGGGCGGTGCGGTGGCCGTTCGAGCGCACACGCCTCCGTTCGCGTCCCAGTCGGCGCTTCTTGACGGCGACATGATGCAGACGCGTCAGCCGCCGTTGCGCATCAGCCCATGCCTTTGTTCCCAACGCGCGCAGGACCTTGCCTTGCGCCCGGGCCCACAGGGGCCGCGCCTCCTCCAGGGCTCGTCTCCCCCTCGCGGTGAGCCGCATCGCCTTGATCCGCCCGTCGGGGTGCGACGCCCGCTCGATCAGGCCGGCGCGCTCCAAGAGGCCAAGGCTGCGCGTCAGCGTCGTCTGGTCGATGGCGAGCTCGCCCTCCAACTGCTTGAGACTTGCCTCACCTAGGCGTGCGATCGCCGCGAGAATACTGAACTGCGTCACCCGGAGACCGCTCGGCCGTAGACAATCGTCGTAGAGCTGCGTCACCACGCGGGTGACCATGCGGAGCGTGTTGCACACGCAGGGTGACAGCCGTCCACGGTCCCGTCCGGTCGTCAGCGCGGTGCCCCTCGAGTCCTGGACGACATGGTGCTAGTCATCGTTCTGTCAGGCCAGGGCGTTCCGTATCGGTTCAACACAGTACGTACATTATACATGCATGTACATCCACATTTCGAATCTTGTCGACTCGGACCGGCGTCCTAGGAGACAGGAGGAATCAGGGATGGGTCCCAGCCAGAGCCGGAATCGCGAGGTGGTCGAGACGATCCACCTGACCGACAAGAACTTCGACGAAGTGCTGCTCGCGACCGAGGGTCTCGTGATGGTCGACTTCTGGGCAGAGTGGTGCGGCCCCTGCTGGGCTATCGCGCCGGTCCTCGAGGAGCTGGCCGAGGCCCCGGAAGGCCGGGTGACGCTGATGAAAGTCAACGTCGACGAGAACCACGGGTTGGCGGTTCGCTATGGGATCCAGTCGATCCCGACGATCCTGTTCTTCAAGGAGGGCGCGGTCGTCGACCGGGTCCTCGGTGCGGCGCCCCAGGCCGTGCTGCGGGACGTCGTAAACGCGCGAGCCTGAGACAGCATTCGCATGCCCATCGCGATCCCACGCCACGTGGCCGACCCTCAACCGGGCGTGATCCTGCGCAACGGCGCGTCCGTGCGCGTTCGCGCGATCCGTCCCGACGACGAGTCTCGTCTGATGGCGCTGTGCCGTCGCCTGAGCCCACGGACGGTGTATCAACGATTCTTCTCTGTCCGGCGGCTCCTTCCCGAGGAGGCGCACGCCTTCGCCAACGTCGACTATCGCCGGCGGATGGCGGTCGTCGCCGAAGTCGACGACGGGCGGGAGCCCGAACTGATCGGCGTGGCACGGTACGGCCCTTCCGAGGAAGGGCCAGCCGACATCGGTCTCGTCGTGGCGGATGCCTGGCAGGGACTAGGCCTCGGCTCGCTCCTCCTCGAGGAGATCCTCCGTGCGGGGGAGCAGCGCGGCATTCATGAGTTCAGCGCCGACGTGCTGACGGACAATCCCCGCGCCCTTCGCTTGCTCGCCCGGCACACGGCGATCACACGGCGGACGGTGGCCAGCGGCATCACCAGCCTCGTCTTCGGTCGCCCCGCACACTCCGCCCTCGAGACCGCGAGACACGGAGGCTCCTAGCATGCGACTCGCCCTGCTCGGGTCGGGTGGGATCGGCGGGTACCACGGGGCGCTGCTCGCGAAAGGCGGACACGACGTCGCGTTCATCGCACGCGGGGCCCATCTGGAGGCCCTGCAACAACGCGGCCTGATAGTGCGCACTCCGGAGGGAGCGTTCACGATCGCCGTCAATGCCGTCGCCGACACCAGGAGCCTCGCGCCCGTCGATCTCGTCCTCTTCTGCGTGAAGTCGTACGACACGGAGCCTGCGGCTCAGGCGTTGCCGCCGCTGATGGCCCGGGACACGGCCGTGGTCACCCTCCAGAACGGTGTCGACAACGTCGAAGCGATCACCGCCGTCGTGGGCTCCGGCGCGGTGCTCGCCGGCGCAGTCTACATCTCGCTCCAGCTCGCCAGTCCCGGTTTGGTCCTTCGCACCGGCGGCCAAGACAGGATCGTCTTCGGTGAGCTCAGCGGGGCCATGACCGCACGCGTTCAGCGGATCGCCAGCGCATTTGAGCAGAGCCGCATTCCTCACGAGGTCTCGAGCGAGATCAATCGCGTCCTGTGGGAGAAGTTCCTGTTCATCGCCGGCGTCGGTGGCGTGACGGCGCTCGCCCGCTCGGGCATTGGTCCCCTCCTCGCGAGCCCCGAGAGCCGCCGGCTCCTCACCACCGCCTGTGAGGAGATCGCGGCTATTGCGGCGGGGGAAGGGGTTCCGCTTCCGGCGGACGCCGTAGATCGCGTCATCCAGCAGGCCGCTGCGTTGCCCCCGCAACGGCGGTCGTCGATGGCCCGAGACCTCGCAGACGGCCGTCGGCTCGAGGTCGAGGCACTCAGCGGCGGGGTCGTTCGGCGAGGCCTGAAGCTCGGCGTCCCGACACCGGTCCATCGGGCGATCGCCGCATGCCTGACGGTTCATCAGCCATCCACATCGGCGAAGCCGCACACCGCGCACTCGGCAACGCAGGTTTGACAAGCGATAGCCGCGCGCCTGGAAAGAAAGCGCAATTCATGGAATCCCAAGTCCGAAGTACTGACGTCGTGATGTCCACGAACGGCAGCGGCATGCGTGCCGGGCCTGGACCTCGACACGAAGACGCCGCACCGACGGCGACGGCGCCGCGGTTCGACCCGCGAACCCGCGTCCTGCTCGAAGGGCCGATCGTGAGCACGCTCCTGCGGCTCGCGACGCCCAACGTGCTGGTCATGCTCGTGCAGGCCGCGGTCGGCCTAATCGAGACGTATTTCGTCGGCAAGCTCGGCACCGATGCGCTGGCCGGCGTCGCCCTGGTCTTCCCCGCATTGATGCTGATGCAGATGATGTCGGCGGGGGCGATGGGCGGTGGGATCTCGGCCGCGATCGCCCGCGCGCTCGGCGCCGTGCGGCGCGTCGACGCCGACGCGCTGGTGGTGCACGCGCTCGCCATCGCGGTCGGTTTCGGGCTGCTCTTCATGCTGGCCGTGCTGGGAGGCGGCCACTGGCTCTACAGCGCCATGGGCGGGAGCGGCGCGTCCCACACGGCAGCCCTGATCTACTCTAATGTGCTCTTCTCCGGCGCCATTCTCATCTGGGTCTTCAACTCGTTGGCAAGCGTGATCCGCGGCACCGGCAACATGGCGGTCCCGGCCATAGTCACCGTCGCGGGCGCTGCGGCACTGATCCCTCTGTCCCCGTGCCTCATCTTCGGCTGGGGGCCGATCCCGCCTCTCGGCGTCGCCGGTGGCGCCGTCGCGGTCATCGCCTATTACCTTGTCGGAAGCATTGCGCTGGTCGCGTATCTTCGCGCGGGGCGCAGCGTCGTCCGCCTTGCCATCAGTGGCCTCCGCTTTCGCTGGGCTCTCTTCCGCGACATTCTGCAAGTGGGTGCGGTCGCCGCCCTGATCACCATCCAGACAAACCTTACGATCGCGATCGCCACCGGCTTCGTCGGTCGCTTCGGACCCGCGGCGATCGCAGGGTACGGGATCGGCTCCCGTCTCGAGTACCTTCTGATCCCTCTCGTGTTCGGGCTTGGTGGCCCGCTCGTCGCCATGGTGGGCACCAACATCGGTGCCGGCCAGCGTGACCGCGCGCTGCGCGCGGCCTGGATCGGCGCCGGGATCGCGGCGGGCCTCACCGAGGTCATCGGGCTCTCGGCGGCCGCTTTCCCCCACCCGTGGCTCTCGCTGTTCGACACGGACCCGGCGATGATCGATGCGGGCTCACGCTATCTGCACGCCGTCGGCCCGTTCTACGGCCTGTTCGGGCTCGGCATGGCGCTGTACTTCGCGTCGCAGGGCGCGGGACGGCTGCTCTGGCCACTCCTCGCAAACCTGACCCGCTTTGCGATCGCCGCCGGGGGTGGCTGGCTAGCACTGCGATGGAGCGCCGACATCTCGTACGTCTTCCTCGCGCTCGGTACGGCGCTTGCCGTGTTCGGGCTGATGACCGCTGGGGCGGTCGCGACCGGCGCCTGGTTCGGCCCGCTCGTCTGGCGACGACCGCGCGATCTCCCGGACGAGGGAGATCAATGAAACTGACTGGCCGCTATCTCGAAGACTTCGCCGTCGGCCAGACGTTTCGCTCCGGCCGGCTGCAGATCGACGAGGAGCGAATCAAGACGTTTGGCGTCGGGTCGACATCCCAATCGCAAAGGAGAAGAGCATGAACAAGTCCCCCTCACAGGGCACTGCCCTCATCACTGGCGCCTCCACGGGCATCGGCGCCGTCTATGCCGACCGCCTCGCAAAGCGGAACTACGACCTCATCCTGGTGGCCCGCAACGAGGCGCGGCTCAAGGCGCTCGCCGCGCGTCTGACGAGCGAAACGGGGCGCTCGGTCACTGCGCTGCCGGCGGACCTCAGCGACAAGTCGGGGCTCGCCAAGGTGGAAGCCATCCTGCGGGATGATGAGACCACCGCGATGCTCGTCAACAATGCTGGCATCGGCGCCGTCGCGCCGCTGCTCAGTGCCGACGTCGGGAAGATGGACGATATCATCGTCCTCAACATCACCGCGCTCACGCACCTGACCTACGCCGCCGCGCCTGCGTTCGTCTCGCGTGGCGCGGGAACGATCATCAACGTCGCCTCGGTGGTGGGCATCTCGCCCGAGACGCTCAACGGTGTCTACGGCGCGAGCAAAGCCTACGTTCTTGCGCTCAGCCATTCGCTGCAGCACGAACTCGCGGCAAAGGGCGTCCGAATCCAGGCCGTGCTGCCGGGCGCGACCGCCACCGAGATCTGGGACAAGGCTGGCTTGCCCCTCAAGGACTTGCCCGCATCGATCGTCATGTCGCCGGAAGATATGGTCGATGCCGCGCTGGTCGGGCTCGACCAGGGTGAGCTGGTGACGATCCCTGGGCTCCACGATGGCGACGAATGGACGCGTTTCGAGGCCGCGCGCCGTGCTCTCTCGAAGCGGTTCGGCAATGCCGTACCCGCGCCGAGATACCGGATTGGCGCACTCGCATAGGCTCACCGAACACACCGATGGGCAAGCTTGCACTCATCACCGGTGGCAATAGCGGCATCGGCCTTGCGACAGCCAAGCAGTTCGTGAACGAGGGCGCGCACGTGCTCATCACGGGGCGCCGCGAGCCAGAGCTGGCTGCGGCAGTACGGGAGATCGGAAGACATGTGACCGGCGTACAAAGCGAAGTGTCAAACCTTGCCGACCTCGATCGCCTCTTCGCACGGATCAAGCGGGAGAAGGGCACGCTCGACATCGTGTTAGCGAACGCCGGCGTCGCGAAGTATGCCCCGTTCGGCAGGATCACCAGGATCAGGAACCGCAACCAGGAATCTGGAGGAGGATATGAGTCGGACCAAGGAGTCGCAAAACAAAGCGCTTGTCCTCGAGGCCTTCAATACGCTGTTCAACAAGAGAGACTATGTGGCCGCTGAGCGTTACTGGTCTCCCCACTACATCCAGCACAGCGCTCACATCGAGCCCGGCCGCGACGGTCTCTTCAATCTGATCAAGAGCGTCCCGGCGACGCTGAAATATGAGCCTGGCGTGATCGTGGCCGACGGGGACTTCGTGGTCGTCCATGGACGCTTCTCGGGGCACGGCCGGCCAAAGAGCTGGATCGCGGCGGACATCCTCCGCATCGTCGATGGAGTTCTTGTCGAACACTGGGATGTTCTTCAGGACGAGGCTTCGCAAGCGGAATCCAAGAGTGGTCTACCGATGTTCGGAAGCAGTTTCACCGAGTGATGTCGAGACTAACTCGAGCCCGCTCTTCACATCACGGTTCGCGGAGCGTTGCCGACGCGGGCGGCGCGACCACGAGGGCCAAGGCGCCTAGGTCGTTAATCCGACACGAGTCTCTCCAGGACCCGATCAAGGAGGAATACCATGAAGTGGCTCGCTCAACTCGTCGCAGCCGCCGCCGTGCTGACCACTCCCCTTGCTGCCTCGGCACAGAGTCTGACCGAGGCACAGGCACGCGCCGTCATCGCCCCCTGGTACATGCTGTTCAACCAACCAGTCCAGGGCGATATGAAGACACTCCAAGAACAAGTCCTCACCGCGGACTACGAGTCGTGCTGGGGCTATCTGCCAGCCGAATGCTGGGGCCGTGATGCCTCGATCAAAGTGGTCGGAGGCTTTGCCAAATCCATCCCCGACATGAAGTTCGACGTCAAGGAAGTCCTCGTCGCCGGAGATCGTGTCATCGTACGCGGTGAGGTGACAGGAACACCCGCTGGGGATCTCTTCGGTGTGCCCCATAGCGGCAAGAGCTTCAGGATCATGGCGATCGATATTCAGACCATCAGAGATGGCAAGATTGCCAGGACCTACCACCTCGAAAACTGGCTCAGTGCCTTGGGGCAGCTGCGCGCCAAGTAACCGCGAGCAGACGGTTCTGCGCGTCAGGGACTGATCCCACCAATCAGGCCGAACGCCGTGCGCCACCGTCGCCTTCTATCAGAATGAGGATTGAGGCCATGACCGACATCGAAGTCCAGGAAGGCTACGCCGACCACGACGGTGGAGAATTCTCCGCCGTAACGTCAGAGTGGTGGCCACTTGGCCAGCTGTCCTTCGCGAACACCTCGGCCGCCGGGAAGTCGTTCATCTGTCGGCTCTGAGCCGGTGAGAATCTCGGCTCGATGATCACCCTCTTGCTCCAGCTGCTTCGCCTCCTCTCCGTCCTGATCCAGTCGCTAACAGCGTCGTCGTCCCGAGCGCACACACCAGTTCTTGTACAGAACGCAGCGCCGGATCTCCGGTCGATCGCGCCACTCTTGCGTTGGGCCACGGACCCAACGCGCCTGCAACCCAAGGCGCTCGTGCAAAGCGCCGTCACTTAATGCCTCTCGACGGGCAGTAGGCGACCCTATGAAGGACGGATCGCCGAGACACTCGGGTATCCCATACCAGAAGTGAGCAACATGCTGAGATTTCGCCCTTCCCGGCATTCACGTCCCGAGTGGTTGTTCAGCGGGCTAGGTCGAAAACCTTCATAGTCGGTCGCAGACGACCAAAGGGGCCGATCGAATCGGCCCCTTTGATCTCAACTATTTGGTTGGTTGCGGGGATTGGATTTGAACCAGCGACCTTTGGGTTATGAGTTGCTCCAGCCCCCGCGAAATCACGGGTACTTGCAGTCCCCCGGTGTGCAGATCGTGGCATCTCGCGGCAGGAAACGCAACCCTGGCGCAACCAGAAACGGGGCTGCCACGCCTAAGCGGCTCCGAACTTTTCAGGTCGGAAGGACGGATGACCGTGTCCCTGGGCTTAGCCTGCTCGCGGCGCACGTACTGGTGCGATGAACGTCATAGTTTCCATTCCCTATGCTGCCGTCCGCTTCCGCCTCCGGGCACGGTTCGGGGCAACGCGGACGGTGAGCTTCGCCCCGAGTGCGGTCGCCCAGCGACAGAGCGTATTCAGCTCGATGTTCTTGGCGCGCCCGGCCTCGAGCTTGGCGATGTGGGGCTGACTAACACCGAGCCGCTCCGCGAGCTGCGCCTGGGTCATGCCACGCTGAGCCCGGAGTGCCGCGAGCTTCTGTTCGATCATCATCTCGTTGAGGGACTCCTCCACCTTCCGCCTGAGATCGGCGTCGGTGTCCACCTGATGATCGATCCACTTCATGAAGTCGCTCTTTCGAGCCATCGCGATCACCTCCTCTTCTTCTCGGGTCTTGTCTTCTTCAGACGTTCCCGCACGTCCTTCTGGTAACCTCGCATCTGGGCGAGGATGTCGCCTGGAATTCGGTCCTGCTTCTTCACCATACCGCCCAGGAGCCGGATGATCTGGCCCGGCTCGAACATGTAGAAGAGCCGGACCTGGTTACGCCGCAACTCGAACAATCCCTCCCCGAGGGCCTTAGAGTGTGGCTCTCGAAGGTTGTTGCCGAGCGTCTCGGCGAGCTTGATCAGCGCGATCGCCTCCGCCTTAGCCTCGGCCGACAGCCCGGCGATGAAGGACCGCACCGGCGTTTCCCCCGCCGCCGTGCGATGGTCCTCGATTCGCCACGCCATAGCGCAGTATAACTCTGCGGCTATTATAAGTCAAGGGTTATACGGCGGTCGCGGTCGCCATGGCGCATGACACTGCGGCCGAGCCTGTCATTCGCCAGACCTGCCTTTCGCCAAAACCTCGGCTGGCGCGCAA
>Ga0114129_10009769_pt1 | contig 13682 bp, 13 predicted proteins | sample RhiMetdeltSRZDD1_FD_80071 | JGI IMG/M metagenome (GOLD analysis project Ga0114129, IMG submission 80071) | Populus rhizosphere microbial communities from Tennessee, USA - Rhizosphere MetaG P. deltoides SRZDD1 (version 2) (version 2) | ecosystem: Host-associated > Plants > Roots > Rhizosphere >...
TGCCCGTATCGCGGCGTGTCAGCGCGCAGGAGACGCAGATCGCCTCGCCCACCGGACAGGGCCTTGTGATGGTGCGGGCGCCGCTGCGGGGATTGGCTTGGCGGGCGGAGACAGAGGCGGCGCTTACCCGCGCCACCTGTACGCCGATCAAACGGCAATAGGCGATCACACGCGCCGAGCGCGGCAAATGCCGCCGCCAGCGTGCACGAGGCCGAACCCGCCGCACCTGCAGGCTCGGCAAACAGAAGCGGCCTAGTCCGGCAACTCCAGCCGGTCGCGCTTCGGCCCGCGCTTGCGGCGCGCAGGTTTGGGCGCATCAGCGTGGCGCTCGCGGCGCACGCCCGGGAAGATGATAATCTCGGCGCTGCTCGCCTCTTCCCGCCCTCGTTGCTCCGGCTGTCCGTGCCGTGAACGGAAGTCCAGGATCATTGCCATTGCGTCATTGCGGCGTCGGCCTGCATAAGGCCTCAGCCTCCCCCTCGCAAACGCGCACGCATGTCCCCCAACGAATCGTCCTATTTGAATGTCACAGGTGTTAACGGACTGTTAATACGAGTCGAGCGGAAGGCCTTGCACAGTCAACCAGTTGGCCCTCCTGCCACTCCGCCCGGGTGCGCGTATTGCCACTCGCGGTCCGGTTTGCCTCTTGTCTTGGCCGCCAAATGGCGGCCGTCACCGTGCGCTTTTGCTTGACGGCGCGGTGGGCGCTTCACCTCGGTGATCGACCCGATCTCGTGTCCGCACTGGCAAAACACCGCGGCGCACGTGGCCGGATCGCAGTGATGGCACCGGCGATGACGCGCTCGCCTTCCCTGTATCCTTTCACCGCCGAGCCCAGCCTCTCGATGACGCCCACCGGCTCGTGCCCGACGGTCAGGCCCCTGGCGACGGGATATTCGCCCTTGAGGATATGCACGTCCGTGCCGCAGATGGTGGTGGTGGTGATGCGGATGAGCGCATCCAGCGGTCCCACGTCCGGAACCGGCTTCTCGTCGAGCACGATGCGTCCGGGCTCGACAAAAATGGCTGCCTTCATTCTTCTCGTCATGTCGGACTCCTTCTCCACCACCATCCCGACCATTCATGGCCGGGGGTGTGCCATCAGCACGGCATCGAGGTCAGCCGGATGAACGGCGAGCCTTGCCGGTTGCACGCCGCGTGTCGTGCCTGAGCCGAGCCCCGGCGGGCCGCGCGCTCAGGTGCCCGGGAGGCGGCGAGCACGTGCAGGCGAACGCGCTTCGGACGCGTCTTCTCCGCCCGCTTCCGCCAGCAGCGCGATCACCTCGGCATCGCTCATCTGGTGGAAGTCGTTGTAGTGGATGCCGATCGCCACGAACGGCTCCGGTGTCGACAGACATACAATCTCATCGACTTCTGTCCGGAGGCTATCGACGGCATCAGCAGGCGCCACGGGTACGGCGAGGATGAGGGCCTTCGGAGCCTTCCTCTTGAGCGCCCTGAGCGCGGCACGGACACTCGCTCCGGTGGCAATACCATCATCCACGAGAATGACGGTGCGCCCGCCGAGCGGTACGCGTGCACGCCCCTGCAGATAGAGCCGCCGCCGCCGCTCGATCTCCTCGAGCTCGCGCTTGACTGCGGTATTGAGGTATTGCCCGCTTACTCCGGAAAGCTCGACCACGTCCTCGTTGGTGACGATCTCAGGCTCACCGCCATCGACGACGGCTGCAGCCGCGAGCTCCGGCTGGAAGGGTATGCCGATCTTTCGCACGAGCACGATGTCGAGGGGGGCCTTGAGAGCTCGCGCAACCTCCGCCGCCACGCCGACGCCACCGCGGGGCAATGCCAATACCACGGGGGCCACGAGGTCTTTCCTCGCCAGGACCCTGGCAAGCTCGCAACCGGCAGCGCGGCGATCGGCAAAGGGCTTCGAGTGCGTCATCGGCCGGACCGTACGCAAATGCGGCGGAATGCACGTTGACCACGATCAATGCCTGCCTCCGGCTTCATGCCGGACGATGTCATTGGTGTGGGACCTATTGCGCTGCGTACTCTATCATCATGACCTCACGTCCCGCCTCCCGGCCAGGACGAACGCATGTCTGCGCTGCAGTTGAACTCTCCATCAGAGCCGTCGGTTCCGAGACGGCAGCTGTACGCTGGTGCCGATCAGCCGGCGCGATTGAGCCTGGAAATCGGCACTATCGAGGATCGCTCAGGGCTCGTTCCGGTCGCCGTGCAGGACGTTATGCAGACGCCCTTCTGTGCGTTGACCAGGTTGGCCCGGTCGGATCGGACAGACTTGCCGAAGGTTCTGGTGGTTGCTCCGCTCTCCTGCCACTTCTCCATTCTTTTGCGGGACCTCGTGCTTGGGCTGCTCCCCTCCTTCCAGGTCTTCCTCACCGACTGGGTCAACGCCCGCCACGTGCCTGTCGATCACGGGCGTTTCGACCTCCAAGCGAGCATTTCCTGCGTGATCGCCGCCATGGAGATCCTAGGGCCCCGCTCCCATGTGATCGCTCTTTGCCAGGGTGCCGTGCCGGCTCTCGTTGCCACCGCCAATCATGCCAAGAACAATGCGCCCTGCACGCCGCGCAGTCTGGTCCTCATGGCGGCGCCCATCGACCCGGTGGCCAATCCAACGCGCGTCTCCCATCTGCTGAGAGCGCGCACCATCCACTGGTATGAACGCAACGTGATCGCCGAGGTGCCGGCGCCAAATGCGGGCAGAGGCCGTCTGGTCTATCCGGGGTCGATGCAGCTTTTCGGATTGTGGGCGTATCTCGCCCGCCACGTGAGCACGAACCGCGAGTTGCTGGGGAAGCTGCTTGCCGACGACGGCGCCGATCCCGTCCGCTTTCCCTTTCTCGACCTCTACTCGGCCGTGATGGATCTGTCCGCCGAGGTGTTCCTCGACATTGTCCGTCATGTCTACCACGAGCGCACGCTCGTGGGGGACAAGTTTCGGGTGGGCAATGAGGTCTTATGCCTGGAGGCCATCCGTGCCACGGCGTTGATGACTGTGGAGGGGGAACTGGATGACATCGCCGCACCCGGCCAGACCGGGCGCGCCCATGACTTGTGCGCATCACTGCCCGCAGACGCCAGACGCCGACTTATCGTGCCTGCTTGCGGGCATTTCTCCCTGTTTCACGGCCGCATCTGGCGGACCGAGGTTCTGCCGCAGGTGCGCGCGTTCATTGAGCGATTTCACCGAGCGTGAGTTGCCCTCGCGCTGCAGCGCAAGGGGCTTCGCCGCCGCCTCATTGATCGCGGTCTTCGCCGTCGGCAAGGCTCTTAAGGGCGTCGATGTCGATAAGCTTCACCTCGCTGCTGTGGACGAGCTCTATCAATCCCATCGCCCTGAGCTTGGTGAACGTGCGGCTCACGGTCTCGATCGTCAGGCCCAGGAAATCGCCGATGTCGCTGCGGGTCATGGGCAGCTCCAGCATCGCGGGGTCGCGGCCCGTGCGCGCGTTCCGGCGGGAGAGGGCCAGCAGGAAACTCACCACCCGCTCGGTGGCGGTGCGCTGGCCGGTCGTGAGCATGAGGTCTCGCGCCGAGGCGAGTTCACGGGCGACGGCCTGGTAGAGCTGGAAATAGAGGGTTGGATCCTGCGCCACGCTGCGGTGCAGGCCCGAAATCGGCAGGCAGCGAAGCCTGGTCGGCTTGATCGCCTGCGCATTCATCATGTGCTCACCTTCCGCGCCGAGACCGACGAGATCGCCGGGATAGGCAAAGCCCACGATCTGCCGGCGACCATCAATCAGGACCTTGAAAAGCGCCACGGCTCCGGTTTCCACGCGGTAGACGTGGCTGGCCGCGTCGCCTTCCGCAAACACGAACTCCTTGGCTTCCACGCGCTTGAGAGTTGCGCCGGCAAGCGCTTGCTCGAAGCTCTTGGTCGATGCGGCCGCAACCGAGGCGTGATGTGCGGGCTGGGCGGACATATGCATGGGGTGGCTCCTTCGGTTCGCCGACGCAATCGACCACGCCCGGGTCGCCCGCCTATGCCGCCACAGACAGAAAATGTAACGAATTGTATCAAAGGCCGGTCGACCGGCGCATCGCGACTGGCGGCCAAATCGCTGCGAGCCTGGACTCGGTCTTGGGGCCCATCAGGGCCGCAGCAGATGAGCGCCGGGGAGCGACGGTCGTCTGTGCCGCCGACCGTGACCCTGTCCACGGTTAGTGCGACATCATGACGGGGAGCGTCATGGCGCCGAGCACGTGCCGGCTGGCGCCGCCCAGCACGAACTCGCGCAGCCGGGAATGGCCGTAGCACCCCATCACCAGCAGATCGGCGCGGGTTCGCACGCAATAGGCAAGCAGCGCGTCACCGACGTTGCCATGACGCGATGTGGCGGTATCGGCCTCACAATCGACGCCGTGGCGGGAGAGGGCGGCGCGCATCTCCGCGCTCTCCGGGCCCGGTTCCGGGTCGACCTCCAGCATCGTGACCGCCTTGGCGAGCTGGAGCAGGGGCAGGGCGTCGAAGACAGCGCGCGTCGCTTCGCGGCGGTCGGTCCATCCGACGACGATGCGCTTCGGAACGGGTTGGTGCGAGCCCGTGTTGGGGACGATCAGGATTGGCCGACCGCTTTCGAGCGCCAGGCGGTCGGCAATGTCGAGGTTCAATGCGCCCAGCCAGCGGGCATCGGTCTGCAGGGCGACAACCAGGTCGGCGGCGTGGGCGTGGCGCATGACGGTGCGCGCCACCGTGCTGCTTCCGGCCTCGGCTTCCCGCCATTCACAGGTGATGTTGTGGGCATGGGCGACCTTCTCGAAGGCGGCCTTCATTGCGGGATTTTCGGCCCGATAAGCCTTCGTGTGCTCGTCGATCACGATGGTGTCCGGCGTGCCCGGCATGCCGGCCGGGATCACGGCGACGGGCGGTGTCACCGAGACGCCGACCAGGTGGGCCCGGAAGTCGGCTGCGAGCGGGGCTGCGGTATCCAGCAGGCGCCCCAGGCGGCGCCTGTCGTTGCAGTGCGCCAGAATCGTCCTGTAGCTCATGGGGGTCCTCGCGATGGGTTGATAATTCATAGGCTGCCCGGACATCGGGGCTGTTGATCGCGATCAAGCATTCCGGTGCAGGACTGCCTACGAGGCGGGAGGGAACGGACGAGGATCACATGGGGCCGGCGAGGACCAGACCGGAGGTCGCGGCGGCGCCTGCGCGATATTGCTCGAGCGTGAGCATGAGGCCGAGGCGCTCCGCGACACCGCGCGCGACGACATCGGCGCCGCATCCGGACACGAGCCGGGGCCGTCGGCCCAGGATCAACCGCCCCTCCCCTCTTTTTTGACCTCCGTCAAAGAGCAACCGCCGCTGAACCCCTACGCACAGCGGAATGCCGGGAGCGAGGGTTCGACAGATGGCTGACGTCGTTTTCGAGGCCAAGGGTCTCACCAAAACCTACCGCAACGGCGAGGTCGAGGTGCACGCCTTGGCGGGCGTCGACCTTCAGCTCTTCGCCGGCGAACTGGTGGTCCTGCTGGGACCGTCCGGCTCCGGTAAGTCGACACTGCTCAATATTCTGGGCGGTCTCGACCATGCCAGCACCGGTATGGTCCGCTTTCAGGATGAGGATCTCAGCGGTCTCGATGACGCCGGGCTCACCGCCTATCGCCGCGACCACGTCGGCTTCGTGTTCCAATTCTACAACCTCATTCCATCGTTGACGGCGCGGGAGAACGTCAACCTCGTGACCGAGATCGCGCGACGTCCGATGCCGGCCGACACCGCGCTCGAGCTGGTCGGGCTCGCCGGGCGGATGGAGCATTTCCCCGCGCAGATGTCGGGCGGCGAGCAGCAGCGTGTCGCCATTGCCCGCGCCATCGCCAAGCAGCCCGACGTGCTGCTCTGCGACGAGCCTACGGGCGCCCTGGACAGCAAGACCGGCGTGCGCGTGCTCGAGGCCCTGTCCCAGATCAACAACGAGCTCGGGACCACCACCGCGCTCATCACCCACAATGCCGCGATCAAGGATATGGCCCATCGCGTGATGATGTTCGGCGACGGGCGCATCACCGGCACCCAGGTCAACACCAGGCGCAAGCAGCCCTCGGAGATCAGCTGGTAGACAGCCGTGCGCACGCTCGACCGCAAGCTTCTGAGGGACCTCGCGCACATGTGGGCGCAGGCGTTGGCGATCGCGCTGGTGATCGCCTCGGGTGTTGCCACCTTCGTGCTTGCAAGCGGAGCCTACCATTCGCTCGAGGAGACGCGTGCCGCGTACTACCTGCGCTACCGCTTTGCAGATATTTTCGCGGAGGTCCGCCGTGCCCCGAAGGCCGTGGCCGACCGCATCGCGGCCATCCCCGGTTTGGCCGCCGCCGAGCCCCGCATCACGCACCTCGCGCTGCTCGATGTGCCGGGCCTTGCCGAGCCCGCCACCGGGCGCGCGGTCTCGGTCCCCGATCTCGGCGAGCCGCGCCTCAACCTGCTTCACCTGCGCGAGGGACGGCTGCCCGAGCGGGAGCGCACGGACGAAGTGACCATCAACGAGGGATTCGCCAAGGCGCACGACATGCATGTGGGCGCCACGTTCCAGGCGCTGCTCAACGGCAAAAAGCGCGAGCTCAAGGTGGTGGGTGTCGCCCTGTCGCCCGAGTTCATCTATGCGCTCGGCCCCGGCGACCTGATGCCCGACGATCGGCGGTTTGCGATCCTGTGGATGTCGGAGAAGGCGCTTGCCGCATTGTTTGACCTCGATGGCGCGTTCAACAGCATCTCCCTGAAGCTGCTGCCCGGCACATCGCAGGCGGAAGCCGTCAAGCAGGTTGATGATCTGCTGGCGCGCTACGGCGGCACGGGCGCCTTGGCGCGCAAGGACCAGCTCTCGCATGCTTTCCTGGACGCCGAGCTGAGGCAGCTCGATGCGCTGCGGCGCGTAATGCCGCCGATCTTCCTTCTCGTGTCGGCATTCCTCATCAACATGACGCTTTCGCGCATGGTCGCGCTCGAGCGGGAGCAAATCGGACTGTTGAAGGCGCTCGGCTATGGGCCGCTGCCAATAGTGGCCCACTACATCAAGGTGGTTCTGGCCATCACCCTCTTCGGGATCGCCATCGGCTACGTGGCCGGCGCCTGGCTCGGCAAGGGGCTGACGCGCCTCTATGGCGACTTCTTTCACTTCCCGTTCCTCGTCTTCCGGCATGACGCCGACATCTATGTCATTGCCGCGGGCGTGTCCGTGGTCGCGGCGGTGGCCGGGGCCCTCAAGGCGGTGCGCGAGGTGCTGGCATTGGCACCCGCGGTCGCGATGCAACCGCCCGCCGCGCCCCGCTACCGCAAACTGCTCGGCGCAGGAGGCCGGTCGTCGACCCTGGTTTCCCAGCTGACCACCATGTCTGTCAGGCACATGATCCGCCGTCCACTGCGCGCCGGAGCGACATCGCTCGGCATCGCCATGGGATTGGGGCTCCTGGTGACCGCACTCCTGTCGTTCGATTCCGTCGAGCACATGATCGACATCGCCTTCTTCCGCACCGAGCGTCAGCACGCGACGCTCACATTCACCGACGAGAAGCACCAACGCGCCCTGCAATCGGTTGAGCAGATGCCCGGGGTTCTGCGTGCCGAGCCCTATAGGTCTGTGGCCGTCCGCCTTCGCAACGGACATGCCTCGCGGCAGCTCTCCATCATCGGCAAGCCCCGGGACATGGACCTCTCGCGCGTGCTCGATCTGGACGACCGGCCGATCGAGCTGCCGCCATCGGGGCTGGTCGTCAACGAGCGCGTGGCCTCGATCCTGAACCTGCGCAAGGGCGATGCCGTCGAGGCCGAGATTTTGGAGGGGCGCCGCGGGACGCGACAGCTCGTGGTGGCGGAGGTCATCAAGAGCTACTTCGGCCTGACCGCCTTCATGACCATCGACGCGCTCGACCGGGTGATGTACGGGCCGCGGTTGAGCGGCGTCCACATCGCCTACGACGTCGAACGGCAGGACAACCTGTTCAAGGCCATCAAGTCAACGCCCGGCATCGGATCGATCGCGCTCCAGCGCCACGCGCTTACACGCTTCCGCGAGACGATTGCGCAAAACATCAACTACTCGGTGACGATCTATGTGACGCTTGCGGTCATCATCGCCTTCGGCGTCGTCTACAATAGCGCGCGCATCCAGCTGTCTGAGCATGCGCGGGAACTGGCGAGCCTGCGGGTGCTGGGGTTCACGCGCGGAGAGGTGTCGCGCGTACTTTTCACCGAGCTTGTCCTGCTCACCGTGCTGGCGATCCCGCCCGGGTGGATGATGGGATACGGGTTCGGCTGGCTGCTCATCAAGGCGTTCTCGAGCGACCTCTACCGCGTGCCGTTCGTCATCGAACCCGCGACCTACGCCAAGGCGACGCTGGTGGTGCTGGCGGCCACCGTCACCTCCGCACTCATAGTGCGCAAGCGCATCGACAGGCTGGATCTCATTGCCGTCCTGAAGACCAGGGATTAGGGGGCATGCCATGCGTTCATTGCCGGCACTTCAGACCAAGAGAGCCCTGATGCTCCTGGGGGTGGCGGGCCTCGCCGCCGGCCTCACGTGGGCGCTGTGGCCGAAGCCCGTCCTGGTCGACGTCGCGGAGGTTCGCAAAGGACCGTTCGAGGTGACCGTGGACGAGGAGGGCAAGGCCCGCATCAAGGATGTCTATACCGTGTCGGCGCCGATCACCGGCAAGCTGGTGCGGCTGTCCCTCGAGGCCGGCGATCGCGTCAAGAAGGACATGACCATCGTTGCCAACATCGAGCCGATGGCGCCGGCGTTCCTCGATGTGCGCGTCACCCGGGAGCTGGAGGCACAGCTCGAAGCCGCCAAAGCAGCCGTAGCGTTGGCCGAGGCCGAGATCCACCAGGCGGCTGCCGAACTCATGTTCGCGCAGAGCGAACTGCGGCGCGCCCACACTCTCATCAAGACGAAAATCATCTCCGAGCGGGCCTTGGAACGCGCGCGGATCGACGTCGACACGAAGGAGGCTGCGCTCGCGCGCTCGAAGGCCAACCTGGACGTCCGCAAGCGCGAGCTGGAAAGCAGCCAAGCCCGCCTGATCGGCCCGGAGGAGGCCTGGAAGGGCGAGGTGCCGGCGGGTTGCTGCGTCACCGTGCGCGCACCGGTGAGCGGTCGCGTCCTGCGCCTCATCCAGGAAAGCGAGCGGGTGGTTGTCGCCGGCACGCCGCTGCTCGAGATCGGCGATCCCGATAACCTCGAGCTGGTGGTCGAGCTGCTGTCGGTGGACGCGGTCAAGGTGGTAGAGGGCGCCACCGCGACTATCGAGGGTTGGGGCGGCACGCCGCTGCTGGCCAGGGTGATGCGCGTGGAGCCAGCGGGTTTCACGAAAGTCTCCGCCCTGGGGATCGAGGAACAGCGAGTCCGCACCATCCTGAAGCTTCACAAGGCGGAGAACGTCGCCGACCGGCTGGGCCACGAGTACCGCGTGTTCGTCAGAATTACGGTTCACCAGTCGCCGAATGCCTTGCGCCTTCCCATCAGCGCGCTGTTCCGGAGGGAAGGAACGTGGATGGTGTATGTCGTCGAGCGCGGGCGGGCGCGATCTCAGACAGTTGAGATCGGGCAACGCAACACCGGCTTCGCCGAGGTCGCCAAGGGATTGCCGGAGGGAGCGTCCGTCATCCTTCATCCAAGCGACCGTGTCGCCGACGGCGTAAGGGTGGTGACGCGCGCGCCGGCGGCTACGCCGAGATAGAGCGTTGATCCACCGTGATTGCGCCGATAGGGCGGGCTCTATGCGCTGTCATCGCCGGCGATCACGAGCAATGTCCTGCGCCTGCCCCTGAAGCAGCCATTGATCTCAATCAAAGTCGATGACAGCGCATTGGCGTTTGCTGGTGCATCCACGGAGGCGAGAAGAATGCACACAGCAAGCTTCCTGCCGCAAACGTACGCGGCGCTGCCTGAGGTCGGCTCGACAATCGCCGGGCTCGCACCGGCACATTGCATGCGCACTCACAGCCATAGGCGGAAATTGATGGATGCAGTCAGGCGAGGTCTCCTCGTCTTCCTTCTGGCGCTCTGGATCGTTCCACAAGGGGCAAGCGCGAAAGAGCAGGAGGTGCGGGTCTACCTGTTTTCGGCGTCGAGCTGTCCCGGCTGCGATGGCGCGCGGTCGTTCCTGGAAAAGGCACGTCAGGACGACCCAAAGATCGCGCTCGAGGACTTGGATGTCGAGGGCAGCTTCGCCAATGCGCTGTTGTTCGATCGCATCTATGAAAGAATTGGCATGGCGGGCTTCGGCGCTCTGCCGCTGATCATCATTGGCACGCATGTGATGATTGGCTACGACGACGAGGTTGGCGCCGAAATTCTCAGCCACATCCGCAGTTGCCGAGAGCGGGAATGCCTTGACATCGTCGAAGCCGTCAGACGTGAGCTAAGCGAGGAATTGGAGCAGGCATCGCGATGCCCGCCAACGCTTCCGGCGGCGCAATGGCGCGTTGCGTTGGGATGGTGCAAGCAGGAATCGAACTCCCTCGGTAGATGAATCGCAGCGCACGACAAATCCGGCTTTCGCCACGGCTGAGAGCACGGACAAAGCCGACGACCCCTGATCCGATGAGAGGCTATGCGGGCACGGCAACATGAGGCGCTGCAAGCTCATCACATCCTGCCCTGGGCCGCTGATGCCGGGCGATTCCACGGCGTCAGCACCAGGAGCTTCGCCATGCCGCACCAGCCGCTGACGCCGGGGCGGCGAGCAGGCGCAAGCGTGGTCCCCTGCTCGAAACCGTTGGATGAATGCCCATTTTGTGGCGCTGCCGAGCGAGCCTGGAGCGCAAACAACTCCGCCCGACGACGCCGCCTGCATTGACGAACGTCAAACCATCCGCTGATACGTGGTGGTTTCCCTGGGCGAGCAACGTTCCGCCGCCATCCGCCTGTCGCGGAGAGCCCGGATCGTTGCCTCTTCGGCGCGTATGATTGTTCCCATGACAACCGAACGCACCATCCGCCAGGCGCTGTCAGGAATCGCCCTTGCCGGTCTGGCTCTCGCTCGCCCTTCGCAATCTTGGCCTGCTGCTCGAGGTTTCACGGCTTGCGAAGGGAAAAGATGTACGCCGAAACGGCGGCGATTTCAGCTCGTGTGAGCTGCACCTGCGGCATCGGCGGGTGGGGTATCACAATGCGTCCAGCAATGCCCTCAACCGTCTGCCCGTTCTTGTTGGCGATGGCCGCAAAGCTCGGAACGTCGACCAGCATGGAGTCGCGCCGAGCCTCCCCGCCAACGACATGGCACGAGGCACAGAGACGCTCCGCCAGGGCTTGTCCAACCCTCGGATCAGCGCCGGGCTGTGCCGCAGCTTTGTGACTTGCTCCAAGGAAGAGCATTGCCACGAGGGGGAAAAGCACCTCTACCCGTACGTTTGCGATCTTTTGCATGCTGCGGCCCCTCTTGCCGATGATCCTTCAATTCCTCTTCTCCGACAAGCTGAGCATGTCATCATCAGCACCTTCGGATTGCCATCGTCTGGAGAAAGCCCGAGCAGGAAGGCGATCCGCGCAGCGACGACGATCGAGACGGCGCAGTCGGTCCCTTCGGTTACCATCCATATGATGACGCCCGTCGGCCGGAGCTCATTGCAGCTGCCCCTTTACGGCTGACGTATCGGAATCGCTCAGAGGGGCGACACTGACCGTTCATGAACTTGCAAGCGGCGCGGCGACCTCAGGCGGCGAGCCAATCGTCGAGGAAGTGGCGGCCGCCGCGGTCCTCCACGGCGACGACCCAGATGTCGGGATCAAATTCCCTCTGCTTGGAGAGATAGGCATCGGCTTCGGCCTCGGAGGCGGGCATATGCGGGAGGCATGGCTGCCAGCGCCGGTCCTCGCGGGCCTCATCGAGGCCGGCGGGCGCCGGGCCGAAGAGCAGCGCGGTGCCGTCCAGGCGGCTCACCTTGATGTAGATCGCGCCTGCATCGGCATCGCCGCGGCGCTCGAGCACCGCCATGGCACCTTCCTGCTGGCAGCGCCGCAGATAGGCCGAAACCCAGATGTCCGATTTCAGGCGCATGCCGGAGCACTGTAGGCCGCCCGCCCCAGGCCGCCAACGCCGCCTGCTGCCGCGCCGCTCCCCCACGCCGGCATCAGCGGCCCTGCACCTTGGGCGCTGCCGCCTCGCTCAGCCGCCTGACGAGGTCCGCCGTGATGCGGCCGCGGGGTACGAGCCCCTTGTCCACCTCGAATTCGCGAATGGCCTGCACGGTGGCCTCGCCGAGCATGCCGTCGACACGTCCCGGCTGGTAGCCGAGCGCGGCGAGCCATTGTTGCACGGCGCGGTTGACCTGCTCGACGTGCAGAGACCTCTCCTTGGCGACGGCCGCACTCTCGCCGACCGACGCGCCGAACAGAATGCGCCGCAGCAGCCGCTCGCTCGCCACGCCCGTCGGCGTCAGTCCCTGATCCTGCTCGAAGGCGATGATCGCGGCCCGTGTCGCAAGCCCCAGGCTGCCGTCGCCCGGAAGCGCGCCATAGCCGCGCAGCCGCAGCTCGCGCTGGATGGCGCGTGTGGTGTCGGGACCCGGCTCGCGGTCGGATTCGCCGGCAGGGGCGGGTGCAGAGGTGGGGGTGGAGGTCTCGGGGGCGAAGCGGGCAATGCGCAGCGGCTGCGCGACGGTGCCTGCCGCACCCGGTGCCGACCGGGCGCTATCGCCCGCGCCCGCGGCGGCGCGCGCATGCTCGGGCCCCGTTTGCGGCGTGGGCCGCTCGTGGGCGCGCGCCGTGGCGATCGGCTTCGTCTGGAGGAAGATGGCGTTGAACGACACCCCCACCATCACCAGCAGGAAGCCCGTGAGCGCAAACTTCGCCTGCCCTGGGGTCATTATCCTTACTCCTACGCAAACCCTGCCCCCGGCGGCATTATTCGAAGCGCTTTGTAAACGAACTGTTAACCGGACGGCTTCACACAATGATTTTGCGGACCCGGAGTGCGGCTCGGCGCGCTCCTTTTTCCCGGGTCCGCAACGCATCGCGGAAGCGAGGCCTCACATGCATAAAATTCGCTGCAACTTTTCGCAGCATCGGCCCGGCCCTCTTTGCGTGATCGATAGGTTTGTCTGTTAGCTCTGTCAGAAGGCGGCGAAGACCGCCGAGGCAAGAGCGAACAGTGACGGGCGTACTCCCATGTTTCTGATCAGGATGGCATTCTGGGTCGGGCTAGCGGTGCTGCTGCTGCCGACCGACGAGCGCCAGCAGGCGCGCCTCTACAATACGGCGGCGGTCACGGTGGAGCGCGTCGCGACCTTCTGCGACCGCAATGCGCAGACCTGCGCGACCGGTGCCGATCTGTGGGCGACCTTCCTCAAGAAGGCCGAGTTCGGCGGGCGCATGGCCGTCGAACTCATCACCTCGGCCGGGCGCAAGGACGCAAACGCGCCAACGCCCCTGGCTGAGCCCGTCAGCGCCAAGACCGCCCCTGCCCCGGAGGCGAAAATTGCCCCCATGGCCCGCGGCACGCTGACGCCGGCGGACCTCAGTCCGCCCTGGCGCGGACAGGTCCAGCGCACGGGAACCTGAGCCACCCGATCTTCTGTCTTGCGCTGCTCCGCGGCGTGGCCATATTGCGTGCTATGCAGACAGCCGCAGCCCAACCAGGCTGCCCGTACGCAATTGGCCCGACCCCACCGTCCATGACGTTCGATGCCATCCGCTCGGATTTCGCCCTGCTCGACGAGTGGGAGGACCGCTACCGCTATGTCATCGAGCTCGGGCGCA
>Ga0114129_10009770_pt1 | contig 13682 bp, 11 predicted proteins | sample RhiMetdeltSRZDD1_FD_80071 | JGI IMG/M metagenome (GOLD analysis project Ga0114129, IMG submission 80071) | Populus rhizosphere microbial communities from Tennessee, USA - Rhizosphere MetaG P. deltoides SRZDD1 (version 2) (version 2) | ecosystem: Host-associated > Plants > Roots > Rhizosphere >...
CAAACAAAAGCTGTTCAAGTGAAGCATCTGCAGATTGGCGGTGGCGCGCCAGTCGTCATCCAGTCGATGACGAAGACTGATACGGCCGACGTTGGCGCAACTGTGGCACAAATCGAGGAGATGGTTCGAGCGGGTTGCGAAATCGTTCGACTGGCAGTTCCAGACAACGATGCGGCAGTTGCCCTTAAAGAGATTCGCAAGCGAGTTCCCGATGTTCCGATCGTTGCCGATATCCATTTTCATTACAAGCTCGCGTTAATGGCTCTCGAGGCCGGCATCGACAAGCTCCGACTTAATCCGGGAAACATTGGTGCGCATGAAAGGATTCGTGAAGTTGTCCGCGCCGCACAATCGCAACGCGTCCCGATTCGTATTGGTGTAAATGGCGGATCCCTTGAAAAGGATTTGCTGAAGAAGTACGGCACCGCCACGCCGGAGGCGATGGTTGAATCAGCTTTGCGGCACATCAAGATTCTCGAGGATCTGGATTTCACAGATATCATCATTTCACTGAAAGCCTCCGACGTTCATCGGACAGTCGCTGCATATCGATTGTTAGCAGAGAAAGTCGATTACCCGTTTCATCTCGGTGTGACCGAAGCAGGCACGTCGTTCAGTGGAACCGTGAAGTCTTCCATCGGACTTGGCATCTTGCTGCACGAGGGTATTGGCGACACGATTCGAGTTTCGCTTGCGGCCGACCCGCAGGAAGAAGTTCGAGTTGCATGGGAAATCGTGAAGTCGCTCGGTTTGCGAACGCGCGGCGTAACGGTTGTTGCCTGTCCAACCTGCGGACGTCTTGATGTGGACAACTTTGTAGGGATTGTGACAGAGATTGAGCGGCGGCTGGCGCACATTGAGGAACCACTACATCTTTCCATCATGGGCTGTGCGGTCAATGGACCGGGTGAGGCGCACGATTCTCAACTCGGCATTACCTTCGGGCGTGGCGTAGGAATGATTTTTAAAGACGGTGTGCCGATGCGAAAAGTCGCGGGTGAGGACATCGTGGAAGCTTTTGTGATGGAGACTGAGAAGCTTTTGGCCGAGGGCGCCTCCTCAAAGAGCTCTACTGAACCGGACCTGGTAAGCATAACGAGATAAGATCGCGAATCTCGGATCTCAATATCAAAGGTGAATCGGAACGGCGAGCGAAGCGAGCTATTGATCTTCGTTCGTGTTAATTCGTGTGATGCGCGTGGATCGCTCTTCCTGGCACCTAACTGACGATCCACGAATTAACACGAATTAACACCAACAAAGATCAATCGGTCGCTTCCCTCGCCGTTTCAATTCGCCGGGAAGCTGAGATCATTTGACACTAAATCGCTTCAACGGGATTTCTCCCGAGGCCATCGTCACAAACAACGCATCTGTTGCTGCTTTACGATTGATGTTCACAATCAGTTGTTCTCGGAGGTCCTCGATCTCTAAGATCCATGCAGCTGCTTTGGCTGGATCGATCTTTCGACTAATCGATTCCAGATCCTGAAAGAGATCCTCATTGACCAGCTGTTCTCGCTTTGAACCAAGCGACAACATCCACGCGTCCCGAATCAAACCCTCCAACACATTCAAGCGTTCTTCAAACTCGTCCCTGTATTGAGCTTCATTTAATTGTTCGGACGATCGAAGCAGCTGGGCCACACTGTTGGTGACAACGAGCGCCTCAAGTACGGCGATCATGGCCCTACGTTGCGATGTGAATGTGTCAAGGTCGCCAGATAGAGCGCGCGAAATACTGCCAGCCGCAGCGCGTGCTCGCAGTCGCGCAGATGCTGGATCAGCCGATTCGTTACTGACCAGATAACTTTCAATTTCGGACGGCATGAGTGGAGAGAATCTAATTGCCTGGCAACGCGACAGAATCGTCGGCAACAACATAGAAGGTCGGGATGTAATCAGAATCAGATGAGATGTGCTCGGCGGTTCTTCCAAAACCTTCAAAAGAGCATTGGCTGACGAATCGTTAAGTGTTTCAGCCTCGTCAATGATGAAGACCCTTGCTTTGCCTTCCATCGGCCGGAAGTTCGCTTCCTTTTCAATCTGCCGCATTTGAACGACCCGCAACACACGTCGCGGCGCCACAACCATCCCAACGTCTGGATGATCGGTCCAAATCATCGGAATCCAATCGTCAGGATCCGAACTCCTTGGGTAGTTGAGACGTGCGATCCGTTTGCAAGCGGGGCACGAGCCGCAGCCCTCGTTGTCGATTGGAGTACGACAATTCAGCGCGCGAGCAACTTCGAGAGCAAACAGCTTTTTCCCGATGCCCTCTTCGCCGACAAACAACATCGCCCCGGGCAAGCGCCCTGATGAGAGCATGCGCTTTAAGACTTTTTTGACGCGATCATTTCCAATTAATGATTCAAACATGATGTCCGATGTCCGATAAACTTCAGTTTGTCGTGTGTTGAGAAAAGTCCCCTTAGATCAGGAGCGCAGTCTTGACAAGCTCGTGCAATCTAATTCCTTGTTGGTGATCTCACGACAAACTTAAAAAGTTCATCGGATATGCCCACGCTCTCTTAAGAAGGGTACGAGAATACTTCTGACTCGTTCTTGTGTTGCCTCTACAGCGCCACTCGAATCAATCACTTTAACTCGCTGCGGGTCTGCGGCGGCAATTCGCAGATACGCGTCGCGAACTCGTTCATGAAAATCACGGTGCTCGATATCCAGCCGATCAAGTTTGTTCCTGACGTTAGATCGTCTTGTTGTTCTACTCGTCGACTCTGCTACCGGGACATCAAACAACAGCGTCAGGTCCGGTACCAGACCTTCCGTGGCCAATCGAACTATTTCGGCAACAAGATCCGGTTCAAACCCACGCCCTGCACCCTGGTATGCAACGGTCGCATCTGCATAACGATCCGAAATTACGACCCGACCAGTTTCCAACGCGGGTCGAAGGACCCGCCGGACGTGTTGTGCCCGATCGGCAGCGAATACGAGCAACTCGGTCAATGGGTCTACTTCCTCTTGCGCATCCAGGAGTGCGGCTCGCAAGCGCAGACCGATAGTGGTACCACCCGGTTCTCTGGTTAGTAATACCTCGCAACCGAGTCCTTTAAGAAAGTTGCTGACTAAACGTAATTGAGTTGACTTTCCGCTACCGTCGATACCTTCGAAGGTAATAAAGGTTCCAGCCACAGAGCCTCTGCTTTTTGAGAGTTTTGTTCGTGAGAGTGTAAACGAAGACTCAAGCTTCAGGCGAGGTCGCGTCCTCGGCGCGTGCATGAGCTTCTGCCGCGTGTGGTGAATGAAGGTCGCTGGTTTTTCGCGATTGTGAGATCGTAGAGATAGCGTGCTTAAAAATAAGTTGTTCCTGTGAACCTGACTCAAGGAGCACTGAAAACTTATCGAAACTACGGATCCGTCCCGTTAATTTTGCGCCGTTTAAGAGATAGATGATGACCGCAGTCTTCTCACGTCTGACCGTGTTGAGAAAAGCGTCCTGAATATTCTGCGGTGCCTGTTTCCCGTCGGACATTTTGAAACCTGGGGAAGATAACGACAATGCGCGGTTGCAATCAGATTACAACAGGGGTTTGGGGCTGACAAGAGATAGGCCGAGATGTGATAGAAAGATGATTATTTGGTTGTGGTATGGTCCGAAAGTCGTTCCAAAACCGATTTAAAAACCTCGTTTTCCTCTCCAAAACCATCAATCCATTCGACACCGGCTTCATGGCGAAACCATGTCAACTGTCGCTTTGCATAGTGACGAATGTCCAGCTTAGTCTGCTCAACAGCGCTTTCGAGTGTTCGCTTCCCTTCGAGGAACTCGACGACGCGTCGGTAACCGTGTGCTCCGAGCGCGTTTGAGTGGGGCGGGATTCCCTTGGCTAAAAGTTCTTTTACTTCCTCGACGAGTCCCGCGGCAAAGTGAATGTCTGTGCGTTGGTTGATACGTTCATAAAGTGTCTTTCGAGGTGGATTCAGCGCCAGTATTCGAAGCCGTCGAGTACTTTCGTGTGGCTCAGGACGCTTATCCAGCTGTTCGACTATTGAACGACCTGTTTGGAGTCTTACTTCAAGTGCACGCTGGACGCGTGGCCAATCGCGTGGAAAGAACCGCGCTGCCCCGAGGGGATCGATTCTCTTCAGCAGCCGGTGGAGATATTCTGGACCACGCCGCTCTCGAACTTGAGTGATTCGATCGCGTAGTGACGCATCTGTTGGTGGACTGGTAAAGAATGGACGACGTAACGCTCGTAAATAGAAGCCGGTGCCTCCAACAAGAAGCGGCATTCTCCCACGGCTCGCAATTTCCTCAATGACCTGTGCCGCTTCCCGCGCCCATTCGCCTGCGGTGTAGTTCACCGTGGGAGAAACGAAATCAATTAGATGATGTGGAACTCCCTTGCGCTCCGCAATGGGCACCTTGGCCGTCGCGATCTCAATCTCCTTATAGACTTGAACGGAATCGCAATTGATTATTTCACCATTAAGTTTTAGGGCGACTTCGATCGCTAGAGTGCTTTTACCGGAAGCCGTTGGGCCGACTATGGCAACGACTGTGTCAGTGGAGTTCACGCGCCTGAGAATAGCACGCGAAAAAGAATAACCAGCCAGATAAGGGCGAGCACTAAAAGACCGCCAAGGATTTGATTGCGGGTGAAGCGCATCAACCGATTAAAACTCAAATAGGCTAGAGATGCTGACTTCGAAGTCTGGCAAGAGTTCGCTCGTTAAGACGTCTGAGGACTTGAAGGTCAACTCATCGCTTCTGGCGTAGCGATACACAAGAGCTGACTGGTCTTCTTGATCGATAATCCAATACTCTTGCACTCCATACTTGTAATACAGACGCTGTTTCGCCACCAGATCGCGTCGCCGGTTCTCCGCACCTGGTGACAAAACCTCAATGACGATATCGGGTGCAGCGTTGAATCGGTTGTTTGCGACAATGTCTGACCAGCGTTCGTTGCTCACGAAGACGAGATCGGGAATGACCGCGTCAAAGTTGCTGAACACTGCGCCCGCGCCAGGCACAATCTTCCCGATTGGGTTTGTCTTTAGGTAACTAGTAAAGGCTGTCAGTAGATTGACAAGCACAAGTTGGTGAGGAATTCCCGGTGCAGTTGACACGTACAGTTCCCCTTCAATCAATTCATAGCGGTTGCCATCGTCATCTGGATATTTCTCCAGATCCGCTAAGGTGATGAGGTGTTCGATTGAAGACATGATTCGAATCCGATCTTTGGCCTTTGGCTTTTGGTCTTTGATCTTGGGCGTTGGGTTCAAAACCAATTCGAACAAAACCCAAGACCAAAGATCAAAGACCAAAGACCAAAGACCAACCTAATACATCTTTGTTATTTCAATCCCCGTGTAATACGCCTTCAGAATCTGCTCGTAATTGTAACCCTGCTTTGCCAGGCCATACGCCCCAACCTGACACATCCCAACGCCGTGCCCCCAGCCGCGTCCGGTAAATACAAACCCCGTTACGCGTCCGCTGTCATCAAGCTCACGATCGATTACGAACAGTTGCTCTTTCAAACCCAAAGCTGATCGGATTCTACCGCCGCGCACATGAGCGGTTCCGTTAGTGCCGATCACTTCCAGATCAGTCACTCGATGAGAGGACCCACGAGCGTCAACACGCAAATCAACCAGTTGCCCAATGCCACGTGCGGCTCTCGCAAGCCGCGCCTGCACTTGTCCCGGCGTCAATCCTACGGTCCAGTTGCTGAAAGGTGAGAACCTGTCGGCTGCAGCACCATTCGCCGCGGGCTTAACTTCAAGATAGTCGACTAGACCGTCCGGACCCAGATGAAATGTGACCGCTTCACCACCAATGAGCGCCAGGGAACGGACACCGTATGGTGTTTCGCCAATCTGTCTAAACAAAAACGCTTCAGGGTTAACTCGTATCGGTTGATCCTTGCCCCGTGTCGATCGCAGCACGAGTTGTCCATCGCTGCTCGGTCTAGTGTTGCCTTTTTGAAGCTGAAGTAGGTTTCGACTCTCCAGCAGTCTGACAATCGCATGAATCACACGTGCGCGAGACAGTGGTGCGTTTGGGCGGATAGTCGCGTCGGGATAGATCAACAGGTGTCCGTCGCGCACCAACATCGCCAGGTCTGCTCGATTGGGAGCGGGAACATCGTTAGCATCGCGAACTGCAAGCAGGTAATCGGCGTCAGCCTCGTTGAGCAACGTACTCGATCGGCTCTCGCCGAGAACTGCGGCCGCGAGCGCCGATGCGAATGCCGGCGGCCGATTGATGTCATCCGTGAATGCAGGTGTTGGTTGGCGCGCGATTCTCGCTGCGTTCGCTAGTAGATTCCTTACTTCAGGCACACTCGCATCCGCCGCCAGCCATGAATCAGAAACGCGTGACGGAAAAGTGTTAACGTTCTGAATTACGAGAAGACTGACATCTCGTGCGAGTGGAACGTAACTTTCGCTGTGCAGCTCAGGCGGCTCCCGCTTTGTTTTGATAGTGAAAGGATTGAACGCACCAGATCCTTCAGCCGCGCATTCGCGGCCACGTAGATATGGAACAGCTTGGTTGAAAATGTTTTCGGAGTCTTCAGTTCTTCCACCGCAGGTTGATGTGTAGAGAGCATTGATCGGTTCGCCGGCGTAGGTCGCAATCAGTCCGCGCGTCTCGTCGACGGCGCGGGTTGATAAGGGATTCTCCGACGTCAGGCCGCGATAAACTTGCGAACGCGTGGTTGGTAAAACATCAAAACCCTGCGACAAAAATTGGCCGCGATTCTTCAGTGCGTAAGTGCGAGCCGCAATCGCTTGAGCTTTTAGTGCTTCAATTGCCGGATAGCCGCCAGGCGAAAGTTCATTCGCCACAACTCCCCGCACATAATCTTCGAGCCCCAGTTCGTTTACCACTGTCAACGATCCACGCAAGTTTGCGAAGACTTCGATGTGACCACGATACGGTCGTTCGTTGTAACGAACAGGCGCATTCTTTTCGTCATCGGACGCAAATGACACGGGAGCACTTGAACTGAATAGATGACCGTTGGTTGTTGATGAGCCAACGACTTCACGTGACGGCAGGCTTATGCGCGAGGCGAGACGGACTGAGTTGTCGCTTGTGGTTTCGCCGGGTTTGTCCGTTTGTCGACTGGCTGGACCTAAAACGACTGCATCAAGACCGGCAGCTTCAAGAGTTTCGCTGATCTGTTCGGCTTCTTCACGAGGTTTTGAGGCAATTAAGACGCCCCAGGTCTTCGTTTCCGTGTCGAAGGTAACCTGAGCGTCCTCCCCAGAAATCTTTTTGATCTCTTTTTCAGTTTGTTCTGCTTCATCGCGTGTTGACGCACCAGCAACCACGACTCGATAGAGTTCTTCTGCCGATGGTTGTAAGGGCGACAGCAGATGCGGTTCAACTCTTATTCGCGAGGTGTCGAGAGCGACCAATGTGGTTCCGCTTCCACTCGCATTCATAAGCCGACTTGTAGTTGAGATTAGCGCCGAGCGGGCATTGGTGTTCAGAGCCACCCGAATCTTAGGTTCGGGACCAACGAGCGTGGTAATGGTTGCCGATGGTATGAGAGAAGTGGGAGTCGCGTTAACGGGCCATTCCGGTTGAACCCTTCTGGGACGACCACCTTCCGAGGAGCCCTGTTGAGAAAACACAAATGAGGAAAGCAAGGCCTGAGTGAGCAGAACGGTGATGACTCTCCGCGTCAGGGAACTGAGCATAGTTGTACTTCCTTAACGGCCTCAGTATCAGGGAGGGCATTGCCGCGAGGAGATAGTACTACAACATTGCCGATTTGGGATTGCCGATTAGTCAAAAGCGCGACGAACTTCTTTGTCGATCGTGTTGTTCAGCTGCCCGAATGTAATCGAGGCCTCTTGGATGTCTGGCCCGACAAACTGATGTAGTTTGTCGTGAATGGCCGCTCCGTGACGAGGAGGTTTATTCGTGTTAATTCGTGGATCGCTCTTCTCGGCGACCTGACAGACGATCCACGAATTAACACGAATTGTCACGAACAATGACTGACTGGCTAAATTCAAGCTGAGCTACGTGTCGAAGAACTTGATCAGAGAATCCTGAAGTTCGTCGGACAGATCGGCAATTGGCAATAAGAAATCGGAAATTGCCAATGACTTATCAGCCTGCTCTGTGGTATAGACGGTTCATACCCCCGCAGAGGAATCGAACGACGCCAAGCTCGTGTTGGGGTCAACTTATCAATTCATGGAGGACCATCTCCCTGAGGACTACTACCTTTTATAGGCGACAGTTTCTCGCACTGGCAGCTGTGATTCTGGCGCTCATAGCCGTGAGTTGCCTGCCAAAACCTCCTTCTGAATCAGGCGACATATCAATCACTCTCTATGGCTTTTCGATCATGAAAGAGTCGCTTGAGAAAGCGATCTTTCCAGGCTTCCAGGCGATGTGGAAGCGCGGACATAACCAGGAGGTGAGGTTTACATCTTCCTTCGCCGGATCAGAAACTGTGACCAACCAGATCCTTCAAGGAGTCCAGGCTGATATCGCGATCCTCTCGATCGATCGAGATGCGCAGCGGTTGAAAGAAAAAGGCTTCGTGACGCGTGATTGGCACGCTTTGCCTTACAACGCCATCGTCAACAAAACCCCTTTTGTGATTTTGGTGCGGAAGGGCAATCCAAAAAATATCCAGGACTTCCCGGATTTGGCTAAACCTGGTGTTCGCGTCATTCATCCAGATCCTGTTAGTTCAGGTGGAGCACAGTGGTCGATCCTTGCGATCTATGGCTCCGAGTTAATGAAGTCCGAAAAGGAGAGTGGCGAGAAAGACCAGGCGAGAGCTTTGCAAGGACTGCAAGCAATTTGGCGCAACGTGATCTCCACTCCGGGATCCGCACGAGAGGCTAGAACTCAATTTGAAACAGGTTTTGGCGACGCATTGATCACTTACGAACTGGAAGGTCTCCAGATGAAGGCCGCGGGTGGCAACGTTGAGATTGTGATTCCGAAAGCAACGATTTTCAGTGAACATCCGGCGGTGATCATTGACAAGAATGTCTCGGGAAATAAGCGAGAAGTGGTAGAGGCGTTTCACAAATATCTCTGGAGTGATGAGGCGCAACAAGCATTTGTGAAGTATCACTTCCGATCAGTTACGAATGAGGCATTCAACGCGGCTAACCAGGAATTAGCGAAGATCGAAATGCCGTTTACCATCGATTACTTTGGGGGCTGGGACAAGGCCTATCCGGAAGTGATCGAGAAAGTGTTTCGCGATCGAGTGCAGAAACGATAGGTGTACTTTGTACTTTGGACTTTGTTCTTTGTTTCTTACGCAGCGTGACTTGAGTTAGAGACAACACTTACAAAGCACAAAGCACAAAGCACAAAACACAAAATGTCGACTGTAATCCCAACAATGCGTCACGTTCGAGGGTTTGACGTTGTTCGGCCGTTAAGTATCGGCATGCTTGTGTTCATGATGATGCCGCTGGTGTTTCTGCCGCTTGCGTCGATCTTTATCTTCGGAACAAGTAATGGCTTGGACAAATTTTGGGCAGCGCTAACCGCGCCCGAGGCAGTCTTCGCATTGAAGCTCTCAATGGCCACGAGTTTTTGGGCCACGATGTTCAACGTGCTGTTTGGGCTATTCGCTGCTTACGTCCTATCGCGTTACAACTTCTGGGGACGCAACGCGCTCATCGTGACGATTTCCTTGCCGACAGCAATTCCGACCGCAGTTGCAGGCTTCGCTCTCTTGCTTTTATGGGGACCTTACGGAACGCTGGGGCGCTTTCTAGCCCCACAAGGCATCCAGGTGATGTTCACTGCGGGCGCGATCATTCTTGCAAATATCTTTGTTACATTTCCGCTTGCGTTCGGCGTCATAAAACCGGTCTTCGACACTATGAGTCGCTCGCTTGAGGAAGCTTCGGCGACGATCGGCGCTACGCGTTGGCAGACGTTTTGGTACGTCACGTTGCCATCGCTTCGCGGTGCGATCGTCTCCGGTGCGCTATTGACGTTTGCAAGAGCCGTTGGTGAATTTGGTTCGACGATTCTGGTGTCGGGTAATCTAGCGGGACACACTCAAACCGCTCCGTTATATATCTTTGCGAAATTCAACGAGGGCCAAATAGAGGCGGCGAACGCAATCGCCATCGTTTTGGCACTCTTTTCATTTTTGATTTTCAGCGTGTTGTTCTTCGCCCGCGACTGGCTGGATGTAGATTGAGGAAAACACTTTGAAAGCGAAAGAAAAGCTTATCGAAGAACACAAAGTTCCAGCGCCAACACCAATTGCGCCGCAGAGCGCGACGAGTGTAGTCGGAGTCAGCAAACGGTTTGGCAAGACCAGTGTGTTGGAAAACATTTCCTTCGATGTTGCCGAAGGCGAAGCACTTGTGTTGCTGGGTGCGTCCGGAAGTGGAAAGACAACAATTCTGCGCATTATCGCCGGACTCGAACAGCCTTACACAGGAAAAGTGATCCTGCATGGTCGTGAGGTGACTGAGCTTCCAGCACGCGAACGCGGAGTGGGCGTGATATTTCAGTCATACGCGCTCTTTCCAAAGATGACGGTTGAAAAGAACATCGGTTATGGATTACGGATTCGCAAAAGAAAGCGCAGGGAGATTCGCGAGACAGTGAATGAACTGTTAACGCTTGTCCAATTGGAAGAACACAGAAATAAGTACCCGTCACAGCTTTCAGGTGGTCAGCAACAGCGTGTCGCGATCGCGCGAACGCTGGCATACAAACCCGAGGTGCTTCTATTCGACGAACCTTTCGGTGCTCTTGATACCCAGACGCGTAAACGATTGCGACGAGAGATTCGCGAACTGCTGCGGAAGGTGAATGTCCCGGCAATCTTTATCACCCATGATCAGGAAGAGGCCTTAGAGCTCGGCGATCGCGTTGCTGTAATTAATAAAGGACACATCGAACAGATCGGCACGCCTTTCGAGATTTACACTCATCCAGCTACTGAGTACGTCGCGACTTTTCTTGGAGCCGCGAATCTTTTGGAAGCCGTTGTTCGCAACTCAGGTTTGGAGTTTGGAAAGACTCGAATTGCAGCCGAGTTGGATCGTGAGAGATTTAAGGAAGGTGCATGCGTAAAAATTGTATTCCGTCCGGAAGACGTCTTCATTAGCAAGAGTGAATTCGTGAAACCGGGTCAACATAAACTCTCGAGCGCTGTAGTTGAGGAGATAAGTTTTGTTGGCGCTTATGAAAGAGTTCGATTGCGTCTCGAAAAGAATGGTCGCGATGAGTGTGCGACAGATGACCAGTTTTTCTTAACAACCGATACCCCAGAAAGCCAGTCTGTAAAATCGATCATAGCAACGCGCCCGAAGCCGGAAGCAAGCAGCACGAGGCTGCGCGTCGGAGAGCGGGTGGTTGTGGCGATTACCTCCTTCACCGTTTTGCCCTCAAAGTGAAATCAACTAAGTGCTCGATTCGGAGCGCAAGTTCTGATCTCTAAGATACAGCTATATGAAAAACTTGAACGCTGTAACTATATTTGTAGTTGTCCTCGTTGGATCCAGCTGTGTGGTGTTCAGTCAATCACCGCCTTCGCGTAGTGACACCCAGAACTGGAATGACGTTTTCTTTACGGTGCCGCTCTCAAAACACGTCGATTATGTTATGCAGGGTACGTTGCGCAACGGCAGAAATCTCAGCCGACCTGTGGATGAACGTTTAGGGATCGGCTTCGCATTCAAGTTTGGGAAGTATCTGACCGTTACGCCCAACTATCTGTACATCGGTATGCAGCCGTTCGAAGGTCGACGGGTTTTTGAGAATCGGCTTTCCGTTCCTGCGACTGTTCGAGTGCCTTTGGGTCGTTTTGTGTTTTCTGATCGCAACCTATTCGAGCGACGGCTCCGACACCCGGGAATTGATGCGACGCGTTATCGCAATCGTTTCCAGGTTGAACATCCGATTGGGCCACCGAAACAGAAGATCTCGATATTCGTTTCTGATGAGGTTTTTTATGATTGGTCTTTCAACGCGTGGGTCAGAAATCGTGCAGCGGTTGGTATGAGCAAAGTGGTGAATAAACACTTCACGTTTGATCTGTATTACTTGCGCCAGAACGATTCGCACAGCGTGCCCGGTGATCTGCACGTCATCGGAAGCACGTGGAGGTTTAAGCTCTGACTACTGACCACCCCCTGACATCGCCGCTACAGCCAAACTGTGAAATTGCCGTCGCACAGCATTTATGTTGGCGAATGGAAGCTGTCGGGCGTGAGTGCGGTTGGTCAGCAGGATAAAAACGCGATCGTCTTGGGCGTCGATCCAAACGCTCGTACCGGTGAAACCATTATGACCAAAGCTGTCAGCAGGTAAGTCGGGTCCCGCAGTAGACTCGTTGGACACTGCCAGTTGCCATGCCAGCGATCTCGCTTCCTCCAAACCAGATGTCATGTTCATCCGAAAGTTCGCGCAGGTTTCCGGTTTAAGTAGTGAAGTATGCGTTGCCAGAAACTGATTCGACATGACCAGAACATCTGCCGCCGTTGAAAACAAGCCTGCATGTCCAGCGGCACCGCCGAGAAAATAAGCATTGCCGTCGTGGACTTCACCCCAGATGACACGCTGCCGTGAGTTCGAATAAATTCCGGCGCCCGTTTGTTCACACATATCACGTTCATAGTTGTTGCCGGTCTCAGATGCAGCAATGCCGGTCTGTAAGGCCAACTCAGGATTGAAGAAGGTGTGTTCGAGTTTTAGAGCGTCGATGATCTCATTTTGGGCTGTCGCAGCGAGCGGTTGTCCTGTCATTCGCTCGAGAAGGAAACCGAGCGTGATGAATCCCAGGTCACTGTAGACGACTCGCGAGCCCGGCTTGTATTCGAGATCGAGACTGGCGATCGCTCCGACTGCGCGATCAGGTTCGTCGTTGGTCAGCAGATAAAGCGGCCGCCAGGCGGGCAGACCTGACGTGTGGGTTAATAGTTCTCGCACAGTAATCATCTGCTTGTCCGTGCGTTCGAACTCCGGAAGATAGTGAGAAACGGAACTATCCAGTGTCAGTTCACCAAGTTCGATTCTGCGGGCGCAAAGCAAGCCAGTGATAAGTGGCTTCGTGAGTGATGCCAGGTCGTAAATCGTGTCGAGCGTATTCGCAATACGGTAAGGTTCAACGACGGAGTGGCCGAGCGCATCCGCAAAAACGACCGCGCCATCCCCGGCGACTAAATAGACAGCCGAAGGAAACTCACCGGAGGAGATGTGTTCCCCGAGAAAAGCAGACAGATGCGAATTAGGAGCCATTTGAGAGTTCAGATTTATCTTTCGTTCTTTGTGCTTTGTACTTTGTGCTTTGTCGTACGGTCTCGCCTGAGTGCGTTTCGTGCCGACACAAACAAAGGACAAAGCACAAAGTACAAAGGACCTCAATCTTAAATAACTTCGGACACACCCGGGTGTTCTGCATGTTCACGAATGCGGTCGAGGGTTCGGAGGGCTAGACTGAGTGCGTTCCTGCCATCAGACCCCGACACTGCCGGGGGCTTTCCATCTCGCACCGATTCGAGAAACGAGACTATTTCCGCACGCAGCGGTTCAATGTCGATTACATCAAGGTGTCGAATATGCACGCCAGGCCATGTGCCACTCGCCGTAGGTGGCGCGAGACTGCTGACTGAGGCTCGCTTAGTTGTGTAATCCACTGCGATGTAGTCGTGCGGTTGAAAGAAACGCATCTTCCTGATCTTCTCGGTGC
>Ga0114129_10009771_pt1 | contig 13682 bp, 11 predicted proteins | sample RhiMetdeltSRZDD1_FD_80071 | JGI IMG/M metagenome (GOLD analysis project Ga0114129, IMG submission 80071) | Populus rhizosphere microbial communities from Tennessee, USA - Rhizosphere MetaG P. deltoides SRZDD1 (version 2) (version 2) | ecosystem: Host-associated > Plants > Roots > Rhizosphere >...
CGAGGAGGAGCACCTGCGGGTCCGAAGCCAGGGCGCGGGCGAGAGCCACGCGCTGCCGCTGGCCGCCGGAGAGCTCCGTCACCGGGCGCGCGGCCACCTCGCCCAGGCCGAGACGGTCGAGCCACCGCTGCGCGGCCGCTTCCGACTCCGCGCGGGTGCGCCCGCGGGCGCGCGGGCCGTAGGCGACGTTGCCGAGGACGCGGAGGTGCGGGAACAGCGCGTACTCCTGGAACATGAAACCGACACGGCGGCCCTCCGGCGTGCGGTCGATGCCGGCGGCGGTGTCGCACCACACGTCGGCGCCGCAGGTGACGCGCGCGCGGGCCGCGCGCCGCAGCCCGGCGATGAGAGCGAGGCAGGTGCTCTTCCCCGCCGCGCTCGGTCCGACGAGCACGAGCGTCTCCCGCGGCGCCACTTCGAAGGCGGCCTCCAGGTGGAAGTCGCCGAGGTCGGCCGTCGCGTCGAAAGCGAGGCCGCCCTCAGGCAACCGGCGCTCCCCGGCCCGCGCCGAGACGCTTCGCGCCGAGGAGCGCGCCGATGGCCAGGATCAGCGACAGCATCGAGATGGCCGCCGCCGCCTCTAGGTCGCTCTCGAGGGCCGTCATCACCGCCAGCGTCAGCGTCTGCGTGCGCCCTGGAAAGTTGCCGGCGAACATGATGGTGGCGCCGAACTCCGACAGCGCCCGCGCCCAGGCGAGGACGACACCCGATAGCAGAGCCGGCCGCGCCAGCGGCACCGTCACCGTGACGAAGACGTGGGCGGGCGACGCCCCCAGCGTGCGGGCGGCGTCCTCGAGCCGGCGGTCGACGGCTTCGAAGCCGGCGCGGGCCGACTTCACGAAGAACGGGCTCGCGATGAAGACCTGCGCCATCACCACCGCCACGGTGGTGAAGCCGATCTGGATGCCGAGAACGTCGAGATGGCGGCCGAGCAGCCCGCGGCGGCCGAAGGCGAGCAGCAGGGCGACGCCGCCGACCACGGGCGGGATCGTGATCGGCAGGTCGACGAGGGTGTCGAGGATGTCTCGGCCACGGAAGCGTCCGCGCGCAAGCAGGTACGCGAGAGGTGTGCCGAGGAGGACGCAGAGCGCGGTAGCGATGATTGTCGTGCGCAGGGTGAGGGCCAGCGCCCGCAGCGCCATCGGCGAGGCCAGTTGCGCGGCGAGCTCACCGGGCGGCACCGCCACCACCAGCGACGCCAGCGGCACGGCCAGGAACACGATGAGAATCGACGACGCGGCCCAGAGGCCACGCGACGACTCGGCGCGCGCGAGGCCGCTCACGGGTCGGCGGGGTCCGCGGCGCCGCGGAACCCGTGTTTGCGGAGGAGGGCCTGGGCTTCGTCACCGAGGACGAACCCAACGAACGCTCGGGCCCGAGCCGCGGCGCGGCTTCTCTCCACCACCGCGATCGGGTACTCGGCGGAGACGTTCAGCTCCTCGGGGATGGCGACCGCCTTCACCGCCGGGGCAGTGAGGACGTCGGTCTCGTAGACGAGCCCCGCGTCCGCCTCACCCAGCGCCACCTTCGACAACACCAGGCGCACGTTCGGCTCCTCGCTCACGATGTTGGCCTGCACCCGCGAGCGGTAGTCGTCGCCGTAGTGTCCCGATCCCGCCAGGCGGGCCAGGACCTGCAGGGTGTACAAGCCGGCGGGAACGGCGGGCCCCGCCACCACGACCTTCAGGCCGGGCTTGGCCAGATCGCGCACGTCGTGGACCTTCGGCTCCTTCGCCGGCACCGCCACCACCAGCGTGTTGCGGGCGAAGACGTCGTAGCGCGTGATCGTCCCCGCCTGGCGCAGCGCATCGGCCTGCACGAGGTCGGCGGAGGCGAAGACGTCGGCAGGGGCGCCGTGCTCGATCTGCGTGCGCAGGACCTGGCTGCCGGCGAAGCTGATCTCCAGCGGCGTTCCCGGATGCGCTTTCTCGAAGGCGCCGGCGATCTCGCCGAACGCCTCCGTCAGCGACACCGCGGCGAACACGCGCAGCGGCTCCTCGGCGGGGGCGGCGGCGCCCAGGAGCAGCCCGACGGCGAGGAGGGCGGATCGGGCCATGGCGGTGGTCAGCGGAACAGCATCACTTCCGTCGATTTGATGACGGCAGTGGCCTCCACGCCGCGCTTCAAGCCGAGCCGGTCCGCCGACCGGCGCGTGATCACCGACGTGATCTCCTGCCCGTCGCCGAGGCGCAGCACGATCTCGCACAACACGCCGTCCCCGCGCACGGCCACCACCTCGCCGCGGATCTGGTTGCGCGCGCTCAGCCCCTCGAGCCCGCCCCCGCGCGGCCGCCGCGGCGCCTCCGCGGCCGAGTCACCGGCGGCCTCCGCCCCCAGGAACTTGCGCAGTGCGGCCACGTCCTTGGGACCGTACGTGCGCCAGCCGCGCCGGTCGCGCTTCGGGGCCGCGATGAGACCGTCGCGTTCCCACAGATACAGGCTCTTGGGCGAGACACCGAGGAGCTGGCAGACCGCCGTCCGGGTCATGGACCCATTGTACCCAGTCTGACCGGGTAAGGGGTCAGCGCACCTTGTCGATGGCGGCGCGGACGTTGATGCGCCGGAAGCTCATCCCGTTGCGGGGGTCGGTGATGGAGGCCCCGGTATCCTTGAGGGCCTGCTCCACCTGATCGGGCCCCGCCCCTGGATTCGCCGACATCAGCAGCACACCCGCACCGGCCGCGGCCGGACAGGCCTGGGACGTGCCGACGAACGTGATGGAGCCGCCGTTGACGCCCGACGACGTGCTGGGCGCCCCCGGCGCCAGCAGATCCATGGCCGGCGAGGCGTTCGAGAAACAGGCGACACGGTCGGCCGACGTGGTCGAGTCCGTGCAGCCGAGGGTGATGCTGCCCGCCTCTCCGTCGTAAACCGCACCGACGGCGACGGCGGCGGCGATGCAGCCGGGCACGGCGATCTGCGACGCGTTGCCGGAGTTGCCGCTCGACGCGAACGTGATCGTGCCGCGGGCGCGCAGCGCGTTGATCGCGGAAGCGAAGCCGGTGGTGAAGGCGGCGGCGCTGTCGCAGGTGCCGGGGAACAGGTTCGACAACCCCAGGCTCAGGTTGACGACCTTCACCTCCGGCCGGCTGCGCAGCACGTAGTCGAGGGCCGACACGATGCTCGAGCTCGCGCCGCTGCCCGAGCGATCGAGGACCTTGACGGCGACGATCGTCGCCTCCGGGGCCATCCCGCGCGGCGCGGACACTCCCCCGCCGGCGATGATGCCGGCCACGTTCGTACCGTGGCCGTTGTCGTCCTCCGCGGATCCCGGCCCCGTCCTCTCGGCGGCGCCGCCGGGACAGCAGTTGCCGCCGCCGCTCACGCAGAAGCAGGCCTGGTCGATGATGCGCCCGGAGAAGTCGGGATGGTCGGTGTCGATGCCGGTGTCGAGAACGGCGACAGTCACCCCGCGGCCCGTCACTCCCATCGCCTGCACCTCGTCGGCATGCACGAGGGGCACCGCCTCCGCCATGTGCGCCGCCGCCGGCGTATCGAGATCGATGAGCGTCACGTCGGGGTCGGACAGCAGCCGCTCGAGGCCGGAAGTGGTGATCCAGCCGGCCATGCCCGGCACCAGGCCCCACCGGTGCGTGGCCTCGAAATCGCCAGGGCGCAAGTCGCGGAGGATGGCGGTGCGGAGATCGTGGATCTGCCCCATCCGCAGCGCGAGCTGCGACGCCGGCGCTTCCGGCTCGCGAAACGCCACGACCACCCGGACGCGGGGCGCTTCCAACAGGGCCTCACGTACCCCCGGACCGACGCGCGCCCCGCTCGCCTGCCCGCGCGGCGAGCCCAGGAGCCCCAGCGCCGCCGCCATCACCGACACCACCGCCGTGCGTACCTTCATGGGCGCCTCCGGGCTAGAACAGGACGGCGGTCTGGAGGCGCAGCTCGGTGTCCGTGCGGTCCCGGGACTCGTCCTCGATGCGGCGCACGTCACCCTGGATCTTGAGCAGGTGCTTCCGTATGAAGTAGCTCGCCGCGCCGCCGATCTCGGTGCGGTCGTTGTTCGCGATGGCGTCGGAGGGGTCGTACCACGCGTAGCGGCCGGCGAGCTCGAGCTTGTGGCGGATCACGAAGAGGCCGACCTGGGCATGGAAGCCCGGAGAATCGAACGCCGGGTTCGTCTCCGGCTCACGGTGGCGGGCGAAGTATTCGGCGAAGGCGGAAACCCCCTTCCACTTGAACGCGACGTCGGCGCCCCAGATCGTGGTGGACAGATCGTCGGCGTTGGTCGAATCGTGCTGGTCGTTCCATTCGAACTGGCCGGCGATGGCGAGCAGCGGACGGCCCTTGCTCTCGAAGTCGCTCTCGCTGTACTTGAACTGTCCGAAGGGCATGAACATCACGCGGGCGTCGTACTGGTACTTGTCGTTCTCGTTGTTGATGCGGCTGGCGGGGTTGCCGTTGAAGATGCCGGCCTTGTACTCGAGCTTGTCGCCCAGCAGGCCCGAGAGCTCGACGCCGACGTCGCGCCCGTGGGTGAACTCACCCGACAGGATGTCGCGGTCGACGAACTGCATCTTGCTCGACGTCGTGTGCTCCTGGCGGCCGAAGGGCACCTTGAACTGGCCGAAGCTGACGACAGCCGTTCCCTTGTGGGAGAAGTCGTAGCCGATGACGAGGTCCTCGAGGGGCGTCTGGGTGCTGGCGCCCGGCTCCGGGCCTGCCCAGCTGAGCTGCAGCTCGTAGGTGAGGTCCTTGCTCCAGAGCCAGCCCGTCAGCTCCGTCTTGGCGCGCCGGATGCGGAAGGAGCCGCGGTCACCGGAGGGAGGTGCGGAGGGGACGAGGCCGCCGCTCCCGCCGCCCGTCGTCTCCCCCGGCATCTCCTGCGTCCAGCGGAACTGGATGCGGTTCGAGATCACGAGAGACCCGTCGTCGAACTCGAAGACTGTCTTTCCGTCCTCGCGGCGGAACGCCGGCTTGCCCGCGTCTTTGTCTTTATCCTTGTCGGGCGCGGGCGCGGCGGCCGCCGCCGCGAACGCGGGAGACATCGAGCCGAGCCAAAGGGACGCGAGCGCGCCCCACATCCACCGTGCCCTCATCTCGCCTCCAGGCGGCCGGGAGCGGCCACGACAGGAACTCACGACGGGGTACGAGAACGAGCGACGGAGATTCTTGTACGCCAGTTCGGTGCCTAGAGCAAATCACGCCGCGCGCGGGGGCGGCGGCGGGTCGGTGTAGTGGTCGCGCGCCGTACTGACGCGGCGCAGGCGCTCGCAGAGGACGTGGAGGACGCCGCGGACGATCTCGATGTTGGCCTCCATCAGCTCGAGGAAGGCCTCGCGATCGAGGCGCAGCAGGCGCGTATCGACCTCGGCGGCGACGGAGGCCAGGCGCGGCTCGGGATCGAGCAGGGCCAGCTCGCCGAAGATGTCGCGTTCGGCGAGCTCGGTGATGAAGTGATCGCCGTCGTACACCCGCACGCGGCCGTCCACGATGATGTACATGCTGTCGCCGACCTCGCCCTTGTCGAAGACGACGCCGTCCTTGCGGACGTCGACCTCCTCCACGATGCTCGCCACGTCGGAGAGGATCTCGTCCGGCGCGCCGGCGAACATGTGAACCGACTTCAGGATGATCACCTTCTCGATCGTCAGCATCTCCGTCCTCCTGGCCGTCCCCAGCGTGTGCGCCACACTCGCCAGCGTCCACGACGCGAGCCTTCCCGGCGGCTGCTGCAGCAGCTCGGACAGGCGCTCCTCCGGCGGCGCTTCCGGCTGCGGGTAGAGCGCCTTCATCCTTTCGATGCGCTGGTCGAGCGACAGCTCCTCGAAGAGCGGCATCAACCGATCGCGCCACGCGCCCAGCGTCACGTCGAGCATCTCCACCGCGTACGCGCGCCGGTCGCGGCTCTCGTGGGCGAGGTTGTCGGCGGCACGGCGGATCGCGCTCGCATCCAGGATGAACGAGAGCAGGAGCAGGATGCGCTCCTGCCCCGCCCGCATCTCGCGGCCGAGCGCCTGGCGGACGAGGGCGGTGTCGTTGCCCGCGCGCAGGTCGCGCTGGACGGCCAGCTTCCAGGCGGCGTCCCGGGTCTCGGTCTCGAGCACGCTCTCCACGCGCCGGGCGGCCTCGCCTTCCGCCCGGTAGTGGCACGCGCCGAGGGCGACCAGCACCTCGTAGCGCACGCGCGCCTCGGGGAATCGCAGGCGCTCCTCCAGACGCGCGATGGCGTCCGGCCCTCCGATGCGTCCCCACACGCGGACGATCTGCGCCCGCACGGCCGCGCTGCGGGTCTTCCAGAAGGCGGCCTCGAGATCGTCGATGGCGGCGGCACCGCCGTGGCCGAGAGCGGCGGCGGCGGCGCCCGCGAACGCTCGATGCGCGAGGCTCTCGGCGACGGCCGGCCACAGCTCGGGCGCGCGCAGCCGGCCGGCGGCGGCCAGCGCGGCGCGGCGCACGGCGGGGTCAGGATCCGGGAGCAGCGGCCACAGATGTCGATGCAACCGCGCCTGTCCCGCCTCACCCACGACCTGCGCCGCCCACAGCCGTGATCCGACTTCGGCCGCGCGCACGAGCGACTCGACCCGCGCCTCCGCCTCCGGCACGCCGGCCTCGAGCAGGCCGATGGTCGCGGCGCGCCGCAGGTCCTCTCGCTCGTCGTCGAGGAAATGGAAAAGGCTGCGCGCGGCCTGCCGATCCAGCAGCGCGCACAGGCACCGCAACGCGGCCGCGCGCACCGCCGGCGACGACTCTTCCTGCACGTGGCGGGCCACGGCCTCGGCCGCCCGCGGCGGACGATGGCGCTCGATGTAGGCCAGGGCGGTGCGTCGCACCGGCACCGCGGGGTGCCCGAGCAAGCCCAGGACCGCCTCATCGAGGCCGACGTGTCCCGACTTGTCGAGCAGCTCGAGGGCGGGCAGCACGTCCTCCGGCCGCGCGCTGTGTAAACGCTGGCGCAGCACGCGCTGCGTGCCCGCGTCCGCCAGCAGCAGGTAGGCCTGCTCCTCGTCGTCGAGGCGGCCCTTCAAGGCCTCCTTGAGGGCGCCGGCGTACGCGCCGCCGGCGATCGCCGCCGCCGCCAGCCACGCGCCGAAGTCGCCGAGCATGGCCAGGCCGAAGGTCGGCGGGTCGTAGGCGAGAACGCGCGTGAACAGCAGCATGACCGCGCCGGCCACACCGATGGCGATCGGGGTGACCAGCGTCTCCACCGCGATCTGCGCGGACAGGCGGCGGTCCTTGCGCAGCGGCTGGTAGAGCACCTTGAAGGACGGGTTGTCGATCGGGTGCTTCAGCGTCTTGTAGATGCCCTGGTTCGCGATCACCAGCCAGAACACGAGGGCCCCGCCGGCGGAGAAGACGCCGGCGGCCACGAGAGCGGCCGTGCACACGACCTGCGCGGCCGGCAGGACGAGGAGGCCCACGCGGATGCCGTAGCGGTCGAGGAGCCGCCCCGAGATGAGCACGCGCGTCAGCAGGCTCAGCGTCTGCGAGACACCGGAAAAGATCGCGAAGAACGAAGCCAGACCCTTGGCATCGCCGAAGCGCGCGCGCATCTCCGCCAGGAACGCGAAGTCGACGAAATACTTCGCGAGCACGCCGAAGAAGGCCAGGGCGAAGAGGACGCGCAGGTACCGGTCGCGCAGCGCGGCCATCACCCGGAGCCAGCCTCCGCCGGGCTCGGTGGGGGCCGGTGTGGGGACGGGGGCGGCACGAGGCGCGGCCCCCTCCCCCGCCGGCGCGAGAACGACGCGAACGAGGGCCAGGCAGGCCGCCATCGCGATCGCGGAGAGGACGAGCAGGTTCGGCACCCCGAGCCCGTGCACCAGCAGCGGCACCGCGAACGACCCCGTGATGCGCGCCAGCACCTCCCCCGACCCCACGAGGCCGAACAGCCGCTTGGCCTGGCGTACGTCGTACAGCCGGCCCGCCACCGCCCAGTACTCGAGGTCGGTCAGCGCGGACACCGCGCGGTACCACACGAGCAGCACGAACACGAGGGCGCCGGCATCACTCAGGGCCAACCCGGCGCGCAAGGCCACGGTGGTGAAGAGCAGGAAGGCGACGGTCCCCGTCATGAGGGCCCGGAAGCGCGTGCGCTTCTGGAGGCTGGCGTAAACGGCGCCGGTGGCGATGTTGAGCAGCGCCGCCGCGAGGTAGACGAACGGGAGGACGCCGGGGCCGAAACGGGCGAGGAAGAGGGCGGCGGCGGCCGTCTCGAAGAAGACGGTGGCCAGGCCCATGAAGAACGAGTGGGCGAGCATCACCCCCGCCGAGCGCGTCTCTTCCGGCCGAACGTCGACAGTGGCCCGAAGTCGCTCCGCGAGGCTCATCCGCGGGAAGGTTCTCGCCGCCGGCTCCCGCCGTCAAGCGATGTCGTGCGAGATTGGAGTTAGAGGAGGTGCGCGTGCGGATCGGCCCCCTGCGGTTGTTGAAGGAGACGGTCTCGGAGTGGAGCACCGACAACGCGACCCGCCTGGCCGCGGCTCTGGCCTACTACGCCGTGTTCTCCATCGCGCCGCTCCTGATGATCGCGATCTCCGTCGCCGGCCTCGCCTTCGGACGGGAGGCCGCCCAGGGCGAGATCTTCCGGCAGTTGGACGGCCTCGTCGGCCCCGCGGGCGCGGCCGCCTTGCAGGAGATGCTCCTCAACTCGAGCCGCCCCGAGAGTGGCCTGGCCGCCAGCCTCATTGGGCTCACGTTGCTCCTGTTCGGGGCCTCGGGCGTGACTTCGGAGCTGAAGGCCGCCCTCAACCAGATCTGGGAGGTGCCGCCGCCGCCGTCCGGGGGCTTCGCCTACATGGTCCGCGCGCGCTTCCTGTCCATCACCCTCGTGCTCGGTGTCGGCTTCGTGCTCATGGTCTCGCTGGTGATGAGCGCGATCGTGGCCGCCATGGGCCGCTACTTCAACGAACGCTGGCCCGGGTCCGAGTCGCTGCTGCAGGGTGTCGAGATCGCCACGTCGTTCGCCATCGTGACCTTCATGTTCATGCTGATCTTCCGCTTCGTCCCCGACGCCAAGATGGCGTGGCGCGACGTGGCGCTCGGGGCGGTCGTGACCGCCGGCCTGTTCACCGGCGGGAAGACGCTCATCGGTCTGTATCTCGGCAAGAGCAGCTTCGCGTCGGTCTACGGCGCGGCCGGATCGCTCGTCATCTTCCTGGCCTGGGTGTACTACTCGGCGCAGATCCTGTTCTTCGGAGCCGAGTTCACCCAGGTGTACGCCCGCGCCCGCGGCGCGAAGATCGTGCCGTCGTGGGCGAAGGCGCGCGCGGCCGGCGTCGGCGAGAAGCGCGGTGCTGCCGACCGCCGGCGCGGCGAACGGCGACGGCCGGTCGTCGCCGTCAACCCGTCGTAGTACTCGTTCTGAAGCGAGGCCAGTAACGGCATCAGTTCCGGTTCAGAACCTCACCGTGCTCTTTCGCGACGGGGTCAGGTTTGTCCTCTAGGTCGCCGGCCCGCTGCGTGGCATCGAAACCGGCGGAGCGACAATCGACCTACGGTACGCGGACGATCGATCGCTTGTGGAACAGGCTGCCCTCGTCGCCGATGATGACGATGCCGGGAAAGCCGAACGAGCCTTCGTGGGCCACGACCACGCCGAGGGTTCCCTTCGGCCCGGAGACACGAAAGCGCCGCGACGTGGTGACAGCCTCGCCCGGCTGAAGCCGGACATCGAACGGCGGCGATGACGGCTCCGCTTCGTGATCGAAGCGATGGCCGGCCTCGTCGACGAGATAGACGGCAATCCCCGTCTCCCGCTGCGGCATTCCGCGTGCCCGGCTGGAGAGACGGAAGGTCACCCGGTAGGCGCTGTCGCCAGGCAGCGACTCCTTGACGACTTCCGACACCGCGATGCACCAGTCGTCGGAACAGCGGTTCTCGCCCAACGCGACCACGCGCCGCGGCGAGACGAGAGACACGATGACCACGACCGCGAGGTATCCGGCAAGCCCGATTGCACCACGGCGCAGAAGACCGACGGCCTCACGACGCCGGCCCCGCAACACGCGGATCGCAACGATGGCGGCGACCACCACCGACGTCAGAAAGACGACGATGAAGACGAGATCGAAGATCGTCACGAGCCCTCCAGTCGACGGATCTCCCGCCGAACCATCCACAGCGGCACCAAGCCGAAGACACCGAACGAGATATCGATCAACCGCCAATACATGGGAATCCCGCGCACCTGGCCGCACACGAGCGCCAGCGGCACGATGGCCAGACAGCAGAGCATCGCCCACTCGATGACCCACACGTTGCGGACGGGATCCTTCCACGGCCCCCAGAACGCCATCGCGATCACGAGGTGCGCGAACGCGAGCCAGTCGGTCCCGTAGGCCAGGAACGGGTGGCGCACGCCGGCATCCACGAGGGCGAGATGAACGCGCTCCACCCACACCACGAGACCACCGGGGACGAGCCCGCCCAGCCCTCGCAATGCCGCCAACAGCCACCGTGTCTCCGTCACCAGCGGAAAGGCCGTGAGGCCGCTGGCCACGAGGGCCACGATGAAGAACGCGAGCCAGACCCGAATACGGCGCCGGCGGCCGTCGTCGCTCATCGGCTCGCCTGCTGCGGCAGCGCCGCCGCCTCGCGCAGGAGCGGCTCGACCTCGAGCACGAGCTCCCGCGCGCGCGCCTGCGGGAAGCTCCACCGCCGCCAGTCCGCCGCCTGCGGCGTCGCGTAGCGATGGAGCAGGTCCTCGGCCACACGCCTCCGCAAGTCGCCCTCGAGGCGCGGCAGCTCGGCCAGGAGGCCCGGCACGGCGTCGGCCCCGAGCCCGCGCGCGTACTCCACGTCGAACCCGCGAGGATGCGCGCGGTTGGTCGCGAGGATCCAGCCCTCAGGGTCTACAGCGTGCAGGGCGACGACCACCGCCACCGCCGACACGATCGCGCCCCGTGCAAATGCCGCCCGCCGTCCCGGCAGCACCGTCATCACGAACCACACGAGGAGCAGGCCGATCCACAGCATGAAGGCCGTCGTGTAGAACCGGAGCTGCGTGAGGCCGTACTCGTGCTGATAGAGGCGCATCCGCTCGAGGGCCGATGCCAGCATGACGAGGACCAGCACGACCTGCACTCCGGCGAGCCCGGCGAACACGAGGGTCGTGCGGGCGCGCGCCGGGGCGAGGAGCCAGTGGGCGGCGAGGAGGAGCGGCAGGACGAGGGCGGTCACGCCGACGAGCTCGAAGAAGCCGTGGCGCGCGTACTCGGCGTAGCTGACGCCGGCCGTAGTCTGCACCCAGGAAATGCCGCCGAAGAGGTACCGGAGCTGAACCCACACGAAGCCGGCGAAGAGCAGGTCGAGCAGGCCGAGGACGACGGTGAGCTCGACGAGGCCCAGGCCGATCCAGCCCGGACGCGGGGGCAGCTCTCCTCCCTCCGCCCCCTGACGCACGGCGGCGCGTAAGAGGCCGGCGACGATCCAGGCGCAGACGAACGTGCCGGCGAGGTGGCCGACGAGCGCGGCGAGATCGATGTCGAGGAACGCGGCCAGGCGCGCCGCGAAAATCGCGTCCGCGCTCGTCAGGAGCAGGCCGAAGACGAGAAGCACGGGCGCGGCCAGCATCACGCCGCGGGCCAGCGCGAGCAGGAACGCCAAGAAGGCGCCGAAGCGGACCTCGTGCCAACGCACGTCACACGCCACGATCGCGGGCATCCCAAAGACGGTGTGCAGCGCGCTGGCGAGCATCCGCATCGCGTACCCCGTGAGGGTCCGCACCACCGCGCGGCCCTGGCGCTCGCCGGCGAGGAGAACGAGCGCCGACACCAGGACGATCCCGTCGAGCACCTTCAGGACGACGGCGTCGCGCCAGAGGAAACCGGCGGCGGCCGCGGCGATGGCGGCGGTGCACGAGGCCGAGGCGGCGCCCGGCCACGCGCCCTGACGGCCCTGAAACGTCAACATCGCGGCGAGAACCGCCGCGCCGACGACGCAGGCGTTCAGCCCCCACGGGCCGACGCGCAGCGTCAGGTCCGCCAATGCGCCGAGCGCGAGGCCCGTCGCCAGCAAGCCGAGCCCGGGAAGCCGGCCCTCCTCACGCATGGGCGCCTCGCACGCCGAGCACGAGGATCGACACCGCGCGCGTGCGCGGCCCGTCGAGCTCGACGAGGAAGATCCGCTGCCAGCACCCGAGCTGAATCGCGCCGGCGTCGACGTGGAAGACCTGGCTCGCACCGAGCAGCAGGCTGCGACAATGAGCGGCGCCGTTGGCCCGCTCATCCGGGCCCACACCCGTACGGCGCGCCATGTCGTCGTGCCCGTAACGGATGTCCGGCGGCACCAGGCGATCGAGCAGGTGCCCCATGTCCTCGAGGAGCAGCGGCTCGTCTTCGTTCACCACGATCGCCGTGGTCGTGTGGCGCGTGACGACGGAGACGAGGCCGTGGCTGATCCCCGACCGCCGGACGCGCTCCGCCACGAGCTCGGTCAGGTCGATGAACTGGCGCGTGGTCTCGGTCCGCAGGGTCACGACGTCGCTGGCGGCGGACCAGCCGGTCTGCGGCTCCGGCTCTCCTTCGCGTTCTCTCTCGCGTTCTCGCTCGACAGGGTGAGTAGCCATGCGCGGAGGATCGCCCATGGGCGCCGGCAAGTCGTGAGGGAATTGTGAGCAGTAGGTGAGAAGTGGATGACGGCGCAGCGCTTAGCGCGGCCGGCGGGTCAGGCCCCAGGCGAGGCCGCTGCCGAACGCCATCCCCTCGCCCGCGCTGATCGCGATCCGCGTCCACGGCCCGGGCGTGGCCTCGCCGAGCAGGCGTGCCAGCGGATCGAACGAGAGCTGCGAGCCCGGGAACGACTTCGCCATGAAGTCGAGGCTCATGGCCCCGAGATGGCTGCCCGTGGCCGCCAGGGCGGCGGCGGCGATCGCCCCGGCGATGCCGGAAGCCAGCGCGGCGAAGAGCCGGTCGCGGCCGCGCGGCGTCGCCATCCCGCCTTCGGGTCGCGGCGTCGCCAGGGCATAGCCGAGCCCGACGGCGCCGCCGATCACGAGCCCTTCGAACCCGCCGCCCACCGGCGACAGGTCGCGGCCGAAGAGGCCCTGCAGGGTCCACTGGCCGACGAGGTGGGCGGCCGCGCCGATGGTGCCCCCGCCGAGCGCCCCGAACAGCGCGAGCGAGCCGCGCCGCCACGAGCGCACGAGCGCCTCCGCCGCCGACATCCCCGCCCCGACACCGGCGGCGCCGGTCGCGCCGACCGCCATCCCCAGGAGGCCGAGGACGATCGGCACCGTCGACGTCATGCGCGAGCCGGGCAGCGCCCACAGCACCGCGCCGCCCGACAGGCCGCAGAGAAAACCGGCGACGCCGCCGCCCAGCGATGCCGCCAGCGAACGCTCCTCGGCCAGGCGCCACGCCCGCCGCAGGCGCAGCCGGAAGAGAAACGCCAGCGTGCGCGCGGCCCCGGACGAACCGAGCAGCGGCACGCGGCCGGCACCCGGTACGTCCCAGCGCGCATCTCGCAGCCACGCCCGCGCGCGCTCGTGGCCCGGCCGGCGGTCGAGACGCGCCAGGGCCGCCTCCGTGCCCGAGACGTGCAGCGATTCCGCCGCCTCGCGACGAGCCGCCTCGTCGTCTTCGCCCCCGGTCTCGGGCGCGAGCAGCCGGCCGAGCGCCTCCTCGATCGCATCCACGACGAGTACTTCGTCGCGCACCGGCGCGGCGGCCGCGGCCGCAGGCGGCGCGCCTCCGTCCAACTCTTCGGACACGTCCGGGAACACGAACTGGTAG